>Ga0123354_10001326_pt1 | contig 29577 bp, 29 predicted proteins | sample TergutLab28metaG_2_FD_97872 | JGI IMG/M metagenome (GOLD analysis project Ga0123354, IMG submission 97872) | Labiotermes labralis P4 segment gut microbial communities from Petit-Saut dam, French Guiana - Lab288 P4 | ecosystem: Host-associated > Arthropoda: Insects > Digestive system > Gut ... | reverse complement strand
CCCTATACACCCCCCTCTCCTCACCCATACGCGCCACATGCCCAGCCCATCTCATTCTTCTCGATTTTATCACCCGCACAATACTGGGTGAGGAGTACAGATCATTTAGCTCCTCGTTATGCAATCTCCTCCATTACCCGTTACCTCGTCCCTCCTAGGTCCAAATATTCTCCTCAACACCATGTTCTCAAACACCCTCAGCTTCCTTTCCTCCCGCAATTTCGGCGACCAAGTTTAACACCCATACAAAACAACAGGCGAAATTATAGTTCTATATATCTCAATCTTCAACTCTTTGGATAGCATGTGTGACATTACATACCAAAATTAGATATAATGACTGTTCTTTACAAAAAAATTACAGCACTGAAATTTGAGCTCCATGTGAAGCATGTTATGTAGCACTGATAGATATGTTACAGCAAACTTGTCACTGTGAGTAATGAGGCATGACACTATTAGGACAGACAGGGGAGTGCAGGTAATAGCACCATGCATTCTTTCTTTCTGCACCAGACTGAGGTGAGTCAACAACTTCAAACATTCACTGTTTACTCTCAAGAACAGAGCCCCTGGAACCTATGGCATTTAGGCTGGGTAGGCACCAAAGCCAGTCTCAGCAGACTGGAGAATAGCAAGATCTTTGTCCCTGCCAGGAACCAAACCCTGTTCCCTGGTTAATAAGGTAAAGGCACAGTCACTGCACTGACTGAGCAACCCTGGCTCAAAATGGACTGATATGAAACAAAAGTGAATTTTCAAAGTAATTTACATTGCAAGGCATGCACTACTGAATTCAACACACAGAACATGATGGAAAGACTGAGATACAGGCAAGGGATCACCTAACTGACACGTAGTAATTGTACACATTTTATGCAAAAAATAAATAATATATTAACATTACTTACGGGACACATGAAGGAAGTCTGTTGAGTTGGAATTACAACTGCTGTTAATGGAGACCTCAAGTATATCTTTGAGTTGCCGACCCGTAAGCAGGACACTGTAGATGTATGCATCTTGATCAATAAGCCCAAAAATATTCGTTCCTGTCACTTTGCCTGTTGGAAGGAAAGACCAGTGTACATCTTCTACTGTCATGTGCTCTGTTACCAGAAACAAAGTTTGGCAACAGTAGAGAAGGTACGATGGCAGAAGGAAGAGTGTCTGTTGTGTGTTGGACAACCCTTACAAGAGTCAGTCTAAAGGTCTAACAAACAATGCACTCTCCCACAAAATTAACTGGTAGGGATGTGAAAGGAAGCAGCTGTGGCCTTAGCAGAGGTACTATCCTAGCATTTGGCTGGGGGGACTGAGAAGAACTAAGAAGAACTTCAGTCATGATGGCCAGTGTGCCTGCCAAGAATGAAGGGGTACCTCTTGAATACAAGTCACAGTACCATTTCAGCCAACTCACATGCTGAAAATCTGTAAGCAGTGTTCAACTTAAAAGTGGACCGTTAACTAAGCCATGAATATACCACGTCAGATGCTATTTATAACGGTTCTGCTGGTATGACATCATACTACTACATGTGCAGGAGTTGGCAAGACTGTTGCAGGAGAGGGGAGAACCGGTCTTGGCCATCTGTATCAGTTGAATCAGTCGACAGTGGGTGCTGGTGTTTGAAAAGCGCCATTTTTTACGCTTCCATAATGTGGTTAACAGTGGAAGAATGTGTATTTATTTTGGAAAGTTATTTAAAAACGATGTCTTACGTCCACTGTAGACAAAGTTCTTTTGAAAAATTTGGAAGGTAAGCGCCAGTGAAAAGTGCTATTGCAAAAATGATTAAAAAAATTCCGTAAAACAGGTTCACTTTTGGACAAGAATCGTAATTGGCAGAAGTCAGTGTTGGAAATGAATGGACATCATTTCCAACACTTACTGTAAATTCAGGTTAGTTGTGTAACATAACATGTTATAAATCTTAGTAAATAAGTTACTTACATTAAAATACAGTCCACTTTTAAGTTGAACACCCTGTATAAGGCAGAGTAATTGCTTAATTAGCAAAACATGACTATGCTTCATGGTTCATCCACAGTGTACACTCAAGACAGAAGATGCAGCATATAGCAAAATGATAGAACACTTTAACCTTGCCTATATTGTGTCTAGATCCTAACAGCTCAAGTTACACATCAGACATAGGCCACTAAAGCCTAAGGTTACTACTTCATTTGCGATCCATGTAACACAGATATTCTCAGTTTGTGATGCATACCAACTTATGGCTCTCATAGGTTCCACAAACACAACTCTATAAAGAAAGATTTCATCACACACACCACTTACAACTCCACATACAAGTACAAGTAAAGGTAAAGGTCATCCCATAACATGCCAATGAAGGCATACAGGGGGGAGCAGATGTACAGCTCAACCCATGCTCTACTTGGTGCTAAATGGAGGTGGGTGGTTATTGCCACACCCCAGCTGCGTTATCCCTGCTACAAAGATCCAGTATACATCGCACACAAGATCTAACTAGTAACTGTCTATTAAAAAAAAAACACGTTCAAGAACGGAATTTTGTAACAGATTTATAATATAAAACATTCTGCTTTTGCATATGTACCTTCAGGGATGGTCATGTTTGGTTGAAGATGCACTGCAGGGAATATTCCTATCCTCGTAGCATTAGCGCTCCAAGTACTGTCATCACTCATGGCTGCCACCATCGCATCTGTGATGAGATTCCCAAGGGAGCATTCTGAATGACTGCACAGCTCTCTCTCCGCTGTCAAGTTCTTGGGGTTCTGGGTAAGAGCCTTATTCTGACTTTGCAATATATCCAGCCCAAACTTGATGAGATCCATTGCCGTTTTATTTGCTGAAACATACAATTATTTTCCCTTCACTGAATCAAGTCTTGTGCTTTGGCTTTCCATACCCTGCTACTCCCACCAAACAGGCCTAGGTTCTACACACAAATGGGTTCCCTTTCAATTATGCTTTACTGGTGGCATGGAATATAGATCATGTTACAGAATGATGACCGTATGATTAAATCAGAAAATCTGGATGAGGTGGTGACCTGTTAGATTGTACTGTAATCAGGAGCTGAAAAAAAAAAAACAGAGAAACTTTCATCAGTCAGCCTCCAGCCACAGAATGAACAGAGTCTGGTTCCCTCAACACTAACCACTAGCAATTCAACCACAATCCTTACAAACACTGAGAAAAAAATCATTTTAAATTGTGAGGGGCACTGCAAAACCCATGTTCACATCCATCAGTATCAAAGTATCAGAACAGTCAAACAAACATAATCACTGAAATAGCCTCAAGGAACTTTAAGCAGTTACAGCCTAAAACCCAGGTAACATAAAGAAACAAATATTTTATACACATAAGATTCTTCTTATTACCTTTAACATTTACAAAAAAAAATTCAACATTCATGCTGTAGCCATGGGTCTTACACAGCAGACCAAGAATTAACAGTACTGCATCAAATACAGATGTTATTTAGCACTGGTTTTAAAGTTGAGGGGGCAGGGTGAGACAAAGCCTCTTGGTACTTGAGCCTTAAACAGACCCTACATACTAGCCTCTGGATCAAGTGGTGGCTTCGAGGCACTTATCAATCAAGATGTCATTAAGATACACAATGTACGGGTAATCTGATAATATTTCTCAGTTAACTACCCAGGAAGTTCATGTGGATGTAAATGGGTTACAGCTCAGCAAAAGCACCACTCATGCTGAATGTTTATGGTGCTTATCCTTGGTATTTCCAGCCAAACAACAGCAACATCTTGAAACACAGCATGATTACCTCCTTCTAAATCCTCCTTTACACACCATGTATGATTATCTTCCTACTGCAAAGCATCAGCATTAACTGACATACTAACTCCATCCTCACTGAACTTACAGGCGGTGGTGTTGTAGTTTAGGACAGTATGAGTTGCATTGGCAACACTGCAGTTGTCTGTTATGGAGAGGTCAATCTGTCCTACAATGAAGCGGCTGGTCGTATCGCTGTGGTTGACACTCAGACTACCCACATACGCTGTCTTGTTTGATGACTTCTGAGGCACAGGCTTCCAGAAAAACTGTGACTTATTGCTTTCTGCTTCTGTTCAAATCAAACCACATAAAAAATCACTACAGAAAATACAATACAAAATACAACCCCTAACCAATGACAGGTGGCAGTGTAGGGCTGCAACATACATGGCGGTTTATGGAAAAACTGAAGGTTAAGAGAACCATGACTACTGGTAAGATTCATTGAAGGACAACTAAGTTCCCTCACCAAAAATACTGAACATAAACTTACAGCATAATATAACGTTCAGGTGACCGTGCTTCATGATAAATTCTCATAATAAAACCAACTAGATGCACTAATTTCTCAAATTTATTTTTGGAATAAAAATCTATATGTTTCGGACAGTTCCTCTGTCCATCATCAGGAGTTTTTCACTGTACACACAGCAATGGTAAATGTCATACAGGTTTGCTATCAACTTGCAAGCAAGCTGTCAGCAAACCTGTCAGCTGTCAGCTTTTGAGTGTATTTTTAGCAAATGATGGGGACTGACCATGTCCACAAAAGTGATGTTTTATTGCTTATTCCATATTTCTTAAGAGATGACAACAGACAAGGACTGTGCAATAAGTGATTCCAAAACAAATCAAAGAACGCTTACTTCTCTGACAATGCCTAATTGTCTGGTATAAATATGTAAATAGAGTTGGGTCTCATTTTATGACGGTTCATTTTACAATGATTCACTTTTACGACTATTGTCGAGTCAAACCTAGCACTCCTGACTTGTGGTGCATCACTGTCGCAACTCAAGCGTCCTTTCTCTACTTAGTGCGCTTCTAGCTCTTTTCCGGTGTGCACATGTTTTCTTCTTATTCTATTTTAGTGCAAGTCTATTAAGTTGATTGTGATTTTTCCACCCATGACATCCATCAAAAAGACAGAAAAGAAGAAAAAATCAAAACAGTTGGCGTTACAATCTTTCTTGATGTCTTCTGAACCACGGCCTGAGCATTTTTCAACAAAACAAAAAGTGATTTGACACATTTTCAATTATCTGTGTAATTTTCTATATACCTATTTAATTGAATTAAAATTTTATGTTACAGTGCAAAGAAATTTTATAAATTGTAAAATTATTTGACTAATTTGTTTGGTCCATGAACCTATCTCAATTTAAACCACTTAAATAGTATTTGTTTTACAATGATTCGATTTACAACCTAACATTCAAGAATGTAACCCCATCGTAAAACGAGACCCTACTGTATTTACAAACAATTCTGGAGGAACAAACTGCCTTGATCTTTTCCCTCCTCAAGACAGAGACAAGAACTCTCTCCAACATAATGGGCTGGGCCAGCAAACTCAGTATAGCAGCTCTTTGAACGTAAAGAACATCACAGCAGTTTAGTCCCCACAGGGAGGTAAATTTTTCTTTCCAATCACACAGCATCCTGTCCAACTGGGACACTTTCATGGAGGTAAAGTCCCCTGGAGTTCTGAGCTTACCATTCACATCTACACATATGCCACCATTACTTTTCTTTCCTAAAAATGCAGGTAGCATGTTCCTCCACAACGCAAGTACCTCTATACTCAATTACACAATGTCACATCCCAGAAGACTAATATACATGGTTAGATTATACTGTCTGTAATATACCCATCCTCCTAACCATGCATGACTTTTTAAGTTCAAATTATTATATGGTGCCTTACACTATTACACATTTGGTTGGTTCAAAACTCACACTTATGCATACTAGAAGAAAAGAAATGCATGATATAATTTAACATTTTAAAGACCTGGACGTGACTGTAAATAGGAAAAACACCCCTAGAAATTAATCTGTATATGTACTTAGGTGATAACGAAATTTACTGCATTTTTTAAGACATCCTGCATAATCACTGTTTTCTCTCCCCCCCCCCTCCCTCCAAAAAAAAAAATTCCGTTTATTTCACAAATTTAACTTTCTCTGTTCAAATAATACTTTTTTTTCATAAATCAAAATTTCAACATCCACCCCAACAGGATAAAGGTTAACAGACAACAGAAATCAATGCAAAAATAATATAAAATTGCCACATATTTTACTTCACCTGCAGACCAATTAGCACCACTGAAGAACACAAAATCGATTGCCTCATTGCTAGCAAGGATCATCGATTTGTTGACCGAGGAACTCCCTGAAACAAAGATGACACAATAAGAACTGACGAGTGGCATACAATGCACCTTGATTCACAATAACAAAAAATGACACACATTATATGAACCGAACAGCCGATGCAAGTAACTCGTATCGCAAACAGATTTATCACTAAAATTAAAGATTTAGTCACCATAACTCAAAAAGTAACCTTGCAGATAAGAAAATGGTACACTACCTATACACATCAGCAACAATGAAGCACAGCCCTTGTTGAAAGTGTAACAGATGCTGAATAACCCGAGAAATTTCACACCACTTCATGTGACTCACACATTCACTGCCATGTTCACAGGAGCCTGACACTTGTCATTATCCTCAACCAGATGGCTCCACTTCACAACCTATTTAACATCCTCCTATCCATGCCCAATTCTCCTCAGTCATCTCTTCTCTTCAAGTTTACCAACTAAAATTCTGTATACATTTTCCCAAAAATGCCCATGTCTACTACATGCTCTGCCCATCTAATTATTCTTGGGTTGATCACCGAAATATTACTTCAAGCTATAAAATAAGCCTTTTGACACATTCAGAAAAGAAACCTGTCACTGACACCAAGTAAAAATTTAATAAAGTATCATGTCACACAGAGAACAAACAAGTGTAAAGAAGCAGCAATAAGACATAATCAATTGAACTGCCATGGAAAAGTGTGACAAAGATGGCATCATGATTAAACTTAAAAACACAGCCTGACAGTAGCAGCCACGCTGGATCAAACGGTGTGATTATGGCATCCATTCGGGAGGTGTCTGAACATCAGTAAGGGCATCAGCAATACTGACTGAGACTTTTTTTAGCTTTTCTCAGCACATCTCCATACTGGGATAATACAATGAAGAAGGCCAGGGCCATTTGCTATGCAATCCCATCAATTTCATCAGAGAGAGTCATATATTCAGAATGCAAAGATGAAAGAATCACCTCAGCTGATGAAGTGTCATTCGGTAACCTACCAAACATCACTTTGTGTAAGTTCATAGTCAAAGCAGAATAAATGTTACATCATTTCTGCAAGAACTGACTTTGCAACCACAACTTGGCAAGAGATCTGAAATGTAGCAGGCAGCCTACAAACTTCAGGTTTGCTGGTTTGGCTCATATGACAGCATAATTGAACCGAGTGGCCACCTGGGGGCAGCACGTTGTCTTTTTAGCATTCTGTTACATAAAAATTAATTTATGCTGCTCTTTGTTCACACTGAGACTATTACCTAACAATTACACATTTTTGGTATTCAACAGTGTACATAAAATTGTTTTAAGAATTATCACACCAAAAACAGCCTTTCTCAGTGTCTGGAAATTTTGTGTTATTACCTCCGATGAAGTTCTCAGAGAGACGATCGGTTATTTAATGATTGGGCTCCCATTAAGACCTACATAAGCCCTGAAAACAGCCACTAATGAAACAAAACACTGTCTGTCAACATAAACCATATAGTATGGAGGTCCATAACACAGGAAGTTTGTATTTTCATTGAGACCAGATCAGGTGCTGTAACACGATAGGTCCAAAATATCTCTCTCAAAATATGGGCACAAACACTGTCATTATTTTAGTCCCAGTATTTATTTCAGAAATTTGTGAGTAACCATGTCAGTGGTGCAACACAAAACCTAACATGGAAACAGAGTGATCTCGCTGCAACATCATGTATCAGACGTATCTCTGGCAATAGACAGTGTGAAACTAACTCGAGGCATAATGAACGAATCACCAACCGTGATGAACATTTAGAGAAACATCACATTCAATGTAGTATGACATAATTTCATACAATTTTTTATGCTTTATTCTTGTCGCAATGCTTTAAACATGGGCCAGGATAGCATAGACAGTATAGCAACTCGTTACGGGCTAGGCGGTATGGGGATGGGATAACGGAGGGGGCAAGACTTTCTGCACCCATCCAAACCAGCCCTAGGGCCCACCCAGCCTACTACGCAATGAGTAACGAGTCTTTCCCGGGGGTAAAGCAGCCAAGGCAAGGCGTTGACTAACCAACCCCATCTAATGCCATGGTTAAAGAAAGAGTAGAGCTCTACCTCTACTCCCCCTCTGGGCCTTCATGGCCTGTTACAGGGTGAACTTCTTACAATGCTTGAAATAATTGACAACAGTTCCTGAGAGTTTTACAGTACCATGACTGACATGTCATGGACGTTGACGAAGAAAGAAGAACAAGCTCTGCTTATTTTTGAAAGGAAAATATTTAGAACAACATATGGTCCTAAATATGAAAACAGGGAATGGAAAAGTTGGACCAATCGAGAACTAGAAGAGATGAGCAAAGGAGAAAATATAGTAAAATGGATAGGACAAAAGTTAGGTCACCTAGAGAGAATGGTGGAGGATAGGATGCCCAAAAAGATCTTCACTCAAGAACTGGAAGGGACGAGAAGAAGGGGAAGACCCAGGAAAAGATGGAAAGAGGAAGTAGAAAGAAATCTTCAAGTGCTGCGAATGAGAAGATGGAGAGAGTTGGTGGCCGATAGGAAAAAATGGAAGGACATTGTTCGACAGGCCAAAGCCCACAATGGGCTGTAGTGCCAATGGAAGAAGAAAAAGAAGAAGAAGGTACTCACCGATAAACGTCTTTGGAGGAGGAGGAAGAAGAAGAGGAAGAAGAAAAAGAATAAAAAGAGGAAGAAGAAGAAGAAGAGGAGTAAGATGATGGGGAGGGGAGGGGGAGTATGAGAAGGAGTAGGAGGATGAGAAGTAGGAGAGGGAGGAGTAGAGGGGGGAGAAGTGGGAGGAGGAGGAGGAGGAAGACTGACATGTGCCTAGTAACAACCCCCTTTCCTTCCACTACATTTTGGCTTATTTTGTACTTAAAGTGGAGGTTATCTTCTTTATTTGCAGTCTAGTCAAGAGTTGGCCACTGAGGTTGTAACATAACAATGGTTCATTTGGCCCCTCACAGCATGTTGTCTTTGTGTTTCGGTTTTCATTATTTAGCCACGGCGATGGTAATTTCTCTTCCCCATTGCTTCTAAATGAAATAAGGAAAATTCTGGAACATTACACATATGTACTCACCTATAACAATAGTTATAAATTTTGAATCTGTTTTCTGATGTTGCTGAATTTTTGTAACTTCATCCAGTACACTCTGTGTGTAATTATTTATAGTCACACCCCGTACATCCTTGTCCTGAAATAAATTCATATTCTTATAGGTTATTGTGGTATTACAGCACAGAGTGTTCAAACTGTGGTATTATGGTACAAAGTGTTCAAACTGTGGTATACCCAGCAGTGACAGTGTGTGGTCTGGTGGGTGTGTACCAATGTTCTGGTAAAACAGAAGGGCAGTTTTTTTGCAAATCTATTGCATTTTTCCTATCAGCCTGGACCCTCCTTCCACCACTCTCCTCCAGCTCTGGATAATCACATTCCTTGTTACTGCATCTACATAACCTGACACATCTTCACCAAGATGACCAACAACTGATAATGAAGGTAACACACACGTTCCTCTCAAACACTGGTACCCAACTCCAACGCTAGATGGTGTAACAACCAAAAAACTATTGAATTATAAATTGTACCTGAAAACAAGAATATTGCATGGCGTAGGTTAGTAGTCGGTCACCAACCAACTAGCTACCTACACTGTACAACATCCCAGAAGAGCAAATAATTCAATTTGTGTCCATATTTAATCTGAAAGTGGAGGATGTACATAACATTCACTAATATCTACCACACTACAAAGTATCATATTTCAAAAAGCAGCAAACATGATTTGATTTGGAAGTGTGTCATCCCCGTTGTGTGTGAAAATTGGAAAGGATATGTAGTCAAACACAACTATGCCAATTAAGGTGTATTTAATGGCTATACTATGCCTTACTACAACCCCACTAGCCATAATAAGTCCCATCCCACCCAGCCCCAACCAATACCTGAGCAGCCGAGAGACAAACACTGACCCACCCCAACTCAGGATCACCGCAACCTTTCCAGCAAGGCAGGAACTGACACAAACAATAGTAATATATATCTGTGACGACACTACAGAATGTGTAAAAAAAAGCCACCACATACATACAGTGTAAATACTACAGTATGCTTATCGAATAGGGGTGACAAAATGAACAAGAAAGTCGATTAATAGTGTGACAAACATCTTATGGTGAACAAAAGCAGTGCAGAGAAGAAAACAGCTACACACAGTGAGAAACAGTACACAGCAAACAACTACAGTGTAGTGCCAGAAAACCACAGGGTATATCCAGGGACCATCAGTAGGATAAATACACTCCAGATTAGGAAGTCGGTACACAGCCTTAATACCAGTGAAAAATTTGACAACAATACACCATAGTTTCAATAAGTTGTGGTACATAAAATAGTAAATTACATTCCCAACACTGTCAAATAGTGTTCTGACTGTAAGGTCTACCATTGCAGTACACACAACAAACTCCAACAATACAACTGCCCAATATATAAGACTGATGAGACACGCGGCACCACCACCCACATGCACATACACCCACCCACCCAGGGGTAAATCCGGTGCAAGATGGGAACACACTAACACCCACAGCATAAGTAAGTACTAAGCTATTTATGTTTTCCTCCAATACAGCAAAATTTTCCAATGTATAATTAGGCTCGATTAATTCATCGCCCTTCTCTCATACATCTCTGTCCCCACAGTCAAGGGACCGTACATCCAAGGTCATTTCTGCAACATGACCCCAATTAAGAGGAACACGCCTCTTCCTAATACCAGCGCACCAAGAAACTCCAAACTCAACACTAGCCACCAGACCCTATCGTGCCTCTAGCCAGAGAATAACACCGCATATAGAAATTACAGTATGCATTAAGGCCCGTATGTAGAGATCTCTGCATCACGTGCGCGCACAACGTATATAGTAGGACCTTAAATTCTCTGGAAGACAACCTGAAGATGACTGGTAAAGGCCGAAACATGTAGTTGTCTAGTATAGTCATCAAACATCTTAACTGACATAGTTGTGTTTGACTACATACCCTTTCCAATGATTTGATTTGTTTTTCAGCACCTTTGCTGCAAATAATGAAGTACTTCTTTTTTGCAGCAATACAAGTTGAATTTTGACCTACCACTGAAGAGGCAAAACCAGATGTAGAACCCCATGACTGGTTTGTATTCCTTGTTATGAAGCACATCAGTGTGGTGACTCTCAGTTCAAAGTCAGTGACTTTTGCCAATGGTATCCAACAGCAAAACAGATTCCATTCAGCACACCATAATGATTCCACAGTTGTACACAAGGCCTGTCCTAATCTTAGCTGTGTCATTAAAACTGGGAACATTACTTTCTTACAGTTCAGGTATGTTCCCCATCTGTAATAATTACAACTTTAAATGTTACTGGGCGTTGTGCCTGTGGGGGACCGTCAGTTGAGCCAATTTCTGGGAGACTGTTTGCAGAATTACTATAACTATGTAGTGGATCTGTGGTAGCAGAAAGTTTGAGAAGCACTGCTCCTGTGCCTAATTCTTACCTCAGCCCTGCTAAAGAACAGCCCAACCATCTACTCACCAGTTCAGTGTTCTCAAGGTAGCCGATAACTGATACATTGCAGTTCCCGAAAGGAAATATTACTGACTTGTGTTGTGGTTCTGGTTTTATATTAGACACCACAATCCTTTCCTTCAGCCCATCAAGGTACATTCTGCCTGCATCACCTCCATACTTAAACACGCTCGGTTCCACCGCCTACAACAAGAGAAGCAAGGCATTATGCAATTTCAGGCTACTACCTCAGTATAGCTGAGGCTTCTGCTATTCTGCACTGTTTTTTCACGGCATAAGTCGGTAGGTGGTTACGGACGCTGCAGGACAACATATCAGTCCCACCTTCAAAGGCTCAAGCACCTCTAACCCCAAGTCAGTAACCAACTGCCAACCTATGCCACGCAATATCCCACATTAACAACGGCCTCAATTTCTGATACTGTTAGCCAAGAGCATGACACATAATATAACGATGTATAATTCCATCATCAACTTAAAAATATTATGACAGTACTTCACAAGTGGGACTCCAGGAACTGAGTCATAGTGGTTTTTTTTAATTTATGGTTCATTTAATGACAGTTTCTGTAAAAATGCTTACACAGTCTTAAATTTTATGATGATCTGAGAATAATACATTGGCAAAAATGTGGAAGGTGGTGGTCAAAGTGTAGCTTGACATGTTACCCTAGCATTTTGCTGAAGGCTTGAAAAAAAAAATTACCTCTCTGGATTCCCAACCTCTGGACTGAGATATGAATCCTAAATACAAAGCAAGAGCACCAACTGCTTGCCCACGACAATGTGTTAAGGTATATCGTTGGTTAGGTCATGAAGACATGACATCAACTGTATACATTATACACAAGGTTTAAAAAGACAGATAAATTATTTTGGTATTGAATTGTGGATAAGTGAACATCTTGAATGAGATGGAGAGTGGCCCAACAAATCCACACCATATCTCACACTCTATTTGATGAGATCCACTTTAATATTATTTTCCCACCTGTAAGTGCGTCGCTTCCTCTTGGTTTTTCTAATAAATATTTTATATGAATTTCTCACTTTCCATGTTCTGTACATCTATGTCACTTACTCAAGCTAAAAACATTAAGTAAAGAAACAAAATCTACAGCTCCTCAACATGTAATTTTTCCTTCCTACTATTATTTCCTCTTTCTTAAGGTCATCAATGTACCATGGCACTGAAGTTTAGTAAGTTCATTGCCCGTATAGCTGTTTCGAATTTCAGTGTTCTGAACAAATCTCCTCCCAGTGTGTTGCCAGCATTTATCCGTATGCTTTGATTAACGTTGGCATGTTTATCCATTAAATCCTTAAGAGAAGGCAGCCCTCCCACACATTTTTCAGCTTCTGAAACAGTTACCACAAACAGGTTGGAAATGCAAATCAGGACTCAGTGTTGACAGGAACATGTATAATTAAACTGAGCTGTCAACATTTCAGACAGTATGACTGTTCTGTGGTCATATCGAACAGCAACACCTTCAAAACTGCTCTCAATGCAGCTTCCATTTTATGCAGTGACATCACAGAGAAATTAAAATGACAGAAGTCATCAAATATCAAACACATGCATTATAATGTTCACAATACATTCCTAGCACCAAGTGCATCACACCAACACACACTAGAAAGGTTATGTTGTCTACACGATTTTCCACATTTCAGGTCCGAAACTGCACAGCAGGTTTTGACAAATTTATGTTAGACTAGAAGATGTTAAGAAAACGTAAGTCATCAATAAACAGTATGGCACACCATCAACACAACTTCACTATTATTAAACAAATAGTCACATCATCACACAGCAAAATGATTCACCTATAGCAGTCACCTTCAGGCTAAATAGATAAGCAGAACAATGTAGACATGCTAAGAATGTATAAAATTATGATCAGTATTTTTTTATTTTAATATCTGTACTGTGCACCTTTCATTATTTTGTACAGTGACCAACAAATGAACAATTAATTGACAAATTATCACACTCCTCCTACATGTTTTGACACTGTTGTGTCATCCTCAGGAAGTTCATTGTTAATATACCGGTATGTACCTGGCCAGCAAGATGACATCATCATTATCATACAGACTGTATACACAGTCACCACACAGACGGACTTCATTATAACAAATAATTTTAGCTCATTTTATTATAAATAAGACAATTTTAATATTTTAAAGATTTTAAACATTAGGATTTCAGCAGCATAAAACCTATTGTGACATAATTTTAAATTGTATTACCAACTACTGCATTTGACATACTTGTGTAACTTGGCAAGGTACTAACTACGAACTCCCTAAGGATAACACAACGGTGTCGAAACATGTAGCAGGAGTGCGATAATTCAACTGATTGTGCATTTGTTGGTCACTGTCTTCTTCTTATAAAGCGTTACAACCTGTATAAGATTCTTGCTTGCTCAACTACTTTCTTCCAACTGTCTCTATTCTGCACAATTTTTTTCCAATTGCATACGTTCATGCTCTTTACATATATATACGTATATCTTCCAAAACGTCATATTGGTCATTGTACAAAATAACAAACAATTATAATCAGTATGTTTACATTTTTATAAATACCAGTTTAGTTTGAATATGAGTGACTACCATCGAAACATGCAGCTATGACATGAAGTGGCTAATTATTTAACAACAATAAGAAACTGTATTGATGGTATGTAGTACTGTTTATTAAAACAGACAGGCCAACTTGGAAGCCAAACATAAAATTTAAATGTACTTTTTATTCATACTCGTCCAATATAAACCCTATTTCGCATTACGCTCAACTCAAAACTTACCTGGAAATGGGATCGATATACAACATTTGATATATGAAATAAAATACCAACAAAAGTTACTTAAAACACTTTTTTTGATAAGGTAAATAATTAAATACGAGGAAATATACCAGTGACATCCCTTTGTACTGTGAAAAGCACAACACTAGGCCCTTAACTGCATGAAAACAATTGGCATGAACCATAAACAAACACAGCAAATGAGGTAGAATAAATTAAAAATAAACACACACACAAATTTCCTTCCAGACAATAACATTTCAAAACTGTGCAGAACTACTTCTTGCTACAGTATTCTCAATGACAATCCATTTGTTGTTACACTTTCAGATGCTGTGTCAACTGAAGTTATGTAACTTCAGAAACATATTTGGCATGATGACAGATGACATAACTGAATACTGTTTATTTCAATGTTTAATAGCAGTACATCAATTGCCAAGAACTCAAAGAAATATCGCAACATGTATAAAGAGTCATGACTTGCAAGGTACAAGGCAGAAGGCAGCAAGACATATTTTAAAATATCTGTAAAGTAGACTGGCATCTCAATGGCCAAGGTGAGTGATGCCACATACCTCGGTAAAAACATGTGGTCTCTGTAAAAACGTACTTTAAAAAAATACACTTAAAACATAACGGTCTTCTGGGGAGTAATGCCATGTATTTTGGTAGACAAGTATCAACATTTCAGATGAGCTTTCTTGTAATAAAACCAACCAGTTGCACTAATTTCTCAAATTTATTTTTGGAATAAAACTCTACATGTTTCAGACAGTTCCTCTGTCCATCATCATGAGTTTTTCACTGTACACACAGCAAGAGCAAGCTGTCAGCAAACCTGTATGACATACACAATTGCTGCGTGTACACTGAAAAACTCCTGATGATGGACAGAGGAACTGTCTGAAACATGTAGTGTTTTATTCCAAAAATAAATTTGAGAAATTGGTGCACCTAGTTCATTTTATTATAAGAATTTATCACAATGCATGGTCACCTGAACATCAAATTTCAGATGAGTCTAGTACCAAAATCGTAGAAGGGAAGCCCATGGTCCCTCAGAACTTTGGTACCAACTACCAAATTGCATGGAATTACATCCCAAGAGACCTAACTTCGATTCTCATTACCATTTGAACATGAAATCCCATGAAAGGGTACTTACCTGGGTCCGTATCACACATGGTCCCATTCTCTGGATGAACAGGGAAAATATCATACTGCAGATCGTTGACAAGAAAAATAGACAACACAAGTGGTGGGTTTGAGGGTGAACCATGTGCTGCAGCACCTGCTGTCTGATCTGCGTTACTGGACGGTGTTGAATTTGAAACTGTTCCTGTTTTTGATCCACTTGTTTCTGTAGTTGTATCACTGTTTCCTGTTGTCTGATTTAAGTCCATGGGCTGCGCTGAATTGGAAACTGTTTCTGTTGCACTGTTCCCTGTATTTGGTCCGTCTGTTTCTGTATGTGATTCAGTTTTTCCTGGTTTTGGTCCATCTGTATTTATAGGTGTTTCACGGTTTCCTGTTTCTGCATGCATTTCATTGCTTCCTGCTGTTCCATTCATTACTGTGTGTGTTTCACTGCTTTCTGTTGTCACAACTGCTGGTGCTTGGCTTTCACTCTGCCCTGTTTTTTTTGCTTTCATTTCTACCTGTTTTTCATCTGTTGACTTCTGTACTGGGGGTGTTCCTGTAGACACAGCTGAATCTGTATGCCCATCTGCCTTTCCTGAAACACCACGAACAGTGTCACTTCTTAGTCACATACGTAGTTTCACAGAAAAGTTTTCTTGACAAATCTGCAGTGGAAGACTGTCAAGCAGGATACCAAACCAGTTGGTATAGCAGTCAACAATCTAAACCTGTATTCAGTAGGTACCCAGTTTAAATTTATCAGCTACCCTGACAAAGTTTCTCATTATGAATTTCATTTACTTCATGACAATAGTGGGACAGAACTACATAACACAAATAACACTTTATTGTGTGAGATTTTTTGTTTTCATAGTAATGTTCCTAAAGATTCAAGTTTTCTGGATTGTGGAATTTTGTGTCACTCGGTCAGTGGGTCCTGCTGTTTCGAAGAAATAATGTGCCTGCATCTTTGAGGGTCAAGCGGTCCAAGAATAATCATCCTGCTTCAACACATCGGGAATCCCAACAACACAGTGTCACTACTGGCTACTTCCAAATTCTTGCCTGGTCACCATCTCATGAACCATTACACACTTCTGCAGCGTGTTCTCCCATTTTCAGTATACAGACAAAACTTTAGACATGATAAAAACTCATACACCTAGCCCTTCTTTCACATCCTACTTGCATTCCCCAAAAAAGGGGGTGTGAATCAAAAATTTTCCAATCAGAAATAAATAATTAGCATATCAGAACATAGCCAGTGAAAGGGTGTTAAACCGAAAATGAGAGGGTGTAGATGAAGAAGTGGCATATATTGGCAAGAGGCATTAAGCAAAAGGGCATGAAACAAACAGGCACAATACAAGGGCTTGGTGTTTCAAGAATGTTGGACCCTAATGTATAGCCAACATTTACAAGATGGCAAACAGATCAACCATGCGATAATAAAATATCACGAACACTGACTTTTATAACTAATGTAGAAAATGCATTTAAATGACACCAGAACAAAACTACATATTCATGCACATGTCCATCAAATACATAGCAATAGAACGCATCACTGCAGAATAACCATTACGTCTCGTACAGAGGAAATGCCACTATCAATAAATAGAGCAGTGTAGTTTTAAATTTAATTAATGTTTGTAATTTGGAGAAAATATCACTATTAAGCAAAGTTACGCCTGTTCTAAATTGAGTAACAACTGTGACTAGCTTCAAAAACAATAACCCACGGCTTTTGGAGTTAAAAGTTGACTTGGTCTGACTGCAAACTTTTAGTTTCTGAAAGCCTACAAACATGAAGGAAATCCAGGTCATACTTACTATATTTAATGCTGGAAGAATGCATTATGAAAGTACAAACTCAAAATGTCAGCAACCAAATACAAATATACACCACGTAACATTCAGAACAGCAAAGACCTCATATTTTTATTTGTGTAGGAGGTAAGCTGATTAATAGAAAAACTATTCCAAGAAAATACCATTTATACTAGCACAATATTCTTCTGTTCTGCCATCACCTGCTACCCTAAGACAAAGGTAGCTGGTCATAATTCTTATACTGACTGTTGTAATAACCTTTAGTCTCACACATATTCATATATTTTAAAAACCAACGAAATGTATAAATTAAAATACAACAAAACACACCTTACATCAGGTGGCCAACATCAGGGAGTTTGTCAAAAACAAAGGTTGGAAGGTCAAACGAGTATTTCAGGTGCTATTCCCGCAAACAGCTATAAACCTTTGTTGTTGATAAACTCCCTGGTGATGGCACCTTGGTGCTGAAACATGTAGGGAATTGGCATCTGATGAGAAGTGTTTTTTATCCGTTTTATTGTATTTTAATTAGTGCATTTTGTTGGTTTAAACACACAGAACATACGAAAATGCACAGTATGAATTACAAACAATCTCACACATACCTTTCTCCTGGCATAATAAAAGCCATTACACAGACAGTTACTACCAGCGAATCTTGTAGTACTTATACTGGAAATGGGGAAAAGGTACAAAGACATATGTGCTGGCAATGCTCACCGGTAAATTCATGCACATATAGGTCGTAAATTTCTTAAATATGTCCCCAAAATTAAACTAAATTTTTCCAAACAGCATTCTGTATGGGGAAGTGCAGAGTATGTCGGATTCAAAATTGGACAGGCCATAGATAACTTTAAGACTTCTATTTCTCATGTTCCTCTTTTAACTCACTTTCCATACTTCATCAAAAACAACATAATTCATTAACTACACAAATTTTATGAAACGCAAGTCAAACCATGTCTCTCTACCATCAACAATACCAGTAACACAGCCAAGTGAATTACTGTGGTAGATCATCATAGCAGTCTGAAGATTCAAACACTGCTACAGCCAAATTTGGTTGTCAGACATGACTACAAACCAACGCTTCATCCTTACACCACACATTCCGAATATCTAATCTAAAATCATCCTCCAGTCTCTTTCATCTTCTTCCACATGACTGTTTTCTAAGTTTCCATACAAAAATTATGTACGAAGTTCTCATTTTACCCATCAAAGCTAACTGTACTGTACCTGCCTAAATGTTACACTGCCATAATAATACCAGGTGACATGAATACACAACAAAGGTCTGCATATCATAAGTGTAAAAACTAACAAAGAAATAGACACCAGGTTACACGCTTATATTGCAGACACAAAAGGCATACCTTCTGCAAAAACATAGTTGCTATATCCAAACATAAGAAGCAATGTGGCAGCGACACAGATAAACGTATGAGAATAAGTCCTTCTTCTGTTCAACATCTTGAATGCTCTATGACTTGCAGTACGTATGGCTTTGTCAGGTGCAGGTCTGTGTAATTACAGATAATGACAAAGGAACAAATGATGTGTGTTTATATATCTCTTGCTGACGTGCTCAGGTACAAACCAACTGTGTTTCTGAGATTAATTCCACGAGGTATTGCACACCACATTCCATTACCTGCAAACAAAAAATTTGCAGTGATAAACACAAGAAAACATACTTACTTACTTACTTATTTCTTGGCTTAATGGCCCTCTAACAGCCTTTGCCTCCTTAACATGAAAACATACCTCATACAACAACGGCCAGATTTAGACATACTGGTACATTAAGCTACAACATATTCTATGAAAGAAAACAAGATTACTTTAATGGGAGGGACAATGCAAATATAAGTACTTCAGTTTTAAATTGGCATATGAACACACCGATGAAATGACGCATGTAATACTTATATAGCACATCCCAGACGTATAATCACCTGCACACACTGTGGAATGCATTGTGATACTTCAAGGACTATCAGGGTCTGCTTAATAATGTGTTCCACACACACATATATCAGGTATAACCTATAGTTGGCTCACTTTGCATTTAACTGAAGAATTGGCAGCCGGCAGATCCACGTTTACATTTCCATTTACACAATTCACATTTCACTGCTCCATTATTCAAACTAAGTTGAACTGAATACTGCGGCATCTGCTACGAAACACAATTAAGAGCATAACACGTTGAAACTTTCCTAGCTATAAGAATCTTTTCATCATTAAAACTAGTGAGAACACTAAAACTTTGTAGTTATTCATGTTTCTACCATTATGTACCCTTACACTTGCACTTACACCACATGCACACGCACTAAATTATTGCAATAAAAAATATGACGTGAAGAATGCTACAACCTTCTCAGCTATGACATGGTATATTGTCATAGGCGAGTACCAACATATCAGCAGAACACACAGTTTCCACACTCAGAACATAAGAAATTTCTATTGCAGCCTTCTGGGATATGGAAGTTAACGACACCAAATATCCTCTGAAGCTAACCGAACTGTGATACAACATACTAACAAAAGGACAGAATATAAGGATTATGTTCAAAATCAAATTATTAAAAGGACAAATTCAAATCAAAAATGATTTTGTTTGTCCACATAATTAAAGAGTATAAGAAAACCCCAAGATGTTAACTCCTTCCATATCACGTACAAGATATAGTTTTGTACAGAAGATCAACATACAGAACATGTAACTTAACAACAGGTAAACCAAGCAAACCATTCATGGCCCCTCTACAATGTAAACTACAGGTTATCATGCAAGTACTAACAGGACAAAGCTTGGTCGAACAAGAACAAGAAACCTGATTCTGCTTCTTTTGAAAATGTAACTTCAAAAGCTCCTGTGATAGCTTGGAAACATACTGACAGCAAAGTGAAGGATTCAGTCCCTGCACTTGCTGGGAATTCAACCTTAGTCATCCAGCCTATAGGTAACTGACATGCAGGGTAGTTTGTGAGAAGTATTACATGCAACAGTATGTGAAGTTACCAGATTGGTGCCTTCCATGATTATGGTTTGCAGGGACATCGAACCGTGTAGTTTGGTAAATGGATAGCAATGTTTATAGGTTCACTGCTGCTGCCACAAAACAAGAATAGAAATAAGCTTTATACATGTAAGTTATTGGCACACTAAACAAAAAGTGTGCAGCTGATAGTAACTACATGCAGCAGAGTCCTTCCTGAGAAGCCAACAAGTCCTCAGCTAGTCAAGAAATTCCCCACATTTTATGGAACCCGAAGGTTCATTAACGCATTCAGAACAGCCAGCTAACTACCCCTATCCTCAGCCAGATCCAGTCCATACCACCCCACCCAACTTCCTGAAGATCCATTTTAATATTATCCTCCCATCTACGCCTTGGTCTTTCAAGTGGTCTCTTTCCCTCACGTCTCCCCACCAGAACCCGGTACGCATCTCTCCTCTCCCACACACGTGCCACATTCCCCGCTCATCTCATTCTTCTTCATTTATAACCCAAATAATGTCTGGTGAGGAGGGCAGTTCATGAAGCTCCTCGTTATGTAGTCTTCTCCAGTCCCCTTTACCTCACCCTTCTTAGGCCCTGCACATGGCACGCTAGCCCTAAATCGAGAAGTTGTTTGATGATGGACCTGCTGTTGAACATTCCGGAGTAAAAAACTCTTAACTTCTCCAACATATTCTTGGTGTTCCAGGAATACAATTGCAAAGGTTCAACAAAAAAAAACCAAATTACTTTTAAACACTCTTATTTCGAATTACTTTTAGCTCTTTCTTATTCACATCCCATCACCGTACAAGTGCTGTTATACGGGGTGTGGTTGTACAAGAAATATGGCGAAACTCAGCACCCCCTTACACCATCACCCGGTCTTATATAATGTGCACAAAGAGTGATCTGCCTAAAACACATACGCTATAGAATCAAGAACGCCGTTCTTACGCATGCAATGGCTGTATGAAAATAGCGACCTGTTTAACTTAACCAAATGCAGAAAAAAGGGGCCAAAGTAAAATACGTACACAAAACCAGCGTTAAGAGTACCAAAACCCTCACTGCAGTACCTTCACATGTCCACAAACCACAACAGATGGCAGCTTTGCATGTTCACACGTGGTGACGTGAAGATTTTTCGACGGCAATTCAGGTCAGTGTCTGCTAAACCTAGCCACTCGTACTGCGTGTCACGCATGCGTTATAACAGTCGCACGCCACACTTTCTCGGAATATAAAAAAAGAAATGCTGACGTACTGCTGGTATACACAAAGGTGAATACAATGTTATCCACGTGAAGAAACGTGACTTCTCTGTGGACAAGGAAATACTTCCACAGCTCACCAGTCTTGCCGCTTATTCAGTTACTTTAAGGTGTCCTATTTAACGGCATTGTTAAGATGTCGCGATTTTTAAGGGCGATGAAAGAAGCCGGTGTGAGATAGTTTATCACTTAGACCAACCAATGCACAACATATACATTAACAATGAATTTTTGTATCGTAAGTACTCCTCCATGTTTCGATGCTTTTGCATCGTATTCTGGGAGTCATTTTCTATTTGCTAATGTAACAAAATCAGTACGGTTTGTAACTTTAGCAAATAGAAAATAAGACTTCCTGAAGATGATGCAAATGCATCGAAGCATGTAGGAGTAGGATATAAAAATTCATTGTTAATATATATGTTGCGCATTGGTCTAAACAATACACTATATAAAATGCACGGTACACGCATAAAGACGGTTGTAAGGTACAGCCTATAACAGCCTGGATGTGCTGGGGAAAACCTTGATAAACCTGCCTAGGTGGTCGGTCTCTGGGCCAATACCAGAACGTGGGAATTCCCCGAATACGCAGCAGTACGACGTTCGGTGGAACGACGACGTATCAGTTACTGCGCCCAGTGTTAATGGGATACTGAAACAGGATAAGATGGGCGCGGAATGCAGTAGGCATGGATAAATTGAAACAGCAGAAAGTTTCGGTCGGAAGAAACCACGGGGGAAAAACTCCTAGGCTTGTATGGGAAAATAAGAGCAAAACGGGCCGTAAACAAACACTGTAGTATATGAGGATGCGAACTGGATTAATCTGGCTCATGACCTTAGGAACGTGGTAGTAGATATGTTTCAGAATATGCAGGGAATTTATGTAACAACTGAGCAACTGCCAGCTTCTCAAAGTGGGCTATGTTCTAGCGTTCGAATGATGTTCGAACAAAAAGCTCCAACGAGATATGGAACGAGTGTTGTGGCCTAATTCATGTCAACTTCACGGTATTCACAAAATTCCGTCTGGACAGTTCGGCCTTAGCCGGTGCTTAAAACAGAAACAACGTCCATATGGCCATCCAACGAACTGTGGCAGTCGCAGCTTCATACTACATGATGTCCGCAGGCGAAGGTGTATGCTCACATGACAGTGCATGCTGACCTTGGCACCGAATGCGGACCTTGGCAGTGCATGCTGACTTCGACTGCGAATGCTGATCTTGGCAGTGAATGCTGCCCTTCGACAGTGAATGCTGACCAACAGTGAATGCTGACCTTGGCAGTGAATGCGGACCTTGACAGTGAATGGTGACCTTGACAATGAACGCTGATCTTGGCAGTGAATGCTGCCCTTCGACAGTGAATGCTGATCTTGGCAGTGAATGCTGACCTTGGCAGTGAATGCGGACCTTGACGGTGAATGTTCACTTTGCCAGTGAATCCCTTTGACAGTGAATACTGACCTTGACAATGATTGCTCACCTGTACAGTGAATGCTCACTTCGACAGTGAATGCTGACCGTGACAGTGAAGCTCACCTCGACATTCCAGGTGTCTTTATATCTCTGGAAGATACCCCCAGACGCATTTACTGGATGGCTGGAAGGGCTTCACAGCCGTAACGAACTAATTACCTCAATGGTGGACAGTGCTTCTTCAGAAGCTAATACTTCCTCACCTCTTCAACATACCCCTTGCCTTTTATGGAACCCCCAGTTTCACTACCTTGCTCACAAAAGCCCGCAATTTGCCCCAATCCTGAGCCAGATTATTCCATTCCACGCGCTCCCATTCTATTTTGAATGTCCTTTTTAATATTATCCCCCATTTATGCCCAGGTCTTCCAAGCGGTCTCTTTCCTTCAAGTTTCACGGCGGAAGACCCGTGTGTATTTCTCTTCTCCCGCACACGTGCCATATGCCTCACCCATCACATCCTACTTGATCTGGTCACACTAATGAAACAGCAAAAATCATGAAGCTCCTCATCATGCATTTTCTCCACTATCCTTGTAACGTCCTCCCTCTTGGGCGACCAAATGTCTTCCTCAGTACCCCAATCTCGAACATCCCCAGCCTATTGTCTTCCCCTAACACGAAAGACTCACATTCACAGCCCTACAAAGCAGGACGCAAGATTGCAGTTGTGTCCTGTACATTCTGATTTTCACGTTTCAGACAGCACACGAGCTGCCCTTCATGAAAAGGCAAATGTGTCTGATGTGGGTCAAAATACGTATGGCAGTATGGTATCTACAGACACAGATAGGTCACTTTACCATGGGTCACTTGGCTATCAGGCGTTCTTTACAAAGTGTAGAGGTTATCTCCTTCAGTGTTTGACCCAGCGTTAAGTGCCCCCAATCGATCCACAAATGTTATTTAAATTTTGGAACAGGAGACTTTCAGCCACACTGACATATAATAAGGCACACTTTGGTCATAAATGGATTAACAGACATAAAGTAAGATTTAGGAGACCTAGGCGTAGATGGGTGGATAATATTAAGATGGATCTCCTGGAGGTGGGATGTGGGTATATGGACTAGATTGGGCTGGCCCAGGATAGGGACAGGTGGCGGACGCTTGTGAGTGCGGTAATGAACCTTCGGGTTCCGTGAAATGCGGAGAATTTGACTAGCTGCAAACCAGTTAGCTTCTCTAGAAGGACTCTGCACCATGGAGTAAGTAAATAAGTAAAGTAAGATTTAGTTATGTACGTATATGTACACCGAACAATGCTGGTTATTCTGTGAGCTGAACTTACAGACCAAATCCTCACCCATCATGTTATTTATCTGTTCGCAAAATAAACAACATTCACCTAGAACTATGAATGTACACTAATCAGGGGTGGGCCGGGTAGCTCAGTCGGTATAGCGACTGGCTACGGGCTGGACGGTCCGGGGATCGAATCCTGGTGAGGGGCGAGATTTTCCGCACCTGTCCAGACCGGCCCTGGGGCCCACCCAGCCTCCTCTACAATGGGTACCGGGTCTTTCCCGGGGGTAAAGAGTGGTCTGGGCGTGACACTGACCACTCACTCCCTTCTACTGCCGTGGTCAAGAAAGAGTAGAGCTATACCTCGACTCCCCCTACGGGCCGTACAGCCTGTACAGAGCCACAGTGCCTGTACAAGAGTGCACCTTACCTTACCAACCACGGTCATTTCGAGATGCAGGTTACACAATAATCAGTCCTGTCTACCGAACAGTCAAACAGTCTCTATCTACTGTTGATACTGCGCAAAAATGGCAAATCCACCCATTCTAAGAGCTTTTACAGGTCACTACTTCCATTGTTGCTGCTTGCACCCTTGAAATCGGCCCTAATTCTGAGAATCGCGGATAGTTTCTATGGACTTGGTGCCAGCAAAGAAATTCTGCAGCCACAAACTCTTGTCGACCATTTAGGGTACGTTTGTGATCCGCGAATATATGCCAGCTACATCCATTGAGCACAGAAGCCAAATTCGGAGCCATCGACCCTCCGGGCTAATGACCGCTAAATAACGATTTCAGTCTTGAAAAAAAAAACATAAACAAAAAATAATTACGCAGATCTGAGGTTTTCCAGCGATACTGACGAAGATTCGCCTGTGACGTCATGCCGTGTCGACTGGTAAAGTTAGCGACGTTTCGGAGAATGGCAAACCCTTGATTTTCAAAATCAAGGAGCCCAAGAACACTCGGAATGGGCAGTCTGGAGGAACTATGATACTCCGTACAGTCGGTAACTATTTACCAGACGACATGGCGTAACAAGACAGACGCCTTTAAAATACAGTCATCCCCCGATATGGCGCCAGTGTTAGTGCATCACAATTTGTTGCAGTACGTCTAGTGCAGCTGTAAATCGAAATACTGCATGAAAATCACTGTCATCGGCGCTATATCGGGGAGACGGGGCACCATACTGCGGGCTGACTATATTTACTGACAGACCATGTGCCACGGCGACTTGGCCCCCATCATTCGTCGAGCCATGCGCAAAAATGCATCCTGTTGTTACTGGCACACCAGTTCATCAAGATGGTACCCAACGGATCTACACACACGCACGTACATTCGACGGTTCTCAGTTCCCACCTGTTTCGAAGGCCTCTTTGATCAGCAAGCGACTGTGGTCTGGTTATGGTTCGAGAAGATATTCTGGGAGCTGCCGAAGTGCGCGCACAAAACGCCTGCGCAAATTAATTTGCTACCTTAATATCTTACGTAATTCCATGGCCAAAACAGTAGCACCAACCATAAGTTCCACCGTGCACGTTTCACGTCACTAACTTAACACCTTCCAGCTACGAACTAATTAACTACATACCGCCACAGGTATAGGACTTCTTCACAAACGGGCGGTTCCTCAGCTACTCAACAAATTCCCTGCACTTAATTGATCCCGGGGGTTCATTACCGTTATCACAACAGACCACCGCTTGTATTTATCCCGAGCCAGTTCAAACCAGTCAACGTCCCCCCCCCCTTCCACCCTATTCCCTTAACATCTATTTTAATATTATCCGCCCAGTTACGCTTACATTTTCCAAGTTGTTTCCTTTCTTCAAGTTTCCTCCACCATAACCCCCACACAAATATTCCACTTCATTCTGAAACATGTACGTAATCAAATCTCCATTAACGTCATGAGGTTCGTCATCCCCGTTGTGTTCTATGAAATAACTAATGTACAGTGTGTGTACTGGTCTAACACTACTATATTTATTGGTAGAATATAACGTATTTTCTACATAAGGTACAACTACGTGTTTCGACGCTTGATAATGGCCATCTTCAGGTTGTACATGAAATACTTATTAAGCAGTATACAAAACACACATGGGCTGTTTATATGGGGTAGACAGGGGTAAAGTGGGCACGAGATCTCGTATCTGTCAGAAAGTTTGGGCGGTGTGGGCTACAAGAGGGGTCCATGCTGTTACCAAGCTATGTCTAAGCTTATTACAGTTAAATCTAGGGTAGGTATCATATTATGTCTATGCCATTATCAAGCGCCGAAACATGTAGTTGTACCTTATGTAGAAAATACTTGACATTCTACCAATAAATATAGTTGTGTTAGACGAGTACACACACTGTACATTAGTTATTCCATTAACGTCTGTTTTGTCAAATTCGACTAACAACGCCTCAAACTTCACCATATTGATATCTCATTACGCCCAGTCTGACGTACAGCGTAATACAGTGCCTGCAGGGCGTTTTAAGCGCGCGTGCGTCAAATTTAGTGATCCATTCGTGGATACGACCTTGGGGACGTCACGAACGCGCATGGACTCAAGAGAACACCCCTTGACGGAAACCATAAACATGTATGGACGGTGTGGGTCCTTGCAACGTTACGTAACCTTGATTTTTGGTATCCCGTTGTGCTGCCTGTAACAGCCCACAGTACTTAAACAACATCAACACAACTGTTGTTCGTAATGAAGTAACTCGTACAGTTACTCTAGCAATATGTTTCGACTATAACTCTGTATCTTCAGGATAATCGGAGAAGCAAAAACATGTACCAAATGTAAATATAAAAAATAAAGTTTGTATGTCCTTTTGGGGGGGGGGGGAGGAAAAGTACAGCTTGTAAGGCACTGAGGCTCTCTGTACAGATCGTACGGCCCATTGGGGGAGTAGTTATAGCTCTACTCTTTCTTTGACCACGGCACTAGAAGGGGGTGAGGGGTCAGCGTCACACCCCGGCCGCTCTTTACCCCCGGGAAAGACCCGGTACCCATTATACAGGAGGCTGGGTGGGCCTCAGGGCCGGTCTGGACAGGTGCGGAAAATATCGCCCCCCCCCCCACCGGGATTCGATCCCCGGACCGTTCACCCCGTAGCCAGTCGCTATACCGACTACGCTACCCGGCCCACATTTTTTTGGGAGGTGGGGGGGATAAGAAATCTCATTCCCTACAACCGTATTATATTATAGATTTCCTTAATCTTACGTCTACATGTTGCTGGGCAGAGACTTCCTCTTCCTTATATCTTGTAATTTATAACCCATATATTCAGATTACAATTATATTTTGACTTGGTGCAGATAGAGTCTGGGGCTAGCTGGGGGGAGGGGGGATGAAGTAGTGGGGTCGACCCGGGCAGCAGAGTCCAGGAAGGCAAGCTGGGCGGTAACACGAACATTTTAAATGGCAAATACACTTTCGGCACTCTGAAAACTTTAAATTACTTAGCCGAATATATGGAAATGCAATACTTTTTTAGAGTTCATAATTTCTGTTCGGGGCGGCCACTGTGATTACTCGCCCCAGGCGATAAGATCTAGCTACGCCACTGCATATACCTTACCGTCAATTACGCAGTAATTAGCAAAGCGGATGCAGTCAATAAAATGATTATGGTTTGAAAAGGTGAACACACTAGCACGATCGATTATTACATTAACAATGACTAATAGCTTAGTCATCCGCATGGAACAACTCGGCTCCCAAGGAAGGGTTTTCATGAAATTTGATATATGAACATTTTTCGAAAATCTGCCACAAATGTTCTAGATTAATTAAAATTGGACAAGAACAACGGGTACTTTACATGAAGACCAATATACATTTTTGATAATATCTCGCTCAATTCTTCTTCGAATGAGAAATGTTTCAGAAAAAATTTGTAGAGAAAACCAAAACACACACACATCGTTTGTTAAATAACTATCTTTCCGAAAATCGCGCCGTTTATATTTTGTGGGGAAAATACTGCAGAGCGGGGAAGGCCACAGACGACAATATGGCGCATGCGCATTGCATGCTGGATACCTAAGGCTACAAACACACACACACACACACTCAGAATATGTAATACTTATTTCTTTTCCACGGTATTAGTGGTTACTCGAAAGCGCCTCAATCTTACGTTATAAGTACATTGCTTGTCTTGTTCTCATTTCCTTCAGCAATACATAAGAATACTAAAGTAAAATAAGCCTCGGCCACTGCATTCCGCGTATCTGGATCTTCCACAATTACTCACCATTCAAGTCTATATCACCTAGGCACGTGATAGATCGTTTACGTTTCCAAAAAAAAAAAAAGACCTTGAAAACAAAATCCATATTTCAATTATTATTATTATTATATCATCATCATCATCATAGATGAAGTCCCTGCCCACGCCATTATGGCATGTGGGTGGAAAGAGAGGTATAGCTCCACTCATTCTTAACGTTGGCACTAGGCGGATGTAACGGGTCAACTTCACACCCCTGCCGCTTCCCCCCTTCCGGGAAAGAACGTCGGTACTGTGGGCCCAAGAGTCGGTGTGGGAGGTTTTTTGGTGAAGATAACACCTGTCAACCTTACGGCGATTCGAACTCCGGACCGTCCAGTCCGTAGCCTAGTCGTTATACCGAATATGCGCTATTATTAATATTAATATTATTATTATTATTGAATAATTTTATGCCCAGCCCATCTCATTCTTCTCGATTTTATCACCCGCACAATACTGGGTGAGCAGTACAAATCATTTAGCTCCTCGTTATGCAATCTCCTCCATTCCTACGTTACCTCGAGGGTGAGGAGGGGGGGGTGTATAGGGTCTTGGTGGGGAAGCCGGAGGGAAAAAAACCACTGGGGAGGCCTAGGCGTAGATGGGTGGATAATATTAGGATGGATCTCCAGGAGGTAGGATGTGGGTATATGGACTGGATTGGGCGGGCCCAGGATAGAGACAGGTGGCGGACGCTTGT
>Ga0123354_10001325_pt1 | contig 29578 bp, 9 predicted proteins | sample TergutLab28metaG_2_FD_97872 | JGI IMG/M metagenome (GOLD analysis project Ga0123354, IMG submission 97872) | Labiotermes labralis P4 segment gut microbial communities from Petit-Saut dam, French Guiana - Lab288 P4 | ecosystem: Host-associated > Arthropoda: Insects > Digestive system > Gut ... | reverse complement strand
GGGGTATGGGGTGTTTATAAGCAGGCATCAGGGTGTGGATTGGCATGCCGCATGGGGGTTTGGGGGAGGGGAAAAGGCTTTGGGAATAAGCAGTAAATTGTTTTCGAGATTTTGTGGGTTGGGGGGGGGGGGGGGGTTCCAGTCCAACTTGCAATCTAGTATTATTCCAAGGTATCCCATCTTTGAGACTACGTTTATTTCCCATGCGACTATTGTGGGATGGCGTTTGTATTCTGCTCTGTTTCTTATGAACATTGGTATCAGTGCCAATTTATCTTTAGAAGTCTCTAACCTGTGTTCTTTGCACCAGTCTTCTATAGTTTGGAGTGTGCTTTGAAGTGTTGTGAGAATAGCTGAGGAAGAGGGTCCCTGTATCATAATCATTATGTCATCGGCGAAAACTACTATTCTTACATTTGGAGCATTGGAGAGTAGTGCTGTTAGGTCGTTGATAATAATGGTTGAACTTTCACCTCGGTATCCACCACGACGTAACAGTTAGCACACCACGGTAATCACGTTCGCTCTCGAAATGCTGAATATTTTAACACGAGCACGTAATTCGACACAGCATCCTATCGATTAAACGCCGAGTGTGCAGTGGCAGATACATGATACACTTTATTTGCTAATGGAGCGCAACTAATAATAAATTTATGCCCGTTTTGTGTACTCGGCCTCAAACATAAAACCAATTCTCGTGTAATAATTTTATAGTTGTATGTCAGTACTTGTGGGCATGTCTGTCAAGTTGTTCGCTTCATTTCGACGGACGAATGTGAGTGCAGTGACCGCTCGTGTCGATTTTAAAATAATCTCATGCAGAAACGTGGTGCCATCAGCACAAATGTAGCAGACTTGCAGGTACGCAGAGTTATACTTCATTTAGCAACTCTGGATTTCTCTAAGTCAAAGAATTGCACATAATTTGTTAGAATCGCTGAAAAGTCACTTCAGAATGCTAGGATGGCTTGGAACGTCAGGGAAGGCAGACTCTTTTCGTAGGCGAAACGTCATCTCTAGTATACCCTTTCACTTTACAAAAATAAATTATAAAAAAAACACGATTACTTTGAAAAACTGCACGTAAAATGTTACATCAAAAAATCTTCCGTGACATTTTCACTGAACGAATCTTTTTTAATGAAATTTAATTCAGTAGTATTAGAATAACATACAACAGCATTAGAGACAAGACTACTACTACTACTGCTACTGCTCCTCCTCCTCCTCCTCCTACTACTACTACTAGACACTAAATGACGGTATTTGGTTAGCTTATTCACGTCCCGACTTTCTTAACCGCGGGAAATAATTTACACGGCCCACTGAATAGGAAGTTATGTGACCCCCAAAGGACCAGTATGGACGCACTGTGGAAGATACAAAGTTTCCTCTGTTGGTAATTGAACAAAAATTTCTTTGGTTTACCGGTCCATAGCATAGTACATTACAGACTACACTATCCTCTGCTGCTGCTGCTGCTGCTGGTCACTCATTTAGCCATGATATTTATCGGATTTTAAAGACCCTGCAATTTTACTGGAGGGTTGACTGGAAACCTCCACTCGGTCCCATCCAGAATCAAATCCGACCCACTCTTACACATTGTGTTTCATTAACATGCATTTTAATATTGTCTTATGGAAATGTGTCCAGGTTTACCAAATGTTCTGTTTCTTTCATATTTTCAACTACAATCATATATTTAGGATCTTAAGTATAATAATGAAGAATATTAAAATTGCTTCTATCATTGCATTAAGAGGTTTTTAATGACCGACTCATGCAGAAAGACAAATTGACATGAAATATTACTTTAAGTTTGATGGTAGCGTTAAAGAAACATTTTCGCGTGATATTTATTTATTTATTTATATAGAATACTTTGTTTTACTGCCGGGTAGCTCAGTCGGTATATCGACTGACCACGGACTGGACGGTCCGGGATCGAATCCCTTTGGGGACGAGATTTACCACCCGTCCAGACCGACCCTGGGACCCACCCAGCCTCCTGCACAATGGGTACCTGTTCTTTCCCGGGGGTACAGTGCGGCCAGGGCGTGCTGCTGACCACTCACCCGCTTCTAGTGCCGCGGTCATGGAAGAGTAGAGCTATACCTCTACCCACCCTCTGGGCCACACCGGGCTTGTAACGGGAACACTTTACCTTTTACTATGTTTTACTACATCCACGGATTGTAGAATGTATGTTCATTATATGTTCAGGTGACTTGGAAAAAAACTGTGATAGCTTACTTTATACACAAAATCGGAATAATTTGCCTGGAGCTTCTGAAAAAAATCACTGAGACTCCCAGCCATCATAAGAGTAACCGGTGGTATTGCCGAATAGAATTTAGAATCGCTACCACCGGAGACAGTTTCTTTTGTCTTTCTCAGTTAATCAGTATAGCATCAAATAATTTTGACGGATAAACGTGGCTAAGTTCTCGAGGAGTACGTGCTGGTGCTGTAGGTTCAGTACAGCAAGGACAGAAGAACAATTCAACGTGCTTTGCTAGTCTCTTCATGGTGCACTAGACAGGAAAGTGTTTTAAGAGAATGCTAACAGAGATATTGGATAAAGGCGGGGCGCAATGTGCAGCAGAGTTACAGCAACTCTCTTGTGCTGAGGTTACCCAGTGAAGGGATTAATTCTTCTCTCGCTACACCAAAGACATTTCTCTTCGCAATCGTTTCGATTTCTTTGATGTCTGAGAAGCCAAGCGAGATAAAATTTCCTTCTCCATAACTTACTATAAATAACATTGAAATTTGGATTTTTTTTCCATAAACTAAGATGCAAAATTGCAGTCTAAGGCTTAGGTCTGCGGCCGCTCGCCTGCTGAGATCGTGGGTTCGAATCCCACCGGGGCGTGGATGTTTCTCTGTTGTGAGTGTTTTGTGTTGTCAGGTAGAGGTCTCTGCGACGGGCTGACCACGTGTCCAGAGGAGTCCCACCGACTGTGGTGTATGATCTAGAAACGTCAAGAATGAGGGTTGGGTCGCAGCGCTCCCCCCCTCCCATTCCCCAAAACAAAATTATCACTAATTAAAGCTTGGATTTAACAATTGGTGTATTTACTAGGCTAGGCTGACGACAGAGGACAGAGAGAACAATTTTTTTCTTCTCTGAAACACCCAGACTTTGTGTCCCATCCAGCATCCTATTCGGTGCGTACCGGTGTTTTTTTTTTCCTGAGGGTAAAATAGAATATGCGTGACGGAGACCACTCATCTCCATCTGCTGCTCATTTTATGAATGTGTGGAATTAAAAATTCACCCATCTCACCCGACGAGCCTTCATAACCTACACAGGGACAGCTTTACTTTCCCTGGTCTAGCAGTTATGGATTATACTATTTATCAACAGAGAATTCTGCGAAGCAAAAGTAGCGTCGTCCAATTTCGTATCTTGCGATCCCGAGATAATTAATTGCGAGTTGAATGGTGCCTGCAAATTACGTTTATAAATTATGAGAAATAAGGCTAACAAGTGCATGTAAAGGTATTTCCATTTATTGTATTATAAACAGCGTAGCCTCCTACATGTTTCGGCCTACACGTGTAGGAGGCTACGCTGTTTGTAATAGAGTAAATTTAAATATCTGCATATGCACTTGTTAGTCGTTTTTCTCGTAATGAATCATCAGTGGATGATCATGAATCATTTAAAATTGATACGATTATAAATATTCAAAAAGTTTAATTATGCTAGAAAGAGAGTAATAAAATGTCGCGTATTCCATTACCCACATATCCCCGCATTATCCCTATGTCTATAATATTTTACACATAACTTCATATCAAATTACATTTTGCAGCATTACTGTCGAGGACATTTAATACAGCACTCCGTTTTGCGTCTTAGGTGACTGTCGAGCTTACAGAAGCATAGTAATTATGAATAAAAACCTGACACGTTTATTTATGAAATGTGTTGATTGTGATTGTATAGGGTTACTAAATTTACATCTACATGATAAAGTCCGTGATGATTTACCTACGTATTTCTCACTAGAATGGATGTGGGGAAAGAGGAATCTTTTGTAACGTCGTATATTTATACGGCCGGGTCAGCAGTAAAAGCCAGAAAGAAAGCAAGGACCATTAAAAACCTAAAAAATTTCGTCGCTTTTATGGGAGAAGATTTAAGTCCCTCTCTCGTTTTCTTTATGTTTGCTGAGGACATCTGGCATTGAAGCTGGTATATAAAAAGGCTATTGTTTACTGTCAAGCATGTTTTCTGGGTGCTGCTTTCAGACTAATCGAAAATGAGTCCTGGACTGGGGACACATTATTTGCAGTGGAAACTTAACGAGTTCTGTAAAATGGTCTGGTATTGCGCGTCGGCGACTAATACTGAAGCGTATTTTTATTAAGGACACACGTTTGGTATTGTCGTCAGTCAGATTAGAGTCCTTACTTGTAACTTGAAATGGGATTATCTGTAAACATGCGTTGTTTTGGCGGAAAGTGACTAGTTCTTTTTTGGGGGTCTTTTCTAAGGACTTCCTTCTAGCGATACGGGAAGTATAGCCTTTCTAGAGCGGAAGTTCCTTAACGTACTTCTCCTCTAGACAGACAGGAGAGTTTCAGCCGCTGTATGCCTGTTCTTCGAACCAGTCCACATGTTTGAGTTTTCTGAAACACAGTGCTTTTCGTGCTCGGATATAATGATAAACGTAGGTGACGTCATCCCGTTTAGTTTTATTAAATTAAGTTCATTATGTGCTCCGAACAACACAACTTAAAGAGTAGCTTGCATTCTAAATTATGCGCTACATGTCACGTCCTGTCTTCCACCCATAATCAGGTAGCTGACAAAGGAACTGTTCGGTAGAGGCCTGTCCTTCACTTCTAATGTATCAAATACCCGTAGATAAAGTACTATTTCAAATTATGAAATAATAGAATTGTTAAAATTAATTACAACAAGAATGTTTTCATGAATTTTTTTTTCTGCGCCCTGTAGGTCGAAAAAAGGAGAATCCTCAGATATGTGTCAGTATATGGTGTGTAGGAGCGGCGTGGCTGTTGTTGGCTTGTAATTACAACTTAGGTCGTAGCATGACGATTATTGATCCATGAAATATGACTCATTACTCTATCTAGTACGTATACGTATGAACTTTCCTTTCTAAACCCCCTGTATCACTGCTTGCGTGTTTTTGACCTTGCAGCTGCAGCCTACACCAGCAATCTGCTGTCGTATTAACGTAATAATCGAAGTATTCAGTCCCTGCAGTTGGTAATTTATATTACGCCAGTTGTGACACGTCCAACGTGTCACAACACGGTATTGTATTTTGCATTATTTTAAACGTTAAATTATAGAAAATCATTGGAGGTAGTAATCCAGACCAGCAATAAGCAACAAGTCAAAATACGAAGGGGGAATTGCTTTAAAAATTTGAGACCGCGGCAGTGGGGTGAAGCGCCTTGGAAAGTGACGCTTGAGAACCGATTCTCAGTGTTGTAGTCTGGCTTAAAAACGTTAAATGAGCACGTACTCTTAAAATATTTGATATGTTCCTATATTTATGGAGGCTCAGAGACAACAACATATTTTATGTAGCCTGGCAAGCGTTCACCAAACGCTGTGAATGCATTGGAGCGCACCTCGTTTTGTTGTGTCCATGCGTGGTCTCAGGTGCCTGTAGTGTATACTGTAATAACTGCGTGCTATTGTTTGGAAAAGGATGTTACGTGTGACGTAAAGGAATAATTAAAAACAAACAAAAAGCAGAACCATGTTAGAGTGTATGAGACAACGACTGTTGTAAGATAAAATGGAAGCGTTGTTTTAATTAGTCTTATGAAAGTGAATATACACGCATTCTTGCTCCACTTGAACAATCTCTGACATGAAACTACGGAACGTGTATTTATTGCGACAGTATGGGGCAAAACAAATTTAATGAATCCAGTATAATGTACTGACACTAATATACGTATGGGATCACTTCTATTTTGAAACAGCGTGTTTTGCACACTGCGAGTACTAGAATGCTGTGCCATTATATGTTGTCACTACGATAGTGTTCACATAATATGTTATGTGTGTTGTAGAAAATAGTGCGTGACCTAAACACTAATGTGTAAAATTATTGATAACGTCATTACACTTAGGAAAATTACATTATCTTTGCCACCAGAATATATGAGCACAATGAATTGCCACATCAGCGTGTTGTAAGCTATTATTGTGCAGTTGTGGGACGGGAAAGGACAAGGCAAGCGATATAGGAAGTAAGTGACACTTGTACGTGCGACAGTCATATTTTTTATCGCCGACAGTAAGGGGGTGCGGGGTGGCGCAGTTGGTTCAGGCACTGCACTACAAGCCGGAGCGTCGCGGGTTCGATTCCCGACAGCTTAATTGAGACTTAATCCTTCTGTCTGCAATATGGCCCTGTGATCAACTAACAGAAATGATTACTAGGGTTATTTCCTGGGGGGTAAAGGCGACCGGTGGATAGAGCTGAAAACTTCACCACCTTCATATGCCGATTATCAAGAAATTCTTGGACCTTCAACCTCCTGCTAACTTAAAGGACTGTCCAGACCTGTAATGGGATAACTTTACCTTTACCTTTACCGGTAACAAAAACAAAATTTAACCCTTGCCACTAAAAATCTTATTTTTCCAACATAACTTTGTTATGTATATCAGTTGTGAGTCCTCATTTAAGTAAAAAAAAATAATTAAAAAATTAAGGTGTTTTTAGGGCTAAAAGGAAAGCAATGCCAAGACAACGTCATTAGAACTGAGTTATATTGTATTTTGTTGTAATATATCTAACGCCGTACACAGTCAACAATGAAGCAATTTAAGCTGCTTTAAACAGAACACTTAATATTTTTCTGACTCTATCTAAGTTTTTCATCTTAAGATCAACATGGAAAATGACACTGGCACACTTAGAAGTAGACGGGACGATAATTACAATTCGACTTTCATCTGGCCAATTGTAGTGCTCAGATGCCATAGGGTTTCAGGAGGATGAGGCTCCCAGATTTCTAGGTAATCGGCACATGAAGGTGGTAAGGTTGTCAGCCCTATGCACGTCCGGTTTTACCTCCAGGAAATATTCCTCGTACTCGTTTCTCTTAGAGACTGAGTCGATCCCAAGATCATAATGCGGCCGGAAGGATAATGTCAATAAAAAATACCAATGACGCCATCGGTACTCGAACCCTCGACCTTCTAGCTTGTACCGCAGTGCTTATATTTTAATATCGTGCATTGCTTGGTATTTTCTTGAATTTTAACAACACGCAGTATTTATTGAAGAGCTGGGCGGGTAACAGTTTTTGAACTTCGATATTTAAATTAATTTGTAAAACCCTACGACCGACATGCGCGAGGAAATGACTACCTGAACACCGTCGTTCAGTACATTAGAATCAAGTATTAAACGATAAGAAAGGAGCACGAGAGAGTAACGATTGTAGATGATACGCCTTAATTCTCATGAAACGATAATGAGAACTTGTTCGATATTTCGCACCTTCATTTAGTCCATAGAGTTACGGAGGGGATGGGGTACGTCAAAACACAACTATCTTGTATCCTATTTATTATGCTGACGACGACATGTTTCGGGCACTGTGGGTCATCTTCAGTTCACAAAAATATATATAGAAGAAAACTATATAGGACATACTACTTATGTATTACAATCTAGTTTAATGCACCATTTGTAAGACTAGGTATTACTTAATTATATATATATATATATATAAATTCTTATACTCTACTTAAAAGAGGTACTTTTAGCTCAATATGTTTAATCCAACTGACAACGAGATCTCGTTGAAAGTTTAGAATATGCGCCTACACTATGATCATAATCTGTATAGTTTTCCTCTATAAAAATTTTTGTGACCTGAAGATGGCCCACAGTGGCCGAAACATGTCGTCAACATAATAAATAGTATACAAGACAGTTGTGTTTTGACGAACCCCACCCCCTCCCTAATTGCTTATAACACAACGGGGATGATGCACCTAAAGATTAGTCCATAGAGATTAACCATTTAAAGCCTACTTGCTCCGTGATGCACCAACAGTTTAACATTCTACAACTGTATGCTTTGCGCACACTGTATTTATGTGTTTTGTATTTGTGTGAGAACAAACAGCGATTTGTGCCATTTACATCATAAAAACTGATTGGTTTTTATAACCGAGATGAAAAGTGTTTACAGCGCGGTACGGACTGAGGCTTTAAATAAAGCAGTCTGCGCTTCGTAAGTAAAGGGTTAAATTTCCATACTTGTTAACGGCATTTACTTTAGGTTGTGAAAGCCACTTGTCCAACTCCCTCATGAGGATAACTTATCAAGAAACTTTGTTGTGTGGGTGCTTAGAGGAGGAAGTTTACTTTCATAGATGATTGGCCATCCTTACAAATGTTAACGTTATTCGCCCGCGAATCAAAGTACACGGTTTAGCTGCAGTTGGCACCAAACTACTTGCTTAAATATTACAACAGAGGTCTTTAACGTTTCCTTGACACGTGGAACTAGGAACATTATATATTTCTCTCATTAAATCTTATGCGGGATAACTAAGACTACTAACTTAAAACTGACAACAAACTAATAGCTATTAGCCAATCAAGGGTTTCCACTCGTTTATGGAATCAAAGAGTCCACTATTGCGTCAAAATGAGGCTGCTACATGACTCTATCTAGAATTCAGTCCCTAAGTTTTCATATTTGCTGCTTAAATGCAATATAAGACCTTCCTTTCACTTACGTTTACTTGTTATAAAAGTGGCGCAGTTGGCTGAGGTACTGCGCTACAAGCCGGAAGGCCGCGGGCCGATGGTATAATTGGAATTTTTGATTGACATAATCCTTCCGGCTGCACTATGGCCCTGGGGTTGACACAGCCTCTAACATAAATGAGTACCAGGAATATTTCCTGGAGGTAAAGGCAGCCGGTGCTTAAGGCTGACAACCTTACCGCCTTCTTGTGGCGATTGTCTTGAAATCTGAGAGCCTCAACCTCCTGGAACTCTCAGGGTCTGTACAGGCCTGTAATGGGATTGCTTTACCATACTTATTACAAATAGCCACTTCCATTCTAGGATTTCTACTGAAATACATTTCTCAGTTGTGCTGTTCGTGATTCATGTATAAACTACCCAGTTCTTCATTTGATAACTTTAATGGAGTGACTGTTGTGGTGGGCGCTGATTGACACTGGCTCTTTAACCATTTTTATATTCTTTTATGCAACACATCTCTACATTAAACCCCTAGCACAAATGCGCTAGGACAAAGCCTATTAACTTCGGATAATCACTTGGCTCCACCGGTGTAATAACAGACTAATTGGTGAACAGTGCAATTTAATCTTAAATAATAATAATAATAATAATAACAATAATAATAAGTGCATTGTTTACTTTCAACGATTGCCATGCCCCGCATTTTACGCACGTGTCCGTATGGGCAGAGCACTTCTAATGTCTCTATCTAACCGAGTAATTTAGGAATAAATAATATACTTATTGTGTTAGACCCTTATCTTCTATATGGCTCGACATTTACGAATATTCCCAGTTTCTTTTGTAACTTCTTGCGTTGAAAGTGATACACATTGTGTTTGCTGTATGTCTTCGTATCTCAGATTGTAATTACAACAAAGACAAATGTACGCAAACTGTAGCAGACAAATGTCTTGGTTTATTGTTAACTGTTTCAACAGTTATTCCGTAAGAGTCGTATTCAGCGTTATGTCAGGGAACATAAACAAACATGGGTTAAATTAGTATTGTATTTTCTACAATTTACAGAAATGTTATTTATTATATAACTGTGCTCATTTGAGAGATGTGGGGCAAGTTTAAGCGGGTGTCTGGACGGAAAAGAGTTCTGTACAAATAAACTTGGTTCTTGTAATTTTAGAAAGTTCTTTGATACTTTTTTTTTTTAAGTCCTAAACAAGGAAACATAAGTAACGTTATTCACATATGCTAGCGACTTGTTATGTCAAGATAAATGGAATTTAAGCCCCATGCACTAAATAATCTTTATTTCTTGTCACATTGCTGTATTTTTAGAAAATGTACTTCCGATTGAGAATAAAACCAAAACGTGCTTATAAATATATGTGAGTTTATTACATTATGATCTTTGCAAATTTCCAACAAATTTCGGTTGTCTTTTGTGGACATCTTCAAGGAGTTGTTTTTTTTTCGAAGGATATATTACAAAGACAAAGGAGGTGACCGAAATATGTAGGCAGTTTGCAATGGTATAATGCAATAAATTCATATATTTTCATAGGCCCTTGTTCATTTCATTCCCATAGCGAATCGTCAGTGCACAGTTATAAAATGTTTAAAACAGAAAATGTACTTCCGTACTTTTTACAGAAAGTGTTGTACCCAATTTTAGAGTACAGAATTATTCGGACCGTCTGATTCATACTCTAGGCAAGTAATCATAGCTCTAAGATTTCCTGCTCAAGTTTAGTACTAAATATTGATTTTGTTATATTACAGAAGTTTAATTTAAACTTTTATTTTAAGGATTCGGTGTCGTAGAACTTAATAAATATACGAAACCTTGCAGTGCAGCAGTAGCATAATATGAAGTTTCCCGTATATCTTACTAGACCCAAGTTTTTACATACTTTTATACCCTGCTTGCAGGCCTACCTCTTGTTGCCGTCATACGGCTGAGTTATTTGACGAAAACACGATATCCTCTCGGCATGGTTCCTTATGCGAAAGAAAGAAAGCTAAGGATGAAAGTTGTCGGAAACAAAATTTCTTCTACCATCACGTTATTTACTGTGCATCTTTAAAGGGATACACCATTCCTACTCTCTTCTGCGGTGTAGTGGAATAATTTTAGTAAATGGAGCAATGACGTTGATCGTCTATGCTGTCATCTGTTGGGCCACCGGATAAAAGTGAATCCGAGAATTATGATTTCTGAATAAATAAGGAAATAGCAGTAACGTATTTGCAAACCTATTACAGAAATTTAGGTTGCGATAGTATAGGGAACCCACGGAAGTCAATCAAAACATCCAGAGGCGACTGATTTTAAAATTTATTAATTCTTGATTACCAAACATGAGTGCTGTGCAGTAGCATTCATATCGTTGGGCTAACATAATGGGCGCTAAGAATGTAGTTAATGTTGGGGACGAAAGCTCAGTCAAGGAACCAGATACCTTTCGAAATGTAGCTCAATGAATGGTATTTTAATTTTCTGTATGTCAGAGAGTTTGCCATGTGTTTGCGTAGTGAATAAGAAAAATAAATGTGAAATTTGATAAAATTTTATCACACAGGTCGTACGTAACGTAATTATTTTGTATGGCGCGACTGCTTCTGGTGAGCCTGGACAAGCCATTATGCCCACTGACTGAGAATAGCTCTATCTAATGGGTGCACCAGAGTAGGTGCTTTCCTTGCCTGAAGAAGGAAGCAGAGCCGGCTTCCGAAATGTCTTGCTTCATCAAATATTACACAATGGGTAAAGTAAAAAAAAAAATAAGATTAAGTCACTGACTTTTTAAATATATTATCTATAATAACTTAATGCCGCAAAGGGTTAATTAAACTCGTGCTGTTGAAATGAATTCCAAAGTAGTTTAGCATATGAACAGACTTATATGTCGTGCACATTATAACAGTGTACAGCCTTTTCGTCTCCGAAACAACTGGACGTTAATGAGAGGTGATATGGGTTTTCCTTTCTGCTGGCTTCTGCTCTTAAACAACACTAAATTTACGTAGTTTTGTATAGAAAGCAGATAAAACGTAATTACTTCGAACTTACGTACCTGACCACCGACACCACCAATACCTTGATCAGAGAAAGGAGAAGCCTTCAAGCCATTTTCTGTATCTCGCGTTCAGATCGTTTTTTAGAGACAAAGTTATCACTACGTACAATTCAGTTACGAGTACCGGTACTGTTTTAAAACGCTTTGTAAGTACGTTGAATCAGAAATTATGTGATCGTTACGAAAGACTGCTTAGGAAGGGTGTTGGTCGTAAAGTGACTTATGTTACTGTTACTTAGTTTATCTTGGTTCGTATTTCATAACCGCAAATGGGATTGAGAGTTTACGTTAGGGTAGTAATGATAATGGTATTAGAATAGTAAATTTTGCCACAACGAAAAATCTAGTGGTCAAGAGTACGATGTTGCCACACCGAAAGATTCATAAATGCTCCTGGACCTCGACTGATGGGAAGACTCACAACCAGGTTGATCATATGTTGATAGATAGGAGATGGCATTCAGGTGTAATCGAAGTACAATGTTTCGGACAGCTGGCTGTGATACTGATCACTTTCTGGTGGTTGCAAAAGTTAGGGAAAGATTGGCAGTAAATAAACAAGCAATAAAAGAATTTTGATGTTAAAAGATGAATCTCAGGAAGCTAAAAGAGCTGGAGGTTAGGAAAAGTGACAGATTAAGATCTCCAACATGTTAGCAGCTTTGGATAACTTAAACTGTGGCGAGGACATAAATAGATCTTGGGAGAATGTTAAAGAGAATATCAAAACCTCAGCTAAAGAGAATCAGGTCTGTGCGAATTGAAGCAGCATAATCCACGTTTTGATGAAGAATGATGAGGTTCTTTAGATAAAAGGAAGCATGCTAAAGTTTAGCGGTTAAAGGATCCAAACGAAAGCAGAGTAGATAATGTAAACAATGTAAGACGTGAAGCTAGTAGACTTTTCAGGAACAAAAGAAGGAATACCTGAAAGCTAATAATGATTACTTGAATTAACAGTAAGATCAAAAACATCGGAGACTTGTATAGGGGCATCAGTGATTTTAAGAAACGATTTTAAGCCTAGAACTAATATTGTAAAGGATGAGAAGGGTGGTTTGGTTAGAGACTCTCACAGTACTTTAGCTAGGTGGTAGGAACTATTTCTCTCAATCATTGTATGTAAATGTGGTTAGTGATGTTAGGCAGACAGAAATACAAACGGCGGAACCACTAGTGCCTGAGAAGAGCGCCTTTGAAGTTGTGATGGCTATTGGAAAGTTAAAAAGACACAAATCACCAGATGTTGATCAAAGCCCAGCAGAAATACGAGAATGGACTAGAAGTAAATTCTGATAAAACTAAGTACTAGGCCACATTTCAAGATTAGAATACAAAAGGAAGTCACAATATAAAGAATGATAAGAGTTCCTATGAAAGGGTGGAAAAGTTCAAATATTTTGGAATAATCTTAAAGAATCAAAATTCTATTCACGAAAAAATTAAGAGCAGATTGAAGTCAGAGAATGCTTGCTATCATGGTGTGCAGAATCTTTTGTCTTCCAGTTTCTAATCTAAAAATATAAAGATTAAGATACACAGAACTATAATTTTTCCTGTTGTTTTGTATGGGCGTGAAAGCGTGAAACTTGATCGCTCACTTTGAGGGAAGAACATAGCCTGAGGGTGTTTGAGAATAGGGTTTTGAGAAGAATATTTGGACCTATGAGGGACGAGGTAACAAGGAGTGCAGAAAACTACATAGTGAGGAGCTTAATGATCTGTACTCCTTACCAAATGTTAGTCGAGTGATCAAATCGAAAAGAGTGAGATGGGCGAAGTATATAGCACTTATAGGGGAGTTGAGAGGTACGTACAGGGTTTTGGTGGGGAAACCTGAGAAAAGAAGCCACTTGGAAGACTCAGAACTAAATGGAAATATAATATTAAAACGGATCTGCAAGAAGTGGGCATGGACTGGGTTCATCTGGCTCAGGACAGGGACAGGTTGCGAGCACTTGTAAATGTGTTAGTGAACCTCCGGGTTCCATAATATGCGGGAAATTTCTTGACTAGGTGAGAACCGGTTATCTTCTCAAGAAGAAATCTGCTACTTGGAATAAGGTAAATCATAACCACGTCATTTTACTCGTACAGTCATTACGATTGTAGTAAAACATTGTTTCCTTTCGTCGTAGTTGTACACTGCAAAATTAATTTTCGTAGTGTTAACATGTTACTGCCTTTCTGTGTCAAAATGGTTGCTATTGTGCCGTTAGTGGCAACAGTGTCATTATGTAGGTAATTTCACTTGGGGATATAAGAATTAACAAATTCATCTCTTAATATTAGAGCAGCTTATGTGTTTTATTACTGTCTTTAAATTACGAGCCTAAGGACCTAAACGACACCTATTATTTAACCTGAGGCACAGTTCATAGGATCGTATCTTGCTGACCAAACAGTTCCTCACCAGATTTCGTAAGCATTCAAACCTATATTGAGATATAAAAATTTAATTAATGATCAAGCATATCACTAGCAGATTGAATTACATAGATTTAAATTTACTTTCTGGATGAATAACTTTGGGTCATTCTGTATCTTATGAACTTGTAGAAAAAGAGTAAAGCCTTTACACAGTGTCATGCTTTCACGCTTTCTTAGGACAAATAAGTCTTCCCGGGGGATCGGACATGTAAACGTGGAATTAATTTCTATGCTTCTGGAACTGTTCCTGACGATGGGGTTAGAGACCTTGCCCGAAAGTTTGGAAATTTAATTTTGTTTTTTTGCCGATTGCGTGAAAAATATTTGTTGTAAGTAAAATCTTAATAGTGTGTTATTGCGGGGTCTAATTGCCTTTATTCACTTTCTCGAAGGACTAGGCATAGGCCTTTCGTCTTTTTTACGCCACCTTCAGTGCCCTTGGTTTATACCTGTTAAGTATTGCTATTAAACTTTAATAATTTTAGTCACACTTTATCCACGTGTTCGTCATTCCGGCCATGTTTTGTGTTCACACAGTCCGCTTAACGAACACGTGGACAATGTGCGACTAAAATGATTAAAACGTAAGAGCAATACTAAGCAGGTAAAGCCAAGGACACTGAAGATGGCGTCAGAAAGGCGAACGACATAAGACTACTCAGAAAAAATACGTGAATTCAGACAGTTGGACACCGCAACACCACATCAAAAAGCCACAAGTTGTGTACCCAACAACCTAAAATTTATGGTAAATTGGAGTTCATTAGGGTAGACATGGCGACGACCCTTGTACCTCGACCGCTTCCAATGTTGTGTGCAAACCTTTGTATTCAGCATCCTCACACTTTGAACTAAGTACAGTTGACTGCCGAAGGAAATGTCGAAAACGTCACCTGGTTTCAAGAAACGATGTCCCAGATGCCTGAATCTTAACAGCGCCAGTGCCTAACAGTCACAAACACGCGCAAGGCCTTTTCAAATGCTTGCCTTATCACACCCCCTCGAATCATTGGCTTGTGCTTCATTATATTTCGCGGTTGTGTTCTTTCTACGATATTTTATTTTTTTTCATTAAACACACGCGCCTCCCCCCATCTTTAAAAAAAATTTCTGAACCAGTCACCGCCTTTAAACTGACAATGTCCAACATAACAGTTAAAATCATAACAACTTAAGCCACTGAGATTCAACGCGGAACTGGCAGATGTTATATGCCTACAGGACTGGATACAATTATTGTAACATGTCTTACACTTTCTTCTTATTTATTACCTGTTATGCACTGCACTGTGTTTCTTCAATCATAAATTTTTTCTTGCTCCTACGCGTTTCGATGTTTGTTAATACTATCTTCAGGGAGAGTCAATCTAAGTACAGTTCCTTCAAAACACATCAAATTTTTATACTAATATATCTGATGTGTTGTGAAGGAACTGCATTTGTTTGAAGCTCCCTGAAAATGGTGATAATAAACACTGAAACGCGTAGGAGCAACTACTAACTAATATGTGACTGAAGAAAAACAGTGCAGTGCAGGGCAGTTGGTGATTAAAAGGATAGTGTAGAACGTGGTGCACAGTATGTATGGTATTAAAATATCTTACACGGCAATATGAAGCATCATTGTCACAACAAATTCTTCAATTTATTCTATCGCTGTATTCTTAAGACACACAACCACAACACAAAGCAACCTCTAAACACCACACTTTGTTTTATATTACAATCTGCAGCCTGAAAGTCTCGTCCATTTACAAGCCATTCGCCCTTCGACAGGATACATCACAACTGTCAGTTGCGGTCACTCTAAGGATGCCCCTTCACGAGTAGATTTATCTCAAAATAAGTCCAGTGAAACCTACGTCTGCCCAGTAAGTCTGAAGTCTGTTAGCACCCACTCACTGAGGGACTTGTTACATTTCTGTACATACATCAGTTTACTAAAAAAAAAGTGAGAGGAAAAGTTATAACAGTTCGTTTATTATGTTAGGTGAAGAAGAAGACGTTCTTTTAAGCGACCTGACAGTTCCTTTTATATACATCTTGCGCATTCGTACTGCTGTTACAAGAAACTCTCACTTTTCCATAACGTTCATATATGGAGTTCGCAATTTTTTTACTGCCTCGTATTTCTTTACTGCATTTTTGTAGGCAGTTGAATCACCTTCTTAAAAGTTTTGCAACAAATTTGTTGTAGACAGTATTTTTAACTTCTAACTTATCTTCACGTTTACCACTACAAAAACTATTTGTGAAATTGGATAAATTGCTCAATTAATGCATGATGGAGCAATTTATCGAATTTCACAAATTGTTGCCACGTTTTTTAGTGGTAAAAGTGAAGATCAGTAAGCAGTTAAAAATAATGTCTACAACACATTTGCTTCAAAGCTTTAAGGTGATTCAACTGCATTGACCTTTTGACGCCTAATGTCAACTATAGTGGTCGTACCGCACCGCTAACCTCTAAAGTTGCATTTTATATATTTATTCAACAAATATATGTACAGAATATTTTAAACATGGTATATACTATCAGTTTTTTCTCTTCAAAATACAGTTTGTTTCATAATTCTAACACATTTGGTTCCTGTATTATTCACATTTTATTTACAGGGTGTGCTAAAATTAAAAAAATAATTCCGGCGCCAAAAGGTTAATGTAGGCAGTTGAATCAACTTCTTAAAAGTTTTGCAACGAATTTGCTGTAGACTGTATTTTTAACTGCTTACTGATCTTCACCTTTACCTCTACAAAAACATGGCGACGATTTGAGAAGTTCGATAAATTGCTCAGTTATTGCATGATGGAGGCCCTCTAATGAAAGTACGGCAGTAGGGGGTTTTCTAGCTGTGCTCCTTACTAACCTTGGCACTATACAGTTCTGAGTGATAGTCCTTATGTCTCGGTCAATAGTCGCTGAAAAAAGAGCCCCATTAACCGTTCATATGGTTGCGGGGTGGGCCCCATAAGGGGGCTGGATATTTTGGAGAAAGGATAAACTTTTGCTTCTGCGGAGAATTGAACCAAGATTCCTGAGTAGTTCAGCCAACAGCCTAGTCACAGCACTGACTGTATTGGTACTCTCCGCGATCACGTAGTATATACCATTCAAGGAAATAAACTAAGATACAATTGCGTGTTGTGACGCTAATAATTACATAGTTAAACTTATGTTTCAAGCTTTACATTTTACACTATATGAGGAGACAGAAGCAAACGTTGCAGTATATTATAATCCACCACAACAATTAAAAACTGTCCGTTTCGTTTGGAGGGATTCACTTTGTGTCTAACAGCTGCAATTAGATATATGAAATATTTATTGACATGTACAAATAAAAACAAACAATTAATTACATTACAAAAGCTGATAATGAAAGGCTTTATTAGAGTCACTTTTCAACCAACAGTGATATTCCGATCTATAAAACATATGTAGTTATACATGTATTTCCAAGCATGAACTAAAATAGAGGACACTGAATAAACACGAGAGTACCTTACATTGCTGGGAACTGTTTTTTAAGACAATGAACTGCTAGAAATTCGTAATTATAGCCTACACATGCATTATTTCTTCGGAATCGGTTAAAATGAAATTGCTGTTATGTTAAAGAAAGTATAAACCCACCACTGTGTTGCGTGCGAGTTGTAGGTTGAAGGGTTTAGTTTTGTTTGTTTGTGTGTGTGTGTAGATGAATGTGTGCGTATTCGAAGCAATGACACACACGTGCAAATACATACAACCAGAAGGTCTAACCTATGCCTCAGCCTGAACATAGTGGTGGAGGTATAAGAGAAAAGGTCTAAAAATATTTTAAAATTCTTGAAGATGAATGCACCGCACTGCTCAGAAAACATGGTAGCTATTTACAGTGAATGCGGTTGAACACTCCACAAGACTTGAATACACATTTCCAGAACTCTAAGTCTCGCATTAAACAAATTTTTATAATCACAAAATCTGTCAGAAAATGTTGTATCACAATTTTTGTTATACTCTCTATAGTTAAGAGTCATAGCATATACGTTGTTTGGTTTTATATTCATAAATTTTCTAGTTTTCTAGACGAATTTGAATATTATATTTCGTTCAGTTCTCTCCTTTCCCCTGATATTTTTGAATTTGTCTGTAGCCAGTTCTTAAGAGACAGTTAAGTATTGTGGAAGAGACAGCCAGCAGACATTGAATATGCCGTGCAAATAGCCCACTAGAAAGGCTGTTTGGTGGTTTGTATATTGGCCTCACAAGCTCCAACCTTGAAACTGGCATGTAACGTTAATTTAAACACTACCTCGGATAGGAACGAATTATTTGGAACAACGTAGGCAATGGGAGACTGACAGAAACTGCATAATGTGGTACGTCATAATTTTTACCTTCAACGAATATTGTTAGAGCCATCAAATCAAGGATGGTGGAAAGGGTAGAGTTCATGTCATTTAGTGGTAAGATGAAAAATGTAAGGTATACAGAGTTTGTTGCAAAATCTGTAGGGGAGGAACCACTTGGAGGGGGGGTTGTAGGCAAGCTTAAAGTAGGGGGAATAGCATTAAATATGTGAAATGTGAGGATGTGGACTGGATTAACCAGGCTCATGATAGGATCCAGTGGTGGGAGTAATCTCTGGGGTTTCATCAAAGGCGAGAAAGGTCCTGACTAACTCAGCGGTTACGTGCTGCAAAGTAAAGAATCTGTTAACCGATGGAGGTGAAATGAAAATTTTTACAGAACCTCCTGTTAATACCAGACCAACCGAAGCGCACACGCCTTCATCCCATGAATCGCCCCACTATTTCAAAGAGGAAAGCCTGGTGTCTATGTTATCATTTTGCTGCTTCTGTGTAATCGGAACATCTCTTCCTGCTTGGTGATTACGAATCGACAAATCGTTCGTTTGCAGGGAAGCAAAGCCATCTGGCATTTCTCAGAAAATATAATGGCAAAACGATTGAGTAATCACTTACATTCCCCCCCCTCTCTGTCTCTCACTCTGCTAGACCATTACTGGCCACATCATCTGGCTTACCGGCGTAGGATAAATGTCAACATGCAAGAGCATTACGAAATCGTACCCTAAGAAAAGGCAACAGAACGCTACTCATTTCTCCTTCCGCTTTTATTTTTTAATGTTTGCAATAGTGCAGCTCTGTATACGTATATTGTAATATGTTGTGCCCTAATGATTTAACTCGAGAGAGCCACAGGCTGTCCTGGAGATAAGGATATCAGCGCCGTATGTCCGGCAAGTAAGGGACGTTATTAACCCCCAGCCTGAATTCTTCACTCTTAAAGCATTTTTACTATAAAAGAGCACGTCTTATTCACGTAAAATAACTGAGTTAAAATTGTGTACAAATTTAGATGAGAGTCGTCGCCAAACAAAACCATCTTAATTAATAAAACAAATTTTCTTTTACCTCAAATGACATGAAGAACAACACTTGCATCACAAACAGTTACATTCGTTCGTGGGCGAAGAACACTAATGTAAGAAATGAAAGAGTTCCGGTTTAAGCCGATTTTTCCACTATGTGTAATTCACAAAGCAATGAAGTATGAAATAAACACAAATTAGTAATATTACATGTCATTAATATGTAGTTTTAATATAGGTGATATGAGCATACATAAATGATTTACGTAACACCCTGTTGCATGCCTACATTGTGAGTGTCTGCTGTCTCCATGCGATTCATCCGCAAGCCCGTCGGTGGTAAAGAAGGGAAGACCTTGTGCAGTTGTGAAAGGCGTACGATGAAGACGTTTTTAAGACTCGGTCGACAGAATGGAACCAACATCGGAATTCACTGCTCTGTCTTTGTAAAGTGTTTTAGTCCGCAAAAACGAAAGAAAGACACTGGTGAAGTGCTAATTCCCGAAAATGAATGAGGAGTGGAAAATGTGAGTTGAGAAATAGCCGTAGGTTTGCGAAATGTGCGGTGTTAAACGAGGTGCATCAATTTTTTCTTGAAAATGAGCAAAAGCAATGAAATTGGTCCGTTTAATTAACTATCAAGTGCACAATATTTGACGTCAGCACTTATCTCTCCTTATTGCACTCCTATATGTTTCGATGCATAAGCATCATCATCAGGAGTCTCTGGGTGTACTAAAGTTACTAGATCTATTCGACTGTAATATTCAGATGGCGCAATAATGTAAAAAGATTAAAACATCACATAGTATTATACAGCAAGCTGGTTTGAATTCTTAAATTTTATGTTAATTACTGTCGGTGTGCAATGAATGCAAATCATGTGTATTGACTATACTATAACGTTTGGACCGCACTGTGTATACAATCATCAGTGTCTGGAACAATGTTCCGTAAGGACCAAATCAAATATTGTGCATTTGGTCTTTAATAAAACAAGAATCTATAAAAATGTAAGGTATACACATTTTCAAGATTGAAATTTTTACTGGCTTCTCTCTATGGTGACCCTGACTTTTCCAGTGAGTAAAATAATGAGGCCGTCTAACCTCTTGCTGGAAATTAGTTCTCATTTCCTGAAAGGAAGCAAAATAGTTATAATTATCGACAGAGACGACGTAGAGTTCATACAAGCAAGTGTCTCAGCAAAGTTTCGGTCACCATGATGTACGAAATGTAATCTGATCGAAGTGAGGTGTTAGCGAACCTTTGTCACCCATTCGGTACTAGCGGTACTCTAGGAAGGATCAATTCCTTTTCTTTGCGGCTCACAAAATTAGAACACAGAACTGCCATTTGTAATAAGAATGATTCGAAAAATATTGTTTATTTATTTTAAAAATTACCGTAAATCAAAAATACGTTCTGATAAACTGTCATTCTAATAAACATTTAATGATTCTATTGGGCCCATAATCATTCTTTTATTCACATCCATGAGGCACATCGTTTGAGAAGCACGTGGTGACGTAGTAAGACATAACAGTACTCCGCGTGAAGTACCTCAGCTGGTTAATAAGACGCTATAAGAGACCATGTTTATGTGTGAGGACGAAATGCATTCGGACAAGTCACGAAGTAATATTAAACGATGGGGACATTGTGCGGTGTCAGTGTTGACCGTCATTAACAGATCAATAATTAACGTCGTTGCTGATGAAGCCTCCAGCGACGAAGACGAAACGGTTCAGCCACGCACTGAATGTGATGTCGAAGAAAATTCTACATTATCTTTTTCTCCTCAACACCCTGTTCACAAAGACCCTCAGGCTGCTACGAAAATAAACCCAAGTATATATGAAGGTATGTGAATTTATTACACTGTAGGTAATTTAAGCTTCGTACATGTTTCAGCCACCCGTTGTGGTCATCTTCAGGAAAGTGTTTTACAAAGCATATATTGCAAAGAACGTTGGAACTAATTTAAAAATATAAAGTATTAAGTTTTATGTATAAGGTTTATAATCTATTTTAAAATATAAATACTGTTAAAATTATTTGTGCTAAATTGCGTGAGTGAGGGTTGTTCAAGCGTCGTGAATAAGGTATCGCCGTCCAAGTGTGTGGTGTTGTGTTTGTCGGACTCACTTTGTTCTTCCCTTGTGATGAGAGACTAGAATAATAAAGCGTATTCATACAATATGTGAGGCTGAAACCCGTATCCCGTAGTGACACAATCGTGCCACCTGAGCCGTCAGATTCACTGCATGTTATATACAGTACAATTGTAGCTTAAATTCGAGACCGCTTTAAACAAAAGAGTGATAGCTGATTTGAAAATGTGAGCGTCTTAGGAAAACCGGTAACTTTTGAATATCTTTCTCGTCTTTACGAGTTCATTGTCACAGTAAATTTCCATTTCGCTTTAAACTTCGCATATGATCAGCTGCCACTAAATGAACCAAGAAACAAAGTAAATGTCGTTAAAAGACAGGATGTTCATGTGCACGTAACCAACAGCCAAGTTTCTTCTCTGGAATCCTCTCGCGCCACTACTTAAGTGGCAGAACACTTCTGCGACCCTTACAAATATTAAAACCATGTTCAATGATGTATGGTACCTGTAATGACGTCGTAACTCTCTTACATTTTTGCGTACTTTGTACTTTAAGCATATTATTTGTGTGAGCTGAGCAATTATGAAAAGAATTTAAATTACTCGGAAGTACGTAAGCGAATTTTATTTCTCATTTTTAATCGTATGTTTCTTTTGGAATATAAATGCTTCTGTTTTTAATTTGTCCGGTACTTATTACAGTAATATGCACATATTCTGTCTATAGACAGGCTTAATTATTCTCGTTTGTGACATGAAGTTTCCTTTTGCAATGCATTCCAGGGAGAATTAAAGAAGCTGGAATATAAAGCAGTCGATGTTTTGCATCTAGCTATTTTCCACAGCATTTGCACCTCTCGTTTTATTGTCAGTGTTAAATATTTTTATTTAATGTGTAGCTTCGACTTTTCGGGTCTAACACCGCCATAACTTGACACTTCCAGATTTTCGGCGTTTATTGCTGTTGCTAACTTCGCCCTGAAGATGTAAACCGAAACGTTGCGCGAGCTTCAAAATACAACGCAGTTAAACCCCAAAATTTTAAAGTTAGATATCCTGTTGTGTTTTCATATAATTAAAAGAATAAAAACCGCCGACACAACTTTAGCTGTGTTATTTATTTCAACAAGTTTTGATCCTAAAGAGCCATCATGAGGCTAAATACTTATTAAAAACATAAGAAGCTATCCAATTGTAAACAAAATGAAATCTCTGTTTGGTAAGAGCAATTGTATAGCGTTTTGTATGTTTGTATTAAATATTAGGCAGATGATGACCCATGTTGCAATAAAGATTAGCCAGATGATGACCCATGTTGCAATAAATATTAGCCAGATGATGACCCATGTTGCAATAAATATTAGCCAGTTGATGACCCATGTTGCAATAAATATTAGCCAGATGATGACCCATGTTGCAATAAATATAAGCCAGATGATGACCCATGTTGCAATAAATATTAGCCAGTTGATGACCCATGTTGCAATAAATATTACGAATAAAGTCGTGTCGGCAGTTTTTATTCTTTCCATTAAACTCCAAAATTTGACATTGTAGGTGAGATGGAGGCCACAGGAGCTAAGGAGAAATAGGAATAACCGCATGTTAGTTTTCACAGAGGTCTGTGTTTTTAGATAGATAAATTTCGAAAAAAGGCTTTCAGTTTCTGTTATTGATCTATCTGTTCATTCTTTGAACAACTGCCTCTGTCTGGATTTACACCCAGATACGTAAATGCACACAGGACTGTAAAGACGCGTCATACACATATTGCCTACATTGTTTTCTACGTTTACAAAAATTATATTGTTTGTTTACATGTAATGTAATAACGCAATTGAAGCGTATAGGGGAATAGAGGTGTAGGTCCACTTATTCTTAACCTCGGATTTGAGTTTGGAGTTGAGTGGTCATCTTCACGCCCTGACTGATTTTCTTCTGGGAAGGGGTCCGTTTCGAATTGAATGGGAGGTAGGGTGGATCCCATAGACGGTCTACACGTTTCGGAGAAGACGAAAATCTCTTGTCTTTTCCGGGATTCAAACCCTGGATCGCCCATCTCCTAGCCTAATCGCTAAACTGACTACGCTGTACTGGTTGTTAGGCTGTTAGATTATTTTGTTAGGCTGCTTTGAGGTACGCAATCGTTTATTCGTCAGGCATTTATTAACATCGGTTGTAATACATTCCGCTCTACCTAATGAAAATGTCAGTTGTAAAGTCAAAGGAAAGCCTCTTATAAATTTCCCTTTCTCCTCGACCCGCCCCTTGCACCCACATACATAACTTTACCATCTGTTTGTCCTAAATGTGAAAGGGCACACATCGAGTCCACGTGACGACTAACGCCATCTATCAGCAAAGAGAGTAAGTCTTATGTTAAATGCATAACGTTACACCAGTCAGTCAGTCAGCAAAATATTCCCCTGTTATTCTGCTCATTTCCAGTTCTCATCAAGAGACATGATCTCAGTTATCACAAATGCAAGTGTGAGGATGATCGCAGGTTTAAGGCGGCACTAACTTGAAGTCGCGTTAGACTAATAGCAACGGTCTTCAGTTCGGGTCTCAATACCAACAAACTACGTGTTATCGTGGATCGTTCATGATATAACTCAATACATGGTCACTTGCTTTAAAGCCATTATTCATAATAATTCTCTAAAATGTTGCTGTGAAAATTAGGAAACTGAAGGAGAGTCATCAAGAAACCCATGAAAATCCCAATTTGAAAACTTACTTACTCGTACTTTAGAAGGCTTAAATATTAGGGAAGTGGGTTCAAACCGATTCTGGTCATGTACGTATACCGGCGTTTTTATCTTTAATCGCGTTTAGGCCGAAAGACTGCAACATTGAAGAAAACTTTCTGTAGACGTACACAGCTACCACCTGTGTAAGGGTAAAGCTATCCCGCTAAAGGCCTGAACAGGCCGTTAGTGCCGCAGGAGGTTGAGGCTCCCACAGTTTCTAGAGGTGATGTTCGTGAAGTTGTCAGCCCAGTCAGCCAGGAGACATCCGTGGTACTCATTTCTGTCAGAGGCTGGGTCGAACGCATTGCGGCCAGGAGAAATAAGTCGATGAAAAATCTCTATGACCCCGTCGGGAATCGAACCCGCGACCTTCCGACTTGTAGCCCAGTGCCCCCTACTACTTGCGTGCCTCACAACTTCCCATTCTACAGACAATAAGACAGCTTGTAACATGCTCAGTTACAAATATTGCGACTGATATGTTTTAAAATCAAAGTAAATAATTCACATTAAGGAGTGCGGGTGTAGCCTCATTGGATTTTAGTCTGAACACTAGATGAATGTGAATTATCAGCTTCACGTCCCAGCCACTTTATCACCGGAGAAAGCGGTCTGTAACTATAGAAGAATGGGGAGAGATGGGACACATAACGCTATGGGCACTTCAGAGAAAAAAAATCTGCAGGGAATGGAAACACTATTCCTTCGTCGCCCAGTCTTTGACATTGTCACTATACCTACTATGCTATGCTGACAAAAGACGAAAATGAATTTCGGAATGTTAATGCTGATGAGTTTCGTAATTTCTGAACTATCGTGGAAGGATATGTAGGCAAATTAATTGTCGTTTTAAGCAGTCCGGAAGATATGCATTCTACCCGAATTCCTAACTTGTAGCCGAACACGAACCAAAAATTTTAACTATCATTTTCATAAGACATAACACTGATTGCTGCTTTGAGACAGGTAAATCCAATCCTCAGCCTCATACATTATTCATTTGTAGTAAATAGTCTGTCTTATTCCGATAGAAGTGTTAAATTTCTCTGTGAATTTCTTACAACCCATAAAAGCGCTACATTCTTCATCCAACTAAGAGATAAATTTATTTTTATTTCTGAACGTATTATGTTGCATTAGCCAAGGAACATTCAGTTTTTTGGAGCCCGTATGCAATGTGATTGAAAATCGTGAACAGTTCTTGTATCAAGGAAAAGAGGAAAAATTGCTCTTTTTGGTCACTTTCGTAAAAGTCTGAAAAACGACTATCAACTTTGTCATGGAACGACTCCGCTCCCGCTGGACAGATTTTCTTGAAATTTCGTCAATTTATTTTTCGAAAAATCTCGAGAAAATTCCAGTTTAATTAAAATCTTGCAAAAGTACCGGTTACTTTACATGAAGACGTGTGTAATGTATGATATTATCTCGCTGAAGTATTCTCAGAACGAAAAAGTTTTAGACATAAGCGGTAAAGAAAATTAAAACATATTTTATGTTTAGTAAATTTTTTTCCAAAGTCATGCCGTTTATAAGAAAATTTGGGAAAATATGGTAGAACCGGACAGACTAATAATACAATATAATACGGTGCATGCGCTTTGTGTGTTGGATAACTGAGGCTAAAAATACATACTCAGAATACGTAATACTTACTGCTTTTCAACGGCAACAGTGGCTACTCGAAAACGCCTCCAGGTTATGTTTATATGTATATTTCCCGCCTTGCTAAAATGTATTCCGTGTTCTTAACTATCAAATTTTTCTAAAATGGAAGGACTAGGTTTAGGGCCAAGTATACATCGTTAAATCTAGTGAATAATTTTATTCGATACGACAAAGTCTTCACTTTTGGCTTGGCTGAATTAGCGCCACGCCTTCCCTGCATAGATCAGATGACTTTATCTCATGTACAGGCATTAGAAAGTTGGTGCATTATTTCTGGATGAAAAACGTTATGTTTAGAATAAAAGTGTATTCCACTGGCTTGTAAATAAAACGTGTTCACTCGTAAAAGCTGCTCCAGTTATTCTTGTTTTTAGTTCTTATTGATATCCCTTTGAATTGATTATTGTTTTAAACAGTAAAAACCACCCTTAATCTTCTGAATACTTCTATAGGTTTGGATATGTTCCAGATCTTATTGCACTTGAAGAAGTAAACTTAATTCACTTATGTATGAGCCAACTTCAGTGTTTCACTTCTATTCTCGTAATAAGAAGAAAATGAGGCATAAACTTTCTTACCGAGGATGGATAAAAACTTGAAATACTGCTTATATTACAATCAAGTTTCCTTTTTTCCACATTGGTACTGTGCATCTTGAAATTATGAAAGTTTTATTTATTCACCAACTGATTCACTAGTGAGTTGTCTTAAAAACAATATTAAAATTTACATTAAAGTAGCTCCGACATGTTTCGATGTTACAATTACACCATCATCAGGGAGCGCATTAATTTGTGCTTACTAAAGTCACAATCGTTAAAATAGTCCATTAAAATACATCGATGTGTGGTTAATATGGTGGTGGTGTGGCTGCGTATATTAGGTCCTTATTGGTGTCTGTATGTTGAACTGTTCGGCAATAGACCATATTAATCACACACCGGTGTGTTTTAATGGACCATTTTAACAACTGTAACTTTAGTAAACACAAATTAGTGTATTCCCTGATGATGGTGTAATTGTAACACCGAAACATGTCGGAGCTGTTTTCATGTAAATTTTAATGCAAATTTTGATATTGTTTTTAAGACAACTCACTAGCGCATCAGTTGGTGAATAAATTAAACTTTGATAATCAAGTGTTCTGTTTACACTTATGCGAGAATGAGACATGGCTTTTTTTAGTGCCGTCTTGAACCTTGTACGTGATCTTTGTAAATTTCGTGACATGTTAAAGAACAACTTACTTCCTTATATAGCATAACGCTGAAGTGATTTACCTGCTTCAGGTCTTGGAGATCCCGAGTGTGAATACTGGGACTTCTTTCCTTTCAGTGAAGTGTTAATACACTGCTTTAAAGGAAACAACTGGCTGCAAAATATCAAAACTACATCCACGTCATTCCTAATTCAGTACTTATCATGCCATTTGAAGCCACATATCATACAACATAGATAAAATGTTAAATGAACAGCGAAAGAGTGAAATTAATTACTATAATTTTAATTTTTATGCCATTTTTGTATCCTATTATTACTACCTCCACTTTAGATGCAGACATTTCCCCCAGCAGTCTACTCTCAAGCGCCCTCCAACTATGTTACCTTTTATTGTACACATTTCAACAGAACAGCTGAATCTAATATTTGAAGGATCGCATTTTGTTGTTCGTCCTCCCACAGCAGACAAGTGTTTGCATTTTATCTTAGGGTGAAATGGGAATAATATATCAAAATTGGTTCGTAAATTAATGAATTATTTCTTTCAAAAGTAATTTAAGTGTTCTCCTCTCTAGAAATAATAATAAAAATAGGACGTAAGGATGATATTACTGTTTAAAAATAAAAAATGACTTTAGAAGAATATGAGAAATAAAAAAATGAAACGGGTCTGTAGAATAGGTTACATAAATTACAATAAATTTCCTAAGTCGAATAAGTGGAATACACTCTTATTCTAAAGAGAATATTTCTTTTCGAAAATATTAGTCCGTACTTGTTTAATGCGATTAGATGAGGTACAAGTTGTCTGTTATTCCCTCAACATTTGTTTGTGTACTGTACAACAGGAATAAAGTCTGCATTAATATTAATACAACGGGAGCAAAACAAAACTGTGTTCACCAGCACAAAATATATTTTTGTGCAATTTTAGTGAATATGATTACAATAGCTGTCTATATACAATGATACTCGATAAAGAAAGTAAATTTTATAAACTTCATACGTTCCATATCTATGCATTAAAGGAATATTTAAATTTAAGCAATAGAACCAACAGATGCACATGCACTGTGATGATGATCAGGAAAGCGATAGAAAGAAGTTGCTTATTAATAATATGTGATAAAAATATTGTACACTAATGCATTTGTTGATTTTAATACATGAATTGAAATTTTAGAAAATTTATGATTTCGGTATCGCATTTATCATACTAGAATATTTAAGGCGTGTAAAAGTCAAGAGACTCAAATTTATTTTAAAATATCTGGAAATTATATAAAATAACTAAACATTTGTTTGTATAAAACTAAGGCTTGATTTTAATTTTATGTAGCTTCATATATTTATCGAGTTTTAAACTGTTGTAGTGCACTATAAGAAAATTCAGATTACTCTTTTACAGGCAGAATTAATGAGAAATATCTTACAATTTTAAACATTTATAATATTGTATGTAACTTTAGTGGTATTGTACCTACTGTTTTATCCTATGAAGACAATAGTAGGATTTTATGATGTGAGGAAGTCAGACGAATGTTGTGAAAGTAAGAACAGTGGAGCTGCACTTGAAATTCCCTTCACTCATTAAGGCCGAAAAAGTTTCGAAGTATTAATGTATATATAGGCTTATGATTCAGGAACACGACTTTTTTGTAGGCTAAAAGAAATTTTCCTAGAATTGTTTGTGCACAAGCCACGCGTCCTTCAGCACGGCCCAGATGGCTCCGTAAGCAACGCATTTTTGCTAATGACTTTAGGACCGCCCAGAAGTTTCCGAACGCAAAGTAACAAGGGTGCCCGGAAAGTTTAAGAACACGATTCTTTTACTGCTTTAATTTTTGTACACAATTCTTCCAACTTACAAGATGGATATACAGCTAATGTTTCTACGTGATCTCCATAAAACTCAGTAGCTTTGCGTCAGCGAGAAACAAGAGCTCCTCTTCCCTTTTGTACCAATTTGAATTTCGCACTCGCAGCCAATTCTTCACTGCTCAGTAACCTCGTCATCAATCCCAAACCCTTTCCGACGAAAGGCAGGTCTTACCGCTCCAAACGGGTGGGGCGGGGGGGGGGGGGGTTTTGGGGAAGCGAGATCGGGGGGGGGGGGGGGGTGGGGGAGAACACCCACTCCGCCTTCCTCCGTTCCTTTTTTTTAGGGACTGGGGTGTGGTGGGG
>Ga0123354_10001324_pt1 | contig 29580 bp, 22 predicted proteins | sample TergutLab28metaG_2_FD_97872 | JGI IMG/M metagenome (GOLD analysis project Ga0123354, IMG submission 97872) | Labiotermes labralis P4 segment gut microbial communities from Petit-Saut dam, French Guiana - Lab288 P4 | ecosystem: Host-associated > Arthropoda: Insects > Digestive system > Gut ... | reverse complement strand
TTCCCTGGTTCTGTGAAAAAAATAATAATATAAAATATAGGAAATTGTGGTTTTTGTTTTTTTTTGTAGGTTGAATAAAGTGGAGCTTAATAATAAAAAAAAAAAGGGGGGGGGGGGGGGGGGGGGTGGCAGTATGGTGCTGAGGAAGATATTTGGGCCTGAGAGGGCAGACGTAGCTGGAGGCTGGAGCAAAAGTAGCTCGATTTAGAGTATCGTCATTTGCACTCCTCACCAATTCAGGCGATAAAATTGAGGACAAGGAGATGGGTGGGACATGTGGCACGTATAGGGAAGAGTAAGCCAGAAGGAAATGTCCTCTTGAAAGACCACGGAGAATATATGAGACATATACTAATATGGCTTGTACATAAACTAATACCTTTTTTGTTTACTACTGTATGTACTATGATGGTATAAGTTGATGTGTAATAATTTTAAAACACGACGATACAATGAACCAATATAATATTAAACTGAATTTTAAATAATTAGGATGGGAGGGCCTAGACGGCACTAATGTGGCTGGAGACAGGGGCAAGTTGCCGGCTCTTGTGAATGAGGTAACGAAACTTGGGATTTCGTCAAATATGTGGAATGTCTTGAGTAGCTGCAGGAACAGCGTCTGAAGAACTACTCTGTCCACGGAGTTAGTACATGAATTGTCACTCACTCTGTGAACAAGAGATTGTTAAGTTGGGTTAAGCCCATTAAATGTGTATTTAATGAGCCTAATCGAAGTCGGAGGGCGACAGGTACTGACCAATGAGTATATATTGTCACTGAAACATAAGATCCGCGATAAGCAACTCTACTGTCAGCCAACTATACAATCACATTTAATGTTAAAGAATATTTTAACTCTAAAGTTTTAAAAACCGAGACAATAGTATCACTGTACGTTTTTAACCACTGCACTCAACCAAGTGTTTTCAAAACACGCCCAGTTGCACCTTTTGTATTATACTTGTGTTCATAACACATAAGCTACACAACTGAGCCCATAGATAGCAGTGTCATCGTTGTAGTTGGTTTTTCAAGTAACTGGTGTAGTTCTCCATGACGACGGTGCGCAGACACCGAAACATGTAACGGATATGCATCAAATATAGGTATATAATAGATATCGTGCAGTTAGTTGGTATTAAAGAGGTGTCTGATGTCATACAAAATGCACGTTGGAGAATACTTTGAAATTATTCGCCGTTTTCACATCAGCCTGATGTCTACGCCCTCCCGTCCCCTTTGTTCAAGATCTATTTGAATGTTATGTCATCCAAGGTCTTCAGGTCTTCCAAATGGTCTCTTTCCTTCGAGATACCCCACCAAAGACCTCTGTGCATTTCTGTTATCCCTATACGTGCCACATGCCCATCCCATTTTATCCTCCTTGATTGTATGATCCTAATAATATTTGTCAAGCAGTATCCATCACGAGTCTCCTCAATACACAGTTTTCTGCGGCCTCATGTTACGCCGTGCCCCCCCCCACCCCCTTCCCTTATGTTCAGATATCTCTGCCAGCACCCTGTTGTCGCACATTGTAGTTACATCCCTTAAGAAGTGGTGTCATTTCGTATCTGCTAGTGACCTTAATATATCTGCTGCTGCACATTTGGTAGGCACTTCGTCATGCCTTGGCTTGACTGTGGTTTTGAGAGGGGCCCACAATGCACGAACTCTGTCCTTCGTCTCAGTACAGGCTCCAGCGACGTGACGTTTCTAAGTAGAACGTATCCTCCTGAAAGCCCTTTATACTTAATGTGAAAACTCGTCTGGATTTTAAATATGGCTCCTTGTACTTCGCAGTCCAATATATCGTTCATGAAACAGCAATTTGTCGTAACCCACACAATTCGTCAAACTGAGATCCCCTCGTTACCAGACAGCTGCATTACCCTCACACCTCCTGTCAAAATGTTGTGTCAACAAAATTTGCGTGTCCTTATCATTTCGTAAAAACACAACATGCTTAAGTGTTGGTCCATTAATGAACTCTAAAGTATTTTTTGTCTTCTGTAAAATTGTGTATCGGCGGGTTAAGACAAATTGCTGTTCCATGGGCGGTCAGTGACACGGTAACGTAACTCTGGGTTTTCTTGTAACTTCCTTTCACTGGATACCCGTGCTTCATATTAAATGTAACTTAAGAAACAAAAATTTATTATGTGGTGGAGTGTTGAATTATCAAGTTTCTACAGATGTTAACACTTCGAAGGATGTATTTTATGAACGTGATATTTAAATATTCGGTTGGTAAGTCTCGGTAACGCACTTTGTCTCCATTAGGAAAAACAATCGGTTAGTATCGCGTAGGTATACAATCTTTGTTTATTTTGAGAACTAGCTATAACAAATGAATGCATTCTGTGGGAAACATGCATAGCTTTCTTGGCATTAAAGAAGTTCGCGCGCGCGCGCGCGTGTGTGTAGTAACCACAGTGCTTTAAATGGTTAATATAGAAAATCCTCCGCCTAGGTGTTACGGGACCCTGACGAAAGGTGACAGGTCTTGTTTGTTCAGTGATGCACCGGGTCGGCGATTCCCAAACTGTGCGCCGTGGCGCCTCACGATATTTCAACTTTTTTTTATTTTTATTTTTGTGTATTATTCTTTCAAACGGCTACTAGTTTCTTAGTACAAATAGTTATTAAGTTGTTTGGACTGAACTACTTAATACACGGAAGTGTTATATATTTCTTTTGGCCTAGCAGCGCCCTAAAAAACTCGCTGAGACAGTAAGGTCGCCGTGAACCGAGAGAGTTCTGGCACAGCTGCACTAAGTTCTGCTGGCGGTCGCCTCCTGCGCGAGGCAGGTTGGCGGTGAGAAACCAGACGAAGATGCAACGCATCGGTCCTCTAACATTGCTGGGGGTTGGGCCTGGGACTGAAAACCCAACCGTGTAAAACCTAAATTGTTTCGAAACACTCCCCCCCCCCAAAAAAAAAAGTTTGGGAGGTCATGACCCACATACGGGACAAAGCGCCATAGGAGACAGAGGAGAGAAATATAGACAATCTGAAATGATAGGGCCCAACCGACATTTCGCTTTGATCAATGATTCGCCTCCCCTGTCTTGTCGTTTCTTGTTGGACACGGTATGACCTCGTAACCTGATACAGGGTCTTAATGTAACCGAATAACTAACGAAAAGGGAGCACGTAAACATAACCCCGATATTTCAGTTACGTAAATACGACTTGCCTGTCGAATGGATGTCAAGAGCTAAAGTGTCGCGCTACACGGCACGAAGACAGGCGGACACAGTGGAGCTGTAGCTCCCTATGTTTTTACCCTTGGCACCAGATGGAGCTGAATGATCATATATCGTACACACTCCGGCCGCTGTACCTGCGAGGGGAAGCCTCCAGCACCGATTGAAAAGGGGGCTGGTTGAGCCTCAGCCCCGTTCTGAACGCTCTGTAGAAGACAAAGTCTCTTTCTGCTGCTGGAAGTCGGACCGTGAACCCTTTGTCGTCCAGACCGTAGGCTAATCACAGTCCCAGCTTCTTTTCGGATGAAACTGGCCTTGTGTCGCTGCTGCATGGAAGGTTTTGTCCCGCAGGCAAGTAAGGAGAAGCAGAAGCGGGACTGTCCGATGTTATTACTTCTCCAGGCAGCCTGACCAGTGATATAAGTCACATACATACCCAAGCGCATCATATAAAAACGTCGCTGCCTTATATTGCGAGCTGTACAGGGTGGCGGCAGAGGGGTAGGATCCTTTCCTGCATGACTGATGCTATTTTCCATTAAGTAAAGTAGTCCGTGTCTCCTATATTGCTCTAAAGAATGTACGTAGTAAGCTTTTTTTATTTCATATTGCTCGGTGCTTCTGGTATATGAGTATGTGTTCTGGTATCAGTATGTGGTCTCATTTCTCTTCTAACATGAAAATAAAAAAACAATAATGACAATAAATCCGTATGAATTTAATACTGGACCAGTTACTGGGGCCGTGGTGCAAGGCTGTTTGGAATATCCCTACAATTAGCCATTTAAAACAAGAGCGGTAAGTATGTATACCAACTGCTCTAACATTCAGACATTGTGCATTTTACAGTGTAATGTATTGAGGCCTTTCTTATGAATCTGGCAAAACATACCGATTGTTTCCCTATACAGTAGTGAAAGTTTGTCGTTATAATGGCCGCAGACTGTGTTCTCTGTGAGGTAGGGACTGAGTATATGTCGCTTAAGTGAACGTCATTCTTCAATTGCAATGTACGGAACTCTTAAAAGCAGGCTTGGAACTAACGAGCCTTACGTGACGTCTAGGTTTGAGTGACTTGAGACTTCCGCACAGTGTCAATGAGATCTTCGCCCTTTCGGGGTGTTACGCAGCGTAGATTGGTAGTTAGTTACCGACGTTTTGGGGACAACCTGTTGGACCGATCGGTTGTACCGAAACGTCGGTACTACCTACCTACCTACCTACCTACCTGCAATGCGTAAAATCCTGGAAGAGCGAAGATCTAAAGTCTAAATATGTGGCCATGGATTCCTAAAGGGTCCGATGATTTTATGTAGGGGTGGGCATAGTCCAAATTTAATATTCGTTGTCTCTATCATACGTCAGACTTCGAAGTGATTCTTGCCAACCCCCGAACTGAAGTATCCCCAACTTCCCCTATGACTCTCCCTCTCGTCTACGTGTCCACTATTTCTCACGTCTCATCCTGTCTGTACCTTCCTTTGCTTTTCAGTGTGAAAGTAGCAGGTAAAATTTTCACTGTCCACACCGTCAAGGCATATAGAGGGAGTAATAAGAGTACAGTTATGTTTCAGTCCATTGTCCAAGTCTTGGTTTCGTTGTCATTGCAGTTGTCAACGCGCCACGCGGTCTGTCGGGTGGACCTGCAACATATTTGAAGATCCAGTTCGTACCGTGCAGTGAACACACTCTGCCTCAGTTATAAAGACCAATTAGTTAAATTTGCATAGCGAAAGAATCACTCTAAAAACCATACCAAAACATAAACGCTGTCTTAAGCCCAAACATAGCATTTTCTATTTTTAAACCCGGTGGTACGTAGAGTAACCAGTAGGTTTCAGAAGGTTCATGTGAGGCTGTTGGCATGGCAAATACTAGTTGCAATACGACAGGGAATTTCAGTTCTTGTCTTCAGCCGTAGTTCCTCTTCTTTTACTTTTTAGGCGCTTTTCACAAAATTTCGAAAAGCGACTATTAGCTTCGTCATGGCTGTCCGCCCGTCCGTATGAATCACCTCGGCTCCCACTGGACGGATTGTCATGAAATTTGATATTTGAGTATTTTTCGAGAATCTGTCGAAAAAAATTCTAGTTTCATTAAAATCTGACAAGAATGAAGGGTACTTTACATGAAGACCGATATACAATTTTGATAATTTCTCACTCAGTTCTTCTTAGAATGAAAAATGTTTCAGATAAACGTAGAGAAAATCAAACACACTTCTGATGTTCGATAACTGTTTCTCGAAAATCTTGCCGTTTATGAGACAATCTGGAAAAATATTTGTAGAGCTGGACAGGCCACAGATGACAGTATGGCGCGTGCGCATTGCATGCTGGATACCTGAGGCTACAAACACACACTCAGAGTGCGTACTACTTATTGCATTTCCAATACAACAATGGTTGCACCAACGCGCCTCCTTTTTACAAGTACATGGCCTGCCTGTCTTGTTTTCAATTTTGTACCACTCACCCTACTTCCCAACTCCGGTCTCTGTGACAGCCAATTAAATTACATCGTCCTTCAAATGGCACATTTTGGGTCACTCAGCTGCCACTTGTGTGATGCCTTACGTGCTTCCATGGAAACGGCATCAGAACGACATAAGTACTGCTGGGGACCTCGGCGTTGAGACGAGTGAAGCAGTGGACGATGATCCTGGCTGCCGTACCGTAACAGGGTCCCAGTTCAGATTCCTTTGTTTTCGGTTTTGTTAGGACAAATGGTCCTCCTTGGTAGTATGTACTGGGCGTGTGAATGGCCTACAGAGACGTTGGAAGTGTAGGAAGAGACGCCGGACCTCCTTGCACCTCAATTATAGGCCCACACTTGACAATGTAATCCTGCAGGCCGGCGTCTTCTGCCAGGTGTCTCAGGACTAGTGGTTTCCACAGCTAACCACTCCAGTGAGGGGTGTTTTGATACCGCGGTTAGACGCCTTTAACTTGAAAAGTTAAGAAATACCGGTTAAAGGAATAAGCTTTAGTTGAGAACTCTGTTTTTGTCTGTGGTGCAAGAGCCCAACTCGGGCTTAGACCGCCTCATTGTTGAGGTTTCTAAATCACACACTTCCGTAGGATTCCTCTTAACTAGTTATCAGAGACCGCTACCTACCCGACACTTAACAAACACAAGAGACGAACATCCGTGGCCTCAGCGGGACTCGAACCCGCGATCCCAGCAATAAAGCGGCTACTGACCGCACAGCCACCGGAATCGGCTTAGAAGTTTACATTGTAATACTGCAGTGCGGATTGAAACACTGCCCTTTTTCCTACCATTGTCAGCAGCTGCAGATTTGTAGGTGTGTGAGACTCCGGGTTCTCGCAGTGGTGCTGAAGATTCGGGTCTTGTGGGGTATGACCTCTAGTCGATTAGCATGCAAGGTACCCACGTTTCAGAGGACTTCACTAACTTCATCGTAGTCCTAAAAGAGGATGTCTTCCTGGACTGCCCTGAAGATGGAACCAGCCAGGTCCTCCGAGACGCCGATTACGGCCTCATGTCCCAGGATACCGCAGGATTTGGTCTCCGCGAAAATGGCTGTTGGAAATGAAGTGCCAAACTGTAACAAGGGTTTTCCAATGAGGACGCTTGTTTGTTGCAGATCAGGGCGCGGGGGACCAGCAGACTCCGAGTGGGCGTGCTGCAGTGTCGGTGCAGGGGGCTGGACCCACCGCCGCGTCATCAGCTGTGGCCTCGGCGGCCAACACCGCATCGGGTGTCGGTGGTCCGCGGGAGTGCGCTGGTTGCGGCAAGCGCATCACAGAACGCTACCTGCTCAAGGTAAAGTGTCTACCTGCACAACAAGTACAGCACTCGCTTGCAAAATGCGATGGGATTAACGGATTGGGGTGCTTCCCCAGCTCTTGATCCCGCGGCTCCCCAAATCTAATTGCATACTTCTGAAGGGCCTCAACTTAGTAGTAATGGAAGTCACAATTAATTTTATTCATTATGTGCAGATTTATTTTTATTGAATACTTACAAACATAATTCTTTCGCTAATAAATAGATAAGTAAAACGAATAACTAAAACCAAACTCATAGTTTCTGTAGCCATCCAAGATTGGAAAAATTCGCAGTCACATCCATCTCAGGTGCCTCTAATGAGGGAGATGTATTTGCGCATTACTGCGCAGTAGGTAAATGTCATTTGTAATACTGAAATGTGAGTTAACGAGATTCGCCTCTAATGTTTATGTTGAAAGTCACGACTTCTAATTAGCAACAACAATGAAAGTGCAACTTACCATGGATGCTTGATGCAAAGACGACTAGCCTATGAAGGCTAAGGAAGCTTTCGCGTATGGCTGGTATTATTTTTTTCGCCCTAATCAAAACTCCTGAAATCCTCTTTCATTGAATTGCATTTCAAAAGAAGGATCTGATCTAATGAGCCGACCACACAATTTGGTGATGTTTTATAGCCGCGGCAGACGGTGTTCTTGTCCACTTACTCTTTTGCCCTCGAACTGGAAAAATACTCGTAGAAAAAAAAAAGTAGTTTGGAAACGTGATGAAGTGGGCCTGCAACCCTTTTAACTCAAGAAGAAAGTGAAATCTCATTTGTAGTCAAAAATTTCTAAAGATCTGTACATTTCTGTGCAGCCGTGCTCAAAACAATTTGCTCATAACGAAAGTCTCTGTCTACATGCCTGAAGTTTGCTGTTCGGGATCGTATATCAGCTTACATCGATTGAGTTTTGACAGTAAATCGACCGACAAAGCCTGATAACAAATAATGCAAGATGTACACGTGGAATTAAATCCAGGGTTTCTGTGCGAACAGTGTCATTCAAAAACAAGAAGACTCTTTTCGCCAGCAAACTGGAGTTAACTTTAAAGCAGAAAATAGTGAAATGCTACACTTGGAACGTAACTTCATGCAGTGGTGAATCCTGGACACTTCGGAAAACAGGTCAGAAATGTGCGTGATTTCGGGCTTCCGCCGCGAACTGCCCTCTTCTGGGTTATTACGCAGCGAGTAGTGGCAATTCCTTACCGACGTTTCGGGACAACCTATTGGTCCAATCTTCAAGAGTCAAGATGGATAAGATCAGTTGTATCGATCGTGAACGTAAAGTAGGCAGTTTATAGACAATATTTGCACAGGAACTGACATCTAAACACGTTATTGAAGGAAAGGTAGAGGGGAGGATAGAAGGGACGGGAAGACGAGAAAGGTTACGTAAGCAGCTACTGAATGACATGAAGGAACAGAGAAGATACTGGAAACTGACAGAGGAAGCACTGTCTCGCACTCTGGACAACTCACTTTGGAACCTTTCGCAAGACAGACTGTGTAATGAATAAATTAATTAATGATGTCCTGCTCTACCAGGCAATTATCAAAACGCCAGAAATTATCGAGGGTACAAAATTTCCCACGGTTTGCCACAGACATATTCTCAACATATCTGCAACAAATCAGGCAATTTTCCCAAATTCTTCATTAGCTTTTAGTGACTACTTAGGTCAGCCGGCATATCAATAGTGTAAATATGCCTTAACAAATGATATTTCACACTTTTACAGTAAATATGTTAGTTTCTTTAACCCAAGGAAGTTCAGTCGCAAGAGGTTAATTTCTCTTGTTCCAGGCGCTGGATATGTTTTGGCACGAGGACTGCCTTAAATGTGGCTGCTGTGACTGTCGTCTCGGGGAGGTTGGCTCCACCCTGTACACCAAGGCAAACCTCATCCTCTGCAAGCGTGACTACCTGAGGTTAGTTCCTTGGCACATAACGTGCAAAATCTTGTGTCCGATCTCGGCCTTCCGCCTCGGTGTACCTCAGATCTTCACTCTTCTGCTATGTTACGTAACGTAGATTGGTACTTAGTTACCGGCGTTTCGGGACAACCTATCTGTCCAATCTTCAAGGATCAGGCAATCCAAGAAGCCTTGAAAGTGGGACCGATAGGTTTTCCCGAAACGTCGGTTGCTAAGTACGAGCCTACGCTGCATAACATAGCAGAAGATTGAGGATCTCGTGTGTTGCTGGACAACTGGCACATACCCAGGAGTTTTCTTTTTTGAGGGGAAGGCGTATGATCAGAATTAGTACAGAAATGTTCTTGCCCTGTATGAAGACATGTTACTTGCTAACCATGTTGTAATTGTAAATTTAACATTTGTTATACTATCGTAAAATGAACAAAAATGAAAACGAAACTTGTAATGCTATCACACAAAAATGTACCTATATTTTGATTGCTTCTCATAACTGACATTTGTTTTGCTTTAAACGTGATTTAATTTTGATTTATGAGTATAGAGCCAATGGACAATTACCTTGCTTTTTAGGCACGTTCAGCCTTCATCGTGTCTGTCCGTCTGTATCTTCACTTCTCCCATCCACTCAACAGACTTACACTGAATTCGATGCTGGGGACTTTTATGAAAATCTATCAGGAAAATCTAAATGTGGTTAAAATCGTTATTGCGACTGTGTCTGAAACCATTCCAACACAAAGTTATGTAGAACTGAGACATGATATATGGCTTGTAAACCCCAATTTTAATAGTTTTCTCTGTAACATATGTTAATTTTGTGGACATGCTGAACTGATATTCTTATATCTGTCTGGTTCTAAAGAGCTGTTTCCACTCTTGTATAAGACTGAGGTGGAACGTGCATTAAAATGAACTTCAAACCCCTTACGTTTAAGTTCCCCACTGTTGTCGTCCGTTGTAATCGGCATGGAATGTAGTTCGTAGCAGCTTTAAATTTAATACATAAAATCAGGCAGCCATTTACTTGCAAGATTTTAGGTTCCCTAAGCAAGGTTGCTGAAGGTTGAAACCTTCTGATCTTTAATCAAGAATTGAATCTTCAACGGTTAATTTATTCATTAACACACAGCACATATTATTTGCATTATTTGCTGTTCATTGTTGTGATTTTCAGGTTGTTTGGAACAACAGGGTATTGTGCAGCTTGTACCAAAGTGATTCCAGCATTTGAAATGGTGATGAGGGCGAAAAGTAATGTGTATCATCTTGAATGCTTTGCCTGCCAGCAGTGCAATCACAGGTGAGCTGGGAAATGACTGTTGGACACTGTTTGATACGATGCAGCCAGTATAAATGATACTGGTGACAAAAAGAGGTTCCAGCTGTTTTATTGTTTCACACTGCTGACCCAATTCAGCACTGTCCTTGTTGAGAAACTAGCAGCCACTAACACACACAGTATACTTTCTGCCTTTCATGGAACCTGAATGCTCAATACCATGTTCACAGGAACCACCAACTGATCTCCCTTCTCAGCCAGATGAATCCAGTTCACACTGCCACACCCTATTTCCTGTAAAATTGTTTTTAATGTGAACAACCCATCTGTACCTTGGTCTTCCTTTCAGATGTCTCTGTTATATGCATGCTACATATTGTGTCAATCTTAACCACCGTCTTTTCCTCTTCCCTACTCCCCTACTTCCCCTCTTCCTCCCCTTCTATAATCATGGTGTTGGTAGTGGTAGCAGCAGCAGCAACAACAACAACAATAGTAGTAGTAGTAGTAGTAGAAATAGCAGAGTAGCAGTCATCATCATAACTGGAAAAAGAGTGTAATTTGTTAATCTTTTCCTTGTGTTTTTTCCTATTCTCCTGTCACTGCATTCCTCATAGATCCAAATATTGGCCTCATCACTATGTTCTCAAACACCCTTAGTTTGATGATAAAGAATGTCCATCATCCATGAAATAAACAGATAAAATTAGTGTATATTTTAATCTTTACATTCTTAAATTTGAGGCAGGAAGACATAAGATTCAAACTAAACATTGTGAGCTTTCCCCCACCATAATTTGCTTTTAATTTATGAACTATATTGAAATTTGTGAAATACGTTGTAAACTGGTGTGTTGATTTCAATAAAACTGTTAACCTACAACTGTGATATGTACTGGGCTGGTCTGATGGATGCTGAAAGGCTTGTCTGAGCTGTGGACCAGCATTGTAATCACCTCTATCATCTTCAGACTCAGTCTCTAGTGATGAATTTGCAATTACAGATGTCCCATATATTAAGTCACTTGCTCAACATCTGGCCTACAAACTATATTTTGGCTGTCTGTACTGTCATGTCAGCTCTGACATTAGTGCACATAATTACATGAACAGTGCATCAAAACAACACGTGTTCAACATAGATTCCAGTTAACTGGGGTCTTCAAGTTAGCAGAGAATATGTCCAGATGAAGCATAACCAAGTGAAAACTGTCGATTGCATTTTTACAGGTTCTGTGTGGGAGACCGGTTCTACCTTTGTGACAACAAGATCCTCTGTGAATACGATTATGAGGAGCGACTAGTCTTTGCTAACATGGCATACAATCCCAGCAGCCTCGCGCACATACGAAGGCAAGTCAGTAATTTGCAGGTATGCCCTAGACCTCAAACGGCCTGAGCATTTACATACAAACACACATGCAGGATGCCACATCATCTTTACCAGAAATGTTTAAACACAGTAGTTCAAGCACACAAACTCATTCTGTCAGACATTATCTAGATCATCATCATCATCATCATCACCATCACTACTGCAGCACTTGGTGGGTTTTGGCTTCCCTAGACATTATCAAGACCATACAATGAATAAGGAAGGCTCTAATTAGTTATATACGTACATTTTCAGACTTAAATCTTCTGGAGAATGTACACATCTTGTCATGGTATTAAACCTTATCAAAACAAGGAACTTAATTCATTCATGATTACTTGAATTTACTGTTTTTGTGACACTTGCCTATGTGTGGTAACAGGTTTAAGGGTCAGGTGCTATGTAATAATGATCTTCAATGGCTAGTAGTAAATTGGCTCAACTGTCTATCATCTAGAGGTTTTTTAGTACTGTGATGGTTTGAAAGGTGGGTCTGTTTTCATATTCAAGTTAAATCAATTATAAAAGAGCTAGTTTCTGTAATTGACCAGTGAGAGACTAGCTGTTTCAAATTTCCACGCCTGACTAGGATCCTTTACAAGAAGTCCACTTTTTGAAACATTGTGGTACTGAAATAACCCAAAATGATTGACAGTGTTGGCAACACTGATGAAGCCTATTGCAGTATAAGGTAGATTAATTTAAGGTTGAATGAAGTAGGACATTAAGAAGGAAGCAGGTATATCCTACCTGATTATACTGTCCAGGTACTTAGGTAGAGTACAGAAAGAAATAATACAGAGCTTCTTGCCTGTAAACAATGAGAAATGCATAAAAATATTAGTCATAAATCTTGTAGGGAGGAAATCACTTGAAACAAAAATATTATACTGGACCTTAGAAAAATAGGATGTGAAGAAATGAACTGGTTTATAGTGGCTTAGGATAGGGGAAAATGGCTTACTTGTGTGAACACAGAAATTAACTTTCATGTTACGTAAAAGCAAAGAAATATTTGACCAATAAACTTTGTTAATATAAACAGATATATTCCCACCATGTTGCCATTCTTGGTTACAGTTCCATGAGAGGTATGCAGATATGAATGAATCTCCTCATACTGAAATAAATACTGTCACAGAAATAAGTTGCATAAGCAAACTGTTATGTTCCCCTGGCAACAAAGTTCTGTGTAGTTTACTCCATCTAGGCATTCTGTTTACACAAATATTCATGGTCATAACTTTCACTAGTGACAAACACACTGGGCTGGGTAACATAGGCCAGAGTGGGCTGGAGAAAAGGAAAAGCTTCCAGTACTGACATGTGTACTAACCATAGGATTTCTTTCCCTGGCCTGAGTATAAATAAATGAGCATTTATTATGTGATGCACCTAAAGACTGAGCATTTGTTATTTCCACACCATCAACATTCTTCTTAAAATTCATGATTTGATTAGTCTTAATTCTCTCTTATAAGACTTCCATTTCCAGTTCCACTTCCAGTGTACTGTATTAGTTCAGCTGTGATAGAACTGAAATGTCATAAAACATAAACATCACGTTGATGTCATACTTTTGTATCATATACCATGTTATCATAACACTGATTTTGTGAAAATTTTAATCCTTGATAAATTGCTACCATTTTTAGATGCATTTGCTAAACTGTGAAGAACAACTGTTAACTTCGTCATGGCTGTCTGTCTGTCTGTCTGTCTGTCTGTCTGCCCGCCCATCCACATGGAACAGCTCAGCTCTCATTGGACAGATTTTCATGAATTTGATATTTGAGGATTTTTTGGAAATGTGTCAAGAAAATTCAAGTTTCATTAACATCTGGCAAGAACAACAGGTACTTTACATGAAGAGCTGTGTACATTTATGATAAAATATTGCTGAATTCTGCTTAGAATGAAAGATGTTTCAGAGAAAAGTTGTGGAGACAATAAAAAACACACACTTTATGTTCAACAACTTTTTTTCTGGAAATCATGCCTTTCAGAGATGATGTGGAAAAAATTTGTCAGAACCAGACAGGCCACAAATGACAGTATAATATGACACATATGCTTTGCATGCTGAATAACTAATGTTACAGATGTACACACAGAATATGTAATACTTAGTGCTTTTCCATGGTGACAGTCATTACACAGATGCATGTCATTGTTACATTACACATATATTGCGAGTCTTGTTTAACACCTTACTTGTCCGTTTAGGAGACGTGCCTTTTCAACGTTTACTTCGACTCTTGTTGTCTTTCAGTTTCATGCATTGTTAACACATGCAATTTGAAATCAAAGAATAGGTATAGCAGTAGTAAACAAGTGCCCAAGACAAGTAAATAATACTGACAGGATACCACCCTGTTACCATCTGTAAATGATGAATGAAAACACATCAGAGATAATTGGAAACTATTAGTGGTACAACATGTTATCCCTAGTTGTGGACTGCCATAGCTGTCACATGTCTCAGGTGACAATATTGTGTGAAGGGTGTATTACAATAACACTTTCAAGTTACAGGTAAAAAATTGTATATTTTGAGATAATTCAGTGGAATTTATTGTTTATATGGGAATAAGATTTGTTCATCTGATTATTGTTTCTCATATCTTAAGAATACATACTCATGCCTTTGGTTCAAGCTCTGTCAAAATTATATGCCGCTTCTTGTCACTTTTTTTTTATAACGTCACAGTTAATTTTTGTACAGGCCTACGTGATCCATGTCTTAAGCACATCCAGTGTTATCAGCAGTGGAGGGCACTGACAAACCCCCAAAAGAAAGATTCTGTTGGTGTTATTATGGTGAACTGAAGACCTTTCAACAAGGCCTCCACATCCATTTCTTTGATTAGCAAAAGTTCATCCAGGTGTGAACATATCAGCCTGGAAATTTAGTAGGAACCCATCTTGTAAAATCATACAACACAAACCAATGAAATGCACAATTTTGTAAATTAATAATTAATTTCTGTTGTCTGTTACATGTTTTGAACCTCGTGGGTTCATCCTCAGGGATACAGTCGTATATGCAGTATCATATGTTTTACATGCATTGGTGTGAGCAGTCTGGTGGATAGGACACACTCTCCTATCCACCAGACTGTTCACACCGATGCATATAAAACATTCCATATACAACTGTATCCCTGAGAATGAACCCATGAGTTTTGAAACATGTAGGATACAACAGAAATTAATTATTAATTTAGAAAACTGTGCATTTTGTTAGTATATGTTGTATAATTATATCACAATGCATGGTGCAAAAAGCATAACACTTGTTAAATTAGTTTTTCTATGTTTCTCTGTAGCTGTGGCATGGCAAAACCCTGTCAAGGTGGACAATTACTGTCACTGTCAGTTCTGAAGAAACTGTTGATGATGCACAGTTCATATAGTGCTGAGGTTGAGTCTGAGTCCAGCTCTACTCCTACTCTCTCTATATATATGATTTTGTGGAATGGACAGGCATAACTTTGCTTTTTACCTTTTTATGTATCCATGTCATATCACCACTGTGACTGCAGGAATGAAAAAAACATTAAAACTTGTCAGCTTTAGTCAGATAAGATTTTTAATTCTCATGTTGTATTGCTAATGTAATATACTAGAATGCATTGCCATTGCAGGATTATGCAGATAATTCAGGTGTTGGTAGAGACTTACTTTTTATTCCACAGTGACACTGTTTGCATGCATTTTCATGCATATGTAATTAAAAGCACTGTTTTATTTATGTACAACATTTTACAGGCTAAGTGTTAGCATGCAGGGAAGCCAGTATGGTATGGTGCTGAGTACTGCCAACAAAAGTAACATTATTTGGAAAGTGACAGTTTGTACTCTTCACTGGATATTATTAAAGCAATTCAGTGCAGGAGGGTAACATTAGCAGGTTATGCAGGATGCACTGAAGAGATAAGGAGAGCTGCAGAATTTTATTTGGAAAACCTGAAGGAAAGAGACTATTTTGGTAACATATTAGAATACCATAGAATGAATTACATATATAAGTCCAGTGAAGTTCATTTGGAGTCTAGTGCATTTCACTGGACTTATATGTGTAGTTCTGTAATGCATGAAAAATGGAAATATTAAGATTAGCAGTAATGAATTTTCACGTTTAATAAAGGGTGGGGGAGATCATTCACAAGCTGAATGACTGTCATTTTGTTAAGAAGGACTGTTCTCCATGGCATTATTTGCATAGTTATGTAGAGTCTGTTCTGTAATATACGATTCAGGAAACGAACAACATATGTCATGCAATAAAACTTGAACTGCTGCCATTTTAAAAGTGTGGAATGTGTTATCAAACATGAGTATGTCTGATCTAAAGTTTTCTTTAGAAGATGGCTCTTTTGGAAGGTAAAAATATGCCTGATATCCAACCTGGGCAACTTATCAATCTTACTTTTGTGTAACTGCAAGTATGTTTAATGGAAAACACACAGAAAAATGAATAACAGCAGCATCACCATAACTAAAATTTACATATAGAATGAACAAGGCCTTGTTATACTAACATTATAAAACCAAAGTGTCTTCAGGGTATAAGATAGGGGCAGCATGATCATCCAAAACTTTTGTACCTATCTGCCAAACTACATGTTATATGCCAGAAGACAGTATCATTCATGACTGCTTTATCATTTTGCTTACTGTACATATTGGAAGCATGCAGTGGAACAGTTGGTTGAGGCACTGCGCTACAAGCTGGAAGGTCGTGGGTTCGATTCCCGATGGTTTCATTGGAATTTTTCATTGACGTAATCCTTCTGGCCACACTATGGCCCTGGGGTTGACTCAGCCTCTAACAGAATGAGTACCAGGAATATTTCCTGGGGTGTCAAGGTGGGCGGTGCATAGAGCTGACAACCTTACCACGTTCATTTGCTGATTGTCTTGCAATCTGGGACCCTCAACCTCCTGGAACCCTCAGGGCCTGTCCAGGCCTGTAATGGAATTGCTTTTTACTGTACAAATTAGGGTATTATGAAACAATGTCATTTAAGTAAAAAACCTTGGATCGTAATACACAGATTTTGAAATGATTAAGTCCTTTAATTAGAACGAAACTTCCATTCAGCCATTTCTGTCACTATATGTGTGTATTTGTATTTGTCTCATGTCTAACTAATAGCTTCACATTCTTCCAGCCAGCAGGAGACAATTTAAGCATCAACTATGAAAATCCGCGCCTCTTTCATCAACAATATCACCACCATCATCACCACCACCACCATCACCACCACCAGGTGACACCAACTTCATTCTTTCCCAATGACAAGACATCAATGCTTGTTGCACCAGTGAGTGGTGGTGGCAACAGTGGAGGTGCTGGTCACCAATTGAGAGACGATGGGTCGAGTGGCTATGGGAGCCCTGATTCAGAAACATTTGATGCACAATGTAACTAAACGTGTTTGACTTTGTTACACTGCATGAATGCTGTCAGAGCATTGAGAAGAATGAACTGGGTTAAAGTATTTGCGCTTCATTAAATTCTACAGTTAGTGGCTGCTTGCATCTTTTGGGAAAATAATACAGTGTACCGTTGAAGTACCTGAGTATTGTGACCAGATAATTTTCTTTATTTTTGCAGTTCAGGGTTGCTTTCACCCTGCAATACAGTGTGTGCGATGGAAGGAATATAGATGTGAAAAGTTTTTAAGCTCAGAAAGTGTAAGTATGGTTTGATGCATAGTTTATGTGAAACAGAATATTGTGCTATGTTAGTTCATGTTAGTGACCTTTCAGAAAATTAAAGTAAAGTTGCCCCTCTACATAAGTTACCACAAAAGCATACTGAGGAGTTTATGTGTCGTTCTACTCATTCTTAACCGTGGCAGTAGATGGAGGTGAGTGGTCAGCTTCACATTCCGGCCGCGTAACCCACCGAGAAAGTGCCCCTAGTACCCATTGCAGAGGAGGCTGGGTGCACCCTCGAGGCTTTCTGGATGCTTTGGAGGAAAGAAAAGCCCTTGCCCCTGCCAGAGATTGAATCATGATTCCTTGCTTTTGCTGCCTGTAGCCTAGGCACTGTACTGACTATGCCATCCCACCTTCAATAGCTTTGTAATAGTTTCTTATGTATGTGCAAGAAGGCATGACATATTATTTATACACCCAGACACTATTCCACATTCTCTTGTTAACGGTACAATATGTGATGCATACTTTTGGCTTGCAGGGTTTACCTGCATTTTATTTTTGAATTGTTCCAACATTTCAGCACACATTGCAGTCTGCGTCTTCAAGCTGAGTGAACAGGAAGGATGATGTATTGGGCCCATCAGTATGTAGGCTTCACAGAAGTGATGAAGTTATGGTCATAGAGCTGAAACACTGATAGCCAAAATTAAACATTGGATCCAGGCCACAGAAAGAAGGCTAAGTGTGACCACACACTACGTGTTATGTGCTGCAATGCCAATCAGTATATATGGATTTAAATTGTCTGTGCCCAGAAAATAGTTTGTGTGGATTTCTGACTAGTAATCACGTTAATCTAATGACAGTGCTCTGTGATAATGAGACTAGGCTTGCTGATTTTCAAATGTGACAGCTTTTTAGGAACAGAGGAAATGTCATGCATTAGACATTATGCCTTCTTGCAAATGAGTGAACAGATGAGCTGTATACTTTTTTACCATTTACTTGGAATATAAACATTAACATTATGGATGTTCTTGAACTTACAGTTTCAGTTAAGTTTGATATAGTTACTTGATTGAAGCAATGCACTTGTAATTAATAGATACTGGAAGTTGTATATACAATGTAATTTTCATTAAATGACTACCATTCTTGTAAGCAGCCACTTCCTGTACAAAGGGTAATTTGTATAAAAATGATGTAATTTTGAGAACATTGAAGGAAGAAAAACTTTGCAGTGAATTCTATTTCAAGACTGTTGTGTGAAAAATGTTGTATTTGACTTCTTATGCCTTTATGTCAAAATGTATTTAAAAGGAAACATGTTTAATGAAATTACAAAGCTAGTTTTAAAACACTTCAGTAAGAAAGAATTAATGAAAGAAGACAGACAACACGTATTTTTTACACATAGCTTGTGAATCTATACTAGTCGATTCGCCAAATATGAAGTAACAGAAATATTTCCCAGTTTTAATGAACTGAAGAAAATCTGATGTATACGAAATGTTCAAGATTTAGGTCATTATAACAATGATAATGATGATGATAATTATAAAATAATGATATAAAAGGAAATGAAGACAAGGCAAATGAAGACCCCAACATCTTTTGTATACCATTTAGTGGCCTGTGATGACTAAACTGCGATTAGCTGGTACTCAGGTGAACTGATTTCACACTGTCTGCTTAAGCAGAAAACTGATGCTGATCAAGATGTGTTACACCTGCCCTCTGTGACAGGGCCAGGAAATGAGAAGCGTATGTTGCCTGATATAAAGAAATTGCTTAATATACATTTACATTAATTTTTTTTTCCACTAAGTATTGCTTTTATTGGAATTAAAGAATTAACAATGGGCACAAAATATCAACAGTTGACACTGTTGTTAACAGGAAGTTAGGATTTAGTTTCTCAAAAGTGGTTCATTAAAATATTTCTCCTCATGCATTACAATTTACTTTTTGTCAGTTTTTTTGGCAGTCATAGCATTCCAGCAGCCATCTTACAGCAGTCTTGTGTTAAGGTGCTCACTTTTACATAATAATTGACTGAGGTTGATATTCACAAGGTTTCATAATAATTCTATTATGTATTTTAAGTTAGAAAAATTATTTTAAATTTCACAGTATATATCTATCAGTATAAAGTATATGATAGTCCAACAAAAATTTCAGTAAAATATAATCCTTGTTGTTTAAATACATAAGGGTCATTAATTTCCTAATTTTGTAGACTATTAAAAGTCTGAATGTTAAATAACCCCATTTTTTATCCTTTAATTGTGACATCCACCTTAACTTACCACTATTATTTATTTACTACAATTTCAACTTAGAATCTTAGGCCATCTTCAGTGCCCAACTTTTATGCAGATCAAATCTCTATGGCTTATGGTCATGTACTGTGAATTAGTATTACATCATACACAAAATGTTACAAGAAATTATATTTTTGTTACATTAATACTATTTCATTTAATGCATACTCTTTTAGGAATTGGTTGTGAACATCAAAACCATTTTAATTTCTTGGCTCTTGCTATGAAGCAATTTGTCCTTCTGAAATGCTGATAGGTTAGAATATTTGATAAGCTACTGAAAGCCAAATAATTTGATGGAGCAGAAAAGTTACATTATTAATCCCATGTAATAGATTTGAAACGTTTTGTAAAACATCCCACTTTACTTAAAATGTTCAGAATAACATCACCAGCACTAACTCACCTTTAAGACAGCTGGGTAACAATTCCAATGCACAGCACCACAAACCCTTTTTCCCCAATTATATTTCAGTGTTACCCATCTCTCTTTTGATCTTCCAACTGAAGTTTTCCTGTCAAAATTCTTTATGCATCTCTTATTACATACATCTGAAAGATACTTTAAAATTATCGCTCGCAGTAACGTATCTTGCAGAATATGAAAGTAAGCTGAACATATTCCTGAATTTGGAATGTTGGAAAGGGTTTGGTATGAATTTGAAAGTGGCTTAAAATAATTCTTATTTCCTGGCCTTACTGCTTGGATTATAAGTGCAGATTATACCATTATCCCCATTTGTAAACATGAAATGGTGAGTTTCAGATAGTAAAAGTATGAGGGTTGTATATTATGTCACTAACTGTATTTCCTATGTGTTTGTTTTATAACGTGCTGCATGTATAAGCAACTTTGCATCACTCAAAACAATATGACTACTGAAACAAGTCCATATTGACAAATTTATTGTTATAATACATTTGCTTCTTATCTATCTTCTACTCACCTGTTCATATTTCCTTTCGAGTTACATTGCACACATTTCTATGTTATTGTGAACATTACAGTGTGAGATGGAACTAAGAGATTACCTTCCCTCTCAGTAAACGATATGAAGAATCAGTGGACTTCCTATTTCTCATTTTGTTGTTTTTGTGTATAGTCACATAGATTATAACATTAGTAGCTAATAGTATCAAGTTGGAACACAAGTCCTAACTCATTTTTTTTAGAAGAAATAGACAACTCATGCTGTATTTTATAACATTTTTTGGTAAGCCATAAATTGTGAGAAGAGTACAAGTGAATGTGATTATAAATGGTATCCTGGAAGCTGATGTGACAACAACCACAGGAGTGCACAAGTATTAAGCTATGCCAGCTTTTCACTGAATTTTTGCAGGTGCACATGCAGGGAGTCCAATCAGCTGAGCAACACTTTTAAAACAATAATACAATTATCTCTGGTTTTAAATCCTGCCACCAGGGATTCAGAATTCCCTTTTCCCAGTTGGTAAGATTAAGGTAATGAAGGTAACCTCCAGTGACATGATGTGAATTGAGACTGATATGTTGTAATTCAGACGTAAGAGGATATGTCAGTTTGAGTTTGTGTGTGTGTGTGTGTGTGTGTGGGTGTTGGAAAATAAACCAGAGTAAGTAGCTAAACAACAAATGTATGAACAAGACGGAATATTGGTGAATACATTAGGTGGCAAAGTCATGATAAAAGAGAAAGTAGAATGTACATGTATTACAACCTGAAGACATTTAAAATATAATGGATATACAGTATGAACAGAAGAATTCTGGAGTTCAAAGTTCCCATGAGTTATGTATTATGAAAAGCTGATATCAGCCAAAGATTAATACAAAGCTGTTATAGTAAACTATATTGACATTCCATGCCTTTCTGCACTGAGATTCTGGGCTGATATCTTTCTTATTTTTCATGTTTCCTTGCTTTATGGGGGAACAAAAAGTATCTGGAGAAGGATAGTGATCTTCCACCTAGAAAGTTTTTTTTTTGGAGGGGGGGGGGGGTGATTTTTTTCAGTTATAGATGGAATTCATTTTGCTTACCATTCACTTCATCTGGTAAAACTTTACTTGTTTAAACTGAGCACTGCTTTTACTTTTTCAGTTGATGGAACATCTTATGTATTATGTCTATTCAAATTGTGGGAAGCCTGTGTGTGTGTGTGTGTGTGTGTGTGTGTCCTTAGAAAAAATTGTGTTACAGGTTTTAGAAGGAACATGATAACATGATAATTTCTCGTTTTAACTCATATTTAATTATTCTTCAGCCTCCTATCACAGTGTGTTCAAATGTATTACATTACCTTCACTTGCTGAGATTCATATGGTAGTGAAATACATCGCAAGATTTAATACAGTCTATGACAGACAGTAGAACTGTTACATATTATGTAAACCAACTGCTCTTAATATTGTAGATCATATACAGTCCATTTTGTCTAGTACTGTGGTGATTCCAGATGCCTACCATAGAGTCACATATTAAAGTTGTCTGTAAAATTTTTTGTGTAAAATTTGCTTTGTCATTTCACGAACATATTACAAGTAAAAACTTGAGGCTAAGGACAAGTGTCTCACCAAGGCAATGCCTTAGTCAAAGTTCACTGTATTGATTACATATGTCTACATACTGCATGTATAGGCACACAGATGGTTATGTGCAATGACGTGCATAAAATATAAATAGTGCTAGAAAATAAGAGTTTATAATTTATCTCCTCATATACCATCCAATGATAATTTAATGTATGGCTATCATAGCAAAAACCTGAAGATAGCAGTGCATTAGATAAAATGCAGTATTCTGCAAAATATTACCTAATATATGTGACCTGTGTAATCAGATTTATAAAATGGGATGCTACCACAGTACACAGAGGACGAAAGGATAGAAAGCAATGGATTTGTTTTAATTTTGCACCTTTATTCTATCTAATGGAGGTTTTTAATTGTGCTTTAGTCATTAAACTTTGGTTTCAGAATGAAATTCTTTTATGCTGTAGATTTTGTGAAGGTGGAAGGAATTTCAAGTGATATTCCCTGCTGCACCACCAGTTCTACATTTAGACATGTCAGAAAATTGAGAGTCATCATACCAGAATTGGTACTAAGATGATAAAATGTAAGGTGACCATGATCAGACATTTACAAACTGGGACCCCTATGCACAGACTCTAAATGTTATAGGAAATATGCTACTATAATACCTTAACTTTGTTACCCTGATTCTAGAAAGGTTGTTAGAGGTGAAGTGCCGAGCTAAGAACCAGCTTGTGAAATATGGTGGCTGGTTGGCCCAACACATACTTTTGAAGTGGCAATGGATAAGTATGAAGCTTTGATGGAACAATGATTTTCACTAAGAAATGTAGGTGCTCTGTGAAGAAGCTGGCCTGATGCCACTTTGTCTGCCACAGATTACACATGACTTGACACAGATGTCTATGTTTTGGCATGGCAACCCTGTCATACACCCATTTTATTTATTGCATTGCATTCTCTTGCTCTTTAACAATTTCATATTAAAACTGTGCAAAATACAGAAGTACATAACACACTAAAATTTATGAATCCTAATGTATATGGTGTGTAACCAAATAACTGTCTTTAGACAGTAGTGTTGTCTCATTTTCAGTAGTAATTGCCAACAGATACAACATTCATCATTACAGAAACTGTCAGTATCACTATAGCAGCTATCTGTGACATTTTCCAGAAGAAAGTAAACAGGAAATCAAATGATAGGAACAATAAACCATATAAAAAATATACAGGGGTGGTGATAATTCCTTAGCCCGACCAGGAAGGAAACAAGCTACATTCCCCGCATTTTATGGAACTTGGAGGTTTGTTACCACATTCACAAGAGTCCACCACCTGTCCCTACCCTAGCCAAATCAATCCATTCCTCTGCCCATCACACTTTTGACAGGTGCAGCTTAGTTTCTTCCTGGTCGGGCTAAGGACTTATCAGCACCCTGGTAATATGCCAAAACAACTGGATCCTTTAATTGACAAGCTGGGATAATGATATTCCAACCACTCTACCCTTAGAGGATTGCATTCATCATAGGAATAGCAGGTGATACTTTTTCCACAAAAGACCCAGAGATGTGCATTTTTTAGTTCCGCAGCATTTTGTGTTTTGCAAAAGTGTATTCTGAATTCTTCAAACAACAGCTGGTAATTTTTTCAGTTTGCGATGAAAATGAAACCATTCACTATTTAATGTTTGCTTTGTATTTTCTGAGACAGAAGTTATTCTTGTTTACCGTTTGTGGAATTTATATTGCCATATCTAGGGTTAAAAATAGGACAAGGTGGTTTAGATGGTTAGAAACATTCAAGAGTTAGATTTTCATGGAAAATCAGATACATGAATCATAGTTATGCCATGAAATCAATTCCATGCAGTGGTAAGCTAGTTCATCTGTTGTACAGTAATGTGATTGCTTCATGCACAGACTTTGACTGACAGATCCCACATACATTGGAAGTTGCTTATGAATCATTGGTAATTGTTGGTCACATCTAGATGTGTGTGAAAGGAACTGACTGGAAATTAATTGCATTATAATTATCAGCATACATAATTTGTGCAGCATAAGATGCCCAATTTAGTAGTTTCCTATAGTAATGGCATCCTTAAAATAAAAGAGAGTTGATACCAAAGTGTAAATTACAGAGAAAGGTCGTTAATATAACTGAACTGTAAATAAATGTTGTATGGAATGAAGAAATGAATACAGGCCAGAAAGTAGTCACACTTTCTGGCCTCTTATCATTTAAAAAAAACTTCATCAAATGTAAATATGATAATCTATAAAGTAACTGTTTGGCTACGACTCCTGATTAGTGTGATAAAGACATATCTTGAGTCAAACTGTAGATTCCGTAATTGATTTCATATTTTGTTCCATGTACAATGAGTCTGTTGGTATCTTTAATTTTGTTTAATGATGCAGTCATCTATTGTGTATAAAATATTGTAGGGATAAATGTGATTCATTTTTCAACTAAACAAAGTTATCTGCATAGAATTCTTTTGGAACAAATGTACATAGGACCTATGTTAATGAAAGCAAGAATAAATGTTGTCTTTTTGTTACATTGTGTTCAAACAACACAAGAGTATTTATTTTACAACAATGGTCACTTGCAGAATGATTGTACTACTCATGGAGTAGGACAGCTAGGAACAAGCACCCTATCCTTCAATAATATGGTAAAGGAAAGAAATAAGTCACTTCACCCTAGACATGCAAAAAAAGGGCATGGAGGTAAGCATGAATGTAATTCCTGTACCTAAACCAAGTTGAGAGATTAGACCTGTGCTGTGTATGTGGGTTTTTATAATTCTCCTTCATATTCTTTCATTAATGCCAGGGTGATGCTTTCATAATTGACTGATGTCCCCTTCTGAATCTTTACACACACATGCCTTTCATTATGGGCTGATATAATAGGCCCCTTTTAGGCTGCAGTACCAACAACTGTCTTGTTCCACAAAACTCAATTGTGATTTATAAGCATTAGATAGGTGGATGGCAGGGAATTAGGGGCTGTTTTCTACCTATTACTGATGCTAGATGAATGTGAGTGGAGGGCTTCATGTTCTGATTCCATTTACTTCTGGGAAGAGGCAACATTGCTTTTCACCATGCAGGATGCAGACTAGGAAAATGATGTGACTGTGGCCCATCTCCTTAGTCGTTGAATTATCATCATTCTCATATATGGAATTTGATTTTGATGAAGAATGAAATTGTATTTGTTTCTCTCAACTGCTGCAAGCAGAGGAAAGTGTCCTACTCATCTCAGTCCATTTAGAAAAATCTAATCTCACACTGGATCATGTGTCTGAAAAAACTCAAGGTGACAGACAATATTCAGCCAAATAGCTCGATTATTTTAACAGCAAATGAAAACAGCTTCCCCTTACTAGTTTTGGCTGCTTGAGAGAGCAATGGAAATTCACAACATTCAACCATATTGAGGTTAGCATAGTCAGTGTACTGTAATGTACCATGCATTGATAAAATAATGCCCTTTGTTTTGGCAGTGATGTAGTGATGTTGCATTCCTTATGCTTCTGCAGGATGGGCACAATGTCCCAGTGCTAGGAACATACTGTACTATATTGGAATTGGTAAGTCCCATACATAAAACTCTTTAGGTGGCACACATTATCTGTGTCATGTGCCTGTGGGGGTCACTGCCAACACAACCCCAAGTACTGTACATTTACTGTGACTTCTGTTCTAACTTATATCACCTAACAAGTGCAGGGGGGCTTTTTGCTTGTTCTGTAAGGTAGTGTAGCCTCACCATTAATAAAGTGATACATGAATGTAAATCATTAAGATATTTACATTATTTAATATGATATAATTATATTAGTTAAACATGAGATTAAAATAGAAGCTAACCACCCAAGTCCATGAAGCAGAGTCCTTGAGAAACTACTAGGTTCTTTAGCTAGACAAGAAAGTACATGCATTTCATGAACTCCAAGGATCAGTATCATGTACACAGCTTAGATTTAAAAATGTTCTAGTATTGTTTTAGAAGGGTGTTTTGAATTTATGCATTTTACATAAACATCTGTTTTATTACAGTGTGAACTCACTTGTTTTAAATTTAGATTCCTCAATTTTTCAGACATTTTGTGCTGTGTTTATACACTGGTTCATTAAAGAACTCATGGAGCTTAAAAGGGTGGACATCTTTAATAACGTTTATGAGTCCCAGGTAAAGGCCCTCTGTCATATCTAGGGTGCAGATGATTTCCTAAAAAATCGTGTGGCACTGTATGAAGACAATTAGTAAAGTATGCCCTGAATTTGGACATGTAATTCTAGTAGCAACTAATGGAAATGATTCTTTCCTTGCAGCATTGCATTAGGCAAAAGCATACTACATATTCGTGTATGACATTTAAAGTCATGTTGGTTATCAAAAGATTGTCTGGGAATGTTAGTCATGAGGTAAAATGAATATTTTACAACAAAATCAACTTCTGTGTGCAACAAATTTCAATTATTGAGCCAATCAAAAGGATATTTAGTAAGTTTGATTTTCTTTAAAGTTTATAATTTCTGTTAGGGGCATACATTGTGATTACTTGCCCCAGACACCAAAAAATGATGCACGGTCAAACAACCCTCAAACCACCAAAAAATCTGGGTATGGGAATGCCTGAAACAATAATCCATTGATGAGAAGTGCTTTGTATGACCTCATGATTCAGTTTTGAAGCTTGCTGCTGAGTCACACCAATGCAGACTGACTTGTAAAGCACAAGGTCATTAAGAATGACGTGGAATACCTATGAATTTCTCACCCCATATGTATACATCTTTAATCAACCTCGCAATCATGTTGCAGCTCACCAACAGTATCTCTCAGAACACGCTGCCCAACATGCGTGAGAAAAGACATATGCAAAGTTTAAAATATTCAAAGTTCGGCGATAAATAAATTGTATGCCTTTATCATGTAGGTCAACTAGCAATCCCTTGTACATAGGTTTTAACAAGAAAGTTCTCAGACTTTGAAATCAATAGCAGACCTATCAGAGAAGACAATTAAAATGACATATATCACGAAAATGTGAAATGTCTTACTCCCATTATAATGTCAAGGTAACGTCCAGCAATATTGTTTCCTCATGCATGCATACGTATGTCTCCTGTGGAATTGTTCTACATGCACCAAAACGTGTTTGAGGTTCTGCATAAACTGGTATTATTACGTGTTGGTTATTCTGACAATTTTCCTTTCCGGATTTTATATTGCCAGACTGGGAAAGCTCATAGACATGTGCCAAATCTTCAGAAAACACATCTCATACTGACAATTATGAGTTCAGATTGTATTTATTGTTTCGCATATTTGCCAAAGTGAAGAATTACATCGTCTACCTAGAAACAATTTCTGTACGACAATATTCGTTTTGTGCCTCCCCATCAAATGTAAAATTTATGGCACTTGTTATTACTGTAATTTTTGTACCATGAACTTTTGTCTTCGTGGGTTCTGTGTGTGAGGGGATATGTATAATTTAAAAAAACAGGGTCCAATCTGATGTCACGACCAAACATATTTTGTCACCATATAATGGGTCTCTACGGTGGTAGAGTTGCACTTGTATGTTGTGGTAATCCATGGCTGTAATACAGTAATCCTAGAAATAGTATTCCATTGTTGAGTAGTGGTGACAATGGAGAAAGTCTATGTGATTATTGGTTATATTACTCACGTAAAACCATTGTCAAAAATTTATTTTACAATTAAGTATTCTTCCTGTTTACTATCTGTGAAGTCTGGAATACAGCAATAGGTTAGTTCAAATTTCACGTATGACAGGCTGTGGTGTGCTCGGGACACCATGGGTTATTCTTGATTTCAAACTTTTGCTGTGTTCTGAATGTTGTATGCTTTCTTCTGGGTAATTCCTGGCATTTGAATTTTATATGCTGACGTTTTGGAACACTGTCTGTTCCATACCTGAGGTGTTATTACTCTAGCTTTTTAAAAAAAGAAATTAAATCTAATGCCACACATAATCAATGGATAACAAAAGGGATAAAAATTTCATGTAAAAAAAGAAGGAACTTTTCTTTATTGTGTAGATGCAGTAATGATTTAAACCTCAAAATATATTACAAAAGATACTGTGCAGTACTATCTAAAGTAATTCTTACTGCAAAAAAACAATATTATAACAAAATCATTCTTGGTTCTAAGAACAAAATGAAAAGTACATGGAAAATAATAAATGAAGAAAAAGGATAAACAAAAAGTGGTATTGATATCCAGTCTTTAGTAATAAACAATAATGTAATAATGAATCAGAATAAAATTGTAAATATTTTTAACAACTACTCTATATCAATAGTGGATGCAATCATTCAGACAACAACAAACATATAAATACAAGTATGAATAATTCAATTAACTATCTAACATACAATTTTAGAAGACTCTTTGCAAAAATAAGTTGGTAATATGCCTCTACTTATGAAACTGAAAAAATTATTAAGTCATTAAGGACTAAAAATACATGTGGGTATGATGAAATTTCTAATCACATTACAAAACTAACTGCACCATTTATAATTTCACCATTAACACACATCTGTAATGCAGTTCTTAGTACTGGTGTTTTTCCTGATAGATTAAAGTATGCTGTAGTCAAACCAATCTTTAAGAAAGGAAACAAACAGGAAATCTCCAATTACAGACCAATATCTTTATTAACATCCTTCTCCAAGATTATTGAAAAACGCATTTATGCTAGACTCCATGCTCACATTGATATGAATAATATCTTGGTACAGGAACAGTATGGATTTCAGACTCACTCCTCAACTGAACAAGCTGCCTTCGCTTTGATAAAGAGTATCCTAATTGCAATGAACAACAGTCAAATGGTTGGAGGTATATTTTGTGACCTGCAAAAAGCATCTGACTGTGTCAATCATAAAATATTACTAGAAAAGCTAGAATTCTATGGAATTGAGGGGAAATTTAAAACATTAATTGAATCCTATTTAACAGGTAGATACCAAAGAGTAGCACTGAATAATATAACCAATAATAACAATTTGTCCAAATGGGAAGTGTTAAAATTTGGCATGCCACAAGGCTCAATTCTTGGCCCTCTGTTCTTCCTAATTTACATAAATGATTTACCTACAATAGTAAACAATGATAGCAATATGGTACTCTTTGCAGATGATACCAGCATTATAATTACAGACACAAATTGAAGGGACTTTAATATAAATGCTAATTAAACATTCCAAGATATAAACATCTGGTTTAAAGTCAGTTCACTTGCTTTAAATTTTAACAAAACTCAGTACTTATAATTTAAAACTAAGAATTATTATAATGTTAATACACAAATTAAATATGATCAGGAATGTATAACCAACGCCTCTGAGATTAAATTTCTTGGATTAACTATAGATGACACCTTATCCTGGAAAC
>Ga0123354_10001321_pt1 | contig 29618 bp, 27 predicted proteins | sample TergutLab28metaG_2_FD_97872 | JGI IMG/M metagenome (GOLD analysis project Ga0123354, IMG submission 97872) | Labiotermes labralis P4 segment gut microbial communities from Petit-Saut dam, French Guiana - Lab288 P4 | ecosystem: Host-associated > Arthropoda: Insects > Digestive system > Gut ... | reverse complement strand
TACATAAATAGAAGCCAATGGGGTTAACGTATTCAAAATTCTGACTTTTGGACCTATTAGGGAGCAGCAAAATTTAACATTCGACCAGTTGGGTACAGTAAGAAATTTTAAGAAGGGATGAACTTAAAACTTGCGCGTTTTAGGAAACTTAACGAAAAAGAAGTCTGTTCTGTAACTCGGAAGTGACAAGTTGACCTCGCGTACCAAAGCTAACAGTGGATACCTTTTCAAGGGCGCGTTCATATGCAGCGATCTGGAAATGCTAATATCAGTAATTAAAATAAACAACATCAATAGTGACAAGTCTTAATAATATCACTGCCCGCCACTTAGACCACTTAGATTCCTTGAGAAAAAGACATGCTTACCAATTGAATAGCCGGGTGGGTTGTGAGGTGGTCTGATCTTAGTGCGGAGCATGAAGTCGTATACACCGGGAATGAGAGGTTCTTGGTTATCATGATGTCCAGGACATCGGGAGTAACCGAGTGGTTGTATGGGTAGGTGGTTGGGGAGTCTGGTCCAAAGATCAGACATGAGTTCTCATCGGCATAATCACGTAGGAGTTTCCCCCATCTCGTGCTCAGCTGCGAGTTCCAATCCACGTGTTTCGCGTTGAGGTTGCCAGCCATCAAGACCGGCAATCCCCTGCTGAAACAGGTGGTCAGGTCCACTCTGATCAGAGGGTGGGAAGGCGAAAGGTAAGCCGCAAGGATTGACACCAGTTTGCTGGCCAGTGACTTGGATGGCAATAACCTCCAAGTGGGTCAGGCCTGGAACGGGCACTGAGTGGTGGACTATACAATGGCGGACCAAGATGGCTGTGCCCCCCCCAAGCTGTCGGTCTGTCTGTGCGGTGGTAGACATAATTGGCAAGCTGGAAGGCTTGACCAGGGTTAAGGAATGTCTCACTTAAGAGACAAATATCGACACCTTGCTGGTTGAGAAAATGCTCCAGTTCAAGCTTCCTGCCGCGCACTCCATCCCCGTTTCAACAGGCGAGGCACAGCGCTTTACATCTCTTTGTCCTCCTAGGGCATGCTGCCATATTCGGCTACAAAAAGAATGATGGTCTTCGGGACAGTGCGTGGGCGAGCTGCCCCTGTGGGGAGGGAGGAGATGGACATGGGGACCCGACGAGTCAGCTCCACACATACATGGAGGGGAAGGTGATCGAGGATATCTGAGATTTCCTCGTGGGGAGGTGGGACTTTGGGTGGTGACCACCAGGTTGGGTTTTGAGGGTGTGGTGGCCGCAGTTTTGACACTTGCGGCTGCTTTCTTCTTAGACTTCCCAGCAGCCCATTTAGGGACTGCTGTGGATTTGAGCTCAGGTTTTTGAGGCCTGGCGGTCACTATAGGCTGCTTGGGCGCCTCCGTGATTGGCTGAGGAGGGGGATTAGGATGTGGGTTGGTGGGTGGAGTCGTGGTAGCCTTGATGACGCTTCCCCCTCGGACGACGTGATTCAACCCCTTGCCCAGGTCCATCTGCTTGGAAGAGGGACCGGCCCGCTGAGCTTTGGGAGCGGCAGGTTGGCCTGTGGTGACGCTCTTTCCGCTGCGTTCAGGTGCTTGCTTCGCAAGAGCCACCTTCGCCTCCTTCCACTTCACACAGCCACGGTAGTTCGCTGTATAGTTTCCCTCGCAGCCACAGCACTGAGGCTATTCCTGCGGGGTAGAGCATCCACCGGAGAGGTGGCAGTCCCCACATGTGACGCACTGGGGTGCATATCCGCAGTCACGTTGCGTGTGGCCGAAGCGCTTGCATTGCAGGGGGCCTTTTGGAGCCACGTATGACTCCATGGACACTTCCAAGCCACAGAGTTCGGTGAGCAATCGCACTTTTGACACTTCAGGCCCTCGCGTCACTGATACAATGAAGAAGGGGGTGGGGGAGGGTGGTCCTTGGCAGGGTCCTGGTCGCAACGTCCAGATCGCAGCTGTGTAACCTGCTGGACTCGAATGTTCAGGGATTCGAGCTCCTCTCGTACAACGCTCTCAGGCATACCTCTACCCAGATTCTTTACTAGAAGTCGCACACAACGGTCCTCTGGGAGAGTGAAGGTGTGGAAACTCACACCGTCCCCTGAGCCATAGCCAGCCTCAGCTCCTTGAGAAGGGCCGGTGAGAGCTTTAAACTATAAATAGCCTTAATAAAAGCTAACTCGTCCTGCCTCAGCATGACGCTTCAGCAGGTGCACTCTGTAAGATCCTCCTGTCACTCCTCTGGTGTAGGTCTGCTGTAGACTAAGTGCAGAAATGAGCGCAGTCAATAGCCTGTTTGACCGGTTAAGCTAGGCAGGTGGGTATCATGATCCTTTCTCCAAGCCGGTCACCACCAGATACAATGAATCGTTTTCCTGTCATCATCTTGAATCACAGCTTGGAAATGTTGCCTCTTTTATACAGGTCTCTGCTGGTCAGCCTGCTCTGCCATTGGTTGGTTGGCAAATTTGGTAGGTGTGGCTTGTTGAATGTAGTTCCCCTTGCTGGGGTCCTAAAAAGGGCTGTTTCGCTAGCAGAGTTAGACAGAGATAGAGGGAACAAGATAGTGCTTTGCTGTGATGGGAAGTGGTGGTTAGTTTGAGAATCTCGGAGCAGAGACTCAAGTTATTGGACAGTTTTTGCAACCAGTTTATTTTAAGACCTGTCTGTGTTATGCTTGCATCAGTATTCACATATCCATTCTCTTTGTGTGTAGAGTTTTGGCATCCTTACTCTGTTCCCATCATGCTTTGGACTGATACATAAGTTATGAAAAGAAGACTGGACTATGTGTCATTTAAATTCATGTGCCAAAAGTGAAATTCTGATGCTCTAGATAGTTTGTGTTTTCTCTGCATGTTAGCAACAGTGCCACAGTCTGTCATAGTAGGAACTGCCTCACTTGTGGCATTGTTACTAGGATATGGAGGGAAGTGAATGTGCCAGTGTATTTACATTGTGTACTCTTGCTAATGTGTTTCTTATTTAATGTATGTATGTGTTATGTGTATTATTTGTTTCAGATTCTTGGGGTCTGTAACTAGAACACTGGGAAGTGTGGCAGCAATGACAATTAGAAATATAGAGGTGGAAAGACTTCCAGCACTACTGATTATTATGCGGATGCGGTCAGCTACGGAGATATTCACAGTTGTATATGGTGTGATTAACTTACGTATTTTGGGGGGTTTAATATAATTTTCATTTTTTTAATTTCTTTAAAGTACAGTAATAATCTTTTTAAAATGTTCATGATGGTGTGAAAAATTGTTCATTGTAGCAGATACTTCTTGGAGCCAGATTTGCATTTTGCAACATAAATATCTTATCCAGAAACAGACTGGCTATTTTTGTGAATATGTAATTATACAAGGGGAAGTCAGAAAGTAATACCTCCTATTTTTTATTTAATGCTTTTGACGAGGAAGTTGGACAAGTGAAAATTTCGCAGAATTTCACTACAACATTGCCAAAGGCATAGTTATTGTAAAATTCTGTCTCTATTTTTTTCAAGTCTCTTTCCACCTTTGAACACGAGCATGTATTCCTGCCAGGTAAAAGTTTCTGTCCCTCCTCTACAGCCACTGTTACACGACATTTTGCTGCGCCTTGTCACTGGCATAATGGTGTCTTCACATGCTTTTTTTAAGAGGACCAAACAGGTGATAATCTGATGGGGCAGGGTCAGGACTGTAGAGTGGATGTGGCAACACTATCCATCCAAAATTTGTGATGGCCTCTGTGGTGCACACATTTGGATATGGCCCAGTGTTGCTATGGATGAGAAACACTTTAGACAGTTTACCTGTGGGACAAACTTGAAGGTGAGCATTCAGGCTTCTTAGTGCTCCAATATAGCAGTCGGTGTTATCTGTTGTCCCTCTAAGCAAGAAGTAAGGACTAAACACTTTCTTGTCCCAAAGGACTGTAACATTGATTTTTCCAGCTGGCAGCGCACTCTTGGATTTCCTCTCCTTGGGGATGTTGTAAGGCATTGTTCTGTTTATTGCCAGTTGGATTTAGGTTCAGAAAGGTGAACTCAAGTTTTGTTTCCTGTAACAATCTGCAACAGGAAGCCCTCACCCAAGTGGCAGTTGCTCTTCTTGTTTCTTTGTGTGCATCTGTTAGCATTCTTGGCACCCAGGGATCACAGAGTTTGGAATAGCTGGTCTCTATAATAATTACCACTACACTGCCTTTACCAGGAGATAGGGTGGAGCATAATTTATCTGTTGTTATCTGATAGTCACTGCTTATCAGTTCATCACCTTGGCAATTGTGAGACATCACTGCAGTGCAAATGCAACCATTCTGCAATTTGTCATGAAGTTTTGCTCCTCCTGTTTGAGCTTCTTCAATTTGTCATACCCACTCTCAAACACGAATCATATCCATAGTAGCTTCACCAGACACTGAGCAGATGTTAATGAGCACAAGTCACCTTCTTCTGTTCAACAACAAAAAATTCTATCACTGCTTGTTGTATCTAACGATTGTGAATCTCTGCCGTTTTAGAATCAACTCTGATGCTGCCATCTATCAAGCAAAACAGTTTTGACTACTAGAATATGATTGAGAATATCCATGGACTTCACTGAGTCGTAGTTAGTCCTATAAAGAGAAGAATGTAAGGGGATAAAAAATTGGAGTCATTACTTTCTGACAGCACTTTGTTACTAGTGAGAGTGCATGATTCTTTCAAGGAATTATGAGCAGTTGTCCAAAAAGAAGTTGCAAATGAATGTTGTTGGTAAATTGAAACTCTATAGCACTGATGAAGTACCATTCAAGTTTCATAATAATGAGATATTCTGTGTGGTGCATCACATAGATGGTAAAGAAATTTCACTTAACATGGTATCACATCTGTGTACCATTGAAAGAACATGAGAACTGTAAGGATGTATTTATAGTAATTATATTTTTACAAGTGTATTATTGATGTTGATTGTGACATCATTTGGCAGTTTCAGCATCTTGAATTGAGACATTCGTACTATGTATCTGTTTTTACACCTTTCTCCCATTTAAACCAGGTTCTCCCTACTGGTCATTTGCCAGTGAACTGAGCTTTCAGGGCTGTTTTGGGGTTTCCAGTCAAAGGAAGTCTTTGTACATGTCCAGCCCATTGTAGTCTTTTGAATTTAAGTCTGCATGCCTCCCTTTCCATGAAATTCACCCACCACTTGTGTTTGTGGTTGTTATGCTTTGCAATCCTCTGCTTGTGTTACAGTTTTTATTTTTTCATTGGTCCCTTCCCTTCTCCAGTAGCACCAGTTAAGGGCAGAAGAGAAAGTTTTTAAAACCCCTCCATCCCCAATGGCTGTAGCATGCTGTATGTGATGGTGCCTAATCTACCAGCCTAAAAGAACACCAGTTTCTCACTCAGTATGAAGAGGGCACATAAATTAGGTTCATATAACACCTTGGCAACATGCAGTCAGTGACCATGATGAGTTGGCTGACAGTGCTGTTCCAAAACATTTTATAATGAAGGGTCAGAGAAAATGTCACAAAGCTGTGGCAGCCAGTGTAATTATTTGTTTAAATTGTTTACTTTGCCTCTGAACTTCACTTACATAGGCCACACACACATTATAGCACCATTACTTGTGCCTCTGTCCCTGTTTTCATAACCTTTAGAGATGGGTGGGGGGAGAAAAATGAACTGTGGCTAGTGCAATGGTGTGGGGGGGTACAGCACTAAAGATAATAAAAATTATAAAAAGTACTTTGGCAGTAGGTGATAGACGGTGTAACATAATTTGCAGCAAGCCCATTTGTAGCACTGGTTTTACATTCCTTGTCTGCTTCTTTCAGATGAATTCTAATGCCACTGGTGGTGGCCAGCCACATTCCGCAAATCCTAATCATTAACCTTGCCTTCCACAACTTTTCTTTTTACTGTGTGACCCCAAGAAAAATAAACTACATCTACCATAAGTGTACAAGGTTGTGGTAAGAGAATTTGAACTTAAAAGATGAGTTTCAGAATGGTTGTAAAAAGGTGGAGTTAACAGATGGGTACTCACTGTTACTGAATAAATGTACTTCTACAAGACACAGATTTGACAGTGAATTGTTAAACTGCCATAGCAGTTGACTTCTCATTATAAATCATACTCATAACAACAGTCTTGCACTGTAATATAGCTGTTGAACATAAAATAATTGCTGTGATTTGTCATAGGTAATGTGGGTGTTAGTGAATTGCTAACAAGTTTGATACAAGCTGTTGATGTATTTACTGAGCAGCAACGGATGGAAATACGTGAAGAAGATGAACGAGCAGCCCGAGAACTTGTGAAAAGAGAACAGGATGCAGCTTATCAAGAATCATTAGAAGCAGATAGGTAATATCATACTTCTCATTGTTAATTGTTAATTGTAATTTAAAATATTCTAAAGAAAGTATTTAACCCTCTGGCATTGGAATTAAGTGTTGAGTGTGATGTGCAGCAGACCAGAATTTAAATAGGGGCCACCAAATAAAGGCCATGATAGGCCATCAGCTATGCCTGTCATTTGGCATTTAGAGCATCACGCTGCATGACATGCATACCTGGCATTAGCCACCAAGCGTTGAATGTGAAGCACAAGGTATTGAGGCATTTTGGTGTGAACTTACAGAGCCAAAGAAGAGGCAAAGCGACATCAAGAATTGATGGACAATAGAGAAAAAGAGCAGAAGGAAATCCAACGTCAAAAAGTAGAATTGATAAAAGAGGTATGTCAGTTGTGCCCTTTTTGCACAATCCAATTTCAAAACACTTATGGGGGTTGTTATAGGTTTCTACAGTAAAAACACTCTTGTGTTTCACTGTATTTGGTATTCACAAACAAAAACAACAAAAATAATTTATATCACATTAAGTTATCTGTCTGTTACACAGTACTGTCTACTCATAAACAAGAACAAAATAAATCTCTTAATGCGGCTGCTGAATGTGGACTCTTCTGAAGACATTTTGGTTTGTGTGACTAAGTGCACAGAACTTCTATGTAAGCAAATATCCTATGATCAGTGTACTGAGGATGATACACAGCCATATAATGCAGCCATTGGTGTTGTTTTCACTTTCAAATATATGCTTCCTAATGATTTTATACCAAAGTGTGTGGCACAATGTGTTTGTTAGTAAAAATAACAGATTTCAAATTTAGAAAATAAGTTTATATTCAGGTAAAATAAAAGATAAAGTATTCCCTGGACAGGACTTGAGGGTTCCAGAAGGTTGAGGCTCCCAGAAATTCTAGACAGTTGTCACATGAAGGTGGAAAGGTTGGCAGCCCTACTCACTGGCTGCCTTTACTCCCCCAGGAGGTAGTCCTGGTACTCATTTCTGTTAGAGGCTGAGTTGACCCCAAGGCCATAGTGTGGCTGGAAGGATTATGTCGATGAAAAATTCCAGTGATGCTATTGGGAATTGAACCTGCAACCTTCTGACATGTAGAGTTGGATGGTATCTTCTTATAAGCCATAACTGCTTCTTTTCACATCCGCCCAAAATCATTGTTCGTAATTGTCCTCTCTTTCAGAGCTGTACAGTGTGATTTAAGACTTAATGCCTTAACTTCAGGATTATATTCCTGAGGTCACTTCAAGCCATAAATACCCCATTGCTCAAGGGTTATGATTTTATCATTACCAGAATGCTTAAAAAATAAACAAAAGCAAATAAATTAAAGGTTTTATTGCTGAATTTAAAATTAATGTTCAGAAGGACCACTCCCATCCACAACACATTCTTGCACATCTGTGAATCTGGTGTGTAGCTCGTGTCACTTCATTATGATTATATCACATGGGTTACAGCATCCAAAATGCAATGTAGCACTATTGCTGGAGTTGCTGCATTTTGCTGGTACACCAGGTCGTCTGTGTGCCCCAGCACATTAGAATCCAGGTGGTGGAAAAGTGAGTGGTCAATATTGTGGATGGCCTAAATTGATTATTCCATCAGTTTGAAGACTGTAGGCCTTGTACTGGCACTTGCAATGTGACAAAGTTCCTCGCCATTTTTACCACACAGTAAAAATGTTTACTCTTACTGCTTCCTTTATAAATCTGTAACCCTTGAATATGAGACATATGTTTATAGGACCTTTCCCGCTATATAACAAGGCCATTCATAATCATACATATCAAGATTCATGAACTAAAACTATGCTCTACTGGATGCACATTTAGAATTTCACTTGCCCTGATTAAGCTTCTCAGCACAGTTTGTGTCAGTTATTTATAACCATAGATTACTAAACTCTTTTAAAAAGAGTATATAGCACTGTGGTACTGTTGTGTTTCAGGCACATAGACTGGAAGTTAAATCTCAGTTGCCAGAGGAACCACAAGAGGATGCTGGTAATGGCATCACCAAAATTCGTTTCAGACTTCCAAAGGGGGAGTGTTTGGATCGACGGTTTCAAGCTACAGCACCTCTTAAAGTATGCAGTATTCATGAGTTATGTGAATTTTAGTTCTTTTGGCATTGTACTTTATTTATAATGTCCTTGTCCATGTATGTTTTAGGTATTACTCGACTTCCTTGTGGTGCAGGGTTATCCACCAGATGAGTATAAGGTTATTTGTAGCTGGCCTAGAAGAGATGTAAGTAGTTTATTTCTTTCATTGTTTGGCAAGTTTCAGTTATAGGACTGAAGGTACTTAAGATCATTTGATGATAAATGAACGTGTTTGTGTAAGGTTGTATCCCTCGGTTATTTTTCTAGTCCAGTTGGGAATTGCCATGCCACATATACATATATACATACATCCCACCATATTTTCTGACTCATTTCACTTGCTTCTACACTGTTTTTAACACAGTATAGAGTAAGTGGTTGTAGTGGTAATACTCTAGACTTGTATTTGTGAGGTACCTGGTTTGAATATTGGGTGGGAGACTGTAAATCCTGACAGGTTTTTTGTGTGTTTTTTCCATTTTCTCCAAGAAGATTCTGGTATAGTACATTTGATTTGGCCGTGTCTGCTTATTTTAAAATCCTGTCAATTTTATCAGTTGTGCACACAAATTGCATCCCCAGCAGCACTTTAGGATATGTTGTATGACTGCCTCTTAAGAACCTCGGAGAAAAGGAAAGTAAGTCATGCTAAAAAATGTTTTCTTTTTCTAGAAGACTGGTAACATGACAGACAGTCATAATACTTTTCCTAAAAATAACTTGTACCTATTGTGGAAACAGAGAGAGTTATGTACTAGTGCAGACATGCAATTTAGGAGGTCCTGCAGTCAAAAAGTCAGACTTGATATATTTTCTCGCAAAGTCAGTGATTATAATTGAAAAGTGCACCTGAAAAAAATTGGAGGTAAATGGGTATATTGTGCAAAAAGGGACAGTACATGAGTAAATACAATATATATAAATTTCTATGCTCTTTTTATCCTTTCCCAAAGAGTAATGTTGCTTCTATCTCAACAAACTGATTCTGTTGGTAGAGTCTACAGGGTGGCATTATGGAAAAGGTGCCTCTTAAGGTGAATTTTAGCTGAATCATGTTTTGTTTTAATATTTCAAAGTATGTCAGCATCACCTTTCTCTAGGTTATAATTACATATGAAGTTGGACTGTGGCTCAGGCAAACACTTTTTCCACCTGAGTAAATCATGTCATACCCCTTCTTCCATTTTGTGATTTGTATTTTATCACCAAACATTCAGTAGTACACAACTTACTCTGTAAGTTATTCTGGTAGCCTATGTAGTAAGGTGATTGGGCAGAAAGAGAACCTTTAATTTGAATATAAACAGTTTGATATTTCTTGCTGATGTGACAATATTTTCATGTTATCATGCAGAATAACATTTTAATTACATTGAACCTCACACAATTCCCATTGTCACCAGCCTTTGAAATTATCATTTGCCCCTTCATTAGAGAGTTCATCAGTGGAATAATCTCTACATTATAGCAAATCATGTTGAGTTAGTGGCAAGTTTGCTGAAGCAGTAATGCTTGTGTATTTTATTCATGAGGTGCCCACCTAGTATCCCTACTGATGCACTGACTGTTGTGATCTCCCCTTCCGGGCAGATGCCAGGGTAGTGTCTCAAATTAGGCCATGACTGCTTCTACTCCCTTTCAAATTGAATAAGCACTGTTCGTCCTAGCATTAAGTATTTTATGGTTGGAGCTCTAAACAGCATCTTTAAATGAATCCTAAATAAGCAAAACAAATACATGAAAGTTAGTTCAAGAGTTATGAGGATGGTAGGGCGTATATAAGAATGTGTAAGTGACTTTACATGTTGCAATTTCAAAATCAGATAGACTGAAGTGGGGATGGGAGGATACAATTGAGAAAGGTCATAGAGATGGGCTGTGAGAAGGACCGGATGGAATTGTTTTTTGGATCATGTCCATTCATGGGTTTAGATGGTTTTGATTAAACATTTGGGTTCTGCTGTGACAGTTTTAGTTAATGTTACCTGTAATTCTTTGCACAAAAGAGTGTGTGTGTGTGTGTGTGTGTGTGAGAGAGAGAGAGAGAGAGAGTGGGTTGGTGAGTGTGCACGCACTTACATGCACACATGTGTAAGAGAAAGAGGAACAGAAAGAAATGTGCATGTGTGTTCATTGCCTTTTGGCCTCATCATTAGTGTGAATTTGCAACATATACAGTGTCTGCATTTTAGTTTATTTTACTAAGGTTCTTGATATTTTTTTGTGTTCTATCATCCTTCACTTGTTAAATATAATGTAAAGTGAACAGTGTTATCCTATTTCATCGTTTTCTTACAGTGATTTACATTGAGCATCTCTGATGTTTCAGCTTACTTCACTTGATTCTAAATTAACTCTACAAGAACTTAAGTTATGCCCACAAGAAACTGTGATTTTAGAAGAACGGTAAACTGACTTGTTTCCCCCCTCCTTGCATTTATTGACTGAACTGATTCTTCAGTACAGTGCTTGGCACAGTTAAGCTCTTGAACGAAAGCTGAAGTGCCAGGGTGTTTGGAGGGGTGCTGGGAATGAAGTGTTCAACCACCATGCAAGTGTTGTTTATATGTAAATACAATAAAACTCTGTGGGGAAGCATCTTCATTCAGTGCATCTGATATTTTAGTCTGGCTGTGGACACTTAAAACATAATATTGTGAGAGCATGATTGCACAATGTACCCTGTATGTGTGTGTGTGTGTGTGTGTGTGTGTGTGTAAATTTGTTTTTCTGCTTTTGTATATTGCGGTATGTTCAGTTCTTGCTGAATTTAAAATTAGTATCTGTATATAATAAAAATCTGAATAAACATTTTCACTATTAATATCATTTGCTCATTCATTATTCTTATCTAGCAATGAGAGTTTAGCTTTAGCAGGATTGAATGTGGGAGTTGTGAAGGTACCATATGATAGTGCAAAGACAATCTGCACCCAATATAGTGAAACTTTGATTTTCTGCTCTCTGAATTTACATTTTCCCTGAATTTATGCTATTAATTTATAGTCTATTCTGAGAGGCAATAAGATCAGTGTTAAAATTTCCCTGAATTTACGTGTCCTCACTTTTGTGTTTTCCATGATTGTATATTCGAATTTGTAGTCTCGCTGGCAGAAACTCCATCAGTTTTATGCACATTTCCATTCATGAAGCTCTCAACTAACAATTATTATAATTGGTCCAGCAAAATTTGCCAATAAAACGTGTGCTGCTTCCGTTGCGAGAATGAATTCAGCCAGTAAACAAGCATTGGAAGTAAGCAAGCCAAGCCATACCATTTTTGTTTGAACTCTATGGAATTTTTTAATGTTCAACAATTGTTGCGAGTGAAGCTGAAAACTTTGCATTTATTGTAAAAATATCCTCAAATGAGAAGAAAATGAAGAAACAACATAAAGTGTTTTCTATAGATGGAAAAATGCACATAGAAGCCGAAGTTGATGCTCATGTGGGAACTCCGGTGGATCTAGCGGCCGTGCTTGGTTTGTCGGTATTGATATTAAACACGATAATGAGTAAATGGTTAGAAATAGATAAAAGTTACTCATGTTGTGGGTCACCATTTTCTAAAAAAATGCAAATCTCTGAAGAGTACACCATTGGAAGAACCTGAAACCATCCTTTTGGCATGGTTCAAGCAAGCCCAAACCACCAAATCATCCATCATTGGAGCACACCTGTAGGAAAAGGCTCTACATATAGTGGCTCATCTAGGTATGGACAGTTTTCAGGCTTCAAACGGCTGGATCGACCTATTCAAAAAAGACACAACCTAGTATACAAGACTATATTGAGAGAAAGTGTCATTGTAAATCCTGAAACATTGATGGACTGGAACAGTGAAGAACTGCCCAAAATGATCGATGGATACCATCCGAAAGAAATAATTAATGTTGACAAAACTGGACTGTTCCATAACCTCCAGCCCAGTATGACATTGACATACAAAAGTAATTCTTGCCATGGTGGAACAAAATCAAAACAAAGGGTCACTCTTCTGCTAGGTTGCAATGCTGATGGCACAGAGAAACTACCTCCACTGGTGATTGGCAAGTACAACAAACCACACTGCTTCAGATGTTTCAAAAACTCCGCACCAAATGCACAGCAAATTCGAATTCATGAATGACTTCAGCCACTTGTGAGAAGTTTCTTGAGCAACTGCTTCGCCAGACGGGCAAAAAACAGGAAAATCTTGCTGTTCATTGACCAGTGTGCTGCACACCCATGAGATACCACTACTCTGAAAAATATTAAAGTTATATTTTTCCCCCAGAATTGCACAAGCCATTTGCAACCACTGGATATGGGGATCATCCTTGCTTTCAAATGCCAGTACAGAAAGGAACTCACACGGAAGGTAGTAGCATGATCTAAGAGAATTATGTGGTGATGCAGGATCACCTGACATGTGAGGATGAAGAAAAACAATTAAGAAGCAGTGGAAGAAAAGCTTATTGAGAACAAAGTAAGTTTTTTATGCCCTTCAAGGACTAGAGGCGGGAAGAACATACATGCAGCAGTTTGATGTGGAGGACGCATACTAGTGACGTACATGAAGCTTGCAAACAAGTTCGACACATTGAAATATCAAGAAAAATATAACAATTTACAGTATTGGACTGGTTAAAAAAATTAATTTAATTCTGTTTTGATTTTGCAAATGTTGCTATTTCATGAACCGTATTTTAAAACAGTTAATGAAAAGTGAGTTCTACTGTTGTGACAGTTTGCAAAAAATTAAGCATTATTATACTGTGTCAATTTGATTTTAATAATGAATAAGATGAAGGCAGTGAGAAGTACCAATCTAAAGTTTTTCTTTGTTTTCCCATATTTTACAATTTTTCAGTAAGATCTACATGATGATGTACATAGGGGTTTCACTGTAATTTGTTTTGCGATATTCCTAGCATGAAATTTTTCTCTGCTCAGAGCATCAGTTACAGCAGTACTATTGTTGTTTTCAGTCAGCAGAATAGTCATTACTTAAAAATATAACAAAGTCTGCTTCTATAAAAATTAAGCTCTAATAAATTTTATGTAGAAATATTTTTAATGATAATGAATTTAATACAAAAAAATACAAAGGTAAGGAAAGTACTACCATTCACAACAATTTTCATGTATTAAGTTGAAGTTTATTAAGCTACGTGTTTTGGATCACCTACAAAACAGCCTTCATTAGGCAGTAAGATACACAAAGGGAAAATTACACACATGTTGCAGACTACCTGCTTGCTGTTCAGTGTGCAGTATTATGCTTTTTAGTACTTATAATTAGCTCCTAATAAACTATATAAAATATTCTTAATTACAATTAATTAATTAATGGAAAAAATATTTTTCTTCATGACACATAAGGGGTGAATTTATAACAATTAAGGGATGGTACAGAAAATAAAATTTAGAAATTAACATACTGCAGTTGGCAAGCAAGAATTTTTAGTGTTTTACTTTTCAGTAATCTGAAAAAATGTGTTCCCTTGTTTCAAATATGGGTGGTGTTTTCACAGAGACTGCATGATAGAATTCTACTATTTATCTTGACACAACTTCGTATTAACAAATTATTTAATACAAAAAATTTTCTCAGAACAGCAGGAAGGGCCCTTGACATCCTCCTGCACTGTATGGAGTATTATTTTCTATTTATATCGTAATGCTCTGTTGGTCACACTGTATCTGTCGGATACATGCATCTTTCATTGTGCGTTTCTTTGAATATGAGAAATGTGCACTGATGTACTTCTGAGTAGCTGCCTATGTTGCCTCTTGGATGCCTGTAGAGTGGGTTTCGTGTTCCTAATCATATTCATTTGGATGTATTTGGCAGTTTGTATCTGAGCGATACAGTGCGACCATCAGTATTACTAGTGGGTGTTAGTTTCTGGCGGCCATTGTGGGTCGGTCTGTACACGATCACTCTTTGTAACTTGTCCCGACACGCTAAGCCTTAGTAGATGATCCTCTTTCGGGTAACAGGTGTGGTTCACCAAATCACATTTAGTTTTAGTTATTTTCTTTTCACTTATGTTTTATTTATTCATTTTATTCTTGATGTGATAAATGGATTGCTATATCCGGTAAAAGAACTAGATCATTTTCTAGGAAACTGACACAGTCACCTCTCTGTACTCCCACTTACACCACACTCGTACGCGACTTAAATCGGACTGGATTGCTAGCGTCCATTATCAGCTCCCAACTATTTCTTCATTTAAATCTCTCTCCCATACACTCCTCCTACCTATCACCAAATATACGTTAACAGATTAAACCCAAATGTACGGCTATGAACCGTCCATAACTGACGCCAGCAAACCTAAGAAACAAATATACCAAAAATGTTCGGCTACAGCTTGTACCCAAGTAATGCAGAGGATATCTAGCAAATTCGTGCAGTGATATTGTCTGATGATAACAGCATTGATGACAAGACAAAATGTGATGGCGATTATGTGGAACCATGAGATGGTGACTCGGAGAGTGCCGAAGACGCTACATGGATGGTAACTGTTTTCATTGGAAAGGACAAGACAAAGTGGAGTAAGGTAAAAAGTTCTACACATATTTGAGACAAATGGCAAAATATTCTGAAAAAAATTACCCAGGGTTATTGGCAAAGGAAGGAAAGCTACTACACTCTTCAAAGCATGACACTGTCTCATTACAGATTAAATTTTAGATAACATGGTTCAGCACACAAATGAGTATATTCTTATTAACCAACCTAACTACAGCTGCAAGTGATGTATTAATTGGTCTTCTCTGCTTGGCTTGAGTGCTTTGAAATAACCAGCAGATTCTGGAAGAATTGTAGGGTGCTGATGGAGATTGCATCAAACAACCTCATTCAGTGATGTATCAGAGTTGTAACGATCAAAGTCTGTACTTTTATTTGCAGAAACTTAGAAGGTAACTCAGAGGTACCCACAATCAACTACATTCATATTGCAGGCGTTAATGAATGGAGGGTTAAAAAATTTTTGAAGCAAAGGTTCCATATATGAGAGGTGTAATTTATCAGGTAAAATACGGCATGAATTGACAAACAGGTGCGTCATTAATATCTCAAATGAAAAGACAATTCAGAAAGTATGAATTTCAAGAGATCTGAGATGGTATAGCTGGGACATGACATACAATAGTGCCGCCCTGGTATTTCTTTAAGTGGCAGGGTGCTGCACAGGCAGTTCCAACAGGAGAAGGTGCAGAATCCCATAAACCTAGGTGCCCATAACAGGATCCTTACTGGTGTATGTTTGGGGAGAAATTCCAAGGGCAGGTGTTTGGTAGGAAGGTGAATGCAGGAATGTGGTGGGGGAAACCTGATAGAAAGGGACCACTTAGAAGACACAGATTTTGAGGGAAAGATAATATTGTAATATACCTTGAAGAAATAGAGTGGGAGTGTGTGGATTGGATTGACATGTGGAAAGTCTTGTGAACACACTAACAAACCCACAGGATCAATAAAGTGCAGAGAATTTGACTACCAGAGGAACTGTGGGCTGCTGAAGTACTTTACTAATGGGGGATGGAGACAGCATGGACATTGGTTCAGATCATTAGAACAGGGGTAGTTTCGAATCACAGATCAGATGGTTGTCACATGGCTAGCACCATGTAGTGAACCGTATTGAATTGGAAAGGTCCTGAATTCTTTGTTTCTGTGTATGGGTTAGACATATCCTTCTTGCATGTTTTCAAAATTCCCGAACTGGTTGTCACGCCCTGAGAAGGTAGTGATAATGTATCGGCATGTTCGCTGAAAAACTAACGTTGAACGACGCGGACAAAATACTGGCAAGGAGTAGAGGTAGCAGGAAGGCGATCCTAAAAGCTTCCGTACCTGAGCATTTTTAGGCGCGTTTCCAAAATTGCAAAAAGCTATTATTAGCTTCGACCTGTCCGTCCGTCAGTCAGCATGGAACAACTCGGTTCCCACGGGACGGTTTTTTAGTGAAATTTTATAGTAGATAGCGCCCCTTTTGCCGGCTCCGCCCACTTTCGTGACGTCACAGGCCACGTGATATAAACAAACATGGCGGCGGGGTCAATGACCTCACGACGTCACATGCAAACAAAGATGGCAACCGAACTTGCCTCCGGCGGTCACGTGGTGTAAATAAACCTAACTTTAACCTCTCATATGTAAACAAATGACGTAGTATGTAAACAAATATGGCGGATAACCTTGCCCCAGGCGATCACGGTGTAAATAGACCTAACTTTAACCTCTGATATGTAAACAAATGACGTAGTATGTAAACAAATATGACGGAGAACCTTGCCCCAGGCGGTCACATGGTGTAAACAAACCTAACTTTAGCCTCTGATATGTAAACAAATGACGCAGTATGTAAATAAATATGGCGGATGACCTTATTATACCAGACGGTATGGCGGCGGCTATTATTTTGAATGAGTGCTAACCCTAGTTTCAGGGCCGCCATTTTTCCATAATGGTTGCCAGCGCGGTACTTTTAAAATTTGTTTAACCTAACATTAAATTTGAATTGCCGCTTTCTGCCATTTTGAATGAGCGCCATTTTTAAATTTGTTCTAACAAAAGTCCGCCATTCTTCTAATATGGCTGCCAACGCGTTACTTTTGAAATGTTTTCTAACCTAACTTCGAGTTTGAATTGGCGCTTTCCGTTACTTTCCAATATGGCTGCCAGTGCGGTACTTTTAAATTAAACATATCGTCTTACAATATGGCTAACAGTGCGGTTACTTTAAATTAAATTTTATATGACTGTGTTTCTCGAAAAGAGCTGGCTGAAGCGGTAAGATTCCGGACTTATAGTTGACCTATTCGTGGTCCGAATCTTACGGCTTTAACCATCTCTTTTTAAAGGATCCTATCCCAGGCATAAGGAAAATAAAAAAACAGAATTTACATTTTACAATCACATACAATGTAGGATTTTTATTTATACAGCCTTTATTTGTATGTAATTACGCAAATTATTTTAATAATTTTAGGTCGGTAGACTGTTCGACGTTTATTAGAATGGACGCTATGTTACAATAAGAAGGACGCGTACATTTTTCAATCTGACAACCAGAGCTGTGTTTATAAGTTTTACAATACGTTGGGTATTTTTAATTTATAACCTAACTTCTTACAATATGATTGCTACAACATGCTACTTTTAAAATATAACTTTAAACGCGAACGTGGACAAGAGGGTCAGGATTCGCCTCAGGGGTGGGGAGTTTCGAACATGTACGCAAGTTTGTCAACATCACTGTGTGCTACGTCTCGGTCTAAACCCAATAAATTTCCCTTTTAGCTGACTTTCACCCTTTCAGGCCATATCCATCAGCGTTAGACCCCCTACTCAACTTTCACCTCTCAGACGTTTAGGGTGCACTATAAATTGTCGTACCCGTCCCTTAATGATGTATTCCGAACTCTGCTTCCGAATTATTGATATACGACTTCGTCACCAACGCTACTGTGATCGAGACCTGTCATCAGTCTGCGATACTGAGTTTGATACTTATTTTCAAGTAAGTGGTATAATTATCAATCAAAATATAATGGCTAAGAAAGTGTTTCTTAATAGGGAGAGATATTCTATCTTCTCAGACCCCCTCCGTAAGCAGGGAGGAAATAGCCTCTACTAGTAGGAACAACCTGTTGTCGGAACAACTACCCTTTATGATTCTGGATGAGATCTCAAAATCTTTTCCGAAATTTAATGCGACCGAGCGTACTCTGCTTATTAAGTTTAATTCTCCGGCTAAAGAACAAAATCCCGGTACCTATCTGAAGGAATGCATAACAGCAGTGACAGATTATCCAGTTAATGACGTGCCAGGTAGAGATTTGGTAGGTTTGAGAATCCGCAATACTGAGAATGTGGAGGATAAAGTGGTTGGCATTAGTTTGCGTCGCCGCGACCATCTTAAACCTGATATGGTTTGGGCCGTTCTCGGAAAGGTGATTCAGAGTAATGCACGATTCGGCCTGAGCGACCGTCTCGAAGTGCATCTGGACCATATGAGGATGTCTGCTGGTAACGGCGGAGTTAGGGCGAAGGGGCGGTCATTGAATGTTATGAGTGCAATTAAAAAGAGTATCGTTACAGTTAAGGCGGCTATCAATTGTTTGGCTTATGCACTTATTATCGCTATGGCTCGTGTTAATGGTGATCCAAAGTACCAATCATATAGGGATGGTTATGGTTTGAAAAAAATTGTCGAAGAACTCTTCATGGCTTCCGGTGTGGATCTATCTAACGACAGAGGCTTTGAGGAACTCCGGCAGTTTCAAGACCACCTTTCGGACTACCAGATTATTGTGTTTCATGGTTTGAACCCCGATAGGGTCATGTTTAGCAGAAATTCACGTTCGGCCACAAAATTACATGTACTATATGATCGGGACAATGAGCACTACAATGTAATTACCAGCCTTATGGGTGCTATGGCTAAGAGGTACATATGTAACGGGTGTGATACATTATACAACAAAACACACAAATGTGACAAAGTTTGCTCCCTGTGTACTGCTACACCACCCTGTACCAAGGATCCGGCCAAGTATTGTAGTACATGCAACAGACGGGTTCTCAGTGAGAAATGTTTTCAGTCATTTAACTCTCAAAGTGAAAGGCAAGCTAGATTGTCAGTGGAGAAAAGTATACCGAAATTGTAGTTATTCGGTAACAGCTGATTCGAAGCATGAATGCTTCAGGAAATTTTGAAATATTGTAATAAGAAGGAACCTTCAGGCCACTTTTGCTACGTGGCTCCACTGACGCCTAGCGGGTTGTCGAACAAGTTTTTGTACGTTTTCTTCGACACAGAGGTTACACAAGACCTTGAGAAACGGGATGGGTCTTTTGAACATATACCGAACCTCATATATGCTCAACAAATGTGTTCTAAATGTGAAGCCGTGGATGATATCAGTGTCGATTATAAACAGTGTGGAAAGCGTATCCATGTGTTCTGGCAAGACCCCGTAGGCAAATTTATTGATTATCTCCGTCAGTCCCGACCGTTCGCGGATAAGGTTTATGTTATTTCACACAACTCTCGTGGATACGACGCACAGTTTCTTCTTAGAAGATTTCTTGAACTCAGATGGGCCCCGCAATTGATAATGGACGGTAGCAAAATTCTTAGTATGGTTGTGGGGAATCTCTACTTTCTGGATTCACTTAACTATTTACGAATGAGTCTAAAGAGCATGCCTAAATCATTTTACCTCACATGCTGGAAGGGGCACTATCCCCACTTTTTCAACACTGCTAGCAATTTAGATTATGTGGGCTCTTATCCCGAACCCAAGTTCTATGTGGCAGACTTTATGTCTGGTGATGAACCCAATTTTTGGCCTGGTATGAGGGGTTATAGATAAAATTTTTAACAATAGAGAGGAACTGTTGGCTTACTGCATGGAGAATGTTAATGTACTGAGGCAGGCATGCTGTGCTTTTCGGAATTTGTTTCTGAGGTTGGTCAAGATGGACCCCTTAAGGCAAGCCATTACAATATCATCCATTTGCAACGAGGTGTTCCGGACTATGTTTCTGAAACCAGATTTTGTAGGTATTATCCCGAGAGGGGGCTACAATATGAGGGATCGCCAGTCTGTTGAGGCTATTCAGAGGCTGGCGTACTTTGGTCGGACGCGTAATAAAGTTATTCATGCCGGTAATGGGAGGGAAGTTCGTTTGGCCGGGGTACCTAATGTGAAAGTTGATGGAGACTGTGAAGAGACGAATGAAGTCTTTGAGTACCCGGGGTGCTTCTGGCATGGGTGTATTTGCATACCCAAACCCATTGGTAAGACCGAGGAAATTTTGGAGAACACGTATGAGGAAACTAAGGCGAGGTTTCAGAAAATCGAAAACGCTGGTTATAAGGTTGTTTCCATCTGGGGGTGTGAGTTTCGAAAACTGTGAGTGAAAATCCTGGCCTTGAAAATGAACTTTGCTCGCAATCCTATATGAAGAATTCTCCAATAAATATTTGAGATGCCTTGTACGGGGGTAGAACTGAAGCTACTAAAACATTTTACAGAGTCAAGGAAGGGGAGAAGATTCACTACATTTGTAAATATGGCAAGTTTCCCTTGGGCCACCCGAAAGTTTACGTGGGTTCAGACTGTCCCCCTGACTGTTTAGATAGGTAGGGTATTATCAAATGTAAGTTTCTGCCTCCTAGGAAATTGTATCATCCGGTTCTTCCCTACAAAAGCAACTCCAAACTGATGTTCGCCTTGTGTTTGGCTTGTGCCGAGACAATGAATGAAGGCAAATTTACACACTCTGATGAGGAGCGGTGTATATTTGGTACATGGGTAGTGGATGAAGTCCGCAAGGCTGTAGAGATGGGCTATAGTGTAATGGACGTGTTTGAATTTTGGGAATATGAAGTGACGTGCTTTGACAAGGATGCCAATACCGGAGGTGTGTTTGCTGAGTACGTAAATATGTTCTTAAAATTGAAAGAAGAATCATCCGTTTACCCATTGTGGGTTCAAAGTGAAGACGACAAGGATAGATACATCGAGGACTACCGGCGCGCAGAGGGAATTTAAAAAAATGCAGGGCAACAAACTTTGGCTAAACTGAAATTGAACTCAATGTGGGGCAATTGGTCACAGAACCAGAACAAGACGCAGACTATTATTGTGGACTCAGAGAAATAGTTTTACGAGCTCTTGACATGTCCGGGTACTGAGGTTAAAAATCTCATATTCCCGAACGATTACGTGGATTGGGTCTCTTCGAAATATTCCGAGGACAACATTCCGTAGGGAAGAACGTTAACGTAGCGGTTGCTGCCTACGTGACTACCCAAGTTCGGTTAAAACTGTACGAGTATTTGTGTAAGTTGGGGGAGTCTGTTATGTACTGTGATACAGACTCGCTCCTCTTTATTCAGAATGATAATGATCCCCAAATGTCAAAACAGGGGATTACCAGGGCGACCTCACAGATGAGTTGGAGGAGTATGGCTCTTCCCCCTTTGTAGAAGAAATTGTGTCGGGTGGTCCAAAAAACTATGCGTTTTCGGTTTTTTGCCTCTCTACCGGAAAACATTCAACAAAGTGCATAGTGAAGGGAATAACACTGAATTACGAGAATTCTAAAGTTGTAACTTCACCACATTGAGGGTTATGATTCTACAAAACGCCCCGCCAGTGCATGTACACAATCCGCGGAAGATCAAGCGGAAACATGGTGGTGTAGTAGTTTCAGAACCTGAGACAAAGGAGTACAAGGTTTTTTTTAAGAAGGGCCGGCTTATGTACAATTTTGATTCCCTTCCCTATGGATATTATGTTATTTATATATTTATCTATCAGTAATATGTACAAATAGGGATGATTTACGCATTACACTTCATTTAATAGTATGACTCTGAAGCTGAAATATCCATTCACGCTAATCGTTGCAGGACCTAGTATTTGTGGGAAATGTACTCTTGTTATATGATTGTTGGAGTGCAGGGAGCAACGCCCCGCATTATTCGAAAAGCGCATCAATTGTTAAAGGAGTACCAGACATTGAAAACCCTGATAATATACCTACGCTTATAGTGTTGGATTATTTTATGGACCCTGCCTTTTCTACAAAAGTGAGCCATTTTATTTACCAAGGGATCGCATCATCGTAACATTAGTCTGGTACTAATTACACAAAACTTGTTTCACCAAGGTCCATCATCGCGTGACATTTCTTTAAATAGCAAGTATATAGTTGTGTTTAAGAATCCAAGAATCAAGACCCCGAAAACATTTCCAGTTTTCTCAAGACGCACATAGAAGTGTGTAAAGATCCGCATACGTATTTAGTCATAAACTTGACACAGTCAATTAACGATCTCTTGAGATTTAAAAAAACGATATTTCCGGGAGAAACTACAGAAGTGTTTGCATCTGTTCGAGGTAATGAACCGTTTGAAATCGCAGCTATACTTCCTTCACGTACTTAAAGACGCTAAACCCCAAGCCAGACGTGCGTTACTTTCATCTGCCAGCGACAACGTGATAAAATGTATTGTCGAGTGTGCAATAAATACACTGAATGGAAATCACAAACCATCTAAAGAGGAAAAGATTAAATTGAGTAAATATAAGAATCGTTTACGTGCGTTAATTGATCCAAAGTTTAGTTTCGAAAGTAAACGGAAAATTTAATTCAAAAAGGTGGGTTTATAATTCCAATACTCACAAGTATTTTGTTGGGTGTAATAGGAACACTAATTAATAACAATTAACAAATTGCTTTGCAACGTATGATTTTAGTTCCTCCGGAATTGTGGGAAAATCATTGTCAAACACCACCATCACCACCACCGCCGGTTAAAAAGATACTTAAAACTAAAGATCACCGTTTTTAACAAATGGACCGAATTTCGTCTTCATAAAGACCCATAATTGAAAACAGAAAAACAAAAACCGGAACCCATCCCCATTTCCATTATAGAAACTGGTAGTGCCGAATCAAGTTTTAAAACAAAACCCAAACGGAAACGTATAATCGGTTCAGTACCTCTGTTTAAAAACGGAATCTGAATCAGAAACCGATGTTTCACCTATGCATTCAGAGTATATTCAAAACTTTTGAGACGTAAAGTATCGCACTACCCTACGTTTGGCGTGTATCATGATGATGCAGGCGGTTCTTTTAAAATAGGGCGTTCGAGTTTTAAATATAACGATAAACACGTATTTGTAGACGGCAGAAAGCATAAGGCAACTCAGGGATTGTGGGAATTGTTGACAAAGTCTAAACCTGATAAAAACGTGGTCACTATTTAGGACCGACAAGCATATAAACAAATACTCGTGGAGTCTATTGCGCATAGAGTTAATTATAACTCTACAGGTAAGATCAAAGCCAACAAGGGTCTTAAATATATGCGGTTTATTTCACAACTGTTTACTGACAAAATCGAAGTACGTTGGGAATCGGTACAATAATAATGTCCCTGGGTAAAGCTTATTACGATCCTAAACACTCAGATGGATTTCGTTCAGTGGCAAAGTTGGTAAAAGCTAGTAAAAATAATAAAAGAGATGCTGAAGAATGGTTGTCGGGTCAGGACACGTACACTTTACATAAACCCGTAAGGAAGTGGTTCCCTAGAAACCCATATAAGGTAACAAATATTGATGATGTCTGGGAAATGGATCTTGCAGATTTAAGCTCTCTCTCGAAATACAACGATAGGTACAAATACCTCTTAAACATAATAGACAGATTTTCACGATACGCCTGTAGTGTTCCTCTAAAGGATAAGACTGCTACCTCAATTACAGCAGCTTTAAAATCTTTATTTCAAAATAGAAAATCAATTAGTATACATTCGGACAAGAGTACTGAATTTCTTAATACAACTGTCCAGCAGTACTTGAAACGTCAGGGTGTAAGTTTTCATACGACTCGCAACCCCGTCATAAAGGGCGCCATTGTTGAACGTTTTCAGAGACGTTTAAAAACTAGGATGTTCAAGTACTTCACCAAGAATAACACATACCGTTACTTGGATGTTATAAACAAACTTTTAATAGGTTACAACAACTCTGTGCATTCCACTATAGGTATGCCTCCAATCAAAGTCAATCGTTCCAACATTTATTCAGTGGGGCGAAAGGTGAAAAGTCTGAGAGCTAAAATTCCTCAAAGTCGTGTTAAATTTAAAATAGGAGATCTTGTGAGGATCACAAAAGAGAAGGTTATATTTATCAAGGCGTATGAACAAACATTTTCAACTGAAATATTCCGTCCAGACCGAGTTCCAAGTAGATAAAATAGAACGCACACGTAACAATAATGGTATTAAACAACATTTTGTGGACAGGACACGATGCGACGTTCAATTATTGGATAAACGCTACCGATATCAAGAAATTATAATGGATCACTTTTACGTAACATTGCAATCAGACAGTTCCAGTTATTATTTCCCGGCCAACACAATAGCTGACTTAAGAACCAAACTGGCTACACCACTTGAGTTGAAACATGGTAAATGGGAGGTTGGCCTAATAGAAATTTCTTATCCTAAAGGGTACAAATAGCGGTCTTTGCTCAATACACTTCGTTTAGATTCGGAGGAAATCACATTTCCTGCAAAACATTACGAATCTGTATTGGATCTTCTCACAAATATACATCAATTTTACGAGCCGTCAATAAACGAAAACTTCGTACGTATTTTTAGCAACTATATAAACAAATATCAGAAGCAAAGTAGGGAGTTCTTTAATTCATGTTGCGGGGAAAATTCCATCATGGTTAACGAAAATTTAGTTTCTTATTTCCCTGCGCGGGTATATAACGGTATTGACGATTTCGCAGAAAATATTATGAACCCTGCTACTTGCCATTCTTCCACAGTGAATCTATCCACAAAAGACAATTTTAACTTTATTCAGCCTGAATATTATCAAACCAAATTTGGTTGCAGATTCCTATGTGTGACTACTAACTTCTTTGCACTTCCCGTCGAACACAGGGTATCATAGATTTGACTACCCATTATACAACCCGGTGGAACAGTCCTTTATAGAGTCAATTTCGATTCGTTTAGTTATGAAGACTGGTGACAATGTGGTATTTGAAGATAGCGATATTCCATGTCTGGTAATATTACACTTTAAAAAGAAATCCTCGGCGTAACGAGTTTCAGTATGGTAGTTACAATGGATCGACATACACGGTACTACGAAATTCAAAGTGGTGGTGGTGGTGGTGAGATTGGTCCTGTTTACAGGGCTGGTTTCAGGATGCAGAGGGGTAACGGAATAGGGTCCTTCTTCAGAGGTCTCTTACGTTTTGTAAAACCTCTATTGTATTCAGACGCAAAGGCGGTCCGTAAAGAGGCTTTGTAAACAGATTCGAATATAATAACTGATATACTTGATAAGGAACCAGAACAACATATGGGTGCTATTTTCAAAAGTCGTTTCAGTGAAGCAAAGAGTAAGCTCCAAGAAAAGATTTAAAAAATGACAGGGTCTGGCTTGTATTTAAGAAGAAAGCGCAAGTCGAAAAAGATTCAGTCTGAGGCAAACGTAGGAAGGTGAAGGATATTTTCACAGACGAATAATGGAGTGTTTAAAGTCGCGGCTTGACATCTTCCTAAAACGCAGTATTCAAATATCTGTCGTAAATAGTCACACCGTTACATACAAACCTATTGCGTCAGCAGACAACACTGCCCAGTTGGTATTTAATTGGTCGGGCCATAGCGATTACTACATGGATTTAAATTCTGTACGTCCTCTCTTACGCGTCAAACTTGTCAAGACTGCTGGATCAGATAGAGAAAGTGCTTAGCCAAACACAGTGGGTTGTGTTAAAAATTTGCTACATTCAATGTTTAGTTCTTTCAGTATCTCGCTAAACGTATAAAACCAGTTACTCTTAACGAGACGAATTATCATTTCAAGGCTTACCTCGAAAAGCTTTTAAACGACGGTTCTAACGCATCTGATACACATCTAGTCTCCAGTTTGTGGTACCTCGATTCGTCTGCAGAACTCAAAAACAATTGTGGTTACGTCAAACGTTTAAAATTCCTCTGTAGTGTTAACGCTATTGAACTATATGTGAGGCCTCATGCTGACTTGTTCAATTCAGATAAAATGTTATTTAACGGTGTTGACATAAACATTAAACTTACACGGGCACCAGAATCGTTTTATCTTCTAGCCCCTTCAGATGACAACAAAGTGCGTATTAAGATTTTGGAAGCTACTCTTTTTATAATTCAAGTCGAATTGAAACTCCCTCTTCTATTAGCTTACGCTAATGTTTTAACATTGAAGCGTAAAGCACATTATCCTCTAACACATACTCAGATTAAAACATTAACAGCGAGTTCTGGGGCCCAGCAAGTCTCTATAGGTAATGCATTCCTCGGAAATATTCCTGAAAGACTTTCATAACATTCGTTAAAAACACAACATTCCTTGGTTCTTACAGTACGAATCCATTCCACTTTCACAATTATGACATGATAAATCTTGTGTTCTTCGTAAATGGAGTTCAGAACCCTTCCGAACCGTTGACAATTAATTGTTCTTCATCCTTTGGTGCTACCAGAGCTTACGAAACACTTTTTTCAAGTACTGGTATCTATCACTACGATCGTGCTCATATTATTACACTGGAAATGTTCACATTGTGTTTCTACGTTTTAGGATTTGACCTGACACCTGATAGGGAGGCTGACGAAGAGCATGTAAGTTTACCTCGTCAAGGAAATTTGCGTATAGAGGCACACTTTAAAAAACCGCGGCCTGAACCTGTGACATGCATTTTGTATGGTGAATTCCCAGGACACATAGTGATTGACTACTCTAGGAACGTTACAGTAGAATGAATACCATTCAAATTCATAAAGTTTTAAAAAACATGTAAAATACTTTCAAGGATTGTATGCATTAGATCTTTTACGATCCACACTTATAAAGCCCAAGATAATTGTCATTAACCTTGAAATGCTATACATGCCCGCCTCACATTGGGTAGCTGTCTGTTTTTCCGACTCTGCGTACGCTGAATATTTTGATTCGTACGGGCTACCACCACTCAAAATTGAAATCAAGGCATACCTGCAGTGCCACTGAATTTCTTGGATATTTAACCGCCACAAAGCACAGGGCCTAACGTCGAATGTCTGCGGACATTACTGCTGCTTGTACGCACTCTACAGAGCAAGAGGACTATCAATGACGTCATTCGTCAACATGTTCATTCCTGCTCGCTACACCTGCAATGATAAAAATGCATTGCGCATGTTCCGCGCTCAGTTTGGATTGTGTCCCGATTTCGGCCGGTTGGAGGAGCTGCAGTCGTGGAAGCTACAAATATAAATAAGGTACGTACACTTATATTCTATCAGTTGACAATGTCTATCTTAGTGATTGGTTTCACATACATGGAACGGTGAGATGATGATATCTTAGTCAAGGTGTTCGCTGCTGTCGACTTCCAGACTAACTGAGTTGCGTCATATATCTTTAAGAGACCTACGTTTGGGAGGAAGTACCAATGTTTAACGCCCGAATAAATGAAGCTATTGACCACGGTTGTAATTGGAATGATGGTGATGTACTATATTCAGAGCTGGAGACTGTGGTACATCGCGAAGCATCATCCGCTGTTGCAATCTATTGCTTTGGACCCCAAAAAACACAATTTATCAGCCGACATATTGAGCGTACTGTTATTGACATCAGTCAGCTACAGTGGCCTCCACTTACCGATATACTTCTGCCGACCATAAGTTGAACGTTACATGTCACAACAAGTCTAAACATGTTTTGCATTGCGGACTGCCTATATATTAGCGCATTGGCTCAACTTTCACATTCTTACTCTACAGTATGCAAAGTGCCCTCCTCAACCGGTATTTCATTAATGTATTCCAGATGACTGCGTAGGGTTACTCCGTCGTACCTAATACCTCAACGAGCAAAAGACAAAGTACGTTTCCATCTGCCACAATGATGATAACCTCAAACCGGAGGTGAAGATCGGAACTCCTTCTGGTCACGCAGTGTTAAACGAGATGCAGTGGTTCATTCTGGTGACATTAAAAGGTGATATACCCAAGAATGAAGTGCACGAACTTGGTGATTTACAACATACCCTGTCAGTGTACTGTGGACGGTAAATCCGTATCACGAGTGAGAACAATCAAGTTGTTCTAAGTGAAAAAGACTGGTCACAGCTGTTGGACTTGGCAAGTGCTTGCATAGACAGAGAAGTGATCAAATACGATAGACTCATAGACGAACTTGTAGAGTGGCGTAAAAAGTGGTTTGAATCTAAGTCTTTTGTACACCTCCAGACAAAAATACCATTGATTTCGATACATTGTGGAATGAACTAAAATATAAAATCTAATTTCTTTCTAATGATATATACATGTGTCCCATTAGGAAAGGTCCTAATTTCGAGAAAGTGTTCCTTAGGTCAAAGTATAACGATATAAACCAAAACACCTATATCAAAAGTTCAATGTTTACGGAGATATTGGCCAGAGAAATTTGAAATACCTACAGCTATTACTCACTTATTAATTACCAAATATATATTGAAACTGGCAGGAATATGTGGTTTATGTAATGTTAATATCTGGACATAACATCAAAGTGGCTTGTGAGTGACATAAATCTATTAAATAGAACTACAAAAGCACTCGCATACGTGTCATAGTTGTCCAATAACTTCCAACCACTATACACTGCGAGCAGATTCACGCCAAGATCGCTGTGAGCTGTAACTAGCGATAGCGCAGGAATGCAGCTAAAGGAGAGGGGGTCCATTCCGTTGTGTGTATGATGAATAAAATTAGTGGAACACAACTACCCTATATTACATTAAAATAAACTTAGCAATACCAGCTCGGGTGAAGGTAGAAGTTACACTAACTTCTTAGCTACAGGAAGCACCTACAGAACTCTAGTAAGTGATGATGCATTTCAATCGCATTGGATTAATTCTAAGTATAGCTAGGTTTCATAACAGACACTTGTGGTAGGTTTAGCTTTAAACTGTACAATAGAAATAGTTCGAATAAAACATTTTGATGTTTGACTTACTTTCATGTAATCCTGGAGAACATAAGCGCCTCACATAGTTCGATAACGGCTTGAGAAATGGCTGAAGGAGAAATGGTAACTGAAAACTTCATATCTTCGAAAGCCCGTCCAGTGGCAAGAAACCTTAAAGTTTATGCCAATCTTTCCTATACCGATAAAGAAACTCTCATAACTGTATTTTTTTTGTGGTTGAATATAGAGTAATATTTTTGAGCAGTTCATTGAATAGTTGATCGTACTGGTTTAGAGTACTTGATCGAAGTGGCCTCCTCCAGCTGCTATGTAATTTTCCGCGCGTAACTTCAGGGACCCAGTAGCACAAGCAATGTTGTGCGGATGCTTTTTATCTGTATTGCAGCAGCAAAAATACGACGGCGCAGTGCTGCCCTTGAATCGACCTTAGATTCGTAAACGAAGGTCTTCATGTGGCTCCAGAGGTAATAATCCAAAGATGTCAGATCTGGTGATCTCGGTGGCCATGCAACCGGCCCACCTCGACCTAACCAGCGATTAGGGAATAATTCATTTAACAATTCCCTCACGCGATTAGTGTAATGTGGCAGAGCCCCATCATG
>Ga0123354_10001320_pt1 | contig 29623 bp, 13 predicted proteins | sample TergutLab28metaG_2_FD_97872 | JGI IMG/M metagenome (GOLD analysis project Ga0123354, IMG submission 97872) | Labiotermes labralis P4 segment gut microbial communities from Petit-Saut dam, French Guiana - Lab288 P4 | ecosystem: Host-associated > Arthropoda: Insects > Digestive system > Gut ... | reverse complement strand
GTATTAATGTCTGAAACATGTTGAGCATAGAAGAAGTGAAATAAAACTTAATAACTAGTGACATCAAGTTGGTCTCTTATTCTTCAACTATCACAATGATGCACGGTCCAATATACATAAGATTTATTGGAGCGTGTTTTTCAATTGGACATCGTGATTTGTAACCGGTTCGAGACGTTACTGTAGAACGGCGAAAATGACATTAAGAACAGCACGCGGGCAACAGTGCAATCATGTAGTGAAATTTGCCTCAAACGGTAATAACTGTACGAAAACAGCTTTGAACTAAGAGCGGTTACATATCGTGGGGCTGCAGTATTAAAAATTGTGAGAGTGTTTTGCACATCACTACTGAATTCCTGTCCTTGTAAAGCATATTGTCTTCCACACACTTACTGTTGCATATGGAAACAAAAATAAAATAGGCATCGTTAGACTAACTGTGATAGAAGGGCAAGTGAATAGATTTCTTGACCGGTCAACCGAAACTGTGGGCGTGAATTTAAGTCTGTAGGAAATACAAACGCAGATCATCAAAACGTAAGTAATGTGCATAAGGCTGTGTATGTAACAAATACATAAGATGTTCCGGTGATGCTAACAGCTCGCGACGAACTTGCAGGGCTCACTCCAACCGAAAAACTGGAAAATGTTCACGCACTTAAAGGAAAAGTTGTACCAGGTTGACAGAGAAACTAAAGTTATTGTAATAGTTTTATTAAATACTTGAGATATTTGTATGACAACAGCCGAATTGTTTTGGCAAAGGGTACGTCATACGACCGTCCTAAACGCGCGTTGAATGGGGTAGACACCTCCAATTAATTGTTTGCGAGATTCAAGTTCCTGTCAGCGTTGTTGCTGTAGATTCAGGTTCTTTGGTATGTAACGTTCTTTCGTTGGGTGAGTAGTTCAAGTAGGTTGTTTGATCCTAATATGAAGGCACTTTGACCCCTTAGAATATGAGACGTATTTACCGAATGACCCGGCGTTATATCCCTTAAGACTTGAACCTTCAAGTAATAGGCGTTCATATCATCTTGAATAAAAATAATCGGATTGTGGCTAGAAATACAGAGGGTGTTTGTAGAGAGGTTATCTCCAAAATCGTGATGCAAGATGGTCAAGTGGAGGCGCGTTGTGGAGTTGAAGTGCGTTACTTGGACAGAGCCAATCACACAGAAGTACATACTCCTAAACCAGTTACAACTCAAGATACTTCTTATAGTAGACAACCCACAACCATCCACGAAATTAACATAATGTTGATGGTAGGCATAAAAACTGGAAGTTAAATTATCACCTTTGTAAGTGCGTTTCTTGACATTGAATTCTTAACCAACCCATCAGTGACGCCGGGGGTTTAAATTCCACCTACAGCCTAGGACGGTGAGCAGCCTGAGTGCACTCACGACCGCAAGTGGCAGGCTCGTACACTGCACCGAGGCTGGCATTGAAGGTTTCAATGGCAGTAATAACCCTTAGTGCGCTGCACTTAGATGAAGGGACTTCTAGCCACATACTTATGTCGTAATTACCTTGGACCCGAGAGCAGCTTCCCTTGCTAGGAGTACCGCAAGTCCTCGCACCCGACGCCCGGCACCCAAACTTCGCCGAGCCTCTGACGTAGACTTGGCTTCGGGCCTAGGGTGGTCATGCACGCCCTTAGCCTGCGGCACGGAAATAAAGCATTATAAAGGGTGAAACTACTATAGTGATGTTAATAGTAATAGTATTTATGATGGTGATGATAATCCAGTTGATATACAAAACGTGTATTAGTTAAAACGCAACTATATTTAGACAATCGATTTATGTGTCTAAAGGAACTACATATTTCGGCCCATATATATATATATATATATACATACATGTGTGTGTGTGTGTGTCTTTTAAGTTCACACAATTCCAAAAGCCCATATTGTGGAAGATAATGTATAAGTATACTTTTGATTAAAACTATGTGATAAGCAGATAAAATCGAATATTTATGACTTGATGACATTTAATATTCGTTTTTATCATGTATTGTTAGGGCGATCAAATATAAACTTATGAGATGGGCCGAGCGTGTAGCATGTCTGGGTAAGTTGCGTACTGACGTTTTTTCAGAGAACCTGAAAGAAAGAGAGCACACGAGGAACTAGGTTGAGACCTATAAGGTAGTATCTTAGGCCTGTTACATAAATGTTAAATAAATGTGTGCGCGGATACGTATTGGTTTCATGTGGCTGAGGATAGAAGCCAGCAGCAGCCGATAAAGCTTCGGGTTTCACAAAGGTGGGAAGGCAAGTTTCCTGGCCAGTTAATTGAATGTTTGCTTCATAAAAATGCCTGCTCCATGGAGTTAATAATGTTAATAAGAGTAATAATAAAAACAATACATGCAGTTATATTCTCAGCTATGAAGATTATTAAAATCTGGCGTAGACTGCACAAAAGTGACATATGTCACGGCACCACTAGTGTCACTGTACCAAGAATTACTGTCAGGCGTTAGAAGCTTTCTGATTTTGACGTCACTTGCTGAATTTTATTGTCTGACGTCATAAATGCTCTAATTTTTCTCGTAGAAATAGAATCTTGTCTAAAGCCTGAAAGACTTTTAGTACTGGAAATCAGATTATGTGACGTAGTCGGACACATACAGTATCAAAAGTGCATCAGGACACTTAAAATACTAAACCACTGACGTTAAGATGTCTTCCACTGACTGTCTCTCAAAATAGTTTGTGCCCACATTTATGTAGATATTTTATTTGAATTATAAGGAAATAATTAGAAATATGTCGTATACGCTTTCCAGTTTGTCCGTCTGCATGACCACGCAGAACCACGCAACTGAGAACGCTTGTGGATGGCGTTAAGGGCTATTTTTACGTTCCTTCGTATAGTCGTGAGAGGCGCCTTGTTACCTTCGTCCGTCCGTCCCACTGTCCTAATGTATCAGCGCGGTTCTATCTGGAAGGATTTTTGAGAAATTTAATGTTGGAGACTTTCATGAAAATCTATTTGAAAAACCGAAAATTTTTTGAAGATCGGGCATAAGTATCGGAACCCTCACATGAAGACCCCAAGCACGTTTGCATTATACCTGGTGCCACAAAAGCGCCGTTTTCGAGTTAAATGGCAGTAGTCTATTAGGATGGCAGAGGAAGTGTAAAACAACACGAACACGCCATGTTGTTAACGTTACGTGTGCATTGCCTGTCCTGTTATACATTCATTTCGCCAGGAAGGGTCGATGTTGAATATGACGAGCGCGCTGTAACCGTTCTAATTTTTGTTGTGCGGCTGCTGTGTAGGCCTGCTTTAATTGGCGACGGAAATATTCGTTACATTAATTTATTGCGACTGGAAGAAGGAACTGAATGATCTCTTTTCAAATTCTGCACCATGAGGTCTTTAGATATCCTATTGACGTGTTCTGAAACACTCGAAATATGATCTTGTTATTTGTTTAGCTTTTGGCGTTTAAAGTTTCTTCTATTAAATCACCCTGGTTCCGGGATGTGGATGCTTACCTGGAAGAAAATGGCGTGGTCGGTGTGTCTCCAGAAGTGAGTGACGGGATAGCCGCAGTGGCCGCGACAGGGCAGTATCTCGAGACGGCCCGAGCACTGTCGATTGGGGCACGGCTTGCCTGAAACAGGAAAACACTGATTTATAACGGTAATCAAATACCGGTTTTTGGTAGTTACTACCGGTCCAGAAATGGTCTGGTTCTATGGAATTCGAAGGTTAATCATCGCGCTCACAAAATATTATTGCTGTTCTCAGGTAATTAAATTCTGAGAATACGATAGCGGCCGGTTATTTGTGGTAGTTTCAGTACTATTACCCAACCAAATACCAGATATCATGACAATAGTCTCAGTTTTCCATATTCTGTATTCACTCTTTGTATTCCCACGCGTGCTATATGTCACAGCCTTCTCATACGTTTCGATTTCAACTGTACTGGCAGAAAGAAGTCTGTCTGTACGTATTAGTAGGCTTGTGTTCTACTATATCCATCCGCTATCCATGTTAGTTTTACAGGTTAGGCGTTTATGTAGACAAGTAAAATTTTAATTAACAAAAATAATGTTAGACGTTGAAAGAATGTAATATGTTACTCCGAGATAGTCTTGAGTAACTGCAGAATTATGTTTTTTTTTCGGCTGTAAGCCTATTACGTACCGACACCTGTTCCTGGCCGGTATTTCTGGCGCGTTGATACTCAGGCCACGTGCTCGAGATCTAATATTTCCGTCCATTTCACAAAGCTGGTTAAATTACGGAGTGTATGGGGCTGAAGGCCGCGCGGTCTGAGGCGTGCGTCTGCGGCCGCTCGCTTGCTGCTATTGCGAGTTCCAATCCCGGCCTGGGTTTGTGAGTGTTGTGTGTTGTCAGGTAGAGGTCTCTGTTTCGGGCTGATCACTCGTCCAGAGGAGTCCTACCGAATGTGTTGTGTGTGAGTGTGATAGTGAAACCTTGAAAATGAGGAGGATCTGGTCCGCTAGGAGCTGTTGCGCCGTGGGGGGAAAAATGCGACGGAGAAAACAAAGGGCGGTGGTGAAGCGACGTAATTTGTAAGAGTAGGTCAATACCAGAAGATAAAAGCGATTATGTTACAGCGCCTTATACATGCGGCAACTTCTCCGACACTTCTACCGTGCGGGCCAATTTAGTTGAGCTGTGCCGGCGCGAATATAGGGTTAGGTTATATGCTATGCCGCTGTTCTTGCTTTAGAATTTTCATGTCTTGATGAAATGTAAAGGGGGCTTATGAGATCGCCACGTTCTCTCTGTGTGTATCGTCTTTCATAGTCTGTGCTATTTGATCGAATATAGTAAAGTTCATTACTGTCGTTTATGGGTTGGGTAGCTCAGTCAGTATAGCGACTGACAATGGGCTGGACGGTCCGGGATCGAATCCCGGTGGGGACGAGTTTTTCCGGCCGTCCAGACCGGCCCTGGGGCCCACCCAGCCTCCTATACAATGGGTACCGGGTCTTTCCCCGAGGTAGAGGCGGCCGGGGCGTGGAGCTGACCCCTCCACCCCCATCTAGTGTTGAGGTCCTAGAAAGAGTAGAGCTATACCTCTACTCACCCTAAGGGCCTTCGTGGCCTATAAAAAACGTGAAACATACCTACCATTACTGTCGTTTTACCGTTGGAGGCCAACCCAACATCGTCCTTCGTTATTGCTTACAGGCAGTAATGATAACATGGCAAAAGCATAAAATTGTGCAGTGGGAATGTGTATGAGGTCCTGAAGTGATGTATTATAACAGATCTGCAAGGTGAATTAAATTTAGCTTCCAGTTTCATCGTGACACTATTCTGTACTTCCAGATGAGTTATAAAGCGATGTTGGGAAACAATGGCAATAAAGCATATTCTGGCCTTATAATCTTACGTGCAGGAAATGCATGTGGCAGATGTTTAACTATACGGGCTTGACTTTAGGTTAATTATCTATAAACAGCGTAATTAGTTTCATTAGTAAGCCGAATTCACTGAGAATATTGAACAGTAGACCTGCTTACCTCCTAACGAATCATAAGTTTACTGAAATCAACTGACTTACTGTTCTTGTGTATTTCCACTTTTTCCAAAGTATTTGACGACTTGAGTGTAATTATCTGTTAGGCCTTTTGCTGAGTATGTGTTGTATTACGTCGAACGTTACAGTCATAAATGCAAATAACTTCTGTACATATAGAGTTAACCTCCAGAGAATAATATTGCGTATGTTTCTGTTCAGTCAATAATGTTATATTCCTCGACAAAAAATTACAGTAATTTTTATTGCTCTTCTTATAAGCGGGTAAAGTAGCCCAGTACATTTGTTCAGTTACTGTGGTAATTCGTCCTTGATGTCTTCGCTCTTCTGGGATGTTGCGCAGCGTAATTTGGTAGTTACAGGCTTTTAGGAATGATAGGTTATCCCGAAACGTCGGTAACTACCAATCTACGTTGCGTAACATTCTAGAAGAGCGAGGACGTTCTGTAAACCGCGGCGGAAGCCTGAAATAACGCATAATTCGTTTGGCTCAAAGTAGAGTTGATTACTTTACGAGTCTTAGAACGTAATATTTTACATTCCGCATGGACAAACTCCTTCGAAATGTTATTACTAGCTGTAAATTAATACTCTCGAAATTCTTCAATATCATCCTGATTTTAAAATAATAGGCAGATGTGTCAGTTTATCAAGTGCGTATGCTTCAGTCTGCCCTGCATCAAGTCCACCTACCTCCTGTAGTTCAGATGCAAGCCATAACTTCTATCTTATTCTTATAATAAAACCAACTAGACGCACTAATTCTCAAATTTATTTTTGGAATAGAACTCTACATGTTTCGGACAGGTTCTCCGTCCATCATCTGCTTGCTAGCAAGCACTCAGCTTAACCTGTATGACATATACCTGTTGCTGTGTGTACAGTGCTAGACTCCTGATGATGGACGGAGAACCTGCCCGAAACATGTAGAGTTCTATTCCAAAAATAAATTTCAGAATTAGTGCGTCTCGTTGGTTTTATTGTAAGAATATATCACGATGCACGGTCCTCTGAATGTCAAATGCAAGCCATAACGTTAAATGCTGTATGTAATTGCCAGGGTAGACATATAATTGGTGTGGTTCAGTTTGTAAAGGTCACCGATAAGAAGGAAGTGTTGACGGCCCTCCTTTGCCAGCAGTCAATAGGTGTGTAAAAGGTCTTATGTCGTACCTTGCTGTTTTTTGCGTGCCTTGTCGCAGATGGCAGGTCGCAGGTGCACCTTTTCGCCGTTGGGCAGGGCGCAGCGCATGGAACACACCAGAACTCCCAGACACGACTTCTTGAGGATGTGCACGTTGTGGTTGTTTGTGTTGCGCATCGCCCAGCCTGACGCGTGACGCTTTGCTTCCTCGCTGGACGCCGGATACACCAACCGGCAGTGTCCGTCTGCCCACTCCTCCCACCGGTTGTACTCGCTGACCTGTACAGCGTATTTCGAGTATTTTACACACGTTTAAATTCGTAGAGCAGAAATCAGTTATTGCTTAGCAGGTAAAGAAATTTTTCTTCTTTTAATATAGCCCAGCTTTTCATTATATTATTCAAAAGGCCTGCCATTAGTGTTTCTTTAGGTAACATCATCCCCTCACGTTTTTATAAATTTAATATCGATTTCCTTTTTCATGGTGTTGTGTCGTTTGGAAAGTGACAGCCGCTATTAGTCCCCTGTTTTGGACCACATTAATAGTGCGTACCTGGAAACCCTAACTTTTCTAGGATCAGCTAATGGGAAATAAATGGGCTGTATGTCTGTCTGAGAACGGTAATAACGTAACGTGTCGTTTGGAATAACACAAAATTATTTAAAGTCAAGAGAAATCTGACCGTTAACTCATTAGTGTTTTACTTTGCAATCTGGAGGCCATAGCTCCCGACTCTTCGTCAGCAAAAAGTTAAATTATGGTACTTCCATTTGATTGGCTTCTCCCTGTCTTATTTCTGGTGACATAGGCCGATATCTGTTCCCGCGAGATACTCAGTACAGCCCCGCTTTTGAAAGCAGATAGACGACGCGGCACCCATGTGACTTACGGCACTCTGTCAGTCGTTAAATTCTCATTCTATGCAGGAGACGTGAGAGCGCAACCGGTACAGACAGGTATACTCCTAAGGGCTGGACAGTTGTTGCATTTTGGTAAGGTTACCGGCAGGACCAAGAGGTGTTTTCTTTTCCAAAGCACCCAGACAGGCTGTGGGGCCCGTTAAAGGGAGGGCACTTGTCCGTGGTGAAGCGCTTAGGGTGTGAATCTGACTTCTAGCTTCCAGCTACTGCCTAGGTTAAGGATGAACGGAGCTGTACCTCCATCACTCCACACGCCTTTGTGGCGTGCACATTGATAACTCTACATTTACTGTCTATATTCTATCCAAATAACCTGGGTAAGTCCTCACCCTTGGAATGCTGGTGTCGTTGATGTCCCAGTCCGCGTTGTGGTGCCTGGGGAGAATTCCAGAGGGCGCCAGTCTGCAGTGCGAGTTGCTCATAGCCGGCGGTGAGCCGGGGTCTCTCCTGCTGCTGCGGAAGCAAACCGATTATTAGTCGTTCGTCTTCTCTGATGAAATCCCGCTTGCCCTAGGCAAATAACTCGGAATTTCTTCCACAGTGTAAAAGTTTCGCTCCCTTACATCGAAATGATTGTTACAGCTGTAACGCTCTGGACATGCGCAGTATCCCCATTTCGAATTTCCACTTCTGTCACAAACTCACCAGGAGAGTAATGAGATATTACTTTGAAATGTAAGTCACTAATGACTCCTTTAGAACTTTTAGGAAATACTAGATTAGTATTTTAAAATGGCCATGCCTGCCTCCTTCCTATCTGATTACTAATTCTAGTACATTGTAGCTCTTTTCAGTCCCTGCAGTGCTTTTGAATATGTAACAGTTCTCTTCTTACAAACCATTACCCATTTTCAGTTTAGGCGTTCCAAGTTTTCTTAGTCACTGCAAGAAATGTATGTGTCTGCTTTAAAACTGTTAAAGATGGATACTTTTCAAATCGTTGTGCAATGTTTGATTTAATTTTCCTCAGTTCGTCCCTGTGTTTGTACAGGGCGGTATCTTTTGACCAACCCCAGTCTCTTCTTTCCAGGTACTTACGCGTTCAGGAGATTGTCGAGATTTCTTAAATTTTCTAGAGTGTTATTTTAAATTGGGTCGCATTTTTATTACTTAGTCTATAACCTGACACTGTACAACGTGTGCTGTTGAGAAAGCGCGTTACATAAATGACAAAACCTCGCATAATTTATGTTACTACTTTTTATTCCCAGAGTGACGCTGGATTCCAGACCGTATCAACTGATTTTAAAGCAGCGATTATTTACGTTAACACGACAGCTATTAGCCGATCTATTCAAAATAATGCCGAGGTAGGAAAGCTTGGTGATTTTACCTTTAAAGCAAAAATGATAAATGAGCCTGAACCACGAAACCCATGAAATTTCCCCGTTTCTTGTTAGTTGATCTCTCTTAGGTTCGTTTATTTTTAGGTGTTTGTTTTCTGTTGCATATTTAGTTGTCAGGGAATGGCTCTTATGCCTGATGGGTAGGCAGATCCGCATGATAGTGCCGGCAGATGGCTTGTCGGTGTCAAGGGACCGTCTGCTGCTGCTGCGGGGATTCCACCACACAAAAAGAGTAACAGAATGGAGTGGAATCCCGTCTGGGAAACCGGTTCCAGTTACTACGGAATGAATGAATGAATGAATCGTGATTTATCTTCCGGTGGAAGTGCGGAAGCAGATTTCTTCTTAGTGGCCGCTGCCGCGACGCGATTACGTCTCTCACCCAAATGGTCAGTGCAGAAACAAGTGCGACGACCAATTTAACCACCGATTAGTTTGCTGAAAACGAAGGAAATTTTCTTAGGCTTACATCCCGATAAATAGCTCTTGAGTGAAGGAATGGTATTTCTTTGAAACTTTGTGTAGCCTATTTTTGATGCCGCCAGAGAATAGCTAAACACGTTTGGTTTTGGCCTACACGTCAGAAATACCCGCACCGTCGTTTGTGTAAGAGCTTGGTAGATTCGAAAATCCAGGCTTTCTGTTAAACATTATATATTTGTATTTGTTCCATGCTAGACCTTACATAAGCCCCATTAATAATATTTTGGTGAAGGTAAATTTTGTCATAAACGGAAAAATGAAATTCGGTACAGCATTATGACAGAGAAGAGGAGACAGTTTGTCTTATTTAATTAAACTTATGAATGTGATAATTTTGGTTTTCCTGTTCATGTTTATTCTCTTGCCCACCTTTTTTTCTCTCCCATACGTAGGCAGTTGGCTTAATTTTACTACGAAGGTTACGACGTGCAGTAGCTTACCGTGTCTGGGGACTGAAATAATTTTAGTAAGATTGAGACCTGCGCTCTTTTGGGCTGTTAGAAATTACCACTATTCGCTGCCTAATAGCACAGAGGAATGCAGTTCTCATTTACTTCGCGGCGCAGCCTGAAATCACGTTCAGTAGGCGTATTCTATGTTGAAAATGTAAGGTGTGTAGTGGGATTAGTTGATATAGAAATGGTTAGGATTTTAGTAGCTTAGTGTACTAAGTAGGGACTGCAAGAATTGCAGCATGCTAATTATACTTACAGACTGCAAGAAGAACAATAGAATCACGTGTGTACAAACTGCTCGGTAGAGAGGATCCGTGCACGTAACTAGCCCCGCAAAGCTAAATTCCACTTGAGAAGGTAATAGTAATTAAGCCAGTCAAAATATGTGCCAAATTTTATGGAAAGTGGAGGTTTCGTGATTATGTCCACAAGAGCCCGCTAAACCCTACTGTGTACAGGTGACTCCAGTCCACTCGTTTTACTTTGACCCGTTTTAATAATATCGTGTCATCTGAATCGGGGCTTTGTGGTGGTCAGTTTCCTCCAGGTTTTCCTATCAAATCCAGCATACAGTTCGTCCCCGTGTTTGCAGCCTAGCCCTCATTTCTCATGCTCCTTTGATCACCGTAAGCGTACTTTACAAATAATGAAAATCCTCACCCAACAGTTTTCCCCAGGCTTCTTGTTGCTTTGTCCTCCCTACATCAAACCATATTACTCAGCAACCTGGTCTTGAACACCTCCAGCCTGTGTTATTCCCTTAATTTGAGCGATTAAATTTAACACTCTTATACAAAAAAAATAGTAATTTTGAGATTTGCTTTCCTTCGAAGCAGATGGGACGAAAAAAGACGCTGGACTAAATGATAGCAGACATTCCCCATATTGAATCTGCTCTTCAGTTCTTCTTGCATGAAATTTTGTTTTATTATTGTTGTTCATAAATTTTCGAAATTCGTCACATTTTTAAAGAATTTTTTACTTTTTATGTTGTGACATTAATCTACATTATGTTTACGAGACATGAACATACCCATAGTATGGGCATATTTGTTGTTTCTTTACGACAAGTGACTGAGAACTCAGGATAAAATACTTCACACTTCATTTTTAATTATCAATACGGGTCCAGTTTTGAACAGAGTACCTCAGGGTCGCAAAGTTTCAACTTCATTACCACGCTGGTATCATAATGTCTGACATGACTCTTAAACATCTGAAGAAGAAAATAAATGATCGATTGTTTTCTTAGTTTATTGAGCGGCCGTGTTTCGACTTCAGATTTTAAATTATAGTGTGGAATGGAACGGAAAGAGGATCAAAAATAGTAAATAGACAAGAATTTGGAAAGAAATTGTCTTTTATGTGGAGACCGCATCCTGATAATTTCCTGGAGAAACTAAGGAAAACCACGGTAATTCATGGCGAGAGTAAGCCAACGGTCGAGAATCTAACCTGGAAGATAACGGGCAAACAGTTCTTCTATTTGAGAATAGCTGTAGTTTAAAGTAAAACAGACTGTTACTTACAGGCTGTACTATCAGTGGCTGGGGTGCGTAAAGTCCCTCTGATATCTAGGAAATACAACTTAGAGTTTGGGTATTTATCTTTCTTATTTTTTTACTGGAACGCGGCCTTAACAAAAAATCTAAATATATAAAAAAAGATTGTAATTTTAGAAAATAAAACACGAACCACATATGTTTGATAATACGCAGAGTAGTTGGAAAAATTTTATATCTTGTCCTCGCTGTCAGCCATTCTCTCCAATTTCAGTTTTTTTAAACACAAATATATTTGTGGTACACTGAAATTGTTAAGTTTTATTTAGTGTTACGCCAATAAAAAAAACTGAGAAATCCTGTTGTACGTTACGTGGTGGAAAGAAATGGGAAGACGATTTGTGTAATTAAAGGTTAGGAAGGGTGCGATCCTGGTCTGTATCGTGGATCTGTCCCGACATTCGCCTAGACTGCTGTAAAAAAAATAAAAGGCAGCTGGTATCCTGCCTGGTTTTCGAAACGGGTACGTTCCGATTACAAGTTTAGAACGTCACCGCTGTATGACCGTGCTCGGTTTGTTAGTAAGACTGTAAATATCCTTAGTTTTGAACTGCAGGCACAACGTTTCCATAGCTCTCCAAAGCACGAGATCTGTCCCAAACACTCGCAGAAAGCACTTCTCGGTGAACTGGAAACAGACGAAAATCTGTATACCTTCCGATTACTAAGCAGATATTAGGGCACAACCAACCCTTCACAAAATACCGTCAGCACACCCAGTTTTTCGATTTCAGGCACTTATGTTTGGATTTGTCGCTACTTCGTCATAACCAGGCTGAATGTGAATTGAGTCACCAAATTTTTTCCCTAGGTGCTTCCTAAGAAAATGGTGTAGTTTAGAGTTTGGTGCTTGTCTCGTATTTAAAAGTTACCAAATCGCCCTCCTCAAGCCTCCATAGCTACAAAATCCAAGTTCGATATTTGAGTTTAATTTTCATATCGGGCCTATATTTTACCTATGAAAACGCACTTTAGATCTGCATTTGTTTCACTCGACGCCCTATCGTATGATCTCAAAGCCATTGTATTATCATAAGAAATGCAGAACACTTTAGTTATAATTTGCTTGGTCCCGTAGCTCTACTTAACGGATTAGGTAGATTCGTAATTCACACTTTTTCAAAAATTGTCAGTCTACTTTCTTTTTATTTATTTTCCTTTTACTGTTTTATTCCAAAAAGTTGTTTCCGATGGTGAGTAAATGAAAAGGACTATCGAGTTCCCTTCTTACGAAAATTTTAGTGCCGGTAAGTGAGTCAATTCACTGCTGCTAAAATACCACTAGTTAAACTGTAGGTTAAGAGCAAATGAAGCAACAACAAACGAGGTTTAAATTATAATTAAAGTTTGATCATGATTGTGGCTGTTTCTTCTTAGTGCTTGGCTGCCCGCTGGTTCGAAAACTTAACTCTGTTACGATTATGGCTGAGAAGGCCGACGGGTTCCTCTGAAACTTGTCAAGTCACCGCGATGAACAACACCGATCACCACTGTTCATGTAAACAGTAGACTATTCTGCAGTTATTCCAATGGACACGAAATTACATGTTATCAAACTGTTGCAAGATACCATTTGGTAACACCTTTGATAATTACACTGTCATTATCTTAGCTTCTTAGTCTCCTGCTGGTTCAGAAAATGTAGTCCCATGATGACGAGGTGAGCTGCGTTCCTTTTGAAGTCGCGAAGTCCTGGCGGTTGAAGAGTACTAATTCCGATAATGCGTATAAACCAATGAGGTCACACGAGGTCACTGCGAATAGCGTCATGGCTCAACAGCGACACTCGACTGGCTCTGTTTAAAATTTAGCCAACTAAATTGAGACTTTAATTACCATATGTCACTCTGTACAAGTCTCATTTAGATTACGATTAGTTGTGACGCTTGCGCTGTAGCCAACCAGTAGGAACCAACCGGGAAGTTGGCTCCGATTGGACGAGGGGGAGGAAGGGGGCGTGGGAACCAATCGCGGAACAGCTGCGGGAGTTCTTAGGAAAAATGTGTACCGTATCGAACGAACAGTCTGTACTGCAGTTGTTAGAGCATATCTCGTCGCTATGACTGACAGATTTCGGCCAGACTTGGTAAAACGATTTGATTTATGCAACCTGAATTACAGCACTAGGTAAGCTATTTGCTGTAAGTTTAACGCTGAAATGTGGAAGCATTATAAATAAAGAGGAAGGATGTGGAATGAGAAATTGTAACCAAAATTGAGATAGACCCTGGCAGGGAAGGGAAGTGGGGACCCTCAACTGGGATCTAGTGCGATTCTAACACTACACCATAAAATTCGTTGCTGGAAAATTAGTTTACATGTTCCGTAACCTGGATTACACGATGTCACCACCATGAGTCATCGTTTCCAAGAGTAGTTCCTCATTAAGATTTGAAATTTTTCCTTCAAGGCCCCAATTCAACAATGGCTTTCCCGATGAGCTCTACCAATTTAGGTATTTTTTTTTTAGGCCAGACCTCCCCGTTGTGTATTATTCAATGGTTAATAGAAGTATAATTTTAGTTGAACACAACTGTATTATATAAACAATTTATGGGAACATAGTCACATGTTGCGGCTTACTTGAAGCCATCTTCAGGCTTTGACTTAAAATAATTAAACGTACAATTAACAACGCTTTAAAATGACACGACGTGTCATTTTAAGGCTAACAGACAGAAATCTCGGAAAGAGCTGGTACTATCAAAAGGGCTTTCTTGTGTAGTTTCCATAGTCCCCTGAGGCGAATAATGTAACAGAGCATTGAAATTGGTCACGACTCTTCTAATCTGATCGTTAATTATCATTCTTCATAACATGTAAGTCTGCACTCAGATAATTAGCTCTACTAAGCGTTATGAGACAGCAGCTTTCTTTCATTTGAAGATAAATTAAGATACTATGTCCTTGTTACAAGATAGACTACTTTACATCAGGTTAGGTGATAACGGACTGTTGGTGAATCCGAGACGATAAGAAACAACGGTATTTCTCTTTTTCGAGTACGGGAGATCTGGGATTAAATGGGAAGTCTTTAGGCTTATTACTTTGAGCGATAGCTGCGCCACTAGGACTAGACCTAATTACGATTCTGTAGGGCGGTAAGTGCCAGGGTATTCTATTATTTTAGACCCCATACTAGTGTAGTACTACTAATGTGTATGAGCGCTTGTCACTTTTTTCACTTTTGGTGTTAGTGACCGCCTGCGATGCAGGTGGGCACAATTTACACTGTGTTTTTGAGTGCCCAGGCACCACATAATTGGCCGTTATTGGCATTTTCTGAAGTCTGAGACCTGGTCACTGTGCTCGGTTGTTGCGTTAGCGTGCGGCTGCTTGTTGAGACTTGGCTACAGATTACAGTTGGTGTTATTGTGCCCGGACACAATTTTAGATCTGGCAACTATATAAAATGTCTGTGTTAGTGACCGGATAGGCCTGTTACTTTGGGCGATATTCGGTCATTATTCACACGTTTTGTGACAGTACCCGGAAGAAATTAGGAACGTGTTAAATTCGGGAAGTGTTTAATTCAAAATTATATTTTGTCTGCTGTCTGAAAGCATAAATATAAAAATATAGGATATAAAGCTGTAGTTTTGCCTGTTGTTTTATATAGATTGTAAATGTGGTCCTTTACATTGAAAGAAGAAAATACGTAGATTGAGGCGAGGTATGTTTATGAGTGGGAGGGAAGTGCGTTCAGGATTTTGATGACGAACTTGAGAGGTACCAGTTGGAAGACCCAGGTGTAGAAGGAAGTGTCTTAAAGAATAGGATCGGAGGGCACTAGATTCGTCTCTTTCAGAATAGGGATCAGTAGCAGGCTCTTGTGAAAACAGTAATGAACTCTCGAAGTGTCGTAATTTGTTTGAAATAACTTGATTAGCCATACAGTTGTTAGCTTATCAAGAGGGACTCAGCTTCTCTCAGTTACGTAATTAGTTACCGTAATTCTGTTTGAGAGTTGTGTGGTATATTTTAATATCTGACAATCACAGCCTACTGTGTCTGTGTTAGATACCTCCTCTGCTTCCAGTAAACACTATTGTTGTGCTATGTTTGATATAAAATTTACCGCAGCAAGTTCATAGTTTTAGGTATAGGCCTGTATGTCTGTTAGTGAGAGACTGAACCTGCTGTTTCAAGCAGCCCATGAAAGTCATTTTTAAGTTGTTTGCACTCTTAGTTTGTAGGCTACTTCCGTACACGTTTGTTCGTTAGTAGAAGTCACGGAAGGCCGATTTCATCCGGTAAAAAATTTTAAAACATTAAAAGCACGTGCGCTTTCCACCTGGTTTCTGCGTGTTGATTACGGAGACTTATCAGAAATGTCGCTAGGTGAAACATGTCTGTTAACAGTAAAATGCTTGGCATAGTCTAGAAATTATTTGTGTTCGTGTGTGTATTTTGCTACCAAATGATACTCCGACTCTTAATTTAAACCTCGTTAGTACATAAACGGAAAGCGTTCTTATGTGTAAGCACCACCCTGTGAAGATATATGGGCGAACAGAGATAAAGCTCTGTGTAATTTAATCTTGGTACTGGTCCGATATGAGTCGAAGACGCTAGGTCGTCGGTAAAATTCACTGGGAAGTAGAGAAGAAAAGAAAAGAATTCCTTCCCTGCCGGAAATAGAACGCAAACCCTCTATCTCATAACCGGTCACTTCATTGGGTTCGCCCGCTACCACGGACTTTTCGATGTTAGAGTTAAAATATACTACCTAGAAGACTCGGATCATAGACCTGTTTGTAGTGAGAAATAAGCCGTTTCAAAACCTTCACTTAGCGGTTCTTTCAAACCACTTGAGGGCGTTACTGTTCGTCTCTTGACTGACTTTAAAGCTGGATTTGATTGGATTCGATTCCCATTTCGGATTTTTTAAATAACAAGAAAGTGAAAGTCCCACAACTGCTACCGACACTTACAGGTACCGCAAGCTGATGCTCGGTATCACCTATAGATTTATTTTTATATATAGATTTAAACAAACAGTACAATATCATTTTAATGAAAAGCGACGCGTAATGGAATCTTGTTGTGGACCTGGTCTTACATTTTTAACCTTCCATATAAGTGTAGTAAATTATAGAGAGAATAGGAAGGTTTTAAGCTAGAATAGGTGTGCTAATATTTTATCCAATAGCCTACATAGTTTGTACATATACGTACACAGTTGACTAAGATATTTACTTACACCAGATGCCAGTATGCTATTGCTGATGTGAATATAACGTTGCTTACATAATGATATTACAAATAATCTGTGTAGAATTATAAAGTGTGTATTGTTCCTTGTGGGCATACTTTGTTAAAAAAAAGTCCTGACAATGGGCATTTGCAGAAACGTGTTGAAAATGGAAGTCCTTTTGCAAATATTATTGTGGTACATAATACTTGTGTGGGCCGGGTAGCTCAGTCAGTATAGCGACTGACTACGGGCTGGACGGTGCGGGATCGAATCCCGGTGGGGGCGAGATTTTCCGCCTGTCCAGACGGGCCCTGTGGCCCACCCAGCCTCCTGTAAAATGGGTACCGGGTCTTTCCCGGGGGTAAAGTGCGGCCGGGGCGTGCTGCTGACCACTCACCCGCTTCTAGTGCCGCGGTCATGGAAGAATAGATTTATACCTCTACCCACCCTCTGGACCACACCGGGCCTGTAACGGGATCACTTTACCTTTTACCGTTTTTTACACAATACTTATTCTACAAGAATTTATACGCGATGAGCCATATTGAAGAACGGGAGAATATTGTTTAAGTTTTATCAAAAGGATGGGCTGTAGAGTTTACTGCAACAATACAGCCTAAATCGAAATTACGTTCTTTGTGAAATTGTCGGTGATAATATCGCACATAATTAGTTAAATCGATAACTGATAGGAGGCTTCGGAGAAGAAACACGTAGACCCACAGAGAAGCAGTTGGATAATAATGATTTCCCCTTATCAGTTAATATCGTGCACCTTCTGCAAAGAACGATTAATAAAGAAGCCGGAAAGAGTTTTATGTCTGTAGGGTGCCGCTGATTATGTTTCACGGTTTTAAGTAAGACGGATTATTGAGTTTTTATCGTTGCAACGTGCATTTTAAAATCTTCGTAGTTTACACAACACACATGCCGCTCTACGACATGCTGCCACAACACCAAATATATATAACGACCTAATTTTACCGAGTGTTTTAACATAAATATAACTTTAGTCAGGTACAGATAAAGCTCCCTGATGGTGGTCATTAAAGACCGAAACATGTAGGAGCGATATTATTGTGTATTTTCATTTAAATTTAGAACTTTTAACCAAGTTAATAAATAGTGCATTTGTTGGTGTGTGAACTGCGTGGATTATTGAGTTGTTCAATGATGCCTTGGTAACTGCATCGCAGGTCCGTGTGTTGAATGATATGGCGAACGTGAATGTGGAATTCAAAAGGGCACGAAGTGAAGCATTCGTGGCGTGTTCTAAGAGAAAGCACACACGATCCCAGTTTATATCTAGGTGTGAGGAAGATCACAAAGGAATCTCTATCAGGATAGCCTGTCAGGGACGTAGTTTCGAATCCGAAATATTACGAAAATTACGCAAGAGTTCTTACAACCCGACGGTGATTTTCATGGTGTACAGTGCCGACCTGAAGTTCCTGTAGGCGTGCTTGATTTATCATGAATTGGTTGTCGCTGTCTGGCGGGTAACAATTGAAGGGACGTTTCATGAAACACAGGCCTGCCTGCCCGTGGAAAGACTCTGAAGACCAAACGGCATTGCTTCTCTCTTGCTGACATGCTCTTCAGATACGTTACTTGGTAATTAATTAAAAATACAGTGACCTGAATTTCATAATTTCTTTCTATTCTGCAAATAAAAATAATTAGGTTACGAATGATGATTTAAGAAATAAAAATTAATTTCGCCTTGCTACTAGTCTGTCTCTTTTGAAACCCCTATATTGACTTGTACTAATACTGTTAAATGCAAACAACTAAAGACACTTTTCCAGATACTCGTTAGTAAAGTTGTTATGAGAATTGCGCAGTGAATTTTCATTTGCCTCTCTTGATCAACATTTCTTGTGAACTAATTAGCGGGCATTCAGATCATAAAGAAATCTATATCTGTTGCGCATTAAACTGTTTTCTGTAACACATCTTTTATAATACGGATATCACTAATAAGGGCGAGAATAAATGTGGTCACATGGATGTGATAAATGAAAGACCTGGCAGTACTCTATATATCGCAAGATCAAAACAACGCTATAAAATATATGAAACAAGAAACAAGACATTAGCAACCTAATGGGCAATAAGTCTGTAAATTATCGCTAACATGTTTATGCAGAATGAAAACGTGGTCCTTCAAACAACTTTTTGCATCGCCTCTCTCCTGAGATGCCGGACAATATGTTCCTTAAATGAAGTTACCACGAATTGTACTGTAGGGTCTAGGAGTGGTGATTGATCTGATTCGAGACATATGTGCGCTTCAGGGTATGGAGATACTGAGGAATCCTAACGTCACAACCACGCGCCCCCACGGTGGGCAAACCGGTCTCAAGAGAAACGTCACATAAAGATATCGCCCGAAATTGTGACTGATTTGACAAACACTAGAGTCAAAGACATGCGAGAAAGAGAGGCACAAGTGTAGAGAAAAGGAAGGCGAAGGAGGTGCTGAGTGTGATTAAAAATGGAAATAAAAAATAACAATATATAATATGAAATATTATTGGAGGATGAAATGAACTTGCGAAAAGGGGGACGGATTGAAGCTCAAGAAAAACAAGAGATTATGTTTTAGTATAAGAAAATTGATGTTCGGTTGGAAAATTAAGTTACGAAGATTATTAGAAAATAGGAAATGTGTAAAGGGTGATGAAGATTTGGGGAAGGCCTTTTTGCAGCTTGGGCATAGGGGCTATGTCATATAGATATTGTAATAAAGAGTAAAATTGTTTATGCAGATAGTTTCAAGAAATTAAAGAAGCAAAATCCACAAGAAGAATGTAAGGAAGTCGATTTGATCAGAAATTAGAACAGAATAATTATAAAAGGAAGTGAAGTTGTGACACTGCTTTCATTAAATCGGTAGCGGATTACGTGTCTGGTCAGAATCCGTGAAGCATGTGATATAAATATTTGGATAGGTATCGGCCTGTCGCACGGACGTGAGCATTTCTTTTTTACAATCAAGTCTGACGACAGATAAAGAAAACTATAACTAGTTAGAAGTGCAAATAAAGTCGAGTCCCAAGCGAATGGCGGCTACGAGATGACCGGACCAATCCCGGCAACAGATAGCACAAGTTACGCTGTTGTACAACAGCCTTCGGGTGTTTGGGTACTTTGCAAGGACATTAGCTTACTTCATACTTTGCGCTGCGAGTAGGAATCTGCAACATGCAAAACCTGTAGGCCCTACTGTATTGATACGTTTCGAAACTTCGGTCTAACTACCTGTTCCTTCATTTACACAGAATTCGAGTTAGATTTGATTTCATAATGCTATATGTGTGGATACTGTTGAATTTATTAAGAGTCGTAGGAAGGATTAGGCCTGCTGTAGCAACTGTAGACGGGATATCCGTGTCGTGAATATAGGCCTATGGGCATTCTAATCCTAGGCTTATTTTCTAGTCACAAGTGTTGGTTTTGTACAGTGTTCTGACCGATTCTCAGGTCACACTCGTAATGTAAACCTAACTCAAGGGAATACACTAAACTTGCTGTTCTAACCAACGGCTTCAGCACCGAAGTATTACGTTCTTTCAGGACTATAAAATCACATTTTTTCGCACAGAATGAGGTGGGACGCAATTGGAATAGGATTAGAAACTTTCCGCAGAATATTCTAAGAGCACAACCAACAAGATGCGACGTTTCTCAATTTATTTATTTCTGTTAGACGCTCTACATGTTTCATATGGTTTTTCTGTCCATCATCAGGAGCTCAAAACTGCACATACAGCGTCAGGCATTTGTCGGACCGTGACTGAACGTTAAATTTTCCACAGAGTGTTGCTTTGGCTCCCTTTCTTGCTATCCATGTTGGCCAAAGTGATAGATCAGGCTGCCGCCACATCAGAGTTTTTGTTACGAGATCGTTCGAAGTTTGGCCTGCATAAAGTGGAATGTAACAATGGATAAAGTAATAGCGCTAGAGCCACAAGCCTAACAAATCATCCTTTCTGTGCATTCTGCTTGCTAAGAACGTAAGAAGAAAAGGAATTTTGGTAACGAAATTGTAATTAAAATTTACGTATTTCCGCGAAAACACTTGGGCTGATGGTCATGTCTTAACAACATGAGATTGAAGACTTAAATTTGTGCTTGTAAAGATATTGATGTAAAACCGCCTGTTGACACATATTACTCTATTTTACCTAGTTTTATATATCTAAAAATTCTTTTGATTGCTCAACGACTTCCTCATGGCGCTTTTCAAAAGTTGGTTAAGAGCCTTAACATGACCTAATTTAGGTCTAAACATGTAGCTCAATTAGATGGACTCATTCGTCTCATATAGATCGATTGTGTGGAGACTGATATTTACTGTCTGTTTATAAGAGACATATTGTTGGATATTAAGTTAGAACAAGCTTCCCTTACATGTTTACGGTTTTGCTATTGTATTAATGACACTCTCTCAACTCAGTAGTTTATGTAGTGTCAGTAGGAGGATGGTTGTACATGATGCATAGAAGTGGTCGTGAACTATTTAAGGTACTGCACTAGTATTGGGCTGGAGGGATTGGGGGAAGCCACGAAATGTCTCAGTTCGGATAAAAGACCTTCCTATTCCAGTATGGAGCAGGAGTGATACTTATCCGGTCTTGAGTTTCTTGTGTCGTAGCGACTTCCCAAAGGTACTGACACGTACTGAAGTGCTTTATCTACCAAAATTAGCCGTGACTGCCAGTTCTTCAAGTTACGTATAAGCCTAATAGACGTTTGTTTCGATCCTGTGATTGGTACGGAGTTGTTAAATTCACACTAAACCGGTAATACGCAGACAAACTGTAACTTCACTATTGTTGCAGCGTCACTGCCGACCCAGAGAGATTCAATAATGACAGAGTGTCTTGGCGGGTGACGTAACAAAGGGGCTCGTCTTTAAGCAAGTTTCACTCCGTCGCACGCCCTGCCAGCTAATGGACTGGCCGTATTTCATATCGGTAAGGTGTTGGAACCACCATAGTAACAAAATTGACTATATTCATATGACAGGAGTAACTTAAACCTATGCCTTATGAGTTTTGAGGCTTCCATGGCCGGTGTTAGTCAGCGAATAGTCTTCCGGCTTATTACACTGTGTAGGAACGTGTCTTTCGACGTTTCGGAGGGACATCTTGTCTACAATTCAGGTTTATATTTGTTAAGGTGGAGACTGAAGTTTCCTCTGGGCGATAACCAAAAAGAATATCTTATGGGATTATTTCTTGTCCTAAAACTTTAGCAACTTTTAGAAACTTCTCTCCTGTCTGAGTACCACTGACAGAGAAACGTAGCCAACGGAACCACAATTAAATAGCAAATTACACTGTCCTAGTCGTTGGTCTTTTCGAGTATTAGAAGACCACGTCAAACTTGTGCATAAGAGAATTAAAGTACAAAATGGACGGCGTTCTCGTTAAAAATAGTAAATAATGCTTGTTTCGTGAAAGCCTGATGTTTTGGAATTCGGATTATGATAGAAGAACCTAAAATGAAAAACATAGGTAAGTCCGACTTAGAGGCCTGTATCTCTGTAAATCTTCCACCAGTAACTTCAGAATTAGCAATAAATAGCAGTAATGTGCTGTAGCACACTTTAACATTCATTTACAATAATTTGTTTGTATTGGCCTAAATTCACTTCAGTAATGTGAGTAGCTGTTTTAGTTTTGTAAATCTTAGCATACTCGTGAAATACTTAATAGGAGTACTGAGAGATCTTTCAGAGTATATCTTTATATATTATTTACATAAGCTCTTTCAATCAAGACACGTGACGTAATTTGTAGGATTACGATACTATTTAAGTCTAATTACCAATCTGAAAGTGATCTTCGGATTGTTACTTATTCCTTCTGTTTGTAAATCTTTTGCTGCCTTCTAATCAGCAAATGAGTGCTCTTAATCACGAAAACTTTAAACCATTTTGACTAAACGTTTTTGAATTACACCACGCGATTGACATTTTTCTGTCACTTAAATAGGCCTACAAACTAGTCCTCACACTGCATGTTGGGCCTGTTTTGTTTGAAGATTAGCCATTTAAATTGATCCACAATACCTACCATATTGCTGAAAGATATTACCCGTTTTTAAAAGTGTTTGGTGGCCTCGTTTAGTTGACTTATTACTATAGTCACGTGGTCTACACCGGTCTGACACTTGGGTAAAATAGAGGCAGGTCAACATTCCTACATTCTATCAGTCTAAATTAATTTTTAGTGAAGAGTTCCTATAACTAAACAACCAACCAACCAAACAAAAAACGAACAAACAAGCCCACCAAATAACTAACTAACTAACTAACCGACTGACTGACTAAATATATAACACAATCCATCAAACGCAGTGCCTCTCGAGAAGCTAGTATTCTGTCAGCCCATAGGTTCGGTGCCTCGTACACAACAGGCTGCCAATTGTCTTCCAACCGGCTCAATCCAATCCACGACCTCCTATCCTATTTCTTGAAGATCCATTTTATTATTTTCTGGCCATCTATGCCTAGGTCTTCCATTTGGTCCCTTTTCCTCAGACGCCCCCGTCAGCATCTTGTATGTCCTTGTCCTCCCCCCGTACATATCACATGCCCCGCCCTTCCCATTCTCCTTGATTTTGTTAACGTGATGGTATTTGATGAGAAGTACCAAGTCATGAAGGTCCTGGTTTTTTAGTGTTTTTCATCCTCTTCATATCCCCCCCCACCCCCCGTTTATACCCATACTCAGCACCCTGTTTTCGAACATCTCAGCCTATTTTGTTCCATTAATATGAGAAACCAAACAGTGCCTATACGGAAAATAAAACTCTCGATGACTGCTTGACTGAAATACAACCACGCAGCTAATGACATTAGGCAGTGAAGCTGTAATGGCTGGACTAGTCCTGATTAGTAAATTTGCTTAGTTACTACATTGTGAAGACAACACTGCATTCGGATTATATTACAGCTGCAAAATTGCTGCTAATCTGTTACTTGGGCCAACTTATCAGTTTGGATGGTTTGTCATTTTTGCGTAATAATTGCCAAGTAAAAAGTAACAGGCTGCAGTTAAGTGATGATTATTGAAATTGAAAGACTCGAAACTTTTGAAGGGTGTTTTGCGCTTTCCTGTAGGCCTCAGCTATTACAAGTTATAAAAATGAGCTATCATCCGTAAAGCTGCTAACCTCATGGTACAGAAATCTGGGATGTTTAGTGAATTATGCGCATGGCAGTTATAAAATTTCAAGGTCTTTTATAGTCAAGTGATTTATGCCGTTCTGAAACTAGGAAGCTAATAATATTGTATTCTGTTGGAGGCATTAGTTTGATTTACAAAATATTTTCCAAATTGATGCTCGCAGGAGAGATGGCTCGTAGACTGACAGCAGTAAACATGTAATAACTAGGTCAAACATGTGGCCACTAACAAATGGTATAATACTCGAATTTTTTTACTTACAGAATAACCATGTCGTGTCGCCGCACTCGTGCGTGATGCGTGCTCGTGGTGTCGCCACGCGCGCACTACTGCAGAACGCTATCGGTCACAGCAGAGCCCGCGACTCATTTCCAGTACGCTCCTCCCCGCGCGACCAACCACACATCGCCCCCCCCCCCCGACCTAAATCAGCGCAAACACGCCCACTGCAGCTGTGTTCTAATTACCAGTGAACAGTTTGGCGCAAAATTCGGTAAATTTGTATGATATATACCGTCGTTTACTAGACTGTAGTAATTTAGTTATTCAAATAAGTACCGATTTGATATATAACGCTTCATCATCGTTACGAAAGAGCTTGTAATTGGAATGTAGCCTGAGCAAATTAAATCCAGTTTTAGGTTTCTTCGAGATATTTAGCGCTCTGAACAGACTAATATACCTGTCCCATAAATTATCTGTTTTTATAGAACACGATGTTTCATCGTCACAAAATAAAACGGCTCCTTTCTGTGAGACTTGCCAGTGGTTAAAATTTCCCATGAATGGGTTACGGGCCCAGAGCAGGTTAAGTCCAGTGGTAGGATTGCTACCTTTAGTCTCTGGACCGGCATGTTTATGGATGGCATTTCCTCTGTTCCGGGTGAAACAGTTATACCGCTGTGACTTGGTCGTCATTTCCTCGTGTGGGAGAACAGGGTATACCACGAGAAGGTGAGGATGATTGCAGGGTAGGATAGGCCATACCACGTAGTATTACGCATCACTACCCCTTATACAACATGTAAATAGAATGCCTCGAAATAGATTACCCAGGGTAATGAAATACTACTCCCCACCTGGCAGAAGGAATCATGTTAGACCTTTGAAGAGACTTCTGGATACGTGAGACCGGAACGGGTCAACAAGGGGCCCAACTCCATGAAAGATATATGATGAAAATAAAACGGCGCTGGGCTTTGTCCTAAGCAATTACAATAAAATTACAGGGGCCCATATGACAACTTCGAAGAGATCCAGGAACAGTCTGGAATACCTCTGTATAAAAGCCACTTAGGACGCATTTGTCTGTATAATAATATCAATCTACAGGTACAAACTTCTGCTGGAAGCCATGTTGTGCGACCTCTTGCTCCACAGTCTTTGAAGCAAATTTAATCTCCACCGTAACGTTGAAGTGACTGCGCTGTAGCTGGTCACCTGCGTGCGAAAAGAGATAAAATCACCTGGAACGAAATCAGGAGAACGCGGATTACAGAGAAGAACAACCATCCAGGGTATAGTACTGTCGAACCAGCAACAACTGATGTGTCGGTGTACCCAGTCTTCAGGGACCACTGTGACGAATTGCCTCCCGTAAATATGTGTGCACTTCGCTTTAGTATCACCTGTCCTTGTTGTCCGATACACACTTATGGAAGAAACTTCTGGTGCACGACGATCTCTAATCTAAAAACCATCAGTATTAATATTACCATTCCATTCCGGCCCTCCAATTGTAACATCGTGGTTTCCTGGTCTTAAGAACTTTACATGGAGAATTTTAGTTCATTTTGGGTACCGTACAGAAAACATCAAGTTTCGTCACTTATGGTGGTATTTAGAGAAGGTCCGCGTCATTACTGTCCACTGTGATGAAGTTGCCGCCGATTGTTATGCAGTCGCTAAATTGATCCTACGTCGGTAGGACTTCCTGCATATTCAGTTTCATCCTGAAGACAGAGTGGCGACTTATCTTCCTTTCTTAGTCTGTCGTTTTTCTGCTTACTCGTTGTAGGTGCAGACGATTATTGTTGCATCTGATCACACCAGTGACAAACACACTCGGTAGGACCCCTCTGAACGAGGGATAGGCCTGTGGCAGAAACCTCTGACAAAACAAAACACTCACAAGAGAAAAACACCGATACTGCCGGCGGGATTCGAACCTGCAATCCCAACAGTCGAACGGCCGCAGACCCGCACCTTTGACCGCGCGGGATGTGGAAATTATCGACCGAAAGTCCGACACACCATGCGAATCTTTTTTTTGCCGTCTGATGACAATTAGTGCGTATATCCTTCTTTAACGGTCACGTGGTCGTTATTTCGCAAAGTTGCTGGCTGTGACGGACTTCTAACGGTTTAGCCCCGTTATTAATCTTGTGATTCCACTCGGACACCGTAAATTTGTAGTTACATGGCCCTATTGATGGCCATGCAAAAGTCCGAGATTCTGCAATCATTCTTGTCAATTGATGTCAGAATCTTACCCTTGATCGAAGTGATGCGTCTCCTCACTTCAAAATCTCCCTCTTGGCCTTTGTATGGCCAGCCGAATAATGGAGCGTGTGTCTGTAAGTACGAGCGCATCTGCCACAATATTATTCTGTTCGCTTCTCTTCGAGAACGTTTTTATCTGCAACGTAAGTTGGTACGAGATAGGCGTACCTAACCCTCTGATAAGACGGTGGTTATCCAGTTATTCAGTAGATTAACCGATGTTAAGGATTCCGTGGTGATTTTTATTCATTCTCTACAGGCGAATAACTGGGAAGTTGACTGCTTGCTAATGGGCCGTGGTTTCTTCTTTCTCAATTATACATTCGTACCGTAACCTGCCACAATTTTTGTCGTTTTTACCACACTATGTAATCTATGTAGTTGAAACAGCATCTTTAATTTATGTAACTTTGTTTCGCCAACTCCATTTAGTTTCCACAATATAAAACTAAGAGTAGGCCTATAATTTTCCTAAGCGTCCTTTAGTCGAATTAGCTTCAAAATTGTTATTTTTTTAATTTTCTGTGGGGTAATACTAAACAATAAAGGACTTTACGTTTTATTTAGATCAGCTTTGTAGTTAAAATTGTTAATTTGGACTTAATGAAAATCAAAATTGGTCGCCTCTCGGTAGACTAACAGGAATGTGTGTCATGCTTTTTTATTGACCTGTCACTGCCATAAAACGATGTTTTGTCTTTGTTGTTGTTGTTGATTATTATTATTATTATGTTATTGATGTCAAAATCAGTCCAGCCTTCTTTTCTTTGGACTGCCTTCCGATTAACACCGGGTTGTCACAGTCATAACCCTCTTCTCCGTTAAATACGTAGGCTGAATATTTTTTACAATTCCATGACAACAAAGGTGTGAGCTTAGTTACTTCAATAGTGCTGGGTGCATCTTTATAATTATAATAACATGGCAGGTCAAAAAATTCCCTGCTTTTAAGTAAACCATACATTAATCATAGTTTTCGCCGCATCCAGCTGTTGGAGCTCTACTTTAAGCCAGCTGAACCCGGTCCAAATTATTGACTGCAGTGTGTCTCATCTTGAGCGTCCTTGACCGAATTGCGAAGTGATTGTGTTAAACAAAAGACGGCTTTACGAAGCTGACGTCACTTCAGTTACAGCAAGTAATTCAGCAAATACGTTCCAAAAGATGCCGATTCCTTTTTAACTCAGTCTCGACGTCGGCGTTGACGTTGGCGCCAAGAAGAAACGCTCCACATATTATGAAGAAAACGACGCCAACATACTGGCAAGAGGTGAAGCGCCGGCGACGTTAGAAAACACAATTAAATACCTGCAGACACAAATTGCACACAACGTAAAGTAATAGGCCTATAATTCTGTAACCGGTTCGCGCCAAACACTTACTTAAACAGCACAGTTAGCCCAATACACAGCATGTTGACGCAAAGCCACATTTTGAGACAAGCGCTTATGTTGGGTTCAGGAGTGACCGTGTTGATCCGAAGATAACTTCACCCGCCCGTACGCTTGTATTCCGGAGAACGGAAATTATTTCAAAAAATGCTGGAGAAACTGGATTGTTATGTAAGTAAAAATATATGACGACGAGAGTTGAGTTGGTTGATTTATGTTGGTATTTTTTTCTGTCAGCTCGTGACGGACTTAAGCGTAGTAAAGTATGAATTATCTTTATATTCACTTTGTTTATTTTTATCACTATATGGATACAGCAAGATATACTTCGTATTTTTCTCAGGTGATTTAATCGAAGGCTGTGTTGAAAATAAACCAGTCTTCTTTGTAGTCACTGTATCATTGCGACTTCCTAAGCTACGGACAGCAGTAATGCAAGAAATGCAGACTTTAGACCTATATGTCTTCTTTATAAATTAAACTGAGAGACCAGGTGCACTACATCACCATTATCACTAGGCGAATGAAGTCCTTGGTGTCCTTTGGACAGGATAATAACGATGCCACCGTGTCAATCAGTACGTCAGTCGTTCGCGCAATTTCTCTTCGGCGGCTTGAAATTTTTTATCGTCGTGTTTATTGAAAGTTCGACACGTCTCCGCCGGTAATTTTTTCATAGTCACTCGGCCAGGCGGGCGACATTCATGAATTTCCTGCAAAAGTCTTTACTACCATTTTAATCGAGAGGGATAATTTTCGATCGTAAGAGTTCCATCACTGATCGATCGATGTCAGCTGTTGCTCCCTCAACCAGCGATTTCATCCTTTATCTTTGACTGTTCGGCACTTCTTTCCTTGCAAATTGTTATAAGTAGGCAACTATACTCGTACTTAAATGTGAAAATGTTGCACCAGTTTGTGGGAACTGCTTACAGGCTGATGTGGTTTTTCAGTATTACTTTGGTTTGGTAAACTGAACCTCGTTTGATGGGAATTCTGACACATAGTCAAGGAACTGGAAGGGGGCCTAGTGGTATTCCCATCAAGGGGATCCTGCCTGAGGGTGAATTGCCTGAAATGTAAGACAGAATTTGCCACCTTTTTTGGCGGTTATCTCTTTCTTGACCTCCCCTGTTGATCTTAAGGGAACGGTGCTCGGACGTGGCAATTTCCATTCACTTCCCCTGAAAATCTTCTTGAATTATGGGGAACAGTCGTAATACTGTACCACCGCAACTGTTCTTATTGTAGCATCTTATTTTTTTATATCTGACTTAAGCGTCCTAATTCAAGTTATATTCTTATTACTGTGCACTACAGGCACAGTATTTTAATATCCTCGTTTGGTTTCAACAGACGACTGACAAGCACTTCGAAAGTAGTCGGGTAAAATTGTGACGGGTGACCCACCACCCTGAGTTACACGTTGCGTGATTGCCCTCGATTACTCAAGTGCATTTTGGACATGGTCCCGTGAAATTCCCAATAGACCTCCCAGTTAATCTCATTGATAACCCAAGTAATTGGTAGCTACTGCTTCTTGTGTTATGACGTATATTTATTTCTCCTCCATGCTACAGGCCATATTATTACTTAAGCTTCGGCACTATGTAATTTAAGGAAATTTTGACGCAAAGAGCCGTAATTTGGGCGTGTGCAGCTCCACAGAATTTACACCTCCGATAAATAGTCTCAATTTACGTTCAGATACAGAGGCAGTAATTTTGCGATTTGCAAAAACTGCAATAATCTGCACAGAGAGAGAGAGTGAGATGGGGGGGGGGAGGTGAGACGACCTGCCCACTGCTTCTGACGTCATTTTCTAGCAATATTTATGGACGAAATGCAAAGTCGTCTGTTTCAAGTTTT
>Ga0123354_10001318_pt1 | contig 29631 bp, 13 predicted proteins | sample TergutLab28metaG_2_FD_97872 | JGI IMG/M metagenome (GOLD analysis project Ga0123354, IMG submission 97872) | Labiotermes labralis P4 segment gut microbial communities from Petit-Saut dam, French Guiana - Lab288 P4 | ecosystem: Host-associated > Arthropoda: Insects > Digestive system > Gut ... | reverse complement strand
TAATCTGCATATTTCAAAATATATTGAATTTACAGTAAGTAATAACAAAGAACAAAATTACAGTGAGAATTTTTATGTTGTTAACATTATGTTGTTTACATTATGTTGTTGTATTTCTAAAAATATAGTGTCACTTGTAAAATCATAAAAATTTACCACAGTTTGTGGCTTGGAAGCAAGTGAATTTCAATGCAATATGACAGATCCACTGTCAGTATCAAAAAGAGAAGCAAATTGTCAGTGACTGTCCTTGGGCATGAATAATGTTAACAGCTGACACAGCTGTTTCTGAAATGTGTTCCAGTCTAATTATTTTGCTGTGCAAACATCTTGATATGTTACACAATGAAAACTGGATTTTGTACTGACCTTTATGTTTGTTTTCTCCACAAGGCTGGTTGTGATACCTGTTATTGGCAAAGCTCCATCAGTAACAATGTGTAAATGTTTGCTAGATGGAAGTTCATACTTTTTTTTTAGTAAATTACCTGTCCACAGAAAAGGTTCAACAGTAATAGATTATGCATAGGATTTGTTCCAAAATGTCATCAGATACAACGAAATTTCAGTTGCAGCTGTGAATAAAAACAGCAAGCTGAGCAGGATCTTTAACATCTGTGCTTTTTGTCTACTGTTATTGAGTAGGTTTTAAAAATTTTTATACTTTACTTGGGGTTAATTCCCCCCCCCCCCCCCCCCACCAAATTATTTGCTATACTTGTATATTCACCCACTGTCTTGCTGAAGCATGTTTTTGAATTCTTGTGCTTTCCTATGACATGTTTTCAACTGTTTTAATTAAATAATCTGCATAAAGTACCTTTCTGTAGAGGGTCTTCAGTTCGTTGCAATTAAATTTGACGATATAAAACTTCTTTCAACTGCTGATTCATGATTTATTGATGGTAAAGAATATTTCTTGTTAATTTTTTAAAGCTGATGTTAGTTTGCGCAATTTATCAGTTCTGTGTTTCTTTCTGGTGTGTTTCATAAGGACAGATACCAACCATCTCTTCACAAATCGGACATCTGATATTTACAAAATGTTAGAGAAAGTTTATGGAAAGAACACACAGGTTTTAATTTTGGTACGTTTAGGGAAGGAAGGGAAAGTGTTAGCAGATGATGAAGTTCCAGCTGATAACTTCAGACACTGATTAAATGATGGGAAATGAATGTGGATTGACAGTTCTGAAGATATAGGACAAGCGGAGAGCACTTTTTCCTTAAGACCTGAATATGAAGAAAGCTCATACCAGCATGTTGCTGTAAGTTTCTCAGAACTGTAGCAAGGTCTTTTGCAGATCATGACATTTTAAGAAAATGGAAGGTAATAAGTCTTGGCTGTAGTGTGACCCAGACAGAATGACTCATGATAATATGTGGCTCTAATATGACTCAGACACGATGACTGATGATAAGACATGGCTCAAATATGATCCAAACACAATGGCTGAAGTTAAGACATAGCATTAATGTGACCCAGACATAATGACTGATGATGAGACTGGGCTCTGATATGACCCAGACACAATGACTGATGAAAAAAATGTGGCTCTAGTGTGACCCAGACAGAATGACTGATGATAAAACCTGGCTCTAGTGAGACTCAGACACAATGACTAATGATAAGACTTGGTTCTAGTATGACTCAGACAGCATAGAAACTGACTTGGTGATCAAATGACATATGGATTTCAGAAATAAAGATTGAAACCTTGTTGAACTGCTTTTTTGATATTAGTGGAGTCACCTATCACAGTTTAGTTCTCTAAAACAGTCCACTTTCAAGTTTGAGACTCATTATGAGCACCTGGTCAAAAGAGGCCAGATCTTTGCACCTGTCTTTGGACTTTATTAAAGTGACTTTGGTTCCATATCACATGGCGGTGCAGTTGGTTGAGGCACTGCGCTACAAGGCGGTAGGTTATGGTTTCAATACCTGATGGTGTCACTTTAAATTTTCATTGACATAATCCTTCCAGCTGCACTATGACAATGGGGTTGACCTAGCCTCTAACAGAAGTGAGTACCAGGAATATTTCCTGAGGGAGGGAGTAAAGGTGTCTGGTGCATAGGGTTGACAACCTTACCACCTTCATGTGCCGATTGTCTTGAAATCTGGGAGCCTCAACCTCCTGGAACCCTCAGGGCCTGTCCAGGCCTGTAATGGGATTGCTTTACGTTTTGGTCCAAATACATTTCCACTATAGGAAATATCCACTCTAGTTACCTGATTTGTCCGTGTGGGACTTTTCTTTATTCCGCAAGTAAGGTCACCTGAAAAGTTTGCTTTGAATACCTTGAGTACATTCAGAGCAGCGTGATGTCAGTTTTGAATAATACTGTTAAGAAACGACTTCCAGTAACATTTCCAGACATGATTACTCCCCACTAAAGATCTGACGGTGTATCTGTTATAGAACTGTCCCTTTTTTTTTTAATGTGATTTATTGCATTTGAAGTTCTTACAAGTACATATAGGGTGTACAAATTGTTCCGATAACCAATTTACAACAGTAGTTTTGAATGCTTTTCATGTGGGTGTGGTGTGATACATCAAGGTTACAGCAGTGAAAAAGAAATACAATGTAAAAAAACACTGCGGATGTTAGGTAAAATCTACAATAGGAGGTGTTTTGTTCGTTTGTGTGTGTATTTTCTGTACTGTGCGAGGAGGTCAGGTAGGGAGTAATTTCCTATTTGAGAAATAAGAGGGTTGGAGTGTGTGGTACACTGCTGAAAAAATTTTTCCGTCAACCGGTAGATGAAAGTATGAATGTACTCAAGTGAGAGAGTGGAGTGAAGGTAGTGTATGGGGGTTCGTCTGGTGTAGTCGCCGATTACCCTTAGGCATTTAGACTGCAATATTTGTATGTGTCGGTCATTTGACTGTGATGTGTTGCTCCAGACAGGGTCGGCATAAGTAAGTAACGGACGGATCATTAATTTGTAAAGTGTGAGTTTGTTGAGTGTGGTTAACGTTGAGTCGCGAGCAAGGAGGGGGAAGAGCTGAAGTAATACACCGATGGCTTTGTGTGTGACTGTATGGAGATGTTTTGTAAAAAGGAGTTTCGGGTCAAGCGTAAGGCCTAGATATGCCTGTATCTAATAATATACCGTAACATCGAGAATATCAAATTCTAACTCGGTGAAATCGGGCACGGAAGGAAATAAAAACACATAAAATTACATATTTTATTTAAACGGGCTTTTGAAACTGCATAGGTTAGACATAACAGTCCAGTAGGTAGTATTCTTAAATTCGTGGGTTCAGTTCTGGACACCCAGACCGATCATCGTCCTGACAAAAGGTGGGACAACACCATAAACCCCTTTCGCGTCATTGCAATTCACAACGTCGACTCATGTAAAAGAGAGAACTGTGACGAACATAATACATAAACTTCGCATCCATACGGATATATAGAAAGACAGGAAAACATATGCAGCAAAAAGACAACATTATGTTTCACACTGCTCTTTGTTTATCTGTGCGTTATGCCTGATAAAAAGCTGCGCCCAAACATAATATTGGTACGATACAGTGGGTCCAAGATTGACACAAATGCAGAGAGCACTTAATTTAATGGAAACCAACTGCAGAACGTGAGAAGGGGACGCCGAAACAAGGACCAAGGCTATACGTCTTTATCAAGCAAACTGTCGTGCATTAGGAGCACACGAATGAGAAAACTACGAGAATGTGAAAACCCAAATAAAAGGAAGCAACTTTCCTAATTCTCCAGGTCGTCGGTTGCATAAGTCGGGCAATTTCCTTCCCCCATGCTCCTATTTTATTGCTATATAATCAAGAAGAAGAACTACGCGCGGAATGTCTTCCGCTTATGCAGTGACAGATGTTTAAAGCCCGCGAACATTTACTAGTACTTGCAATATTTCAGACAGCGCGTTAAGGTAACAAAATGAAAATCTCTAAGTCAGGTACGGCATTAAAACAGCTAACACGAAACCTAAAACAGATTAATGTGCAATTTACGTGTAAGAAGATACAAATGGGCCTATCACACACACACACACATTTTACTGACGACCGAACTATAAAAACAATGTACAGTCTACGACAACATAATCGTTATAATTATCGGACTGAAAGTTGACACAAAACATACAGTCGAGCCAGACGAGAAAGGCGTTTGCACAGGACGTCTTATACATTCATTATATAATCGATACCCGAAGGAACGTGGCGCCTTCTCCGTGGAAATTCAGTTTAAAGGACTACAGCAAATTTTATTTTTTCGTAGTCTCATGTGACTTTATGCAGGCCAATTTTATTTAACAAAATTCTTTGTTAGACGTTAGCTTGAGCCAATAATTATTAAGACGCAGTCGTAAAAGTAACCACTCCATAAAACTATCTTCGTGCACACAGTAAAATGTTATAGCTTCATCCAGTCTACTTTGTGCATTAAATGTCTGTACATGTTCTTCCAATAAAGTCGTAGTTATTTAGTGTAAAATTTAAATATATTTTTCAACCGAAGCACAAGCGGAACTACCAAACATTAAACATTACGCGAACATACTTGATGTAATATTACTTCCTAATAATTGGCAAACATGAAGATGTTTGAAGATTTTGACCGCCATATTCTTTTAACTCGGTGTATACATTTGCAATAAACACTATAAAAAAACTATATGTACAAACACTGCAGCAAACGCTGAATTTTGTTATCGAGAGTCAGAAAGCGAAACAACCATCTCGTGATGTACAGCAAATTAGTGCAATATGCCGTATACCAAAGGAGCAATGCGAATCTTCATTCTGTTGTTGTATAGAGGGTGAGGGGTGGGGGGTGGGAAGGGTGATAAAGTAAGATTATCTCACGAGATAGAAATTCTTGCAGCGGTGTTTACAGAAGACTCTAGTCTTCTCGGATAAGAAATCACACCGACTGGTAAATAGTTGCCGACGTTTCGAAAGAGATACCTGCCTTCATATTCGTATTCTACTTAGTCAAAACCACAGAACATCTTCACTGCTAAAGATTCTAGTAGCGACTTAATTGGTAAGAGGTTTCGTAAATTTTAGAACCTAAATTATACCGAGGTAATAAACAATAGCGCATCTCGTTTAGCGTGTATCTAATTACCTCTAACACCCCAGATTACTGTAGAATTCGAAACTTGGTAATTAATGGCTCACTACTTCTGGCGACAGATGTAGAGTCTACTGCCATTCTCTTTCAGAAAAGCTACACAAACAACAACAAAGGACACGCAAACAAATTACAATAACAGAACACATCGGAAAAACATGTAACTGAATGCAAACCACACACAGCCCAGAAGAATCAGCTTCGAATCTTAGTCGAGGAACAATCTTTACTAACTACGGTTTCCTGTACCGTTCCGAAGTGGCAGACGAAAATGGGGAAGCACCTTTAATTGCAATACCCCTTCCTCCAACATTCTTTCTGTTCCCCTTACAATACGTCCCTCCTAATTTATGCTAAATGTGAGTGTTTGGCTTAATAAACTGCTAATAAGAAAGCAGTGTTCAGTCACACACATCAGAACGCGCACAAACAGTGCTCCACTTCTTGGTCCACGCACTTGTAGCACATCCTGCTACGCTGTAACGCTACGGTGTGAAAGACCAAGATAAAGAGCATAAATAGATGCATTTTGCCAAGAGGAACGAAAGGATGAGAGCTACCCCTGTCTGCGTGACACATTGCAATCGTTTCAATAGATATATAATCCGTCGGCGTAACATTTGTGCCAGTAAGTAAGATCTCTAAAACCATCCCCTTCTCTCCACGCATGGTGGCCATGCGGATATTCTAATACAAAACATATTACAGTCATTCAATTTAATGTTTTAAAATCTAAGTCATACAGATCGGCTATTCTGCTTACATATAGGGCAAAGTCGCCTAGGAGTAGGCACTTATTTCTTTTCGTTTAATAAACAAGTCGTTGTAATTCGAGAAACATTATACATCTAACATGATTCCTTATCTATTTGGGAACACAATAAAATTGAATAGAAACCTCTCAAATATTTTGCCAATTTTACAAGGCCACTGTAATGATGAAGTGTACGAAGACCACTCTCGTACAGCCAGCCGAGTAAGAGTACGCACACTAACAATTATCACTCTTCGTAACTCGTAAAGGCTTCTTGCCACCACTCTGAGCACTTACCACACGTGATCCAGTTCTCGGTTATAGGCTCCTCATATACATCGACACAGCCGGACAGTTAATTGTGTTCTGAGATGCGAGTTTCTTCTTTGTTAACAAGGACGACTTTCACGACGTTGATGGCTTGAAAACAAACTACCTCTTGCACCTGAAATTATTCTTCGGTGCTTTTCCTCGTTCATTTTGTTCACCTGGCACTCTTATCCTCTTTCCCTCCAGTACACTCTTGTAAGGTGAACCTGACAATATTTATGATTTTCTTATTGCGTTTCTTCGTTGTCCGGTTCTGTTAGCTTGTGGCAGCGGTTGCATTTGGACCACAATAACTATGCATCTCTGTCGTTCAGAGAGACTTATCTGGAATAGAAACAGAGTTATAGTTGCGTTTGATGCAGCAGATATTATGGAACTGACCCACGCACACTGATATCAGGGAACGCCCTGAATATACCCCTCCTTTGCTGTAGGATTTTTAGGTTTTTCAGATTTCTCCAACATTTTTTCATCGCACCTATCTCTTACATTGTTAAAAGAATTCCAGCACTGTATTCTATGGAATCCAGTGATTCTGCCCATGCTGCACTGTCCTTGAGCGCCAAGAGCAAACCCATGTCTCTTGCAAAGGTTTCTCTCACCCATTCTTTCCCAGCTTCTTTCTTTATCGAATCTGTGAAGGCTATTTAAATCAGCAAATTCAAAACACAATTGTATAACTCCTTCCTTATCGGTCCATAAAATTTTGCGTCCTTATCCTGGCAGTGTTTCGCAAATTCTTGGTCCATTTCCAGAGTAGGGACTTTTCTCAGCTTCCAAGTGAAGTCGTAATTGTACCCTGAAGGCAGACCATCTTCGAAGGACACTGTAAAAACTAAATATGGTCGTGTCAGTAACTACAAAATATCCTTCAATACATTTAGCACAGACATTTATGTGACCCACTTTAACTGTAAAAATATGAATTACGACATAGTAAATTTACAGTCGACTGCTATATTTGTGGAAGGAATGATGCTGGAAAGCAAAGGTCATATTCTGACACTCAATTCACGTGCTCTCAAAATCTTACGAACAAAACGGGATATTTGCAAGTAAGCAGGGCCGAAGTCATTTTCTCAGAGTGCATTCATTAGTTCCAAGAGACTCTGCAACCTGTCGTCAACTTTCACCGCTGGCTAGTCTCCTCTTAGTTTCTTCCATCTTTTCTTCCGTAAATACTAGCTTTCGTGCTTTTTTTATATTTTCCCATTCCATTGTCCTGCTTCCAAAACATGTCGTTTGTTAAAAATATAAGAAAACAAAAGTATGCAATAATTAAGTGGGGCGTCAAGAGTTTGTGTGTACTCTTGGGCTCCTCCTTCTTGCGTCCGCGTACCTTCCACACACTTCAGTACCATGACTGGTACTTCCTTTACAATATTTGTACCACACAACAAAACGCATAATATGAGCTTTCTTTCAATGTACTACCAACTGGCATTAAGTACATAATATCGACAGTATCGTTTAAGGTATTTATTCGAAATATTACAGTTTTAAGCCGCAAGACGCATTTTTACCTGCTGAATTCAGACGAATTCGCTGTTCCTTTATGGGTAACACCCATAGGGACTGGTCGCCCGCGCGGATTTGTTCCCCGCTCAGTACTGCGCACTGCCTAACAAAGGCACTGCGTACTCTTACATGATGGCGCACTCTTACCCGACCTTGCCCTATTTGGGATGCTATTTTAAGGCATGAATAACAATACGGTAATGGCATGTTGCACATGATTTCATGCTGACGACAAACGGCTGTGGAACGTGGTAAGAATCCCACATAAATACGAGGAAAATGTAAATTATCTGGGACTTGTGATAAAATTGAAAGTATGTTGACGGTCACGAGCTGGAAATGCGTAGAAGCAACGTCAAGTAATCGCTACTCAAATACATTTACAGAAAAGCGGGTGCTGCAGACGAATACATTAAGAGTTTTATTTCCAAGCTGTTACCCCAGAAGTCTATCATTTAAACTTCCGTACATGCGATTTCTGAACAGCAAATATGGCCACAATTGGCAGTAAGTCCGATATTCTACTTCTGTATTTATGAAAACCTTAGAACTTCTTGGAAGTCGCCAAATTCGAGTTACAATCTGCACGACTTACAAGGAACGTCTCAGGATCCAGACACGCTGCTATGCTCTGCATGTACAGCACACAACTCTTCTTAACACCATACACGCGATACTTTCTATTTCGGCGCTGCACATAGTTTGTAGGCGTTAAACAGTGTGGGCAAAGAATTCCGCTGCCAGCAGTTGCCTAGACTTATCCAAATTTCACACCAAAACAGTTGCCGCTGTCCTCCCATAATCGATAATCTGTAAACTGTCAACATCAACCTGCAACAATCAATTCAACTGAAAACTTCATTACCTTGCGAGATGTCGTATGTGCCGGTGCAGGTCCTATAATAAATTGCCTTCATTATACATACCTACAGATTGACATTTACAGGGGTGGCCCTTCTCACAATGGGTACTGTCGATTGCGAAAATAAAGTAAAGTTCAATCAGTAAAATCCATTACACGCACAACTTGTTTTAGTCATTACGTCAAAAATTCTTGTTACCAACATGTGAACGACGACAAATTTGAACGCTGTATATAAATGTTGCTCAGTATTAACGTTACAACCGGCAGACAGCTAAGTGATGCAAATCTCAAAACGTTTCACGATTCTCGTTTTTTAATTGTTGGTTCATTGACAATTTAATGATTCTACATTAAACCAAACGTCATTTAGAGATGAATAAGATAAAAGGATGGTTTAGTAAAATCACATGAAAACGATGGACAAAAATGTCTCCGCTGTTTCTATACATTATGCAAGTATTCGTCTGCAAGTAATCAAACCAAAAACACCAACATCAGAATAATCAGAAGCCTACTCCAGACAGAGTATCTACGGAGTAAGAGACGACACGAGTACTACTGTGTCTGCCTGTTCGCCCCATAGTTTCGTTTCTAGCCATAACAAACCGTATGTGCACCGAATAGAGCCGGCCCGACTCATTTCTATTCGACCAATTCATTTACGCAGAAGAAGTCAGGAAAGCCGTACAATTTTTGCTGTTACCGGACAGACGTTATTCGAAATTTAATGTAACTTCAGAAACAAGACTTCTGTTTATGACAGAAAATAGATAAGGATGAAACTACTGCTGAATTAGTAAAAAGTAATCGGCTAATAAATGCTTAGCGCGAGTCACTCGTATAAATGTGAATATTAATGGAGATTTACGAGTATTTCGTGTGTAAATTGAATTTGGAATGATGCATAGTGTAAAGGTGTGAAGCTCTGAGCGAGGGTGCGGGAAAATGACAAAACACACGGAATTTTTTGAAAGAAAATACTGAAAACATCCAGATGTGCAACAATTACACTTACTGAATTGACACTACGTTCAGACAACACAAGTGGCAAGGCGTTATGCATGAAAGTGAAGTACTGGTTAGGTTTGTTCCACACGCGTGTTCGGGATACATTAAGACACTACAAAAATAAATAGAAACATTAGGATTACTACATACTTGGCATAATCAGAGAACAATATATAAGCTGAGTTTGTAAAATAACAAAGATGGAAATACTTTAAAAAAACATAATTTATCTGTCGACATCAGTCGAAAGGTTTCCTTCCTATATTACTGCGAATGGGAATAAAAGAGAGGTGAAGAGAATTACGTTGAAAGCTGCAGAGATAAAAAAGCGAAAGAGTATGGTAGAAAGCAGGGATTTGTATGTTAAGAGGGATTAGGACAGTATTCGAGAGAGGAAGACGCCCCTGCTTGGGAAAGGGGGATGCTAAACATACAAGCCTATTATGAAAACTTTCGGGAAACAAAAAGTGGAGAGCATAATTTGGATAGTGAATGGTTTAGTATGAATGAAAACGTAGCCCCATATGAAAGTATTAAATTGTACAGATGTAACAGAGATTAAGAACACGGAGAGGTACCTGTTTAAAATTAGATGCAAACGAGAAAATACAGTCAGTAAAAACGCCGCCCTCACTGCGGACTATAGAGAGACGAGAAACTAAGAAAATTATTGGGGAGCAGAGGAAGGATTGTAACGGTACGCACACGTAATAGCAGTAATGAAACAGAATGAGTACAAAATGAGAATAGGCAATTGTAAATTGGCTGCGTTTATCGAAAATGCGCACCGTAAGAACTGACGTCACGAGGACGCGGGTAATGTAATGCAACGAAACACGACTCAATAAATGGTTCAAGGTACAGCTGTTCACATACATGCCAAGAAAGCATTAGGGAGAATGGAGGTATAGTTCCGCTCATTCTTAACCTTGGCACAATATGCAGGTGATGTCGGTAAGGCGTTGTTTTTCGATTACATGATTTTTAATTATCAACACCCAAACAAAAGTAAATACACAGAATGATTCAAAAGTCGTGTCAATATGGACCACGGTCTGAGATATCTATAATGAGTTTCGGTGTTTCATATGTTGTATTTAGGCTATAACAACTTGCATCGAAAACTAGGCTACAAATTCGAAATCCAAATAAGACTAATGACCCACCTTAAGATAACATGCCAACCTACAGGGACTGGTGTATCAGAGACAGACGAATGGACAGCTTTGAATTGGTACTGTGTTACATCCCTAGGACAGCCATTACTGGCTGGACAGTCCTTGGAGCATATGAGGACGATGTAGAGAAAGTCAGATTCCATTCCACATCGCCTTGTCTGTCACTGTGCGCATTCTCCACTGTCGTCGTAGAAAGGCACTGTCACGTTCCTTTCCTTCCTCTGGGGCCGGTCCCGTACTGTGGGTGTTCTATCTGCCACAACAGAGCATGCAGAAGCTTTCAAGTTGCGGCGACTGACGCAGACAACTGTAATGCTTCGAATTCCAATAGGGCTGTTTTTCAACTGGGAGAATATAAGTTGTTTTTCTGCCCAATCCACACTCCTTATATTGATTTATTTTCGTCAGCACTCCTAATTTCCGTAACTTGAAAGTTTCAGTTATACGAATATCATTCTCTAAAATGTTCCGCATAATATCTCGCTCTGAATTCGCAACTGTGATGACGATATTTGACTGAAAAAGGTTTATATTTAGAGGATTGAGGTAATTTCATAATCCGAAGCTTCACGGAGATACAAGTGTTCTGGGATACGACGCCGTGTAGTTGAGCGAATAGCGCTCGACGTTTCGAAGGATCGTTGGTACCTTCAACGTACGGGTCATGCAGTCCAAGAAGACTTTTGACTAATTCGCAAGAGCTCTTCCGAAACCTCAAATTTCTCAGTCGTCATCATCATCATCCGTCACGAGTTAGGCCTTGATATATCTGTTTCGGCCTCGTCGAATAGTCTCTTCAAACCCATTTATTCCATGTCGTCTCCGTTCATTTGGTCTAAAAGGTGTCGACCCTATCACTGGACTACCTAGCGGAAGAATAGTAACCGGCCATAAGAAATTATTTACTTTCAAGCCTCCGTGTAAAGACAAATTTCTCAGTAAAATTCGTAATCCGTAGCCTACCTTGACCAAAATTATTAGAGTGATGAAACCAGGAAAATGAGATGCGTGGAACATGTAGCACATATGGGTAAGATGTGAAATTTGGGCACGCAAAGAGGTCAAACATAGACGCATACGACACAAAAATACTGAAGTGGCTTGAAACAAACAGGATGTGCACTAAATTCAGCTGGGTCAAGATTGAATCCACTGGCGGGTTCTTGTGACGACGGCATTATTAAGCTCTGGGTTAAACAGAACACTCCTCAGTACTTCACAAGTGTTACGTATGCTGAACTGTTACACTTAGAGGGCCGCATGCATAGTCAGTTTCAATAATTCAAAACTACTATGCCTCTTCACCTCGAGTAAAGTTCAATTTCTCAGAGAAAAATTATAGTTACTTACGCGGACTGTCCCCTTACTTCATAGAGCAGGGTCCTTCTGAAGGAGCTAATCGGTTCTCAGCCAGACACGAAATTCCTTGCATTTTATGGAACCCGAAGTTTCATTACAGCATTTACAAGTGCCCGGGAGTGTCTTCTACACGACGTAAATGTCAATATGCCTCAACACATTCCTCTATACTATTTTCGAATATTAACAATTACTGTCTGTCAAGTTTCATTGCCTATTTTCTCGACTCTTATTCCGGATTATAAGTACCATGCCTCCTAACAATCAACTTCGTAACCTTGCTCGAAAACACACTCACACATTACCTCCGTCTTTCGCGCGCTCCCGCCGACACAACACAAGGAAGCATCCCCGATGCTCTTCCATTCGTGTTACATGAATGCGATGGCTTGTATTTGCTGTAGCGTTTTACGATATTTTATTGTTATATTGCTGTCGTCTAAAGATCGTATAAAATTCCAATTTTATTCCCCAACACCGATGACACAGCTCCCCACGGGAATTCACTAAATGTCACCCAGAAAAAAAAAGAGAGAGAGAGAGAGAAAAGTATCGAAATGGTTAACAATGGATAGCAATGGGAAACAAACAGAGAAAAGCTTACGATACGGGCCACCTATTCTGCATATCAACAGACAGACAGACCGAACACGATAGACTGTAATTGGGATACTTTCAAAAATTTATTGTAATATCCCTCGAAAGAGGAACGATTCTATGGTGTTTTCTACAGGGACTAAAAGTGGCGATTGTGGTCAGTTTAATGTAAATTTTCGGTACTGGTCTGGGACGAGCAGAAGTCCAGTAAATTACGGCGTGTTTGAAAAGTCAGAATCGGATTTTAAAAAATCAGCTTTTAAGTATGTCCACAATTATGTAAAAATAATACGAATGAAATAAGCATATTAGAGTGCACCATTCAAAGTAAAACATTATACATTATCCCAAGAAATGTATGAGAAAAGGAGCAAAGAATTTCAATTCCCACAACCCTTCACATCCATCAGAGTTGTGAAAATCTCATCAATCAAAAAACCTTAAAGTAAAACATGAAGTCATCCATCAAACACAGGGACTTAGTGACATCACTGCTAACACATAGCAGGGAATGTCATCACTAAACCCACCCACCCACCCACCCAAACACACACACACACACACACACACACACACACACACAGCATGCCTCCAAGGAACTTGTCACAGTTCACTTGCAACGCATCCTCGCAACGCAGCAGATGACCCAGTTTCCACATTCACTTTGACACGACCACCCCATTTTAAAAATGTTTAAAACCGGAGTTTTGACACCACAACCTTAAAATGTAGCAAACAGCAGCGAATGTATTAGAAACGCAGCATGCGGAATGTTGCTGCCGCTGTCTATGATGCTCACTGTAGGAGCGCAGACAAAAGTCAGTCCCAGTTTTCACATGAAAGTAATTCCTCTTCAGCTCCCTTTTATTTCTGGTTTCAGTATTCGGCACTGCCACATAACCCCCTTATAATATTCACCTGTTTCACCCCTGTCAAGTAATACCATTACACAGGTGGCACGCATTCAACACTTCTTCCACATTCGCATTATCCCAAGTGTTTCTTCAAACGGAACGGAAACTTAGCAACTTCCTTACCGTATTCTTTTTATATACTGTAAACTTATATATGATAGCTCATAAAGCCCAGCAAAATACATTTACAGAACTAGTATACCAGAAAAAGACAACGATCTCTATGTACTGATCACAGTAAGACCCGGCTTGCAGACTGGCAAGCCCATCAACGCTTTTTATGTAGTTTTTCTCAGTACCTTCAGCGAATGCTGTTACAACACCTTAAATCAACCCACGACAGATTACTTCCGTATCATTCATGAAATGCCACCTAAATAGGTGACATTTAATCTCAGCAATCGAAAGCGTCATCAAATAAGCCAAGAATAAATACATCATGAAGTAAAGGTAGCTACCACCTCTTACACAAAATTTCACCCACATGGGACAGCAAATGTGGAAAGTATTTGTAGAAATCCACTTACGCGCCTCACCGAGTTTAATGCAAATCGGAAGAAAAACGCAGAAAATGTAGGGAAATTTGCACTGACATCACTAAGTACAGTATGCCGTTCACTGGAACGACTTGAGAGTAACTCACGACTGATCAGCGGCTTTTCAAGAAGTTACCGAATTTTATCCAAACCGGACTAAAAGTGTGCATAATACAGGCAGCATTTTATTTACGACCTCAAGTGAAGTATGTCTTTCACCGCAATGAGTGTCAGGAAATTCACAACTGCCTAACGGAATAAGGTTGAGTTCTTCCATAGCGAATTTCACCAACATCAGTCAAGAAGCATGGAAAGTACATGGTTATATTCATTTACTCCCTTGAGAAAAGGAAGACCGTGACAGTGCCGATTTTCACGAAATTTACGCTTACTCTACAATTTTATTAAAGAAAAAAACTCTTATATCAGATTGGAAAAGTTCCGCTTCGAGGTCACACCGCTGGCGCGAGACAAACATACCTCCAAACACCCCTCGTTTACGACACTGAAGTAACCCTCTCCATATTCATTACCGACTCTTTCTCCTCCTCCTCCTCCTCGTCTTCTTCTTCTTCTTCTTCACAAAGCTTTATCGGTGTCACCGAAAACCCATACTTGTAACAAAAACAAAACTCTGGACAAGATTCAATTGAAATTTCCTTTTCTAAAATGCATTTCATCCATTGCCGCGTAAATTTCTAGTCATCATTGTCTTTACGGTCTCCCTTTCAAACTTATCCGGATGTTGTCAATGAATGAAGTCATTTGGCTATTCTGTCTATGTCTACCCTGCGCAATTCTTTTCTCTTTATCAACGAGGAGAACGGGGTTCAATCCCACGTGACTGATTGTGTGTGACATTCCTAGTGGACGAAGTGGAACTGAAGGAGGTTTCTCTCTTAAGTGTCTTCGGTTTCCGCTGTTAATCATCATTCCACCCCTTCTCCATACTCATTTATCACCGCCCTCTGCACTGCGCAGCAGCCCTGACCAGACAGCACATTACCATATCTTCTGTCTTCCCAGTCTGGGCCTTCATCTCTGACCCCACACTTGGCTTGTTATCGAGGCATGAAGTTTGAGTTTTATCCCGCGCAAAGTATCTTTACTTTCATTATTTCTACAGTTCATTTCACACCTGATTCAACATAGTCGTAAACATATCTTCCCAAAAGTGGTTTTGCTGACCGTTCTCTGTCTACTTAATACCCCGTATTCTGCCCCGCAACTTACACACTACTTCAAAAAGATCGTTAGTCATTATGCAGGGCTTTATTCCTGAGGGAACGCTCGTATAGCAGTGCTTTTCTGGATGTTATCAACTGTAATAAAATTATCATAATATACTGAATTAAAAGGGAAACAATGGCACAACCAACAACAGTGTTTCATGGAACTACATCATATGTGAAATACGTCTTTAACATTCAATACTCTATGAGAATTGATGACGTCACAGCGATTACTGTCCAGATTACGTCAGTGTATCCTGACGATGGGGGCAGTAGATGTCTTCGAAGCATTTTACCTATATACAAAACCACGAGACATCACATCCCAGAAGACCGTAATCTTAAGCTCATCAAAACACGTCTCAATTTTTTTTGGAAAACCAAAGTTTCCCATAAAGAAAGTTTCGTAAATGTACTTACACCACCTTCTTCAAACTACGCCCCCACTTGTACAATACGTAGCACAATTTCTTGCATGACGACAATAACAGTGCTTCGTAAGTAATGCACAAAACACTACACACTTTCAGGCTTACCAAACGTTACCTGTTTCAATACAAACATCGCGATAAAGACTGCATGTTCTCATTGTGGTATTTTAACCATCGGTGTCGTCAGCTGCGTGAAGCCATGTAGTGTAGTAGCCACTTACCAACGTTTCGAACGGTAAAGGATGGAGGAATTAGTTTCACCTGAAACCTTGGCAAAATGTAACCAGACTACACGGCGTCACATTCCAGAAGAAAATTCACAACTTTGTAGCTGCATCCGATTTCATGTCCACTGCATTCCAATTAATTTTAATCCAACAAAAATAACACTTTCAAGAGGTACGAATTTGTTTTAGGAAGAGTAACCTGCCCTCTTTTCTACGTTCTTGTTGCCGATAAGGATCACCATCTGGCAACATGAGACGAGAACCGATCAGGGCAAACGGTGTGGTGCATGATGCTGTATCTCGCAAAACGGCAGACTGATTGATTACCAACAGCCAATACACTGGAAACGGTCTGGGCTTTCTGCACACCAAGATGCAGGCTACAGTCGTCACAAGAAATCAGACGGCTGGAAGATACGAGTACAATACAACGATTCCCTTTTAAGGCACTACCATGAAATTAGTTTCGAAAGTCTCCGGAACACAAGCGAAGAATCTGTTGATACAGCTGATTTTCGAGCCGAGACTCGAATAGTGTTTTAACAACGGCAAATTCTGTATGGTTGGTACTGTGAAATTTGTGTACAGCCGGCGGAGAATGGGCGAAGCGAAGCGACAGCATCCGTATGCAATTTTAAGATTCCGTCCCTCAACTCCACAGTATTGTCTGCGAAATATCATGAATTTGGTCTTGACATGGAGACTGTAAAATGTCCCGAATGTCGGCGACAGACCTCACACATAACCGCCGCCACCTCCCCAAGAATTGTTCAACAAACGCATAGACTGTTTCTGTCGTGACAGCTATAACAGGACACTTCTGAAAGCGATTATGTCTGTTTATACGCGTTAATTTGTGTCCACAGCCGAATTTTTGGCGCTTCCCAACAAAAATGCAGATACTGCGCTGACAATAAATTCTGCATTTCACAAATCGATACGCAAGTTAAGTGTGTCCTATGGCACGGCGCTACGAAGGAACGGCACCGACGAATTAAACATCCGCGTGCAGCCTACATGTGAGCAGTGAATGATAATTCAGTAGCACGTTCCGAAATGTCATAGACGGACACAGAACTGCAATAATTAGCGAGAAGAGTACATTCATCTAGATTAAAATATGGTCCAGAAAAGGCTACTGTGCACTCGGTAATGATATTTCAACTTTCATAAAAGGCGGAAAACTTTTTGACCACGCGAGGAGCTATCAAGCTTCTCTTGGGTTACATCCATGGAGTTAGCCGAAGATGACGAAAACAGCCATTGCCTTTCTTGCAACACTCCGACGTTCTGTGCTTCCAGGAAATCAGGGATATCAGAAAAGTCATGTAAGCTTCGGAAAAGCCTGCTTCAGAGGTCCGTGCATTTCAGAACAGCTATTCGAAAGATTACGTAGGATTATATATCTCTAGGATACGCTGTATTTAGCCACAATGTTAACGACGAGAGCTCATCGCTGTTCACAATATCAGAAGAGTTTTGTGCTTAATTAGCACATACAATGAGACAATACTAGTTAATTTGGAAGGGATGAAAGTTTTGGTTTGCGGACTCGCTGAAGAGAAAACACAATGAACCATATGAGTCTCCCTGAAATAAACTGAAATGCCTCTTACGTAATGGCAGTGTGATGTGTCCATAAAAACATATATTTGAAAAACACACACGTATATCTCAGTTCGTATGTTATTTTGGATTGCCTTATTCCGGTTGGACGGTTAACCGACTAATTCAACCCCTTTATCATTTTGAGGGCTGCAATTCATGTACACTGTACATAAAAATTCAGTCCACACCTCACGAAGAACAAATTCTGTCTCCATTATAAACTCCAATGAGGTAAAGCTCTTCGAAAATACAATCACTCTTACTGGACTGCCCAACCCTGAAGACGAAGGCAGTTCCCAAACGTCGACAGGGTGTAACAACGCAGAGCACAAGATTCTCCAGCAATATCTCGAATGTAGCAATCCCTGTTTGTTCTAACAGTCACAAGGAACAAATAACACACCGTGTAGGCGAAATGCGAAGCGTTTGAATGTTACAGCAGGTGGTGCACAGTAGTCACCGGGCTTCACACGGCTACACGGCGCAGCTGATCAGACACACTACAGGCTGCATTACAAGACGTTAGCTCCTACCGCACAGAAAAAAAAAAAATTGTGAAGTTAATTCGGCTGATGAATGTTCAGGTGAAATACTGTTTATTCTGCGAAGCAATTGAAATGATCTGGGCGAAATAACAAGTTCTGTGGCTTTAAACCAAGCAGCATACACTCTTATTAATACCAGTGATGACTACACTGCGTATCAACTGCCGAAGATATACAACAGAGACACATGTGCTAGAATGGACATGATCAATGAATAAGGTTGAAGGAAGATGTGAATGCCGTTAGTCTGGAGAAAACTATAATGGGCCAGGTCTAAACTAGACTCACGTACTTCTGAAATTCGAGTACAATTAATTAATATTTGGGTAAAGTTGTACTTCACTGTTAAGAGAAGTATGGTCCCACTCACTTGGGGCAGATATAAAGCTATATTTAATTTTCCGATCGTGCTCGACACAGCCCATCACTGCACCGCCAGCCACTAATGGTTCCAGAATGATTGTGACAAACAGTCTGGACGTAACAGTAGTACACACTGACACCCAACTATACAACAGACAGTTCTAGGTTATAAGCAAGCCAGGCGTACTTAATTGGGCGGCCGACCAACTTGTGCGACTTCTCTGGATCAATACCCTAAACCACATTTTCGTAAGACGTATTTTTGTGCCACAGAAGGCTCAGTGGTAGATTTTAGATAAATCCGACTGAACTCTTTTGCCAAAGACACGACGGATATGAGCGGCTCGTGTCATGTACTGTACTACGAAAAGAAACCCCTTGTGCTTCATGCGCCGGTTGTTGCTAAAGAAAACATTTTCAACCACTGGACAGGAAAACGGGTGATCTCTAAGTCAGTTCAAGGCCAATACGCAGAAGACAAATATCTGCTACGCTTCTGTCGAGTTCAGGCTGCGCAACTATCAGCGTAATCACAGCTCCTGCCAGAGAAGAATGTCGCAGTTCGGGAAAACCGGTTCTATCTCAGTCGCATCTGATTCACACAAATTACTGTTGTCACTTCCATACGTCTAACAGCAACGTTACGGCGCAGACAACGCTTCAGCTGAGCGTCTGTTAAGGAAGCACAATCGTCTACATGCGCTTCTCGAATTGCGAAAAAGCCTACAGCTTTGTTATGTTTATCAGGGCGCATGGAAAAATTCCGCTCCCACTGGAGAGATTTTCACATTTGATATCTGAGGATTTTTCGAAAACCCGTCGAAAAAATTCAAGTTGCAGTAAAATCCGATAAGAATAGCAATAAGCAGTTTATATGAAGATCTACAGGTTTATGGCAATGCCTCGATGAATTCGTCTTAGAATGAGAAATGTTTCGGAGGAAAGTTGTACAGAAAATCAATAAACATTTTATGTTCGAAAAACTTCCCCCCCCCCCCAAATGGTGCCGTTTATGAGATAATGTGGAAAACATGGTAAAGCCAGACTGCTAACAGATGGCAACATAATAACACGCAGAAAAGATGCGATTTTAATGCCAGACAACTAAAGCAAGAACACAGACACACACTCATAATAGTTAATACTTATTGCTTTTCCATGGCAACAATGGTTAAGCGAACGCGCTACAGTGTTACGTAATACCTACTTTGCCAGCCTTGTATTTCCATGACTGCGAATACCGTATTCAACTACGTCAGGCAGATGAGCCCTCTTTTGGATCCTGATGGCCGTACACGATGTCACTAAATTCATCGCCTTTAATGAAACCATAAAGATGGTTTACTGCTGTGTTTACAGCCACCCACCAGGGGAACCTATCCTGAGCCAGACGAATTCACCCCACATCCACAAACATTAAGCATTAAATATACGCATATTTTAATATCCGTCCACCTACACTAAGATGTTGCAACTGGTGTCTCTCCTTCGTATTTTGCGATTAATGCAGGATATTTCTCCAACCTAACTCGTGCTAAGCTAGATGCCCCGCCCACCTCTTCTTGACTGACTGATAACATTTCGTGATGAATCACCAGCGTTCCCCATTATGTGAGTCTAACATTCTCCCAATATTTCCTCTCTCTTCAACATAGAAGCTCTCCTTAATATATCGGTCTCTTAACACCCTGAATCTACGTTCTTCGCCTACGTTGACATAGCAAGTGTCACCTCCTTATAAAACGACATACAAATTATGGTTTTTCATGCTTTAATATTCATGAGTTCAGCTAACGGATAGAAAGCTAAAAAATTCTGAACTTAGCAATATCCAGCGATACTCGAACTTCATACGGTCTCAACGTAAGCATGAATGTAATTTTGATTTGTTACTGCCATTCCCACACACTTCAAACACTTCACTATAATTTAGTAGCTAACTTTATATTATAACCACCTTGTTCTGTGAGAACGACAAAAAAACATATACTTCATTTTCTGATCATTCGTTTGTTCCAAACATCACCAATCCGTTACAATATCGCAGTTCTTAAACGTCATGTTATGACGTCTTTCTACGGGCAGGATCGTAAGTCACGATATTATGTAGACAGAGACCACGAGTCAGTGAAAATATTAGTGCTGTACGGACACCGTGTTGCAGCAGAATCGGAACACGAGAATCACTAAACTGACTGAGCTACATCGGTCCCAAAATTAGTGTGCAATGAATATTTTAATTTCACATGTAATGAAAGGGGAAAAATTCACTACATCAACTACATGAAAAGTGGGGCAGGCAGGAAACCATGAAATTACTTCTATATACGAAGCATGAACATCAACAAGCACAGAGCTGTGTGAAGTGCAATGAATAATGTAGGGTTTCTGAGTTATTTAAATTAAAGCATCACTGCGGGAGGAATGCAAAGGGCACACAAGGAAAGGATTTCTTTAAACACGAGAAGTTTATCCACGTCGCAGGAACTTCTCTTGTGCGTATAAGTTACGTCCCTCCCTTTCGCACAAGTTTAGTGATAACACAGTGTGAAAAAAAAAGTCTTCCCAGGGGAAGGAAACTTCAACAGAAAAAGCAGTAATTGTTTACCCTGGAATTGTGCCCAGTTCTAAGGACGATCTAATAAATATAAGTGAACTATGATTCATAGCACTCAGATCAGATCTCACTTTCAAGCCGTCTTCATCAAAAAAGAAAAATCACCAACAGAACAAACATTTCGTTTCTGATTTACTACCGGATATTTCTAGTTAAAATGGAAGTAAAATACTAAGCCATATTCTTCACGTCACAACATGTCTCATCACCCACAGAACAAGCATTTCGTGTCTGATTTACTACAGGATATTCCAACTTGAAATATAAGAATATAAAGCTAGGTAGGAAATTAACGGCATAATTAACTGATTAACGAACTGCATTGGAACCAACGGGCGAGAAAAGACATGACTACGGGGCACTGGAGGAAAGAAACTACTTGGACGGCCCATGCACAGGCGAAAGGATAACCTTGCAACAGGTCTTAAATGAACGGGTTGCGAAGTCGTGGACCGTACTCGCCTGGCTCAGGTCGGAGACAGGTGGCGGTAGTCGCATACTTGGTCCCCCAAGCAGTCGATCTCGAAGTTGCATTCCCACCACAATGTCATATGTACTGGCATTATGCGGCAGCAAACTTACGTAAACAGGACTGGAAAAAACTACTGGATAAAGTAGTATAAAAAACTATACACGGCATTCTTTAAAGTTTATTAAGTACAGTAACAGCGGAAGAAATAACACGCAAGTTTGTAAAAGTCTCCCACATCGAGTTGAAAGTAATCTGTTAAAAGTCAGTACGTAACCTAGTAAAGTTCACTTATGACCTGAAGTTAAAGAGGTTGTATAATAAATCAACACGGACGAAAATCGGAACCGCCCAACCACTCAGTATTTCCTATAAGTATCGAATTGAAACAATGTTTATGGAACTGATGACAGGATACATGGGAACACACATTAGTGCCCTTGCGTAAAAGAACACACTGTATTATGCACTGCTTGTAAATCAGAACTATCCGATGACATTTGATGGAAATATTATGTACCGCAATTTAAGAAAAATCTGCTAAACTTTAGCTGTTAATTTAAGGTCCTACGTAGATAGGCGGTGTTACGTGACAAATGTAACTCAAAATCGGAATTGTCGGATAGTGTTCAGTGGATTTCTCCAATGTCCAATCAAAAAAGTGAAACCCCCCACAGACATGACCTGCACATAAGACGTTACAGGTTTGCTTTGTACAGAACGCCTAAAACATGAAAGCAGACCGTGCAATAGGGACTACAATTGTATTAGTGCGGCTTGGGGGAGAGGTAACGATACGTCTTCTGTTGTACCGTTCATAACATTACAATCACGTACACTACAGTTGCAAATTTTCTTAGACAGTTCAAATCTACTGATTTCGGGTGGGAGAAAGGAGGGTGGATCGACGAAACCTGAACCTCTGCAAAGAAGGCTCATGTTCAAAACAAGAACGCTGTAGCCATAAACCTGAATTAAAATACGAAAACTTTTCCAATCATACGTTCAAGCTAAATGCTCTCATCCACGATCATACTTACACGAAGGAGAGATTCACTTCAGAAATTCTCAGCGTAACAGCCAGAATTAAAAACCGAAACCATCACAGCCATCGAGCGGTCAACTGTAGAAGGCCCACCCTGTACAGCGTACTGCCACATGATGATATAGTAAATGTACCTGAAACCTAACAGTATGACAGTATATATACTTAATACGCAGTCTTGTACAATATGAATAGGGATGTGTTACTTAAAGATCATAACAGCCAGGCAAGTTACCATCCATAAATTCAAGAACACAAAGAAAAAATTTTACAATTGTAACGTGAATATTTACTTCATCGCGTTGTGCAAGACTATATTAAGTATATATAATTTGAGTAGAGTGCAGCGGGGATGTGTTACATAAAGAATTTGAAGGTAGTCTACTCAACTATTCAATGTTGCCCGACATCTGAAAGCTCACTACTGTGTTGGAGGTTCATAGATTTCGTCAGCTAATTCTACTGATACGGGCTCTCATATTGCCTTGTGAGTAATTGAATCCGGGACTCCGCGCTAAGGTGAGGACTATAATCCCAACATTACACAAATATTCAGCCCTTCCCTCAAGGAAAACACAGTGTGTTTCCATTAGAAACAACAATCGGCGAATGCTGTTTAAGGGAGCAAACGATATTTACTGTTGAGAATCGCACGAACACACAAACACGTCAATCGGACAAAATGCAGAGCTTTTACTGTGAAACCTGGCGGAACACACACCAACCACTAGGCTTTGTTAAACCCGGCAGTACATATGCTAACCACCAGTATTACGGGGTTAATTCATTTGCATTTTGTGATTGCGGGTGATTCGAGTACAATTATTGTAACACCAACCGAATAAGAGGCCATTAATTTGTATGTGGCGTGAAAGAATACCAGCAGAATAGCTTTATATTATATCATATCACCCTTTCAATATGACAAACATTAACTTCTATCACCTACGATCACAATCGAATGCCAATGCATGCAAGTAGAAGCAATCATTCCAAAGCGAACAATTCAAACGAATACGTAGGCGGTGCCTAAGACCAAGCAATGCAAATTAACGCCAACTCCAACACATTACTCGGAAATATTAAGAACCAAAATCCGAGCACTGAAACGTTTCGTTCAATAAATAACCTACTTCAAAATTACGTGTAACAGACACATTTTACACAGAAAAACATTTTTAATCTATAATATTATTGCATTCTAAGTTCAAAGGTGACTGTGCATGACGTCGAGCAAATGGATATTACAAAATGTCTCAAAACGCAAATAATTTACTCCCCGCTAAGCTAATTCTCATTTATTCTGACGTCGAGCTTTAGTAAACATAATGATATGAAAATATTGTAGCAGATGTTTTGCACTTTCCTTTTTGTTTTAATTCGCACAGCCTGTTGCATACTCTCCCGATATTAAAATACTTTCTTTGACTTCTTAGTTGCCAGTTTCGAAGTGGTTTTCTAAAGAAATTGTGAATGCATATTCTTCTCCTCCTGTCCATTTGTATGTATGTCCGCCGCGTGCAAACACAACTTCATGGTGAGCAGTCACACGACTACTCCAGAAAGTTTCACCGCAGTGTTGAACATCCTGTCACTGGATTCTGTCCTGCATCCAGTCATCATTCCTCCAATTTGCGAGATTTGACGTTCTCACAACCGGCGTTGCTGGAGGTGACGTTGCGTTGACTGGTAGTTACCAACGTTTCGGAGGATCATACTGCCCTCATCTTCATGGTCTATGACTGCTTCATCCTGAAGATAAAGGTAATACGATCCTTTAGAACTCCGGTAACGGTTTACCAATCGACATGGCGTAACACCTCAGTAGGCATTTTAACATTATTTTTCCATCTGTGCTCAAATACCCGAAGTGTCCTTCTCCCTTCAGGTTTCCTGTCTAAAAATCAGTATACAATTCATTTCTCATATGCGATCTACATGCCCGCCCAGCTCACCCTTCTTGATTTTATCGCCCCCAAACGCTATTTGATGCAAATATAATTGAAATAGTAATCGAAGATTTCTTGGATGATGTCGTGTATGCAGGTATGCCTATATGCCATACTGTACGGCGTCATACGCCACAAGACAATATTAAACTGCACCGCTCTGCGAGAACATTAAACCTGACAAAACATTAGGCCTAAGTTCCTTATAGCGACCGTACACCTATCTATCAAGGGCCATGCGCGGCTAAAAACCAAAAGAAGCGATGGCGTATCCATGTTCTGTGCCTGCCGGTGCTCAGTGTTTTGAACAAATACTGTCGTACTGTTCCTTCTGTTCGTCACTGCATCCAACGCTAGGTGGGGCACAGTAGGATAAAGAAGGGGGCGGGAAACCAATACTGGATTACTACGGAAAAAAGGGAAAGTCTTGGGAGAAAAGACATTATTTCGGGAGAGGGGAGTATACTCTTTGTATAAGAATAAAGACTTTAGCGAGGTTAGTGGTAAAAAATAGAGGCTTGGGACACAGGACACGGATTTTTTTTGCTCTAATCGTAAAATGGATGATTTTGAAAAATAATGTGGTGGCCTCCACAGCAAGAAGTTTCAATATGAGGAAGATGAGAGGGTGGCATGAGAAGCGAACAGCAGCAACCTGGAACTTGGAAACCATCTCGGCCTTTTCTTGAAGACAGCAGACCTAATAATACCTGCATCGAGATGACCGTCCAGCAGCTAGCGGTCTGACAAACGAACAATATCCAAGGTCCCATATGGTTTCAGAGTGCTGTTGCTTTATTGATCGTTCCATTGAGATCCACGCCTAGAGCACATCCTACTGACTCGCTGGTTGGCGTACACTACTCGTACACGTTGAACGTAATAATGCATTGGTTACCATATACGTATCCAAATCGTCTTCTGCTGTGATGACAGTCATCAGCAGATATTACGGGGTCTCAGTTTAATTCTGTGTATGGATTAGCCTGTTCACGGGCTGGGTCCTCCGTTATGTCTAATGTACCGTCAGGCAGCCGGACAGACGGCTGTACCTGACATCCGCCACACATGCAGCCAGATGGGCTTACTTTTATTTTACCCTTACTGCAATAACGTGAACTTCCACTAATTTCAAAAAGAATCATAGGTAGACCCCGAATTGCAGGTGAAAATGAGGCTTGATTGTTGAATTACTCAATAATTGTGTATCTAATGGGCAAGAGATAAATACGAAAAAGAGGGTTGAGGACGGCGAGGCGAAAGGAACTATTCAGCAATGGAGTGTATTTCATTATATGTATGTATTAATAACGAGGGACTGGGTAAAATCACGAGAAGGCAAATAGATTCTGCGATCACAAGTGGGAAAGGCCAAGTCCAATATACAGTCATATAATTATTTCAGCTAATCTGCTTCGTTAGACTAGGTACATAACTTTTGAACCATTCGTATTCCTTCATTCCAGCCATCAGCATAAACTGCAGACTGACACACACACACACACGTTCGTCCCATCAACACGACAGCAATCAGGAAAAGAGGAAATACAACTTGGATTAAGTATGGAGTGAAAAGTAGCCTAGCAAGCCATTTCGTTTGATTTAGAAGCTTCAGGAAGTGACACTTAATCCATTCCGAGGATGGAAGCAAAAACCACTATTCATAAGATTTTAAAAAGTGAAGGTTGATATAGATGAAGGTTTCAGACGCTCCATGTGCGTTACTGAATGTGACGCCTGAGGTCTCAGCGAGAAAGGGGTGAAGAGAAAGGGTATTCTAGTGTAAAGTGATTGATTTCACCAGTCCCAAGTTCTTTTCATCGAAATATAGGCTTTCTCCTTACACTCTTGAGAAACAAGGATATAAAAGCAAAAATAGGTAGCAAGAACGATGAAACTTTTAAAAACATTTTTATAACAACGGTGCTGAAGTGAACGAGCATTCAGTTTGCTTTCCGACAACGCTTTTGCACCTTTCTGACACAACGGAGAAACACATGCGGATTGATGCTCTCGCGCTGCTGACAAATCCTCAGATGTAACACGGAATCGTGCCATTCGATTGTGACAAGAAGTGAGGCGCCAGCGGAGATAAAATTATATGGAAGAAATTTCAAAGAGTCGTTGAATTTTATTACCTGTCTAAGAGAAGCACGGTAGCATGAAACTACACGTCAGATTTCAAAACTAAAAACCCATTACACAATGCTGACAGCGCACTATTAATCTAAATAAAAGGTATAAAATATACAACTGGAATTACAAATATGCGACAGTAATAATTTAACTATTTTTTCCTTTGCTTTTATAACCCCTTTATGGCACAATAAAGAAAACAATTTACGTACATTCAAGAGCGCATCTAATTTAGCCCACGTTATTCGAAGCCAAAAACCAAAGAATTTCCTACTACTATTGTACTTACGACCATACACGAAAACATACACAGATCTCTAGGAAGTGTGCCATCCCCGGTGTGCGTGTGTGAAAATTGGAAAGGGTATGTAGTCAAACACAACTATGTCAATTAAGGTGTATTTAATGGCTATACTAGACAACTACATGTTTCGGCCGAAACATTTAGTTGTCTAGTATAGCCATTAAATACACCTTAATTGACACAGTTGTGTTTGACTACATACCCTTTCCAATACACAGATCTATAGTGTGGCTGGACTTAGGGAGGAAAGCAATATTCGAGAATTGTAGAAAGACTTGTGCATAAGGGGCCCTAAAAAACTAAATACATTAGCAATATCTCTTTCAAGTTGATATCTGCAACGAAATGGTAATCTCTTAAAAACAAACGCTAGGTACCTTTTAAAATTCCACAAAGACGAAAATTAACCCAATTCGCATTTAAAAATTCAGTTCGCACCACGCAGTAAACACACCGTCTCGGATACATAAACCAGTCTCTTAATGTTTTATGGGGGAAATAATCACTCTTTGTTCTGCCATCCATAAAACTCACAGAAACACACACTAAATAACAAACGTATCCGAAATGCATTGTTACATTTCCTGCAGAGACCCACACAAGCTTAATTTCGTTGTATCCTAACTTACATTCAGTTTTCTCCCAGTGACGGAGGTGTTAATACATTGGAAATGCGATGAACCAATACGCAATATGTATCTTTCTGCAACTTAAATAATTCATGCTTTAAGTGCCACGAATTGCTGTGGTAAATTTCTTCGTGTTATTTGTATATTTTTTGATACGTCAGTGAACAAAGGAGATGGTTTATCGCCCTGAAGCACAGAACTAACGTAAATTTCACTTACAATTCACTTCCGAAACCACACAAAACATAGGTAAAGATCATCAACTGTATCACTTGATATCAATATGCCTTTCTTATCGAACGTTAAAGGAACATTATCACTAGTATCAAAAACACTCTGAGCCTAAAGAAACTGGAAGTGGCCTACGGAAAGTACAAATAGACGACGGTGACTTACATAGTCTGTACGCAAATTCCGATCTTCTGGTCTTGCGACAATGAAGTGCATACTCAGCGGCCTAGCGGGGAATTGCTATGAAAAATCCGCGCATGAAAATGAAAATGTTTCATGACTAAAAAGATGACACACTACTATCAAAAACCACACAGCACCTTCTGCGTCTTACACCTTGTCGCGATTACTGAATCCTGTTATTACAACCAGCCGTAAGGAAAACAAAAACAAACAAAGAATGGTGGGTGTCAGAAATAAGCACTTAAACCGATCGTGTTCTTTATTGGATTACTTTGCAAGGGACTGAGCTTCAGATATCTAGACAGTAGAAAGCGACACTTCAGCAACACTCTTGTTACCCAGGCGAGTCCGTTACACCGTCAACGGTAAATCAGAAAAAGGGGCGCAATGCACGTATAACGTGACAATGGGGTGCGTTCTTGCAACATTTGTTGCAGCAGACAAGCAAAAAGTATTAAATATTATGAGTGTGTGTTTGTAGCTCTAGATATTCAGCATGCAATGCGCATGCGCCATGCTGTCATATGTGGCCTGTCCGGCTGTAGAGTGTTTTTTCACATAATCTCATAAAAGGCACAATTTTCGAAAAAAAAAAGTCACTGAAGATGAAAAGTGTGTTTTGATCTTCTCTAGAAATTTTATCTGAAACATGTCTCATTCTATAAAGAAGTGCGAGATACGATCAAAAATGGTTACTGGTCTTCAAGTAAAGTACCCGTTATTCTACTCAGATTTCAAAGAAACTTGAATTTTCTCGACAGATTTTCAAAAAGTATACAAATATCAAATTTCATGAAATCTGTCCAGTGGGAGACGAATTGTTCCAAGCGGACTTAAAGACGGACAGACATGACGAAGCTAATAATCGCTTTTCGCAATTTTGCGAACGCGCCTAAAAAGCATGAAATCTATATATACAATGCGCAAGAGTCACAACGCGTTACCCTCATATTCATAAGTGACAGACGGAAAGTCAGATCAATGCGCGCAACTCCAAACATGTGCGTTAAGGTGCAAGAAATGAGTTTATTTCAAGAAACGTTCAAGGATATATGAACCTAAGCCTCCTCCAATACACTCTTCATCTATCAGCAGCTACCTTGATTATAACGGTTCAAAATCAACAGACTGTTCAGAGAAAAAATTCTCGTATCTACTGACCAAAAAGTCCATAACATAACAGACATGTATATATATACCCTAATTACCCTTCATTTAATGGTTAATTGTAAAAAAATGAGATCCACTTAAATTCAAGCAACTTGCAGAGCTAGAATTCTTCTTTGTATATTTCGATATATGTATTAACTGTCGATCGCCCATTTCGACCGAAACGCGTTGCAAGATTTCCCATTTATATATATATATATATATATACAGGGTGTCCCAGGAGGAAAGGACCTAACTTCGGGAGAGTGTTCCTTAGGTCAAACTATACCGATATAACCCAAAACACCTATATCCAAAGTTCAATGGT
>Ga0123354_10001317_pt1 | contig 29634 bp, 18 predicted proteins | sample TergutLab28metaG_2_FD_97872 | JGI IMG/M metagenome (GOLD analysis project Ga0123354, IMG submission 97872) | Labiotermes labralis P4 segment gut microbial communities from Petit-Saut dam, French Guiana - Lab288 P4 | ecosystem: Host-associated > Arthropoda: Insects > Digestive system > Gut ... | reverse complement strand
TCCTTAGGGCTCCAAGCATTTTACATGGCGCTTCCAACTCCCGTGCAAGCAACTAAACGTCACGCAGGCACGATTAACACTGCATTCCACTCTCAAGGTCATCAACGCTCTCGCGTGACACATTAGCTGTGCAGGTTTCAGTATTTGGAACCGCAAGAAGCCCCACTTTTCTCTGTCCATTATCTCCGTAACCGTTCAACTTTGGATATAGATGTTTTGGGTTATATCGGTATACTTTAACATAAGGAACACTCTCCCGAAGTCTGACACATTCCTCCTGGGACACCCTGTATATATAATGTCGCACCGCTCCCGATTTGTCTAAACATGTTTAACTCACAGTATCATTTTGTAGCAACGGTAATTCCGATACAATCTCTACGCAGTCAGATATGTGAATATATAGGTGTATATATACACACACACACATATTCTTCAAAATGTAGATAAGCTATTCGGGCCAAAGACATACAATATCGGACCACAGTGAATGAGGCGTGCCAAGGAAATCCTTCCGCGTGCCGTAGGTTTGCCAGCCCTGCCCTAGAGGGAATCTAACCACGATTATTCCAAGTTTCAATCCATACCCAAGTCACTGCCGTGACTGCTAATTGCAACTACGACACGTTTATTAAACTGGACAAAATATTGACGGGGATCAGACACGTTGGTGCATGACGAGGGCGAGTCAGTAATTATCTGCTATGAATATTTAATATTTGTTAGAAGTGTAGAGATCGTAAAGTACAGTACATCGTATTTCAACGTAGTCCCCCTTTCTTTTGATGCACTTGGTCCCTCGTCATCCAGTCTTCTCCACCCCCTCAGAATAAAACTTTTGAGCTGTGGGACAAGCCACGCATTAGCCTTTTCCTGCAGTTGCTAGTTCGGTTCCATCCTCATGCTTAACGCTTGTGTGACCATTTTTGAACCTCTCAATCTAATCGAAGGCACCATGCTGCGACACAACACTGCGTCAACATAGTCCTATGCATTGCAGCAACTGTTACACCGTCACTCCATACAAAACGGACCACTGTTCTCTGCTCTTGTTTGGTACGATTGGATAGTGGGGCTTCCCTGTTGACGGCGCGAAACTCATAACAGGAAAACACTGTGAAGGTCAAACCTACGCCACAGTGTTACGATGGAGACACGTGTACTGCGTCTTACCCAACCAGCAGTGTAGCAAACCGCAAAAATATACGTACGTTGTGGATAATTACTGACTCGCCTTCGTACATAAGCTAGTTAGTTTTGAACAGAGGCATCACGATGTGCTTGTAACGTAATATGATATTAAATAGTGTGCGTCAGCACAAATATTTTATTACACAAGGTAATTACATAGACTACATGTTTCGACTATTGATAAGTCATCTTCAGGCCTATTTTGTCAACTGAGTCACAAGATGCTATGCACACACTGGGATCCCATCGTGGGATACATAACATTGGATCACTTGTGATCCAATTTTATGTACCCCCCTGATGTAAACACAATTTGCACGTCACACCATTGAAACAAATGATTTATTTTATGTATTTCCATGAATGTAAACACGATGGGATCCCAGTGTGTGCATAGCATCTTGTGACTCACTTGACAAAATAGGCCTGAAGATGATTGATCAATAGTCGAAACATGTAGCCTATGTAATTACCTTGTGTAATAAAGTAGTTGTTCTGACATACATTATTTAATATTATATAAGCTAGTGACGTCATTCGGAAACAAATTCTTCGGAATATAAATCCGTACAGTACGACTTACAACTCCATACCTCTAGTTAGACGGTGTTCTCTAAACTTCGCCCTTCTCTTTGCAAAAGTGTTTTCTCTTCGACGCATCTCTCAGTAGCTACCCAGTCCACTTCACGATCCGGATGTTAGTTCAGCTTGTCCTCGCCTTCATTCTTTACAGCCGATCTCTAGCGTGCTGTTGTTTTCATAACCATTAGCAAGACTGATGGCTAGTCGTTTGCTCAATCGGGATAAAGCTTGAGGTCCCAGAGATGGCGGGGCTGGTGTTATTAAAGTGTTAATTGGATTATTCGTAACGCAAGGATGCAGGTAATATAGGGTGATCGAAAATGATGGAACTAGATTCGAGACTTATAACATTTATGAGAAAAAGGTATAGAGATGGGATTAGCTCTAATGTGTTCATCAACTCGTATAGTTTTAATAAATACGCACGCGCACACCTCTTTTGCGCACACTACATGCGCATTCTCGACACGTGAGCAAGTATGCTGCTTCATTTGGTGGGCCGAAAGCAAAGCCACTCTTAACACTGCAGCACAATTCCACAGATCTTTCTGTCGGCAAAGCGATCCGACGCTGTTTTAACCAGTATTAAGGTAGACGGGGCGTGGGAGAGTGCAAATTACCTGGACGACCGCGAACGTCAAAATGTGACAATGAACACATAAGACTGTCGTGTCAGCGCAGTCCACAGATATCTCTTGCTCGTCAGAAATTGCAGCCGGTTGTGCCTAACACAACGTTCCAAAATGTCTTGCACAAGAGGTTAACGTGGCACCTGTACAGAATTAAAATTTTGCGTGAAGTCAAAAATACAAATTTTTTAAACAAGAGTTCAGTTTACGGATTTGATGCCGAGTGTGGTTTATGAGGATGGCAGATGTTTGTACTCAGATGAGACAAACATCCATATTAATGGTCACATGAAGACACAACACTGCTGCGTTTAGAGAGAGGAGTAGTCACATGAAATACGAGCATTTGAGCATTTGTGAGACTCCGCGAATGATAATGCATGGTGTTACATAATGCGTGATCATGTTGTGGGGTCTATTTTCTGCTGTAAATACTATCACGGTAAACATTTACCTGGATATGTTACCATTTTTGTCTTTCCACGCTAATCTATTTATGCCATTGACCAAGAGGAACACGGTGAGAATTTGTTTCAACACGACGACATTCCAGCCAACTTCAACCATGAGCTCCGAAATACCTGGAACGTCAAATCTCCTAATCGTTGGACTGGAAGCGGCGAACCAACTCCGAGGCCCTCACGAAGTCCAGACTTCTTAACAATGTTTTTTTTCTGTGCAGATATGTACAAAAGTACATTTTACTCACAGAAAATCCGTATTTACGTCTTATGCTAGAGGATTGGCCCACTTTTAGTGGCAGTTGTTCTGGAAATACTTCAACGATCATGGCAGGAACCTAAGTACCTTGCACATGTTTGCAAAGGTAAAGTGATCCCGTTTAAAGGCCCGGTGTGGCCCAGAGGGTGGATAGAGGTATACGTCTACTCTTCCATGACCGCGGCACTAGAAGGGGGTGAGTGGTCAGCAGCACGTCCCGGCCGCACTTTACCCCCGGGAATGACCCGGTACCCATTGTACAGGAGCCTTGGTGGGCGCAAGGACCGGTCCGGACGGGCAGAAAATCTCATCCCCACGAGGATTCGACCCCAGACCGCCCAGCCCGTAGTCAGTCGCTATACCGACTGAGCTACCCGGCCCACTTGCAGTTGTTTGTAAGGCTACTAAGGTAGGTACAACAACTTTATGAGTTGGTGCGCACTTTGCAATGCAACCGGTCTCTATACCTCTCTTATCACAAAAGTTATTACGTCATTTTCGATGACTCTGTACATGTTATAATAACAATAATAAGATTGCTTTAGAGAGGTGTTTTTATTTAATGGCGCGGTCGATGGCTAATATTATGTACTGTTCTTGGCAGATGAGTAAATGAGATGATGGAAATTGTTTTTGTCTTTTGAAGTTAACATAAATCAACAAAATTTATGAAAATTGCCCCTAATGTAACTTATTCACTTTGACACAAGTTTTCACAATAAAAGTCGAAAAAAGCAATTACAACTAAAATCTTGGGCTTTCAAATTGAAAATAAGTAAGGTAAAGAAGAACAATAACTTACAGACACTATCAACCGCAGACTTATTACAGCATAAATTTGATGTTTGTGTGACCTTGCATCTCTGATACAATAGTACAAACAATCAACTAGTTGCAACAATAGCATTTTATTAGTAAATTCAATCGGCTCAACAAGTTTCGGGCGATAATTTCGCCCATCTTCAGGAGCACTAGACTGTGTTTACAGCTTGTGGTATAATGCACCGAAGATGTAGCCTGCTGGTGACAAATTCACCAGCAGGCTACATCTTCGGTGCATTATACCACAAGCTGTAAACACAGTCTAGTGCTCCTGAAGATGGGCGAAATTATCGCCCGAAACTTGATGAGCTGATTGAATTTATTATTAAAATGCTTTTGTTGCAACTAGTTGGTTGTTTATACTATTAGTACAGCATACTTTATCTAGGTGGAAGTCACACCGTTCATGGAAACACGTGCGTTAAACGTATTTTGCATTGCGTATTTCCATTCCTTGCTGCATTATGCTGTTACATTTTAGGGAAATTTAATACACAGCACAAACAATTCATCGTACTCTATAAATCCGGCATATTAATGGCAGACTTAAATAAAAAAATTCTCATGTAGGGAATTCGTCTGTATTAAGTCCATTACATTTCCCCTTCCCAATGAAAACCTTCAGGCACTTGCTATCGTTCGTTGTAGACAAAATGGACAATTTATTAAAATAGTTAACGAATCTACAGTATCAATGCGAGGCATAGAAATGGCAACTGTGTGCCAGATATTAACCTCACTTTTCATTACTCGTAGTAAGCTTTACACTATGAAGGAATCAAATTTTACAGTACTCTTCAATCTAAGATTGAACCATGATGTTAAATAACTTAATCCAAAATTGGTTCATCAGCAGAGAACGTTAACTCACAGATCACTTTTTATAATACAGGGTGGGGCAAAATATCCTCCGTACTTTCAGTAGGGCATTGTGAAGGGAGGGGAGGCCGTAGAAGGGTGGGGTTGGGCTCGAAAGGTGCAGGTAGTTGGGAAGTTCCCGTTACAGTACTCCGCATTCGTAAAGATGGTGTGATTCAACGAGCAGCGCGCATTTGCCGTCGAAACCTACTCTTCGCAAAGTCACTCTATCGTAGCGGTGCAGCATGCATTCCGTACTCGCTAACAAATCCCCCCTCGGGACCGAGTACCGGACAGAAAATCCATCCTGTTGTGGGTTGAGAACTTCAGGGAAACGGGAAGTGTGTCTGAAAAAAAGATGACGACGATCATGGACCTCTCGAACACCAGAGAACATCGAGGCTGTCAGACGGTCCGTTTTGCAGTCTCCCAGGCGCTCTGCACGCAAACACCACGCAAACAACGGCCACCGCTTGCAAGATATTCTTTTTAAGACTACGTGATTTAAAACTTCCCATGTTGTAGTTTCAGAATCCAAAAATAAAATTTTTGTCTCGAATAGTTTTTTTGTTATTCACCTTAAAATTTAGAAAGTTTATTTTGCCCCATCTTGTACGTAGAATTATTTTTGTCAACTGAATGCTCGTCAGTAGTGGGCACGTTTTGCAGAATATTTTATTTGTGAGTAGTATGACAGAATGACTGCAATTAATTCTAAAGTCCAAGCATTTCGTACATATATATTGTTTTACCTATTATATACATATTATTATTCTATTCTATTTCCTTGCATAATTACTGATCATTCTTTACCCTTTCTTTCTTATTCTCTTCTCTTCTACCTACTTGTTAGACGCGCAGAGGGCTAATGTTGGACTTGATCACACTCAGGAACACATTCACACCAAGTATGACCTTCTGGACGAGGGATTAGCCCGTCACAATGTCTCTCCTTCTACAACACACAACATTATTAATAGACAAAGATGGATGCCGCCCGCGGAATTCGAACCCGCAATCCCGAGCAAGCTAGCGGCCGCAGACCTTCACCTTTGAATGCGCGGCCAACGGTATCGGCAATGAACGATCCGTGGAGTTTAAATAAATTCTAATTCTAATCTTAATTGACGACAGGTATGTAAATCAAAAGTTCCGTTGGCATAGTGTAATTTATCCATTTTTAAAATACTGGCTGTCCTGTTCGTAACGTAACGTGACGTGACGCTTTACGTCAGTTCAGTGCAGTGAACTTTCGAATTTTATTCCAGATCAATAAGAGGATTCGCAGTTGGCACGGTGCTGGAATACATTACTTTGCGTGGCAGGCGGTAATGGCACAAAAATTGCACGTCTGCCGTCTGCAAGTAAAAAAAGTAACATGGACATAAATATAGGGTTAATGAAGGCCGTTTCACTTTTTAATTGCAAATTAAACCCTTTAATGTTAATGGTAACTATGTATAATACTAGGTTTAAAATTCAGGAACTATAAGATTTTTGTTTTGTTGTGATTCTAACACCGGAATATCTCAGTCGGTATGGCAGCTCTCTACTGGTTGGACTATCCGCGACTTGAATTCCGGTGGGTTCGAGGTTTTCCTCACCTGTCCAGACCGGCACTGAGGCCCACCCAGACTCCTATAAAATGGGCATCGGTCCCTTTCCCGGTGGTAAAGCGGTCGTGTTGAACACCCAGCCTTATGTAGCTCCGAGGTTAAAGAAAGAGTAGAGCTATATCAGTACTCCCCTTAGGACCCTCATGACTTGTTATAGGGTGCAATTTGCCATTACGTTTTCATATGATTCTCAAAAAAAAGGCAGTGATTTTTTCCTCAAACAGCGTTAATCGCCTGATCATTCTAATGGAGATAAAATGGGTTGTTTTTTAGATAGGGGCTGCAGTGTTGTTTGTAATTGACACAAATTGTATTCTTTGCTGCTGTAATGTGTAATGTGAGCAATACTGTATAAGATACGGCATACTCTGCCTAGCGTAGCTTGGTCTGACAGAAGCCTTGTATATAAATACCACTGTGAATTGTATTTAATTTGCTTAGCCATCACACAAATGTCTTCTTTGTTTTTTTTTCGTTTTTCTTAGACTGACATCTTGTACCTGCTCACTGCAGGTGTCGAGGGTTGTGGCTGCACCAGATCGCACTCAATGACGCATACGTATACCCACACACGCACGCACGCACGCACACTCGGTAGGATTCCTCTGGACGAGAGATCGTTCCATCGCAGATACTTCTACTTGACAGCTTTCAACATGCACAAGAAACAGACATCCACGCTTCTGGGGGGATTAGAACCCACAATCCCAACAAACAATCGACCGCAGACCCACGTCTTAGACGACGCGGCCACCGGGATCGGTCTATCAATACATGCATAAATAAATATGTAAATGACAGAGCGAAACCCATCCTGTCGTGAAAGATGACGACACAAGACGATTACATTTTCCGAATAATTACTTAACAAGCGCTGGTTATGATCCACTTTTCCTCTTCTCACCCGCCGCAGCCGAGACGGACCGACTGTCATTTGTACTGCGACGGGTTGCGCTCCATCCTGAAATATTTAATTAACATTAAAACGATTATTGTGAAATTAGAGGAAGTAGAGATAACGCGGGGACCGCGCGGTCTAATGCGTGGGTCTGACGGCCGCTCGCTTGCTGGGATTGCGGGTTCGAATTCCACAGGGGCATGCTTTTCTGTTGTGAGTGATGTGTGTTTTCAGGTACTGGTCTCTGCGGTGGGCCGATCACCCGTCCAGAGGAGTCCTACTGAGTGTGGTCTGTCTGAGTGTGAATGTGAAGCCTCGATAATGTCGGGGCACTGGCCCATTAGAAGCTATCGTGCCATGAAAAAATAAAGTGTTAATATCGAAATTAATTAATTAATTAATTTTGTGATCAACGTCCTGAGCAAGTTTAAATGCATACTGGTACTTGCAATGTGAGAAAAATATCAGAACGATATTGATAATTGATACTGTTCAGCGATTGTTACCAGTAATAAAATTAGGGAGAATGAGATGGAGGGGTCATGCAGAATGCGTAGTAGACATTGCAAGTGCATACAAATTTTAGGTCGTGAAAATGCAGATAAGAGGTTACTTAACTGACCAAGATACGCCTGAGTATATTGTTAAAATGAGCCATTAAGAAGCAGAGCGTGTCACTGTGAACTTGATTTCTTTGACGTCAAGATCCGATAGCTGGGTCATGTAAACAAGGTAATAAACATTTCTTGGGTCACATAAAATATGTGCCATTCTTGTCCAGTTGAGCGCCTGTAAACTTCCTAAGAAGGTCTTTGTTACTGGAAGAGAAGAATTACTACTATCGTGTCATGAGTAAAAACTTTAAGTAGAGTGGCCGGCGTCAGTGCAGGCATTATCCTCCATTTCTTGTAGTGTACAGTTTCGGCTTGGCATTCTTCTTTGAAATATTTTCCACAAACCATTACTCTGTTCCGAAACATCTGCGCTCTTAAAGACTTCTTGGTCTCTTCTTGCCATTCTTCGATTCCTCGCTCGTTTCCACAAAGCAGGATGGTAATGTTATAGGCTTGTGTCTGGAAGGTGCCCCATTCGATTGACGGTCGAGGTATCAACCATCCTCGTGAGTTTACTCATCCCCTGCAGTGCAAACATAGCATTGAAACCCGATTAGGTTACTATCAATTCTTCCGAATTATTTCTGTTTTGTCAATTACCACTCTTTCTACTATCGACGCCGTGTATCAACTGGATCTTTCAATAAACCACACGACATTATAATTCTCTAATTCTGCTTCAATCTGTTTATCCTTCTACACTAGTTACTTATGAATAGGCTTTCTTGTATTCGCTAACGACTTATCTATGATCTTGTAATGTTTGTTACTTCATTACAGTAGGTTAGGCTTTTGGATTAGCTTCTTGGTCAGTTAGGTTATTGTGGGATGTCAGTTTCAAATTTCTTATGCTCTAGTGGCCACGTGTCGAAGACACGTGTGTCCTTGAATTCTGCTCTCATTATTTTCCTCTCAAGAAACCGTAAACGAACGACGTCGGCGCCAACCTCGACGTCGAAGTCTGCCTTACGGTTCTGTGTAGTTTTCTGAATTCTAAAAAGCCTGTTTTGGTAAAAGCGCCGTCGATGATCTTTTATGCGTGACATTTGATTCGCCTTACAGATGGTCTTTTGCAACAGTCAGCTGAAATTTTATGTTGCCCAGGGCTGTTCTGTATAGCTGTACATCAGATACGCCCTACATGCTTCTCTTTTTGTTACAAGTTGTTCCTCGGGATATGTGGATTTGTGCAAGTATTGCATTCGGTTTTAAACGTGAAGGAAAAAAAGCTAAACACCAAACAATATGACTGAGATCGAGATGGGGAAAACATGTTAGAGAAGATTTCACACAGAAAGAAGGAATAACACGGAGGGACGTTGACGAGGTGCTAGGGGAGGCAAAGATCGATGGAGAGGCTTGGTTGCAAGATGACACAAATAAAAGTGGCAATGTAGGAGGGTGACGTAGATTGCATAAGATATGCTGCACGTATTGATTGATCTTTACAGCTTTTATTAAAAAATGTCTTTCTGTCATCTAAAACGGTACACCGGAGAGATGATTTTAAACTCTGAAAATGCAGACTTTAAAATCATTAATTAATGTTTTGAGTGTTATGCAAGAAATTGTCATGTTTGTTGTATTGTTTCATCCAACTACGTTCAGTGACTGGTAATTTCAACTGACGAGTTCAGAAACCCCCAACACAAGAGTTATGCCTCAGACGGTAAGAACTGCACTGGTGATAAAAGTCTATGCCTATTCTAGTGGCCCCGCCGTCTAAGGAGTAGGTTTTCGGCCGCTTAAGTGCTGGGATTGCGTTTTCGAATACCGCCGGGGGCATGGATGTCTGTCCCTTGTGACCCTTGTGTGATGTGTGATAGAGGTCGCTGCAACGAGCTGATCATTCGTCCAGATTCACTGACGGTCCCAAACCAGTCCTTATTTGGTCACGTTTGAAGAAGCTTGCTCCCCAGATAGTATGATCTGTACCAGAGGCTGCAACTACAATTTTGTGTACTCCTGATGATGGGCGCGATGGACGCCCGAAAATGTGGAGTAATTTAGCAGTGAATAAATATATGCATACAGTTGCATTTCGTTGGATTTCTTCAACCTACCTTACTTACACTGAGAAGCAACTCTTTTTTCAGATGCCGTTTTGCGATTCATGTATATACAGGGTGGCTCGAAGCCGACTGACACATTTTAAATTTGAATATTGCGCCGGCGCGATAGCTTGTCGTGATTGGCGGGAAGAGGAACGGTAGAGGAGAGGACGCCATTTCATATGGTCAGTCGCAATGGAGCATTGGAACGTGCAACAACATGTTACCTGTGTTCGTAGTTTCGGCGACATCGCTTGGCCTGCTCGGTCGCCCGACCTCACTGTAACAAATTTTTTCCTTTGGGGGTTCCTGAAAGACCGTGTGTTCTGGAGGCGTATCGTGACTATTCAAGAACTCAAACAAGCCAATGTTGACGAAGTTGCGGCCATTGATGAGGACCTACGGAGGTGCGTGTACGGCAACTTCCAGACACGCTTGCAACAATGCATTGATGTAAATGGAGACCATCTGCCTGATGTTCAGAAAATAAGCTTGTAATCTGTAGGTAGTAAATAGCATACTTGGACGTATTTATAGATGGTTTCGCTTATTTTTCCCTGTTTTCATATATTATCTATGACCATTTGAAATGTGTCAGTGGGTTCCGCTCCACCCTTTACATAGCGCTTCGCCCCCGCAAAACGACACGATTGACTTCCAAACAGCTACGTGCTGACTTTTAAAAGGAAGAGTGCTTGAAAATACGGAAGTAAAACTATATGTGATGTTGTGGTCCAAAGAGTTGCAGTGAACAGCTAAGTCCACTTACTAGTAACTATATACCTTCGGACCACGTAGTGTCCACGGACCATATGTTGAGAAACACTGCCTTGAGAGACACCCTAGGCCATGGGCGTCCAACCTGTCTATGGCAAAGGGCTACACCCGTTTTTATGGGCCGGTTCGCGGGCCGCGCTTTGCAAAGTAACATAAGAGCTATGCCAAACCCCTTTAATTACATTGTAATTTGTATCGTGTATTCATAATTTCCAACCGTGGCCGCCGTCTGCATAATACAACGTGGCGTACCGTGGGGTGGAGACCCGTGCGCTAGGGAATGTTTCAAGTATACAGTCATGGAATAAATCACTTAAAATTTTCAATCAATTGTGTCTCATCCGCATTCAATTACTGGAAAGACCGATACTTGCGTATTGTATTTTATTTGCTCTTTCGTCTTGTACTCTGCGTATTCACTAGTTTCGAGGTACAAAATGAACATTTATTTTATGTAAAATTTGGAACTTCATGAGACAACTTTCACTACAAAGTTTCATTTATTTAAATGAAAAAATAATTCTGGAAAACACACATGTGAATAGTTGCCAACTTTATGTCTTTCGTATTGATAAATGCGTCTACTGAATAATGGTACACGTCATTTCCATTACATCCATTACAAAGAGATTATAGATTAGTGACGTAGCACTGATTCCAGGACGAATAATGAAGAGATTGTTATGTAGATACATTCATTAAGCAGAACAGTTTATATAAATGCATTAGAAGATCGATTTTCATACTAGCACGCAACAATCAACAAAAAATGGTTAATTCAACAGCCATATTTTCCGTACACACAGAGTTATGTCCCGTGCAGTTGGCGCTAGCACGAAAAGTAGCATTGTTTGCAGATGGGTACTACGTTCCAGACAGCCAGTGTGTATTTAGTGCTGGGACCCTTTACTTGGGGCTAAAATGGCCGGAGTACGAAGCTGATCTTTCATAACTTTCTAATACCGAGGTTAAAAATACGTGGATACATTCCTCCACTCTCTATACCCTTGTATGGCGTGATGGTTAATTCACTCTTTAAAGTCAAATGATTATTGTATATACCACATAATTTAATATTTTTAATCTATATATTTTGTCCATAAATTGTATTTATGTATTACTTGCGATTCCCGCAATAAAGAGCGATTATTTTCCTGCGAATCATTAGCCGACTCGTCTTTTGTAACTGAGACACAGTTTGTTCTCTTTAAGGTGAAAACGTAACTTAAATATTTTATTTTTGCTCTTTAAAGGTTTAGTAACTGTTTTGAGGTAGAAAGGAAGTAATTAGAATTGACTTCTGTTTCGTTCTGATTATTGTTAACAGGGTATTTTAATAAAATGAAAAAAAACTAGGATTTTATGTAAAGGGGCTTCATGAAATAATGCCTGGTTTTCAAATGTAGTTCAGTTTAGTTTGTTTGGTTAGATAATATTTAGAAAAAAAAATTTTTAACATAGGAGTAGTTACGCAGAAACCACTCCTTCATACATCTGCTGTACTATTGAGATATTTGCTGCCTTTGGTATTTATAAAATTCTCATGTATTTAACGACATTACGAATGATTCAGAGTTCGTAACGTTGGATTATAGATTGCAGTGCAGAAGAAACTGGAAAGGATTTGGCTTTCAGCGTTGTAATTGAAGATTCTATTCTGAAACTGGTCGGGAGATACTTAGAAAAACCAAGAATATCCTAAGTCGGAGTGATTCTAACCCCTTCACGCCTGGTGTCGGCCAAGTCTATAATCCGTTATGATGTCGCCGCTTGTTGGCCGCTTGTTGTATTTCCGCGAAATCTGAGCATGTATTGCAGCTGTTGTCATGCGCACTACAAAGTATATTTTCGGCTGAAGCAGCGTCGCCGACGCTCTCGAGCAGCAGATGTGCTGAATAAGTAGGCTAATGAAATGACATGGGACCGGTGAATGCATTGGCCTAGCAACCAGGGGCGTCGAAAGCGAGTTCGGGCCCCAATTTAAACGTTTTTAAGGAACCGACAAATTTCTTTACTCCATATCGGCAGGATTGCCTGTCAGTTGCAGAGTGACTGGGGCTTCGTCTGAGAGGGTTAATTGCTGCAGTCGACAAATAATGGTACTACCGAGAAAGACAAACACTTATGCGACATAGTTGTGGTCCCGCCCCGCTTGCGGACCGCCGGGACCCCGTAATTTACAACGGCTTCCGTCCCCCTTCTCGACGCCAGTGCAAGAAATCAGCCCTCTCCTTCCCAACCACTCATTCAGAAATTGGGAACTAAGTATTTGCTTCAGAGAACTATGGAACAGAATTCGGGAGACTCAGGGCCTTCGCAGATTCCGCGTTGAGGAGGGTCCTGTGGATAAGGGGGCCCTCAGTCTTAGAATACTGATATTTTGTGTTTGTTCTTTCGGACTGGATTCCACTTTACTGACAAAGGACAGTGTTCTGGGCTCCTGTTATGAGATTTTGAAGTAAATTCGGTAATAGTTACAGAGTGGCCCAGGCCCGGTTATTTACACCCCTGGGGACAAACCAGCTTGATGAAACATATTAGCTGTTGAGGGACCTAGAATTTAGCACATCCAAATACGTTTTTTTTTGTATAGTTGACTTCGTACAGAATAACAGACGTTCTACTTCTATGTTTGTATTTATGGAAGATTGTGTACATAGGTACGGTTGGGTTTTAAAAGATTAAGAAGTTGTTTAAAGTCATAATGAACACATTTTAAGACACTGTGTAGTTCTCCCTCCTTCACTTCGCTGTCAAGCGCCAAACAATAATTTGTTACGAATTTCGTTTGCGAAGTTTCCCGTTGTGCTTGTTCCACAGTTTCTCAGCATGCAACCCACGCTTGCTACGTCACATTCCGTCAGCGCCTCTCTCTGTTCAACGTGTCGCACAAAGTATGACATACCTTTTCGTGTTTTCCATTCAGCCATGTTTCCGAGAAGTAATAACTGACGGTAACAATGTCAATGGAAGTGTAAAAGCTGTAAAGAAAGATGAAACATAATTCTTCAAAGGGTAGACTTTCTGTGACCTTATTCCCGCTTTACAAATACTTTTAAGTCACTGTGCAAGGACATGTCAATGCATGTAATCAGAAGAACGAAAAGAGAAATTTCAGGAAACAATAAGGCTTTAGTAAAGAGTATGTACCCATCCAGTAACGTGAGAATCCGGGATAGCCCAGTGTCACTACATAAATCAGGCTACAGTCTGGACACCTGGAGTTAATTTCCAGGTACGGTCAGAGATTTCTCTCTTTTCTATAACGTCCAGTCTGGCTCTGGAACCCACAGCCTACGACAACCGGCGATTCGCCAAGAAGAAAACTAAAAGTACTACCATTAATCATAACAATGTTTAAAGTTAATCATTTTTGGAAAGACCGATCCCGGTGGCCGCGCAGTGTAAGGCGTGGGTCTGCGGCCGCTCTCTTGCTGGGATTGCGGGTTCGAATCCCGTCTGGTTCATGGAAGTCTCTCTCTTGTGCGTGTTGTTTATTGTCAGGCAGACGTCTCTGCGACGAGCTGATCACTCGTACAGAGGAGTCCTACCGAGTGTGGTGTGTCTGAGTGCGATCTCGCATCCTCAACAATGAGGAGGCCTAGGACCACTGTGGCTGTCGAGCCATAAATTATTGTTGAATGGTGTAAAGTGGCTAAGATTATACTCATTACGTACCTGCATCTCGATCAGACGTTACACATATGTGGAGATATTCCTCCACTGCTTCACACGTTTTCATGACAAGTGTACCTTTACCATAATATTAAAATGTTATGTTAACTTTGGTGCTGTGGCAGTAAATCACTGAGTGTTTTTAAACTATAACTTTAGCAAGGAGCAATGTATGCTTCCTGAGGAAGATCGTATGATCGAAACGTGTAGAAGCGTTTTAAGTTTTTTAATATGAATTTTAGATCATTAAATGAATATATGTGCATTTTTGGTGTATTAATGAAATAAAATATATTTGTACTTATTGCGTATTTTCAGCACCCGGCATTGTTGTACCTAACATAAGTACGTGAGACCTCATGGAAATGTCACACAACGTTTGCGATCACGGCAAATTTAAGGAAATTTGTCCCTCTACAGGCCAGGAAGTCATAAGGCGGAATGGAGTTATGGCCTCTCTTTGTTTTAGACCTGACACCGGGTGGAGATGGGTAGTCTGACTTATCTCCGGGAAGGAACTCCCGGTATTCATCGAGTAGGGGTCTCGCTGGAACCCAGAGCCGATCTGGAGACTTTTTGAGAAGAAATAAATCTCTTACAATATTACTAAACTTACTGCCATCGAACTTAACACTTTGTATTGTTTGTGTCCACATTTCGACAGCATTATATTTTGTAGTACTGAAACACGACATAGAGAGACGAACTGCATTAAAATTAAATCTCTTACCCTTGCCGGGAATCCAATCACGATTTTTTAGGCGTCCACCTAATGGCCTAGTCACTGCAACGACTGAACTAACCCGACCCCTTTTCACTTGTATATTACGCCCACTGTATCTGAAAACGTAATTCAGAATGCTACTCTCCAGACATTCTTTTCAACAACGAATCTACAAAATATGCTTAACATCACATATCACCGTTTCTGCGTAACAAAGGAAGTTTATCACTTCAGTCTTATTATTAGGAACCATGAATTATGTTTATGTTTAAAACACGATAATTATGCTACCGAAATATTGTGGGACTCTACTATATTCAGTGCGTAATGTGGGGACTCACTGACCGTCTGAAAGTTATTTTATAAAATACATTCAGTCTTAAATTTGGAGTATCTTTTGGCTTCCCCAGGAGGACTCAGCTCCAAGACCCTTGCTATTGGTTCTTAGCTCATTTTTAATCATCAACATCTTAAACACATGAACCTCCGTTGCTTGTGCAAAATATGGATTTATAAAAATAACTTTAATCTGGAGTCAGGATGACAGATTTAGAAAATAATGAAAATTTCTCATTTATTCGTTTAGGGTCTCTGAAATACGACAAAAGACAAACATTTTGCTTTTTATCATCCCAGTTTCGCTGGACTGACCTACTTGATCTCTTTGTTAGTACCACCGACACATAAAATTCTTAAATCCTTGTAGATTTGATTGCTGGAATGAAGTACAGTGATTTACATGTCCTCCGTATGTTAGCAGCTTCCCTATGGAATTGATGAATTAACACGGCACCTTTGTTAATCTTCTTGAAATATTCTTTAAACCCTGTTTGAACTTGTGCAAGATTTGTCTCTTGTTTCTACAGATACACGACCTCTTCCTTTTGTGTACTTGTTTGTTTATCCGATTTTATCACGAAACCTGAGACGGAGGAAGTAACAGGGGGTGGAAGAAAATTTCATCACGAGCTTCACATTACACAAAGCTTCAATTATCATCATCATCATCATCATCATCGTCATAATCATAATCACAATCATAATAATAATCGTTTTGTTATCTCTTTTTAATGGGTCTTTTCTCATTGGTACTTCTTTTCTTAACGCACTATGGTCCTAGGGACGACTCAGTCTTTAACAGAAATAAGTAGGATATCGTCTGGGGTGTAAAAGCGGCGGGCGCGTGAGGCTGACAAATGTACCATCTTTATGTACCGATGGTCTATAAATTGTGGGAGCCAAAAAACCTTGGAGCCCGAAAGTCCTGTCCAGGCCTGCAATTGGATGGCTTTACTTTTCACTTCCCCTCTTGAACCAACGGCTGTCCTCAAGTAACAGACAGCAGCACTCTCCATATTATATGTGATGGCCCAAATACAGCTGTCTTTTGTAGTGAATCTATTGAATGTTTCCTGTTATGGCTTCCAAATATTTCTGCAAAACTTTTGTTACTATTCTGGTGGCTCCTAACTATTGCCCGTGTAATCATACATTTCTTGTTCCACATTCTTGTATTTTTGTACATAAACCCTTGAATTTAATTTATTTTCTGCTTTCTTTTGCGTGACATTTGTCTGCTGGTTTTGCCACGTCTATCAGTGTGCAAGCTTTATCTGCTTGTTTTTTAATTATTAAATCTGGTCTGTTTTTTGTAACTTCTCTGTCTGTGCTTTACTCTTGATTCCATAACGCTGTAATATCTTCGTATTCAGCCCCTGGCTTGGCTTTGTGTGTTTGGGTGTGTGTGTGTGTGTGTGTTTCTTCCATTTCCCTGTAATTTCGACGCCTAGTGCTTTCCGTATTGAATAATGTAAATGTGTACCAAATCTGTCGTACTATTTCTTTGCCAGCATGGGGAATCCTGAAGTTCGGAGGTCAAAGGTTTCTTCATGTTGTTTGTGTAATGGGTATTTACTACAATTTTTTAAAGTTATTATTATTTTTATTATTATCCTCTTCATTATCATCTTTTATTATTATTATCATCATCATCTCCTTTATGCAGGATATTTATACTTATATTCCTGAGACAAACTATATCCCTAAGGAATACAGTGTTACAGCTATTCTGTTGTTACTATTCATGGTGCTTATATCGTTAGTTCCTGTGTTGATTCTATTGTAATTTTATATTAGTACTTTCCGAATTATTATTATTATTATTATTATTACTATTATACGATACGGATGTCTCCTGTCACAGGCCTTTTATTCCTGGTACTCCTCTTGAACCAGCGGTGATCCCCATCGCTCTGTCTTCAAGCTTCACTTTGCAGTACTTTCCGTATTATGTGTGATGTTCCAAGTATAGCTGTCTTTTGTAGTGAATCTATCGAATGTTTTCCTTGTACAGTTTCCAAATTCTTCCTTAAACTTCACGTTACTATTCCAGTGGCTCCAATTATTACTGGTACAATCGTACATTCCACGTTCCACATTCGCTGTATCTCTATACAAAAACTCTTGTATTTTAACTTTTTCTCCGCCCCCTTTTGCACAACATTTCTGTCTGCGTGTGTTGCCACATCTATCAGTGTGCATGTTTTATCTTTTTTGTTTTTAATTATTACATATAGCCTATTTGCTGTAACTTCTCTGTCTATGTGTACTGCTTGATTCCACAACACTGTGACATCTCCCTCTCCATACACTGGCTTGGACATGTGTTTATATCATTTGTCTGTGGTTTCAATGCCTAAGGCTTTGCATATTGTGTAATGCAAATGTGTACAAACTTTATCGTGTCTCATTAAATATTCGTTCTTCGCCAAAATGCGCCATCCCGAGGTTAATTGTTTACATAACCGGCATTTACTCTCAATTTCTTCCTTCAAAATATTATTCTTAAAATAGTTTGTACTAATTGCTTGGTCTTGAGCTGCCACTATTGTACTTTCTGTTTCTCCCTTGACGTCGCCAGATTTTAGCCAGCGATATGACTGTTCAATATCCACCAGTTTTCCATCTAAGCCACGTGGCAATTGTCAATGTATCTTCTTCCCGTGCCATCTTTCTTTTGTTTTCTCCGCTATGCTCTCCTTCATTTTTCTGTTTCTTTCTGTACTTCTGTCTTGAGCCATCTAGCTGTCTGTAACACTGCTGAGTCGGAGTTGTGTTGGTGTGTTCTGACAACCTGTATTATTATTATTATTATTATTATTATTAGTGTATTTATGTATCGTTGCTTTCGAGTATTGATTTAGCAAGTGACCCTGCTCTGCTAAGGCTCCATATCAACGCACTGGATTGAATTCTTCTATCAATGTATTCAGCAAAAATTATCTTAATAACTGTTACTTTAACATTACAATATTACTGGTGCTGTTTTGAAATATGATTTCTTATTATCTCTTTTATATTTATGTTCTTATGTTTTTTGTGTATTTTGTATAGTCCTTTGTGGTCTTTGTAATTGGCCTCAAGGGTGTTATTAATAATTGAATATTAATAATAACAACAATTATAATAATAGGATAATAAAATCGAGCAGGATTAGATCGTATGAGTAGTAGTAGGTACTGAAGAGAGGAAAAATTAACACCAAATTTTAGTTAACGATGGTGTTTATTGCTGACAATTTGGTAGAACTGGGTATTATTAAAATATTATTAACTAAATTTTGAGGGAAGGCGCAGGAGTTACGTGAATCAGCATAATTACAAGTGGCAAGCTTTGACAAAACGGTGATGGGTTCTGTATTTGTAAGGGGGTTGGAGGCGGGGGTGAGGGTGAATATATTTACCAGTTAGGTTAGTATTAATTTTTAAAGAAGAACTTTGTTCCATGGAGATAGTTATTCTTTGAGGGAATGTCAAGAGGACGAAACGTGAAGAACTGCATGCTTCAGGAATCCACACATGCACGTCACTGTTTTCCGCCATTATTTAGCATTCCACTCTTCACGCCTGATATAATACACCACCTGCATTCACTACTTTTAAGAGATTTCGAGGACCATCAAGAACAGTTTTGAGAATGGAAATTATTATTTATTACTGAGCGGTGCTCTGTGTTACTTCTTATCTGTCTTGTTCATCATCATTTATGTGTTAACAGATCTAATGTAATTAGATTTCGTTAACACTTCTCCAAAATTTGTATTTTTTTTTCTCAGAAGATTATTTAGTTTCTGTAAAATATTTTGGGATTCCGTAACTACTCATACAAATGAACTAACGTCTACATTATTTGTGGAAAAGGAAACACTTTCGAAGTTTTACACATCTTATATTTGGAGTTTTCAGCTTTTGTTTTACACAATGCATGAATTTGAAATGTTGCGTCAGTACATCTCAGAAATTAACTGAGATGAACCCGTGTGTAAAACATTCTGCGCTGTGACCTGTGCAACGTATATCAAATAAGAATATTTAGGGAATTGCGTGTTACTAAGCAATGTTGGAAAGACTGTAATGTCAGGGTTCTATCGATATTTCTTCGCAATTCCCAACATGGTGATGACCTTGATTCGTCCACCTGCGGTGCAAAGACCAAGTCAAACTGTATGCAGACACAGGTGGAATGGGAAACATAACGTCGAGTTCACAAGGAAAGAGAATTTTGCTTATTACGCAGGTTAAATTATTCTAAATACAGGTTCATCGAAAAAGATGGACGGGATTTGAAACCGCTATAACTTAAAAAGTACTAGACGGATTTACACTTTAAACCTTCGATCAAGAAATTGTAAGTAGGGTTATTTTTATGCAAGAAGGAGCTCCTCCCCATTTCAGTTACTTTGTGACTGACGTCTTAAATGAGAGATTCCCTGATGCCTGGATTGGAAGGGGTGGACCAATACCCTGGCCACCTCGAAGACCAGATCTCTCTCCACTTGATTTTTTGGGGGTACATTAAGAACATTGTGTATGATGAGAAGATAAGGAATATGCAGCACCTGCAAGACAGGATCACATCAGCCACTGAAACTGTAACACGAGACATGATTCAGGAAACGTGGCAAGAGATAGAATTTCGTTTGGACGTATCCAGAGCTACAAACGGTGAACATATTGAAATGTACTAAGGTAAGTCTAAATCTTTAAACTTTTCTGAACATTTTAAGACGCCAAACGTGTAAATCCGTCTAGTACTTTTTATGTTATAGCAGTTTCAAATTCCGTCCATCTTTTTCGATGACCCTGTAAATAGAATAAGGGCTGAATTAATATGGTTTGAATAGGCCGCATTGGTGGGACGTTGTCAACGCTGCGGTAAATCATCATGCTTTATAAGGGTTGAGGATTTTCGTAATGTCTGAACAACTATAAGCTTTTTCTGCATGAAGGAAAGTAATGATAAATTTATGCAGACACGAAGGTAATGTCTATGTGTATGCAGATATGAGCTTAACTTAAGAATTTTGTTCACCATAATGGTTATGTTGTTTTGAGCTTCCAAAAATTTTGGTTCATTTTTCACAGAATAGAGAACTACTGTATTTTACGCGACAGGAATTACTGTGAATATATTTTTTTGTTTTATTGAACTCTAAGTCATTCAATTTTGAATGTACCTTTTGAAACCCAAATCAACGTTCTTTGTTTCGTTGTAATTCGTATATGCAGTTTTTATTACACGTGATTTTCCCTTGATCCTCTTCGGTTGTCACTTAATCATCCAGTTCCGCGGTTCGCTTTAGCGGATTCGATATATTTTCTGCTTGCTCTTAATGAGATGTTGTCCACTGTAGCTTCATCACAGAATTGTGATCACGTGCTGTGGGTTCACAGCACATTGTAGCTGCATGTACTTCGCCTGTAATGTGACAATTTATTTCTGAATACCTTTGAGATGATTTATCCCGTTGTGTAAAAATCGAAACCGAAATTTTTCTGTCAACCACAACTATTTATTTAGAAATCAGGAAATTAGTTCCATGTTTCGACTTAAAATTAAGGTATCATCAGACTGTGTTTAGAGGTTAAAAAATAAAATGTTTACAACTCTAGTTATTAAATCTTGGTCTCTCACAATGAGTGAGGAACGTAGGCTGGGGTGTGTCGAAAATAGGGTGTTGAAGAAGATATTTGGGTCCAAGAGGGACGAGATGACAGGGTAGTGGAGAAGACTACATAAAGAGTAGCTTCATGATCTGTACTCCACACCAAATGAAGTGATCAAATCAAGAAGACTGAGAAGGGCGGGATACGTGGTCAGTATGCTGGACGGGAGAAGTTTATAAAGAGTTTTGTTTGGGAGACTTGCTGGAAAGAGGCTACTTGGAATACCTACGCGTAGATGGGAGGATAATATAAAAATGAAATTTCAAGATATGGGATGGAGGCATGGCTTAGATTGATCTGATTCAGAATAGGGACAAGTGGAGGGCTGTTTTGTATGTGGTAATGAACCTTCGGTGTCCTTAAATTGCAGGGAATTTCTTGAGTAGCTGAGGACCTGCTAGCTTCTCAAGAAGGATTCTGCTCTGTTGAGTTACCTAGGTAGTTTGTTTGTAATTACTCAAAGATCATGTTGAGTGAAATTTTATCCGTCCGTTAGGATACCCAAGGAAGTATAAATATTATGCAAACGCGTTACAGTATTACTTTAAGCTACAGCACTTTTGTTAGGAATTGACGGGTGGCAGCCCTCTGTTCGAGACTACCAATAGAAGACTGAAGGTGTATTTTACAGTTATTTCGTCTATTAGATACAATGACCATTAGTAAACTAGGATTTTGGCTAGGGATGTCAAAATTTTGAATTTTTTAGAAATTAATTTCTTTGATTAAGGCGTAAAATAGGAATATTTCCTTCAAGTCATTTAAAATTGTGTGATGTAGGGTAAAGCAGGGCCTACAGCATACACTCTAATGGAATGAAAGGACACAAGACAGTATAAATGTTTTTGCCAGAAGTTGTTTTGAAGTTTTTAAAAAAATTATAATTTGTTACTTAAGTATTGTATAGGGAATAGAAGGTTATTGGTCTTGTACATTGAACCTGAATTCATAAGGTACAAAATAAAAAAAAAAAGAAATCCATAGCAAGAATCATAAACTCTCTTTAAACCGAGTAGAGTCATTTTCTGACACAATGAAACAGCTGTCACAGAAAAATGACAGAAATGTTACTGTTTCAGTCTGTCTGTAGCTTATGACGGAAATTGAAGAAAAGAGCCACTTCACCAAACCATACACATTTCTATGATCCTGTAAATAGACCTGTCTGCGAATAGAACGTCTAGACCATGACAGCAGTGTTTTATTGGTGCAGCAAGATCGTAACAGACAGGGGTTCGTTCCCCTTTCGTCTATTCTTTTGTTCGCCTTAATTAATCTTCTTTTATTCACGATTCTACAGTATCGGTCATCAGTGGCCTACCGAGAGGGTTTTGGGGGGTTCAACCCCCCTCCGAAATTTCAAAGGCCCTCCAAAATCGTGCCAAACTCAATCGATTTGAAAACTGTTAAAAATTGCTGAATTTAGGACGCCAATACCCCAAGATGTTCGGAAAAAAAGGCAGTAAAATTCTGAATCCGTGTAGCAGGATGAAGCCTGCTACACGGATACCACCCCAACCCAGCCACACCGAAACTCCAACACACATCGAAACAAGACACACGACCAATGTGGTGATACAATAGAAAAGTCACAGGCTCCTGATGATGGATTTATTAAAGTCCGAATCATGTTGAGCATAGAAGAAGTGAAATAAATCTTAATAGCAAGTGACATCAAGTTGGTCTCTTATTCTTCAACTATCACAATGATGCACGGTAGAATATACATAAGAAAAAAAGAGAAAATAATTTTCAGAAGTGATGTTTTTGTGTTCTTAATCGAAGCAACTGTTATTCAAACTGAGTACTTATCGCAATACTCCCACTACAGACGGAATATAAGGTGACTACTTGCAATCTATTATTCTACTGTAACTACCTGCCATTTGTCGAATATCTGCAAACTTCATAACGACCAATGAACAGAGATAGATTAGAGTCGATCAGATGTCTGCAGTATCACAAAATGCGTTCCTGTTATAGACAGCCAACCGAGAATTGCATTCAAAGATACAAGTATTATGATTTTGAAATCCTGTACAATGTAGCTGTATGCGAGTTGCAAACATAACAGTTATTTGGGCTTAGGGCAGGATCTAATAACAGTGCGTGATATAAAATATAAAGCCCTTTCTTTAAATATTAATATGTACATTTATATTTGAATATGTGTGCATGAAATACACGGGATATAAAATATTCCGATACAGGCTAGCTGAAACCTTATGAACATTCGGATTTATTTATCACATTCATAACGTGTTATTTAGATTTTAAAGTTCGGTAGACGTTTGATGTGTGAAACTTGAAGTGAAATGTTGCTCTCAATTCAGTTCATTTTGCAGAATGTAGCTGTAAGGAATTTGAATTTGTTAAACGCCGGCATTCGTACGAGCTTTGCCAAGGCTAAGCGCCAACATATGGAGCAAAGAGATTGGTCATTGCATGTTCAAAAAATATATTACTTAGATTTAAATAACCGTTTTTAAGACGTAGTTTTGAATAAGCTTCCGTTCTGTGTGTAATACCGTACTACAAAGGAAAGGAAAACGTGCGCCGGCGGTAAGAGGACATGAAAAGGGAATAAGAGGTGGTGGTTTGGGGTAGGGGAACTTCCCCGTACGTTTACAAGAAGGAGATGCGCTATTTTCAAAGTGCTGGTAGCACTGTACCTATGTATACAAACAACTTTATCCTAATTCATGTTTCCAATGCGGAGTCTTTTAAATATTCATATTTCAATTCCCGCGGAATGAAAAGCCTCTTTCATAACTTAAAATAAGTTTAGATTTTATTCCTATTTATGTTTCCAGTTTTCGTGATTACGGCAAAGGGAAATTTAAAACAGATTTCAGATGGTTGTCATCATGATACAGATATGACCGTTAGAGTTTGTATTTCCTTAAAACAGTGCATTATTCGCGTTAATTAAGGATGTGCGGGGTGTTAAAAACTGTCAAAGTTTTGCGATTTCTTATTTTTTTTGGGGGGGGGGGTGTTTTTGCACTGTGTACCGTCATCAATGGGCCCCATCATTTCGGAGAAATGGGCTATCTCCATCTTCATGGCAAAAGAAGAAGCTGGAAGTAGCACATTTCACCAAAACCTTTGTGTTCTTCTGAAAAATTATACGTTGCCTCTTCACAGAAGGAAACAAACATTACGACCATCAACATAAGATCCTTGCAGGTTCCTGTTCGAGGCTTTATGTAACCTGCGCAATTCCAGGCTTCCGCTGCGGTATGGATGAAATCTCGGGTTTTTTGAACTGTTATGAAGCTTTGGAAAGTAGTACGGTGCGGACGTTTCGGGAAATCCTCCTGGTCTTATCTTCATAGTTACAATGATCAATTGTGACAGGTAGATGAATGGTTGCAGAGGGACTGGTGTGGATGATGACTGGTTCTGGGAAACAAGAACGAAGGCCTGTAACACTGCAGAAATATTATGCCTAATAAATGGCAAGAATAAGATTTAGCAATGAACAAATATGGACGGATCGTAACAGGAAGGTGATAACCTGCACCCGAAGTTGGGAGGGAGGTGTAGTGCAAAGGGAGGCATCAGGCATCGCGGAAGGGAAAGATAGGAGGGTGCAAGGTGAATTGGTATTGCAGTACTGCTTAATGTGTCTGTTACAAAGTATGAATGCCCTTGTGCACAATGTTTCTCCTTTGTGTGTGTGTGTGTGTGTGTTTGTTTGTTTGTTTGTTTTGGGAGGGGGTGTGTTGCCGTTAGACCCACGTCAGCATCGACGGCTATGTGTTAATTAAGAGTCCAGAAATCCATATGGTTTTAAAGTAAAAGCATCAAAGTCCAGCCATTCTTTAACTACACAGTAAGACAAGCTACATAGGGGCCGATCTACCAACCACATATTTGCCTAGGTGAGGTTTAGAATTCCAGCAAGAAAGGTAAAACTCCCGTGGTTTTATCAGAAGAATAAAAAACAGTGTGCATTGCATTCCATTTGTTTACCATCGATCGCTCACGTTTCGACCTAAAGTGCCAACATCAGGGATCACAACCCATCTACTAGAACCTTGCTATACAATTCCATGTTCAAAATTTAAATGTAAGCGTAGTGTAAAAGGTAAGGTTACCATGTATAATTGAAACATACATTGATAATAAAATATTATTTAGTTTTATAACTGATAGAATACAATGAAAAACACGGCAAAACATGCCCAAGCCATAACCATTGTGAGTGCTTTACAGTGAATCCAGTCTAGTGAAGCCCAGAATTTTTGGTTGATGGTAAATAAGTGGAATGTAGTGTGCCTTGTTAGTTCAGTTATCTGATATATTGAAGTAAAAAGGTAAAGTGATACCGTTACAGGCCCGGTGTGGTCCAGAGGGTGGGTAGAATTATAGCTCTACTCTTCCATGACCGCGGCACTAGAAGGGAGTGAGTGGTCTGCAGCACGCCCCTGCCACACTTTACGCCGGGAAAGATCCGGTACCCATTTTACAGGAGGCTGGGTGGGCCCCAGGGCCGGTCTGGACGGGCGGAAATTCTCGTCCCCACCGGGATTCGATTCCGGACCGTCCAGCCCGTAGTTAGTCGCTATACCGACTGAGCCATCCTGCCCATGATATATTGAATTAGAAGGTAATTATATGCTATATAATTGTCCTTTTTTAAAGTAAAGAGCCCTATTTAAACAGAACATTTTGCTGATACTCCTGTAGCAAGTGTGTATCTCTTAAGCACTCTGCGTGTAATGTTTACTTTGGCTAGAAATACATAATACGATTTTGTTTTTGCCTATACAGTGTCTCTTAACACAGATATGTAGAAGTGTGTCGAACATACCTATATGGACATAATTGAGAGAACTGTTTGTGGATGGTAGTTGATATGAAAATGGAGTAGCAAACAATTATGTGGCAGGATTTGGGCTTCATGTAGAAGGTCCTGAAGAGGTACCAGTGGCTCTCTGTTTTTTGACGCGATCTTACCAACCTGCCGCTCCTTGACGGAATCCAGTTCCCGTCTACCTGTGACGCAGCATGCCCCATATAGAGCGGAGAGTATTGCTCTTTTGTAAGATCTGCATTTCAGCTGTTGAAGGCTAATCTTACATCAGTAGAATTCGGCCAGTAATATCGTCTAGTGTTTGTTCTTATTATCCGATAAACACACGTGTGTTAGTTTTTATTGGGTACTATTATGTGTTTCTGCTGTTCACTTCAGCCACGCTCAGGTAGGACATTTACTCAGGAGATTAAAAGAGGGAGACACTACACTACATGCGTTGTCATATTTCATTACACCACGCTTCATATTTTTAAGTAAGAACACTGGATTATACCTATAAATACTGCCAGAATAATCTACATATTAATTTGAACGTCGCTTATTTTTCTCATTTTGGAAAAATAATTCCTGTAATATTTTTACAGTAACATTACACTGACAGTACCCGTTTTGTGAACCAGTGTCCTACTTGAAGATGGCTGAAGTGAACAGCCGAAACATGTGGTAGTATCGAATATGAACTAATATACATGATCTGTATAGTTGTGTCTATCGGATAATAGGAATAAAGACGACAGTACGACGAAACGTAACAATAATATAGTAGTTCTGGAATGTAAGTTACCAGTAAAATACAGAACTGGCAATGCGCCTGGCGTAGGCGTCATTACCAACCGATGCTGTTTGGAAGCGGCCCTTGCTGAGTGCAGATTATGAGGTATCGCCAAATCCCAGTGGTGCTGGGTTAATTTAGAGGCATGAAATTTCTTGATCAGCTGAATTAATCTCAGTTTCTCAAGCTCGATTCTGCTGTATGGAGTCAGTTGTTTCATCCAGTGAATGCTGGCTAATTTGCATGAAGCCCAGACAGACTACATTTGGTTTTCCCAAAAACGGCACGTGGTATAAACATCGATGCTTGTTTGAAACAGACACGTCAATTAAACATGCAATTTTCATCGTTGCAACGTGCATTTTGAAATCTGCGCAGTTCACTCACCAACAAATGCACTATTTATTAACTTGGTTAAAAGTTTCAATTTACATTAAAATACACAATAATGTCGCTCCTACATGTTTCGGTCTTTGATGACCATCATCAGGGTGCTTTATCTTTACATGACTAAAGTTTTATGTATATTAAAACACTCGGTAAAATTACGTCGTTAAATATATTTGGTGATGTGGCAGCATGTTGTAGAGCGGCATGTGTGTTTTAACAGAAATATAACTTTAGTCAGGTACAGATAAAGCTCCCTGAGGATGATCATTAGAGACCGAAACATATAGGAGCGATATTATTGTGTATTTTAATGTAAATTAAAACTTTTAACCAAGTTAAAAAAATAGTGCATTTGTAGGTGTGTGAATTACGTAGATGTGTAATATTTAATGTAAATACTTCCCTTAGGATATCTTCGGAATGTTTAAGGGAACACAAAGGAAAATAATTGCTTTAATTTATTCAGTGAAGTCGACACGGAGAACTTTATGTGATTGAGTGACTGAACGGGCTTTTATTCGAAATAGCAGATTTATATTTACAGTCCATTTTTATCGAGACCAAGTAATTTATGTCAAGTCGGAAAGAACGAATTTTTTAAAATGTGTCTAATATTTGAGTACGTCTTTGTGATTTGCTTATTTCTTGTATAGATAAACGTAAGGCATTTCAAGTTTTACATTTTTTACATAGGTAATGCATTTCAATACTACCTTAAGCCGTGTACATCAATATTTGATAAAGACTATTCTACGTACTTTATGATATTTATTCCAGCCGGTTTGACTTCTTGGCCCTGACTGTGGAAGCACTACGAACCTTCGAAACATCGGCTACATTTTACCGAAAGACAAATATTAACATCCCAGCAACATCGCTCTAAGAACCTTAAAACTCAGAACCACACATCTGGCTTGGTTCTGCTTTGGCTCTAAATGACTAAGAATTCCGTGAAATTTGAAACCATTACAGTGTGTGGCTTCAAATAACGTTTGTATTGAAAACAAGTTTTATATTTTATTAAATTGCAAATTAATAATTTTATAAGATGTTTTAGATTTCTACGGCCGTTGCAGTGGTTTTGGTCTATCACGACGCGAAGTTTGATAAACGGGTTCCAATATTTGAAGACCCGACTACGCGTGTGATGACACTGGAGACCACTATACAGAAGTACACAGTTTGTTCGACCCTGATTTCGATCAGAACGATAGTTAATCCAGTCCGGCCTGGAGTTAAAAAATGTATAATTTTTTTAACATAAATTTAAAATTGCGCTCTCTTCATATATGCCTGTTTAGTTTGTGAACTAAATGTCTCTTGACATTTGGACTTCCGCCCTTGTTGTCATGTAAATCTGCTAAAGCCTTCCTCTGTACACAGCTGTCAGAGGATTCATCAATCAAAGTTGTTATAGAGGTCTGTACATTTAAGTTTACGCGTGGATTGTCGTAACTGGAGTACAGTGCTGTGTGAATTGGTGCGTTTATTTCACATATTTCTGTAGCAGTTTAGAGACGTCCCGTGTTGGATTTGTGAGAAAACACGTATCAGGTTTCAGTGTTTTAGAACGTAAGTTTGTTCTGAAGAAGGATATTCCGTTGTCAACAACAAAGGAGGACTGAGCATAAATTAATGGAACCACGAAGCAGATGTCTTTTTATTAATTTAATACTCTGCTCATTACTCATTTCGCTGTAATGCCTGTAACACGAATCTTCATTTTCAATGTCAACAAGTTCACAAGTTCAAGCACTGAAGGATTTCCTCAGCCAGATGAAATCATCCCAAATTCTCACAACTGTAAGTTTTTTTTTAAAATAGATTATAAACAACCTAGAGCTATGCCCCTCTTCCACTTACCTTTTTCGTACCAGAAGTTCCGACAAAAGTTACGTACATCTTATCTGTCATTTCATCTCATCGATCTAAATTTGGTCATTGCAATATTTCTCGATGAGCACACAGCGCATTGCGATGGAATTTAGATTATAAATACGCAGCAAATGTATAAGAGATAAAAACAAAGCTATTTTGAGGCAGACGTACGTCCGGAGTATAAATTTTAAATGTGACGTATAATTCACGAATTTCGTCTAGTTCAAGTACCATTTTGTAGTGAGATGTAGAAATGTTCTTATGTGAAGTCGTTCGTAAATAAATTCGTAAATTCCACTTTTACTTTATCTGAACACATGTGAAATTTCTGAATGAATACAAAAGTCTCTTAAAGATTTTTGTGTAGAATTTTCAGTAAAAAAATATCATTATAATTTTTGGTTTAGAAATGGAACGGGGGGGGGGGGGGCCCGGGGGGGGGTTTGTTTTATATTTATGGTTTTTTGGCAAAAAACGAAAAAAATATTTAATTATAAATTTTTTTCTTAAAAGCCCTAGAGTTTAAAAAAGCTCCCCCCTTTGCCCCCCCCCCCCCCCGTTCCATTTCTAAACCAAAAATTATAATGATATTTTTTTACTGAAAATT
>Ga0123354_10001316_pt1 | contig 29634 bp, 19 predicted proteins | sample TergutLab28metaG_2_FD_97872 | JGI IMG/M metagenome (GOLD analysis project Ga0123354, IMG submission 97872) | Labiotermes labralis P4 segment gut microbial communities from Petit-Saut dam, French Guiana - Lab288 P4 | ecosystem: Host-associated > Arthropoda: Insects > Digestive system > Gut ... | reverse complement strand
CACCAACACACATCGAACCAGAGCAATACAACCCATGAAATAACTCAACAAATAAGTCGCAAGCTCCTGAGGATGGATGTATTAACATCCGAAACATGTTGAGCATTAAATAATGAAATAAAGGAGCAAATGACATCAAGTTGGTCTCTTTTTATTCCAAATGGTCCCTGTTTACCGGAGTCCACTGTGTCACCTCTCTCAGAACAGTAAACCTCATACCCTCTGCCGCGATACCCTTACATGCTCTTATCAGGCACGTCCACATCACAGCCCTTTATTAAGGCAATTATGAATGTGACACCATATAGCGTAGTATATACTATCGTTTCGGAGGCAACTTCTAAACCTTTCATCAGGGTAGATGGGTTATAATAGCCGCGGCTTTATCTTTTTGCTTCGTTCCGTTAGAATGTTTTTTTTTTAATTTAGCCCAGTCGCAAGAAATCCCTAGAAATATACGTGGTTGCTTTGTCTCTAAATATGACTGTTCAAATTATAAGAATGCGGGCCCACTTGGTATGAATTTAACACTGGCTTCAGTTCCCCACGACTGCCTTACATACCTTTTTTTTATGTTTTGCTGACCGTGCATCTCAGTATAATCTTGGTAATTAATCAACTTAATGTACAAATTTTTCTTTTACAATAAGTTTATTAAATGCCTCGACATGTTTCGAGCACTATGTGCTCATCATCAGGAGGTCAAAATTGTAGTATACAGCATCTGATATCATCACACCTATAGGTGGCCGTCCCGTACACAGGTTGAGAGAGCTCAACCTCTCAACGGCCATCGACAGGTGTGATGATACCAGATGCTGTATAATACAATTTTGACCTCCTGATGATGAGCACATGTGCTCGAAACATGTAGAGACATTTAATAAACTTATTATAAAAGAATATTTTGTGCATAAAGTTGATTAATTACTAAGATGCCTTACATGTCAGTAACTTAAATAATGTTTATTTATTTCCGTGGCACCACAGCCGCTAGTGAGCCAGGGCCTTCTGAGTGTCGAGGCTTCACGATTACACTCAGACACACCACACACTGTATGGCTTCTCTGGACCAGTGACTCAGAAACCTCTACCTGACAACACACAACACTCACAAGCCAAAGACATCCATGCCCCCGGCTGGATTCGAACCCGCAATCCCAGCAAGCGAGTGGCAGCAGACCACCGCCTAAGTCTGCGCGGCCACCGGGGTTGGCACGTCAATAAACAGCCACGCTTAATAATATTAGTATATTCGTTTATTTCAATAAATTAGATTTAATCACAATATGAATATTCATTTAACTGCTGTTAGGATTACAACTTGAAACTTAACTCTTTGAATGGTGTCTCAACTTATTTACAACCTTCCAGCACATACCGAATAAAGTTTTCATCGTATAATAGTTAATACGTTGCTAGTTTCAGACTTCATCGTGGGAATTTCAGTGTTCACATATCTTAGACTGCAGTATATTTCGTTAAAAAATATATGCAGAATTGCAACAGCATATATATATATATATATATATTATATGCATATGCTCATGGGCATATGTATTTATATATCTGCTAATAACCATTTGACTATATTAATAATTGTCCAAGAGATGCAACACAAAGCAGTCTTTATTCTGCAAGTTCACTCTACATGTTTCGGGTGTCAACCATACCCATCATCAGGAGTACACAAAACTGTAACTACAAGCTAACTTGGCCACTTTGGAGGGAGGTAGCTGCACAAAAACTATGACCAGTACCGGAGGCTGTAGTTACACTTTTGTGTAACCCTGATGATGGGTGTTGTTGACACCCGAAACATGTAGAGTGAACTTGCAGAATAATAAATAGACTGCTTTGTGTTGCATCTCGTTGGACAATTATTAATATAGATCAGCGATGCACGGAACCATAAACATAAAAAACCATTTGACGTACCGTCCGTTTAAGTTCGGTTTTTTTACACTCCACCAATTATTGCGATTAGACTTTTGTAATTTAGCATCTGTCTACGAAGACGCACTTACTTATAACTTGATCTGTATGTTGAACTGATTATTAATTACTGCGCGCTTTATTTGTAAACATGTCATTCATTCATGGTAAATTGTTTACACGATCAAATGTGGTTTGTTTTTAAATGTCTTTATTTTTAAACGTCTGTAATAGGTTCCTTCTATGCGAGTTCTCAGAAACATCGAGAATAATCTAGAAGCATTTTATTTTTATGCAGTATGCAAGAGAAATTACATCATTGGCTTGTTGGTTATTACGTATGCTGTTAAACAATCTACTTGGTACTCCACATTCTCCTTGAATTCTTTCCTTAGAGGTCATATCAGCTTACCTTTATATGACCATGTCATTGTTTCCTTTATTGGTGCATCGCCCTTATGTTTTAGCACGGCATAACTACTACGTATACGGTTCTTCTTCTTCTTCCATTGGCACTGCAGCTCACTGTGGGCTTTGGCCTGTCGAACAATGCCCTTCCATTTTTTCCTATCTACCACCAACTCTCTCCATCTTCTCACTCCCAGCACTTTCTACTTCCTCTTTCCATCTTTTCCTGGGTCTTCCCCTTCTACTCGTGCCTTCCAGTTCTTGAGTGAAGATCTTTTTGGGCATCCTATCCTCCTCCATTCTCTCTAGGTGACCTAACCAGCTTATCCTGTGCCCTTTTATCCATTTTACTATATTTTCTCCTCAGCTCATCTCTTCTAGTTCTCGATTCGTCCGACTTTTCCATTCCCCATTTCCATATTTAGGACCATATATTTTTCTAAATATTTTCCTTTTAAAAATTAGCAGAGCTTGCTCTTCTTTCTTCGCCAACGTCCATGCTTCCGCTCCATACGACACTACCGGTCTTATTAGTGTCTTATATAATATAATTTTAGTAGCTCTGGATGAAAGTCGACTCCTGAAGAGACTCATAGCGGCAAAATAAGTTCTATTGCCGGCCAAAGTAAGTCTTTGTATTTCTTTATCCACGCCCTTATCATTACTGATTAGCGTACCCATGTATATAAACTCGTCTGCTCCATAAGTTACGCCATTTATGGTTGCCCCTTTCACTGATCTTCGGGATGGGGACGCTGAAAATCTCATATATAATGATCTTGTCGGGGTTTATTACCAGGCCCACTCTACCTGCTTCTCTGCTTAATCTCAGTACACATTGCTTCAAGAGTTAGCTCATTGCAATTACCAAAATATCATCGGCATATCCACAGATTTGTGTCAGTATACAGTACATCTGAAATATTAAAAAAAATAATAATAACATTATAAAATGAGTAATAGATTGATTTATTGTAATGTGCCGTCGTTACACAACATATAAAACAGTTGTAATTTTACAACTGGTTAAGCTCGGCTACATGTTTCGGCCGTTACCTGACCATCATCAGGCCAACAAAGAAATACACTCATTAGCTAATGAATGTACCTTAATTAACACTATTTCTTTGTTGGCCTGATGACGGTCGGGTAACGGCCGAAACATGTAGCCGAGCTTAACCAGTTGTAAAATTACAACTGTTTTATATGTTGTGTAACGACGGCACATTAGAATAAATTAGTTATACGTACACAACGGGATGGCATCATTCAAAAGAGTAATAGATTATTTGAGAACTGCTCTCTTCTGGGTTATTGCGCAGCGAGTATTGGTGATAACACAGACGAGCGCAGTTCTCATCTAATTCGCAGCGGAAGCCTGAAATTCAACAAATTACTAACTTCAATTAAATCATTTAACTCCAAGTCAAAGTTGGCCCATCATATTGTGTTTTCCGCTCACAATGAGGACACGTCAGTACCCGTCCACATTTTAGAATGTCGTAATCTTAATGTGTACTTTACGACATAACAGTTTGTTGCGGCGGTTGATTAATTGCACTACATTTAGGTTCACGCAGTAGCTCAGTGGTTAAGATGCTGTGCTACAAATCGGAAGGTCGCTGGTTCGATCCCAGCTGGTGTCATTGGAATTTTTCATGGACGTAAAGTCCTTCCCAACGCACTATGGCCCTGGGGTCGACTCAGCCTCTAACAGTAATGAGTACCAGGAACATTTCCTGGGGGTAAAGGCGGCCGGTGCCTAAGGCTTGATAACCTACCACCATCCTGTGCCGTTGTCACGAAATCTGGGAACCTTAGAACCTTAACTTCCTGGAACCCTCTGGGCCCCTCCGGGCCTGTAACGGGACTGCTTTACCTTTACATTTACGTTCAACATTTTAAATTCATTGTCTGAGGTTGGTCTAGGTATATTTGATGTCCTAGACGTTTCGGCAATAACCCATACTTCATATATTCCGGACAGGCTGTTCTTGCACTGTCTTACTGATGTAATTTTCAAATGTCTTCTGTAGCTGTGTGGCCGGGATAGCGCAGTCGGTATAGCGACTCGCTACGGATTGGACGATCCGGGGATCGAATCCCGGTGGGGGCGAGATTTTCTGCAACCGTCCAGACCGTCCCTAGGGTTCACCCAGCCTCCTTTACAATAGATACCGGGGTCTTTCCCGGTGGTATAGCGGCCGGGGCGTTTCGTTGACCATCCATCCCCATCTAGCGCCGAGGTTAAAGAAAGAGTAGAGCTATAACTCTTCCCCACCTCTGCGCTTTCGTGGCCTGTTATGGGGTAAACTCTACTTTTTACCTCTACCTTTACGTTGTATAGCTAGCTGTAAACCTTTATGTGTTACATTCAGAGAAAACGTAGATTGTTGATGCTGGAGAACAGGATGCTGACGGAAATATGTGGTCCTAGTAGGCAGGAAGTAAAAAGGGTGGCAGCATCGTGGAGGAGGATATTGGCAGGGCATGTGGCAAGCACAGGAGAGAACTGCATACGGGATTCAGTTTTGAAGACATGAAGGAAAGAGAACACATGTAGTGACTAATCGCAGGTCGTATGGTGTTAAAATTTATCCTAAGATCCGATGAGAGGGTGTGGACTGTATTCGTCAGGCTCCGGATAGGGACATGTGTGGGGCCGTTGTAAATACGGTGGTGCCTTCGTGTTCCATGAATTGCAGGGGATTTCTTGACTTAGTTTCCAAGCATTAGCTTCTCAAAAACACTCTATATGGGGTTAGTTGATAGGCACAACCAAATTTTGTTCTCTAAGGGCGTCAGGTTATAAACCTACCCGTGTCTCTGATCGCATCAAATTTCGAGCCAAGTTAAAGACAATGCAAAGCACACACTTTCCACCTGAACAACCCTCGTCTCGTGTGGTAAGAGGCTGCCGAACGTTCACAAGGTGCAGTGCAAAATGTCATGTGCACATGTTCGTGCTTAGGACAGCTTAATAATGGTATTTTAGAACAACTGACGCTCGCTTTGTATTTCGTATCCGTCCTGCCTGCTCTTCATTCTTTCCACCCGAATAAGGCTACTGACCTCCTTTGCCTCTTGTTGTCATACAAAAACAATTTCTGCAACACTCACCTGTTGGGTGAATGGTTTAGTAGGGGCACCAACTGCCTCAGTATCGAGACTTCTATCTCCAGTGTTACTATTCTCCAGTCATTTTAAGATGCGAATCACCTGTCAGGAAGCGAGGTGAATGAACCCAAGTTTCTGCACACGTGGGAGGAGAAGGGGGGCAGCTGTAGGTGTATCATCCTGCGATGTCCGTCTGAGGAACGGAGCAGGCTTCGAACTTCGGCCCAGATTTTCTCTTCGCAATTTACAGAGGCCATCGCACCATTTATGTTATGTAGTTAGTGTACTCCTCACCCAATATTGTGCGGGTGATAAAATCTAGAAGAATGAGATGGGCTGGGCATGTGGCGTGTATGGTTGAGGAGACGGGGGTGTATAGGGTCTTGGTGGGGAAACCGGAGGGAAAGAGACCACTGGGGAAACCTAGGCATAGATGGGTGGATAATATTAGGATGGATCTCCAGGAGGTGGGATGTGGACTGGATTGGGCTGGCCCAGGATAGGGACGGGTGGCGTAGGCTTGTGAGTGCGGTAATGAACCTTCGGGTTCCTGGAAATGCGGGGAATTTCTTGACTAGCTGCAAACCAGTTAGCTTCTCAAGAAGGACTGTGCACCATGCAGTAAGTAAGTGTATTTAGAATTTGAGTTTCTTACAGCGTGTAATCCGGGTCGGGATTTGAACCAGGCTGTTCCACAAGCATTATCACTCGTTCCTCAGTGCCGCATCTTGGTGTCCGCAGTGGTAGAGTCAGTCATTAAGCAACGAGCCGCTCTCGCGCCGGAATCGACCATCTTCTTGTTTGTCAGACGTCATACCAGGCATATTGAGTGCTTCACAATTTATCACTTTTAGGCGCTTTCACAAAGTTGCGAAAAGCGACTTGTTAACGTCGTCGTGTGTGACCATCTGTCCTTCCGCCCGCTGGACAGTTCGTCGTGAAATATTACACTGGGGAGGGGGGGGGGTGTTCCTAAACTATCGAGAAATTCCGAATTTGGTTAAAATCGAATCGACATAACAGGTAGTTTACAGAAGACGTATGTGTGTTTGGGGACCGCGGTAGCACAGTGGTTAAGGTGCTGTGTTACAAATCGGAAGGTCGCTGGTTCGATTCCAGATGGTGTTATTGGAATTTTTCATTAACATAATCCTTCCGATCGCACTATTGCCCTGGGGCCGACTCAGCCTCTAACAGAAATGAGTACCAGGCGCATTTCCTGGGGGTAAAGGCTGTCGGTGCGTAGGGCTGACAACCTTAGCACCATCCTGTGCCGTTGTCATGTAATCTGGTAACCTTAACTTCCTGGAACCCTCTGGGCCACTCCAGGCCTTTAACGGGACTGCTTTACCTTTTCTTACCTTTACCTATGTGTATTTATTACTACTATTGTTACTAGTGTTATCATGGTTGCCGTGCAGAATAGGCTGATCCGTAATAATTAATAGATAATAATCAGTATTGGTCGATATTAACTCATACTAATCTGCCTTATTTTATCATGCCATGTACATGGTGCATAATTAGGCAAATAAAGACGTGCAATCATAATGTTTAATATTTATTTGTTATATCTAGAAATATTAAGTTTGGTCCACATAGATAGACTGTGATTATACCTATACACTGTGTACGAAACAACTGTTTTTAATGAGGCAATGACATAACCTTTCTTTAGGGTGAAAATTTGACATCACATGTGACCGGTAACAGACATAATCAGCGTAGACATATAATGAAGTTCCTGTAAGAAGTGCAATAGCAGACACTGTGATAGTGGTGGATTACATGGTATGACCATCTGAGAATTATCCCTTATGCAAAGAACCGAAAGCGCCTTTCTCTGACGGTATTCGTATATTTCCTTTCTTGTATGCGATTAATATGAGCCAGAAAAAGATCCGCTTTCAGGAGCCCACCGAACACTGCACTATGGACTGAATCCTCGGAGATAAATATGCTAGCACGTGAAGCTGGAAGTTGCTGCAAATGGTTAAGTATTACGTATCTTTGTAGAGTGGATGGTGGAAGATAATTCAGACACGGCCCGCGAAAATCGTGACAAACGGAACGCGATGATCCAGAAACACGAATCATAACGCTATTCTTTAAAGCACAGTGCATTCTACACGTACGCTTATACATAAAACAAGCCTCGCGTTTTCCAGACACGCTGTAGTGACGATATATTGGTACAAGTTGCACAATAGACTGCGATTGCTTACAAATCTTTGTAATGAATTGTTGTGTTTTTTTCCCCCCTGTAAAGGAGGGACTGATTTAGTATTAATTTTATGAATTTCAGGCTGTAGAAGCTCTCCTCCATAAATAGCAACAAGACGTGAGTTATGCAGCAGTTCGGTTTTGTTCTGTTAACACTACGCTGGTGCTAGAAGTACAAACACTCGCATTTCAGAAAGGCTAAAATAGTTTAACGTTGGTTTCAGCAGCTTGGTTTGCTGGTGGTATAAGTGACAGTGTAATTGCGGTTTGAGGAAGGGATAATAAACTTGATACGAAGCGCACTGGACAAGTATCACCTGCACAGCGCGGTCAATGGTCCCTCTAGTTCTCCACATTTGAGGGGTCAACAACTTTACTACACGTACCTGTACAGTAACCACATGTTTAAAGCACACTGACCGTAATACAATAACGATGACTGAATGACACGTGCATCAATTTATCAATCTTTTGTTAAACTGCACGCTTCAAACAAGTGCAAGAAACTGATATCCTACTCGTATGACTGTATATCTATCACGATTTCTCGAACACAGTGCAAGAGTGCTGACCACTGCAGTATGGATATGATCACTACAGTAGGGCTCCACGTATCCGGGCGCTGGTTATCCGGATCGGCTTGGCTCTTCGCTTAAACATTTTCTTAATGTGACTGTACTACATCTTCTTATGGCTTAATTTTTTCCCCACATTGACATTGTCTAATACATATAAGGAATGATGTGATGTTTGTTGGACCGTGCATCATTGTGATAACTGAAGAATAAGAACCAACTACATGCTACTTATTATTTTATTGTACTTCTTATAGGTTCAACATGTTTCGGGCAGTACTATGCCAGTCATCAGGAGCTCGCGGCTATAATGTTGATTACCACATTGGTCGTTTCGTTCTTGGTTTGCTGTAGGTTGGAGGTTAGGTGCGGGTAGGCTGGAGTAGCTTTAGCCTGCAACCCGGACACTACTCCAGCCTACTCGCTCCTAACCTCCAACCTACAGCAAACCAAGAACGAAACGACCAATGTGGTAATCAACATTATAGTCGCGAGCTCCTGATGATGGGCATAGTAGTGGCCGAAACATGATGAGCCTATAAGAAGTACAGGAAAATAATAAGTGGCATCTAGTTGGTTCTTATTCTTCAAGGAATTATGTATTAATGGTTTATTTGTACGTAAATAAACATGAAGCCTAAAACAGCCGATTGTAAAAATTTAATTCCACTTCAAACTGCTAATGTAGCTTATTTTCAAAGAAAAATCCAATTATCCGGATTTTCTGCATATCCGAGTGGCTCATCGTCCCAGTTAATCCGGATAAGTGGAGTTCTACTGCATTTGCACCACCTGCCTCCGCATTAGCAATGTCCTCATTTGTCCCACACAATGTTGTCTTTATGAGTTCCTAAAGCTTCCCAGAACAATAATATTTCAAATCGTGAAGCCTGCTCTGTGAGACAGTAAACAAACTGCACCAAGATGACAGTTGCTTTCAAACTGCCATAATGTCTCACGGTGCCCATTTCAATGTAATTACTTACACACCCAAAGAAAAATACGGCCTTTCCTACGCCGATTTTTTGACCCTCGTTCCATAAATTTGGAAAATACGGGTAGAAGTTTATTTACGCCCTGAAGTAAAGTATAACTGTCACAGCCGATTTTTACGAAAATATATCGACTTTTGGCAAGAAAACCCTTATACCAAACTTAATGAAAATACTATAAAGGTTTTAACTGCGATTACTGAGTCACAGACGGACAGGCCTAGTGTGACTATAGGGCAGTGTTTCTCAACGTTTGTGAGACCGCAGCCCGGTAAATTCTTCTTTCATAAGACGAGGGCCCGGTCCCAACAAATTTACTCGTAAATATCCTTCCATTTTTTTAAGTTCATACATTAAACTAACATAAGTATTAATAATTAATTATGGCATAACCATAAAGAGTATTAGCACACTTATATGTATGGTGTGGCATGTTGACAAATATAAAATTACATTTAAATTATTTATCAATTCCAGGAGAATCTCTCGTGGCCCTGTACAATTGATGCCAGGGCCCGGTACCGGGCCGCGGCCCGGCCGTTGAGAAACATTGCTATAGGTTGTTTTCCTTTACTTCGTGAAATCGCCGGCAAGCTATTATTTCCCTCATCAACATTAAACAATCGGTCTTCATGATGGAAACGTAGCATTTCCTACCAAGGTAGAAATTAGATTTTTATGTATTATTTCTTTGAACTTTATACTTCAAAATTGTCAGACACCAAGAACTGCGGAAACGCAGCTTTGCTATCTCAATTCCCACCCCCCACCGATTTGCACTTTACCTACCATACAAGGGAGCTTTGTTGTCTCTTCCGCGGGCAGGGGCTGTGAACAGGCTGCTACTGCTCTGTAACAATAACCTGTACTGTGCTGTACTTGCTTCCTGGGCTTCAACAAACCTTCACAGCAGCATGACAATGTAGTTTGTTATTGTTCACAGTTTTGCAATTGACAAACGCCTGGAGTGATGTGGAGAAATTAGGTACAATTAATTAAGCTTGGCCATTAAAAAATACTTGTCCACACATGTACCTAGTTTGCTGCTTGGATTTTTGCAACAATTGTCACTTTTGGGAAAAAATCATTTTGAAGGATTTTCAAGATGACGACACTTCGTTCCTTCGATCCTTCGGACTACTTACCCAACTGTATAACGTAATATCCCACACGGTTTAAATCGTCATGAATGCCGCCTTGCCAACATGAAATCTTCATTGTAAAGACTCTAGGTAGTCAACAGGAATTGAGATTCACGAATTAAAATCCATTTCAGAGCAAATTAAACGTGTGTGATATCTTAATTGTATTATTTCATAAGGCGAAGTGCTGGCACTACGAAGCACTACGAAGTGTAATATTCCCGCAGCTTCCGGTTCCAGAGATGTTTTTCTGGCAGCTGAATCGCACGCCTTATCTGAAGGAATATTTCCTGCAGAAATGATAAGCCGCCACATGTAAACCAGGTAGCCGCAAGTTGCAGTCCGAAGAATACATACACCGGTTTTGCGTTCGTCTGATTTATGGATTAAATTTACTTCAATTGGTTTACACAGCAGTCACTGAATTACTCCAGTCGTAAACATCGGAATACTACGTAACTGCTAAGTATGAATGCTATCGATCAGCGTCTACGGAATATGAGACTTATTGTCGCGAAATTGGAGGCCGGAATAAGATGAGACAAGACGCAACGTATGGTAGAGGAAGATGATCGAGAATAAGATGCGCGCCGCCCCAAAGCTTTCGCAGGCATAGAAGTGTTTGGATCGAATTAGGCGATTGGCACTTTATTGACGCCAGGGAAGCAATTATCGCGGGGAAACGCAGGGGTAGGATAATTTGACTACCCACAGGGCTACCTCGAGATGTGCACGTGCGTGCTTCCGTAGCGCAGGAGGAGCTTTAGATTTCGTAGAAACGAGGGTTGTTAGCCCCCACCTACTGTCTAAGACACGTACATATGATGTGCGGTTAACAGCGATGCAGACTTCCACCATTTTTAGCAGTTTCTAATTCTAACAATTCAATTTCAGCTAAATCCAAAGAATTCGCTCAAATGAAAGCTCTAATTACCTTTCAGTTAATGTTCGTATAGAGCAGATTAATGCCTGAAGTCTCCGGTTTATGGTCTCATTTTTGGAAGCTCGCTCTGGAGTTTGAAATACGGAACGCAGACGGATAAGGAACTTTGGCCTGTATGTGGTGGTATAGCTCCACTCCTTCTCAGATTACGTCACTACATGAACGTTCAAGGTCAGCATCAACTCCCCAGTCACTTTAACTCTGCCCACACCGAGAATGGAATCCTGCACGTAGCAGTCATTATACTGAATGAAGTATGTGTCATTTACGATCACTTTATTTGAAGCCGGACTACCGTATTGTTGCTAGTTTTAAGTTGTCTTGTGTGTAATTTTTGTTGGTTGGCCGTGTGTATTTTTGTAGTCGTCTTGTGTGTATTGTTGTCAACTTATGTGTATTTGTTGTATTGTGTGTGTATTGCTGTTTTTACTTTAGATGTCGGACTGCAGACTAGAAGTCAGTATTCGGAAGGTCCTGCGACCGGCCATCTCGACACAGGTTTTTATTGGTTTCCCTGTGCTTAAAAGCAAATGCTGAGATGGTTCCAAAAATTCCAAGTTGCCACTACATGCTTCTCATGTAGCCCTCCCGACTTAAATTTAGTAGTAACCAATTTCATATTTTGTATGCATGTAAAATAACCACTGCCACCGGGTGACAATCCAATTGCAGTTAATAATAATAATAATAATAATAATAAATACTACTACTGAGAGTTTGACTGTGTGCACCTCTGGATTACATCGCATTCCCTCCGTCAATCCACAAGCGCCGAAGGAGATTCTGGGTCATAATCTCAACTTAGCAATGTCTAGGTTATTAGTTACTTACCGGTAAGTTCCCTATAAAGTCGAATCAGGATCAGACAAGTATCCGGGTAGGAATGACGAATATCACTGGGTGTCTCAATAAAGACATTTGGTTCGCAGGTTGATATTCGTATAGAATTCGTCCAAAGCATTGGCGTCTTCGCTGATCCTGATCCTCTTGGTACCAGAATTATAACTGTTACAGGCGTTCACCAGTACACGGAATAGAACTCTGCAGATCCAGGGAGGTTTCTCCCCGAAAAGTCGGTACCTATCTACCTTGCTGCATCCCAGTAGAGGGTAACCGTAACATTTACTGCCCTAAAAACGTCATATCTCTTCAGTTGCATTTCTACGTTTAGCTGTAGGAAGCCGAGTTTTTGTATTAAGTGCGGTGAAGAAGCTGCACTATTTGGTGGCCAGGAATAAGAAATGTGTGATTACGTGCATTTTAACACACCCTGAACCAAGTGCGGAGTTTGGTTTTGTTGAATTTTTTGCCAGGCACCCGAACGGTACGCTGTATGCTGCCGGCTATAGGCATAACAAAAGATTACGCGCGAAGGACGAAACTGCCTGCCGAAATCCAATTACACTTTTACGTACAAAACGTTCACTGGAACGTTTTCCTCCCATTTCTCTGTAAGAGGTATTATACCTGCAACTTTTCATTCCAATTCAATTCTTATCCCCCCCCCTTCCCCACACCCCCGTCCTTTTGAACCTGTTTCAGCACCCCGATCCATCCACACTTGTCTCTAATCCCCCTCCCAAAATATTTTTTTGTCCGGTGAAGGAGGTTTACAGGTGAGACTCTACGACTAGTTTCAGTTTGGGACTCGCCACGAACCTCGTGACTGTCAGCCGTTTGCGACCCTGTTCACACACGGCAGTGCCACATGAGTACTCTCTGAGTGCCATTTAGATATCAGGTTGTCATCGCACATTTCAGTGTCCTGCATACTTGCTCTTGTACAGATAAATCTTTACCTTCAGCATTGTCCGCATCTCTCCGTTTCTTGTGTGGTTTCAGAGGACAAAAATATAGTTTTAACACCGTTCAGCATTAGAAAGAGATCGAAAGGCTGCTCCTCAGAGGCAGATTGTAGAAAAATTATCCACTGAAAATTAGCTGTATAGGTTAAAGCTAGAGCAACCCCATTACAGGCCTGACAAGCCCTGAGGGTTCCAGGAGGTTGAGGCTCCCAGATTTCAAGACAATCGGCACATGAAGGTGGTGAGGTTGTTAGCCTTACGCACCGGCCGCCTTTACCCCCAGGAAATATTCCTGGTACTCATTTCTGTTAGAGTGCGGTCGGATGGATTATATCAATAAAAAATTCCAATGACACCATCGGGAATCGAACCCACGATCTTCCGGCTTGTAGCGCAGTGCCTCAACCAGTGCCCCAGCAATATTGATAACAAAAGTAACAATGTCCCTGTGCTTCATTAAGCACCAAGCCACGAAGAGGTACGAGGAAAGTAAGGTATAACGCCATGCATTGGTTACTGCGAAAAGAAATAGATTGGTTTGCTTCTTATTCTTCTTCTTATTCTTATTCTTATTCTTACCACTATCCATTGGATAGGAGGCTGTTAGTGCCTAAGTATCGGTCTGAATGTTATTTATAATAAAAGTGTCTTAATATATGGGCTTGCCATCTCGTTATATGGGAACAATTTTTTGTAAGAAAAACAAGACGCTATTGTCAAGACAGATCGAATCTGACCTTGCACATTGGATGGCTGATATCCGATTTCCTGCATCAGAAACGCCTGAAATGTGAGGCAGGTCTAGGGGCTAAAGGCTCTTGAAGTTTATTGCCAACGTAACAGAGAGTAGAGAAATATATTTAACACCCCAGAAGCTTTGGTAGGGTGGATGTCCACAAAAAAAAATGTTGACCCTACATGTTACATTGCTGTGGATTCCGGGCGAAATTGTAAAAAGTACACAGGCCTGACATATTATATTTAACATAGGCTATATTTATTTTTTTTCTGCTGAGATTTTTCCGAATTTCTTTTCGTACGAACTGGTCTCTTTGTTTCATAACTAGTACAATTGTTATGTGAAACACGTCTGACGCCCTTCATTGTACATGATCCTGAGTTAATTTTATCCACTTCTCGTCAAAACGCACTTGAATTATTTCTGTTTTTATTGTCTTACATCTGACCACGTTCAAGTGACTTTCCCACGAAAATCTATGCCCATTTCTTGTCTGTCCGTCCGAGCTGCATGACCAGTAAGTTACTTTACCTTTCTGTCTGTAAAATCACATAATTATTTTCTGCGTCTTCCACCGAGCTTGTTACCTCAAGCAGTAAGCTTCTGACTTGTGTTCTGTAGGTGCTCAATTCGAAACTGGACTGGCACACCGAATACACTGATGGAGGCTTTTCATGGGTTTCCTTACTCTGTTCGGGTAAATGCTTGAATGGTGCATTAAATTAAGACACATCCTTTGAATTCGCCATTTAAAATCGCCCAGTCATTGAATACCACACGGTCAGTGTCACCAAGAGCATCGTTAAGGCTACACAAAATATCACACCGCTGACAACGACACCGATTACAGTGGCTTCCACAGAGAGCCCAGCATGGCTATGGGGTTCACCCAATATCATATTCAACAGGCGCCGCTGGCTTCTTGGATCATAAAGAGGGCCGTGGGTTGAAGCTTACTATTCAAGTCTTGCTAGTGCCTAAATTAATAATGTGCAGAGCTGTACCTCCACTCCTTACACGTCTTTATGGCGTGATTCTTAATTAGGCACAAGGACAACTATGCCTTACTTCTTTCCCTGCTGTATGTTTGCGAAGGAGATCTACAGACCGCGTGCTGATACAGTGTTTGAATAGCATAAGAATAGGTGCAAGTGTGTAGCTCCAGACGTATTATACTTCAGGCGTACTGGATAAACTCACAAGCAGCAGGAAAAGAAGGCAAATATTTGAGAACTCATTATCTAAACGTAACGTTATGCAATAAATTTGGAGACGAGAAGCAGAGATTTCCTACATATTATAACACTACACGCCAGTATTACGTTTCAGAAGCCTGATTTAACACTTTAAAGCTTAAACATCATCTAAGTAATTAGTACTATAAACAATATTCAGTTTCTACTGTAAAAAAACACAATCCATCTCTGCTACATAGACCAATGATGTTTAGGGAAGTTGTCGCATTTTATTCTAAAAGTCATAAGTAACATACAAAAGCAATGTGTGGTTATAATGCAGAGTTTTTGAATGATCATGCGTGCAGTAATGTAGCTAAAACTATTTTTCATTGACTTCATAATGTAGGCCGAATGTATCGTAGTTCCATTAGTTACATCTCGGAGAGTACCATTAAGTTCATCTGCGAAACTAGGCTTTCCTTGTGCTTAATTAAGCGCCAAGCTATGAAGGAAGCTCCACGCTTTGTTAACCTTGGCACTAGACGTAGGTGAGCAGTCAGCTTTAGGCCCCCGCTGCTTTATCCCAGGGAAGCTCTGTTTACCTTGGATGGATGGTTGGATGGGCTCTAGAGCCTTTCCGGACGCTGTGGACATCAGTCACTAATTTCGAAAATGATTATGTTTTACAGACTCGCGGCGTGTATATTCGTATTAATTTGTAGTTAATCGCGCGGCTTTCTAATTTAAAATAGAAAGTTGCACGATCTATGATGGATTTACTGGAATTTCGTTACGTTCGCTCAGCTAGGTTGAACCATTCCCTCCTCCAGCTGCGCGGGGATTTATGAGAGAACCGTAAAACGGTTAGGAAGGTGCGGTGAAGTCAGATCATCCGTGAGCAAACGAAAAACCATTAATTTGGGTGCAGGCCTTTCCCATAGCGACAGAATTTTGATGTAGATGAATTTCGACAGTTTTTCCTACAAATTGCAATAACGCTTCTTGCTGTTTTATGTTAACCTACGCATTTATTTGTGTTTTTTTAACTCCTCTGTCAGTAGGTTGTGCTATACGAGTAAAGGGTAATAGTAAATTGCACCCTATACGGGCCATAAAAGTCCAAAGTGGGAGTAGAGTATAGCTCCCCAATTTTTTTAACCTCGGCGCTAAGAGGGGGTAGGTGTTCAACGCTACGCCACAGCCGCTTTACCCCGGGCAAGAGACCCGGTACCCACTATACAGGTGGTCGGGCAGGCCTCAGAACCAGTCTGGACAGGCGTGGAAAGCCTCGTTCCCACCGGGATTCGATCCCCGTAACTTCCAGCCCGTAACGAGTCGGTATACCGACTGAGATATCCGGGCCCATCATGTTATACGAGCAACACATCGAATGATGGAAGGCTTTTTTGTAGAAGTAAGCGGTATTGGGAAATTTCCGGCGTACTTTCTCAGCATTTGCATAGAGAGACTGAGGAAGGGCACGAAACATTTCAGGATAGTCGGTGTTCCGGCCGAGATATGAAACGGGCACTTCTTGAATTGACACAACCTGAGTAGACTTACAGTCTTTCACTTGAAAAATGGAATTAGTGTGATGACAGATGAACATAACTTGCAGAACTGCCAAAACGTTAACTGCGTAGTTCATTGAACCTTTAAAGTACGGCGCCAATACAATACAATACAATACACTACCAGATTTTATATTCACCTCACGTTGCGGAAGGTGGAAAAGGCTCAAGATGTGGAGGGTAACTGCGAATATACTGAATAAGCAGTTACCGACAACCGACCAGCGGTGTTATACGAAAAGTGACACGGCGCCTCGGACTTGGACAAGTTTTTTTTTTTTGGAGCGACCTGCGCGGCTGTTAATACGGATCGTCTAGAAGTGGGTTGGGAGGATGTGCATTGACTTATGTGGCTCAGAAGTGGGCAAGTTGGTGCGGTCTCCCAAACACGACAATGAACCTGTGATAAGCACATTTAATTACGGTGTGAACCCAGGGAATTTATTTTTATTTCCTTAATGGCCAATGTTTTTTGAATGCTCAGTCATAAAGACCATTAGGAGCAACAGTCAATATAATGAACGTGTTCAAGAAACAAACTAAATAAACTAAAACCTGACTAAAATTCTTTATAGTAACAACTAGACCCTTTTCTAACCCTTTAAACGCCAAATTAAATCCCATCCGCCATCTGCTGGCATTATTAGGAGCTCACCATATTCTCCATGTTAGCAGGATAAGGATTAAAAGTGCAAACTCAAATTTTGAGTCACAAGATACCAAACTTTGATATATAAGATGTTCCGGACACACCCCTTACACACGTCTGCGAATGCAATTCGGGGAATGTATTTACTATCCGCGGGATTGTTAGCTTTTCAAGAATGACTCTGCTTCAAGAAATTAGTTATATATAACACTGAAGGACTTTTTATTTTGCCTACAAGGTACAATTTTGTCTTGAATATTATAATTAACCTCTTATCCGTTCTCGCTGGTTCGATTTCAGCTGGTGTCATTGGAATTTTTCATTGACATAATCCTTCCGATCGCACTATGGCTCTGGGGTCGACTCAGCCTTTAACAGAAATGAGTACCAGGAGTATTTCCTGGAGGTAAAAGCGGCCGGTGCGTAAGGCTGACAACCTTACCACCATCCTGGGCCACTGTCACGTAATCTGGGAACTTTAACTTCCTGGAACCCTCTGGGCACCTCGGGCCTGCAATGGGACTGATTTACCTTACCTCTTATCCGTTCACATGTACATGCAGGTCTACTGTAGCCTACAGGCCAACACAGGACACAATATTCTGTAAAAAAAAGCAGCTAACATTTTTTTTCTGTATTGTATGTTGCGTACTGTATGGGGCTGTACTATGGAACTATACGTATGTTTATGTGGTTTATATTATTCTCACACTAAGCAAAGATTTGTCTCCCTAAACAACATTAAGTCGCTGATCTTTGTAGTGCAGAAATAATGTGGTTTTTATGAGGTAGAAACTAAATATTTTCCAGTCATGTAGTTGAAATTATTTTCAGTTGAGCTTTCCCTTGGGAGTGTCATTGTTCCAGTGGTCCGTATTCATCTTCATTTTAATACTACTCTTAGAAGAAAGAAAAACGGGCAAAGCCTATGAACCTTCTAACAAATGGATGGTTTCTGATCACAAAAGTTCTTTCACATTGATTTCAGATTTAAAAGATTTAATATATTAGGGCTCAGTTAAATGTTCAAACTTTGCAGGAACGCAAATCGCTCTGTCGAACGTTAAATTTTCAGCACATTTCTTCTGTAAAACAGTCACTTGAAACCTGGAATGTTTCAATACAGCTTCTTCACAGCTTGGCTGGGGTCTTACGAAGTTTGTTGTTGAGAACACGACCGCTATGATGTTGGGATGGGATGCAAGACGAGTTGAGCAACCCCTTAGGGGGCCAGGTGCAGATGGCTGCTGCAGCCCTCTGTCTGACACTTGGCGGGGAGCCTTCACTTGCTGAAACTGGATATTCAGCCATGATGTAGGTAGGAAGCAGGGCTGAGTGACAGTAGGTAATGTTTACCACCTATCCGTCATTACAAATACGTATTTCACCAAGCGCCTTAGATAAATATTACAAATATACACAGTATACTCGAATAATAACTGAAATTAACTTTGCTGAGTGCAAGACATTTCTCTGTCTTATGGAGAAAGAAAGCATCTTTCCCCGGGAGTCAAGAGGAAGAGGAGTGGCACTAACCACTCACCCTCCGTCTGTTGCCGAGTTGAAGATATTTTTTATCACAGTGGTTGCAAAGTGTAAGGACCCAATTGTCTGGTGTCAGAGTGATAGCCATGCATTGCGGGCATACTTTTTCTCAACTTAGTGTTAGCCAGGCCTAGGTACCATATTGTTTCGTAAACGATAGCCAGATACAAGAAACGAGCTACCTTGTATCACGTAATGCGTTCCATAACTTCCGTATATTAGCCAATAATTTAATTGTATTTAGTTGGACGTTGTCATTATCTTGTATCAAAGTAGTAGACATGCCTAAGGAGCCGACTGCCAGGTATCACTGTGATAGTCAGGTCTAAAGGACCATAACGTCGTAGCCGAGCCTAAGAAACGCACTGTTTTTGTCATTCAGACACCGAAATTGTGAGTTTTAATCGTATCCTGCACATAGATATACGTGTATATGTCCATTTTTTTTCTGTTTTGTGCTGTGCTGTGTTGGTGGCCAATCTTTCTCTCATACATACGGACAAGGAACACTTGCCTTGCCGTATGCACGTAAAAGACTTGATTTCAAACAGACTTAGGCCTGTCTCCACTGCGTTATTCAATGACACCGTTAATGACTGTGCCTATATGGAATCGGTGATGAATAAGTATGGGGCGCTAGTGGAATTATATTGGCAGGGGAAAGCTGAAGTATTCGGAGAGAAACGTGTCCCATTGACACTTTGCCTTCTACAAGTTCCACTGGACTGGCTTGGTACTGAACCCGACCCTTCGCATAAGAGGGCGGCGAATGAACGCCTGGTTCATGACAAGGCCCTTCTAATATAATATTTTTACAAGCGTAGTTTAATTTATGACGCTGTTGGTGTTCTCAGTCTGTGTAGCGTAGATGGTAAGATGACCTGTGAAAGATAAATCGACGAAAAACCCCTGCATTTGCCTGTAGGGACTGAGGAAAACCATGAAACGCCTTATGACAAAAGGTATTCTGGCCAAGCTATATCACACAGCTCTGTGACTTACTATTATTTACACATAAAACGCGTGACCTCCTTCTTATCTATACTTGGCGCTTATTATTTGGTGGCGACCAAACTCTTTGTCATGTTTATCCGTATGTAAAGCATGTCTGCATATTTCGTGAAACGCGGCAAGGATTTTCGTGAAACAGTATTGATGTGTATTACTAAAATTTGTTGCTACATGACAGTTGTGGTTGGAGTTCGATGACAGTATTTGACATTTTGTATTTTACATGAATTTCCTTAGCCTAAATCGCTACTTATTTTTGGAACAAAAAGTGTTACAGAATATTAAGTTACGCTTGATGCTCGGTTCACTTTTCCTTAAGCTTTACAGTTTTCGGTACAATAAACGGAACTCAACGAATGCACCAGAATTGCTGGGCTACGTGTACATTTTCCAGTTTGTTTATTTTTTCTCGGCGAACTCAAAGTTGTTAACTGTGTTGTTCTATGCACTGTCGGTGTGTAAATGTGTACAGTACTACTGCCACCGCGTGTCAATCCAATTGCAGTTAACAAGTATATCATATCATACCATATGAGCTCTGCAAACCAAGCGTGTACAATAATGACCTATATCTCAGTTGTGTCTGAAAAAGCCTGAAGCTGGCTGCAGGCCCCTGTTTCGTGATATCATTCCTCATCCTCTGTGTGCTTGACTATAATCCAGAATTTATTGTGTCTTTGTTTCTCATGCAAACTCGAAGCAAAATTCTCTCTCTCTCTGTCTCTTTTTTTTTTCAGCTTTGAGAAGTTTGTCATACATTTGTGTACGACTTGCAGACAACGTGTTTGTGAAGTCTGATCTGTAGTAATGCAAATAATATGGTCTAAAATCATAACCCTTTGAATCACGAATTTCTTGTAACAAAATAATCAAAACCTCAGTTACTGTCTCAGGCTACATCACTGTATCTGAATTGAACACACGTCTAGCTTAATGCAGTTCAACGAGGTGCTTGCTACTATGCCTTGAATCTTAAAATTCCTCCAAAACCGCCCGTCCGTTTTATCATTTCTTCTCCCTTCTATGGTAAAGCTTTGGTAAAAAGTTGACAATCAAAATAAAGAAAAACATTGTAAGAAGAAAATATGTAATATTAATAAACGCCGTCAATTATTTTGACGTGTAATATTTTAAAATGTGGTTCCACACTTTGCTCAAGTTCTCGCCTGGCGAAGCGATATCAAATTCTATATCTTCAGTCGGTGGCTAGGCCGATCTTCGCGATTTGTAGGGAGGCACAGAGGTACAGAGACGCCGCAATCGTTTCGTCATAACGAGGTTATCGTCGGACATACCATCAGATTCCAATGCGAAAATCGTCGTTCGTATTCACTGGATGGAATGGCTGTGTTTCAAACGGCAGTAGCACACAGCATGTGCTTCAAACAGGAGCAATTTGTAGGGTATGCCTTGATGTCAGATACTCAACAAAGGCACGTATCGTAGCTCTATTACTTTAGATTCCCCTCTTACAATTGTCAGTTGAGCGCTGAGTTTTTGAGGCCACCATTGATCATCTACCACAATCACCATCTTCAGTACGAAGCAAGTTTTGCTCGATTCATTTTTAAGCACCTCCGAAAAGCGATCATTTCAATTGCATCTTTATTTTTACGAACTTTGTTACGAAGTGAAATTCCTCATAACCGGATGTTTTCATCAGCTTTTGCGCCATGCTCACGTCAACGGCCTGGTATGACCCAGTCAGATTTTTTAAAGACACGAAGATGGGATATGTTCAGAAGCATAATAGTCCGGAAAGCTTACCGCTTTTCAGTGCTTATGAGAAGAAAAACATAATGATGCATTTTATGCCTCCTTGGAGGTTATGTGGGTTAGTACACGCACCGACGTATGACATTATTGGCGGGAACGTTAGCACTTCTAGCGGGAGTGTGTCAGCCTCGCGTTGAAGCAAGAAAATGCTTTACCTTTTGCCACCATATAATGTCACAATATAGCACTGCTGTTTCATAAAGTTATCGCTATATGGTATGGGAATATTTTCAAAGATAAAAATACACTCTGTTGAAAAAGTGCTTCTCTGTAGTAGATAACACCGGCTTCAGTGTGGGAGTTAACACGCTGTAGCGATAACTGTGATATGAAGTACAGTGGTCGCTATACTTAGCTGATGCAACGTGTGTTTTTATGAGTATAAACATTTCCTTCTTGGGGTCGATTTGTATAATTTTCAGAACTCTGGCCGACAGATCGTTCGTTGCCTGCATCCGCAATGTATTGGATTCGCCCATTAATTGACGTCTGCCTATCCACTGACCCACTAACCGTCACCCCTCCTATCTCGGACATTCGTTTAAACTTCTGAAGCACCAACGTATCTAAGCAACGCAACACAAGCAGTTTATAGAGGAAGTTATAAAAAAGCAACTTTATCACTGGACTTTTTCATAGCCCTATATATCTACCAGTGCTTTCTTGCTGTTTCGTTTAAAATTTTGCGAATAATGCATTAGTTATGCTAATTTGGTTGCACATAATCTTATCACCATGTTTTATGAGTATCATGGAAAATGTGTATATACGTGCGTGTTTATGACCTACCTCCATACATGCCTTGCTCCAATCCGTCTTCAGTTATCTCTAGTTTTGACAACGAATAAAGATTGATTTGATTTTAGGTTTCTTTGATAAACTGTATCGAATAAGTGCAGACTTTCCAAAAAGTATAGCAGATGTTACATATTGTAGCAGTGTGCTTGTAAGGAATGATCAGTTTACAGGCAATCATCCCCCAGATCAGTATGACGCCCTCTCGAATGTTCAAAACGGACGGTGTGTTGTTAACCAACCAACCAACCAACCAACCAAAGAGCTCACTTTTGGTGGAGACTTGCGCGAAAGCGCAATTTAGTGTCCCTCGGTCTTTTTAGCCATTCCAGCATTTATCGCATCGCTGGGCTCAGTAATAGACCCCTTAAACTACAACTGAGATTACGCTTACGCTAACGAGTTGCCCGTCGCGGTTGAAGACCCAGCGTGAGCAAATTGAGGACCGTTGCTAAAGAGGCAATAGGTCTTATGAGACGGTGTGTTGATCTGCTCTTACGTCATTTACATACTGAGGCCATGGAAATGAAACTCATAGACCGTCCACCGCCACGTCGCGTCTCTGTTACGAATTAACCTGTACTCCGCGTACCATCGTCTTGCATATCCCATCACACTAATGTTTAGTGGTGCCAGCTTTCACTACTTAGAAGCACTTTTGGCTGCTTGACTTAGAACAGAGGAGGCTGAAGGGGAACTCAACAGTAGGCAGAAACGGGGTAGCCTCGAGCGCCTTCGACCCCACCAACCGCAAGACTTCTTTCCGAGGCCTCAGTACGCCGAACTCTGTGCGTCCTTACGAAACAAGGCCGTTACAGCGGATAAGAACACAGGCACTGCGATAAATACTGTACATCGCGTTGAGAAATGTTATATGGATCTCGGAATTAGTTGTTTACTGAGAGATCTTGAACAGTGCAGCCAAGTGGGAGTGTTGTTTACGTTACGAGATACAGCTTGTTGCATTAATTGCAGCGCCCAGAGATGACTCGGCAGAATATTATGTGATGGAGAGTGTCTCGTCATATTGCGTCATGTCTGCAGGACACAAATTTAAATTATTACCAAATTATCGTAGTAGTGGTAATTACTTGTAGTACTAGCGGGGCTGGCAGCTGCGAAAGAGCGCGTGCGTTTAAAATCGCAGTGGAGCTCAGCAGCAGGGCGTGTAGTGATTCTGCTCCGTGTCCCGCTCAGCAATCGCACAACGCGGTTTCTGCAGTCTTATCAGCGTAACCGATATGGTGTCGTCTGGTGACCTACAGGGACATTACATTTCGGTTTGTACATGTTCAAGTTCAAACTCGGAAGCAGAATAGTAACGATGATTGAATGCTAATCAGAAGTCTTCCATCATAGCATCGTAGTTTTCTGACTGCAGGAATATACTTAGGCCATCATCATCATCATCATCCCCCCCATTATCATCATCATCATTGTGGTCACCATAACCGCTGCTGCCCCCACCACCCTATATTTTCGTCTTCTTCACCTTCTGTTTCATCTTTGCATCTTCTTAGATTAATTTCTTAGTTCCTTCTGGCACAAGTTCCTGCGTACGTTTTGTTATTGTAGTTTTAGGAAACTGGGGAATAAGAGTATGGAGCAATTTTCAGTGACATACCGTTCATACTAAATTTAATCAAAACTCGTCTGGCGCCTTTCCAAATGAAACATGCAAATGGAAACACCCAGCCCTCAGGGCGTTCCTGCTTTGCACATCATGAAACGAACGCAGAATAATTGGGAAGAAGGGGATAAATGTGAAATGAAAAGACAACGTCTGAGAATATACAGTTGATGTTAGGTGGTAACGGTAAAGCGATGGTGTTTCGGAAATAATTTTCGATATCGACATGCAAATAGCGTGTCCTTGTGGCGCGTAATTCTTTGGAACGGCAACAGTGGCAAGGTAAAAGGAATTTTTTTTTCTTCTCCAAAATGTCCATACCGGCTGTGGAGCCCACTCAACTTCCTATCCAATGGGTACCGGAGAGGAGAGCGGCAAATTCTCTGGGAGGGGGGGGGGGGTAAACGGCCGGGGAGTGAAGCTGACAACTCACCTCCATGAGGTGCACAGACTATGAATACTTGGAACTGTAAAGCCACTTCATATATATTTGCCATCATGGTTTATATCTTTTTAACTTTTACCAGTTAATGTTGTTAGCGAAATAATCGTAGTTTTGTTTTAGGTTCATACGAAAAGCATATATACATTGTGTGGGCAGAATGCAGAGCTGTTACTGTCTGACAGCATTGCAGTGACACACTGCGATACCACATAAAGCTGTAGGCCTACAAAGAAATAAAATATCTTAGACATAATTAAGCAATTTTCATGCGCTTCACTGCTCTAGGCACTCCATGTTAATGTCGATGTTTAAAAAGCGGGTCGTTAAAGTTGTGAGTCTACTCATCCACTTGCTAGCTGTGATAATATTATATGCAAAGCAAAATTTATAAACGTGGGTACAAAGTGCATTCTGACCCACTAGGCATCTCAGTTTATCAGTTTAGTGCTTATAAACGTAATGTTTTTATATGTAAAACGGCCGGGGGGGATTTACTCCATCTGAACGCGATATATACGTTACTATTAAAACGGTCGAGCAGTAACTAACTGCATGAATGTCTTTACAAGATGGCGGTAGTCAACAAATGTCCCGTCAAGATTCAGGTCCTCTGGGATGTGATGCTCTGTCTACGGGTGAGTGGTGTTTGGTACTTGTCTGTTTAAATACATGGCGCCACGTGTACGAGACCACAGTCTTAAAGTAAAGATGTTGCCTCATATGTCGGACATATTTGTGTGTCTGTGATCTGGTGTCAGCCCCTTAACCGCTGCCAAATACGTGACTCGTTGGCCTACACCAAAGTTGTCGGACCGGCCCGATTTTCAGCCATATTGAACCACAATTCCACTTTAGTTTCCTAAAGTCATAAATTATTAGCAGGTGTCACGTAAGTTTAAGAAACTGTAAAGAATGCAGTTGGGTTTCTATATGCAAAATTCCTGATATGTGGTCGATTTTGTACAACGCCGTAAGCTAGAATTTCTGTCATGTGTGTGAACTGTCACGAGAAAACCGCGCACAGTACGGAGGGCTTTCTATTACGGTATTAGACGGAGTTGAGGCTACTGGATAGTACCGTTTGCACACCTGCAAGGGATATTACAAGTGTGTCCAGTCCAAATGTGGTTGTTTAAGAACGCTGAATTTTATAAAGAGATAATGTGGAAACGGGCTTGAAAAGAATCTTTTCTCTTATGAGGGGCAGATGAAGACAATGTAGTGGGTCTTATGTTTATTGGACCGTGCATCATCTTGATAGTTGAATAAAGAGAGACAAATTGATGTCACTTGCTTTTTTATTTCATTATTTAATGCTCAACATGTTTCGGATGTTAATACATCCATCCTCAGGAGCTTGCGACTTATTTGTTGAGTTATGTCATGGGTTGTATTGCTGTGGTTCGATGCGTGTTGGTGTTACGTTGTGGTTGGCTGGGGTGGTGTGGTATCCGGATTAGGGCTGAAGCCTGCATCCGGATACCACACCACCCCAGCCAAACCACAACGTAACACCAACACTCTTTATTCAACAATGTAGTTTATTTTTCGATTCTTATTTCCAAGTTTCGACCTTTTGTTTTCGTTGGTTAACATTATGCGCTCAGCGTCGGATGATGCGGCCAAAGGTTCGTTTAATTCACCTGGGAGTTGCTGGGAGGGGGAAACGGCTTGTGTCAGCATTGTGTCCAAGTGTGGGTTCTGGTACAGGCGGCGATGGGTTTTGTGTTGGCTACGTGTACGGTACATCAGCGTCTCAGTGACTCATACAGTCAGAAGTCAGAGAATGTAACTTTGGTCAATCTTAACTTGTCTTGTACATTCTTATGCTCCCGTTACGTCGCTCTGCTCTTGAGTGTGCATGTGTGTGCGTGCGCATGTATGCTTGTAAACCTTTGTGAGAAGTACAGCTTTTCAGTGTCTGAATGGGCGTCTGAAGTCGCACCTGTGTGGCACTAGAATGAATGGAGAAAAGGTGAAATCCTGTAGCTAGGATTACAAAGGCTAGACTTGTAAAATACTTTTGAAAACCCAGGAGACATTAAATTGCGTCTTCTATTCTAGGGTCGTGACGTAGGGGTGAGGGCTGCCTCAATCGTCTTAACCTGTTAAGGCACAGCAGTTACTGCACGTACTGTACCATCTAGTGCAGTGCTATGTTTCGAAACAATCTCACCATTATCGTGAATATTTACGTAAGTAGCATTAAACAGCTGGCTTTTGAGACGGAGATGCAGTGTGTTGTCTGTGAGGTAGGAACAGAATTTTTGTTCTTATGTATTCGTTTGCTATTTCGCTGATTTTCAAGCTTCAAAACCTCAGTTTATGCACACCGTTCATGCTTATAAGGTACATTTCCACCAAATAAAACCATTTTAATAGGCTGAACTATGTACTTGCTAAGCAGTGGCTATAATGACGAAGTTAACAGTGATCATGTGTTCAAGGTTCACTTTCGAAACTTCTTCATAGCGTAGAAATATATCACCATTTGTCAATTATAACTTGTCCTGTGTACAAGTATGCCCTAGGATAAGCTGCTGATCCCTACCCAAAGAATTGTGACAAACGCTTCAGAGATGACATTTTAATCGGTGCAGATCATAGAGTTTAACCTAGGATCACTCACTCACTCACTCCGTGGAGCAGAGTCCTTCTTGAGAAGTTAAGCGGTTTTCAGCTAGTCAAGAAATTCCCCTCATTTTATGGAACCCGAAAATTCATTACCACATTCACAAGTGCCCGCCACCTGTCCCTATCCTGAGCCAGCTCGATCCAGTCCATACCCCCACATACTATTTCCTGAAGATCCATCTTAATATTATCCTCCCATCTACACCTGGGTTTACCAAGTGGTCCCTGTCTTTCAGGTTCCCCACCAAAACCTTGTATACGCCTCTCCTCTCTCCATACACGCTACATGCCATGCCCATCTCATTCTTCTCGATTTTATCACCCGAACAATAAGAAGCGACGAATACAGATCATTAAGCTTAACTTAGGATCTACATGATAACCATGATCGTGCAACATTAATTCCATACAACGTTTAACCTGTCGGTTGATAACTTACCAGTATCGATAAAAGAGGCCCGTCCTCTAACAGAACGCACTGACAGACTTCCCAACGATACGAAAACAGTTCGTTGGCCATACTGTCTATTTTAATTCATCGTCTAACAGGCTACACGGGGTCTTATCCCATAAGAACTCTTTATGTGACTTTCTATGTCAGACTGTGCAGGAATGTTAGAATCAGTTGCTTATTAATTCCTACCGCAACAGCATTAGTCTATCACATTATTATTTCAAGAGGATCCTTGCTTTTTTACGAATTCTGGTGACTGCATTCTCGAAGTGTCGTCCCGCTGCAGTGTGCAGTTCTTGTACGGTAAAGTTGCACTAGAAGGTGAATCACAATGCCGTGTTCGATCGGAACAGAGCCTGAAAGGTTTCACCTGTAGATAAGACATTCTTAGAACATCTCGGAACGCTAAATAAACCTTACATAAATCAATAAAGAATGGCACGTTAGTGAGGCGAATGCGATGACAGGGCAGGATTTTCTGAATACTCTGTTCTGGATCACAGACCTGATGAATGGTTATCACAAATATACGAGACATTTCCAACAAAATGCTGCAACACAGAATCAAAAAACAAGGCCACGACTGCTTACTCCATCACCCTTCGCAACACTCTTACATTATCCTCCCATATCCAGTAGGTCGTAATGATAAATATTGGCAGTGGACAGTTCATTTACCTCGCACCGCATGGTTTGACATGAAAAAACACCGCATTCCGTCTGCCACACAGTAGATTTACGTGTTTCGCACAATTCCCAGAATAAATAGCCATTATTTACATGAACAGGATTCGCCGGTTAGCTTTTGTAAAGACGACACTTTTTTTTTGGGGGGGGGGTGTAAAATGGAGGTAAAATTTTCCCTTGTGCAGAACATAATAGCATATTTTATGTTTTTTGTACCGTGCATTGTGATACAATTATGTAAAGCTAACCAACAAAATGCACTTTTAAATTAATCTTTTAATTGCATTCTTCTTCTCTTCTACATGTTTCGAACATCTTATGTTCATCTTCAGGAAGACTATATTGTACATGCATCCTCATATGGTATGTTTTCCATGCGTTTATGCAAGCAGTCTAGCAGGTTGGAGTATCGAGCACATCCTTCAACCTGCTAGACTGCCTGCATAAACGCACGGAATATATACCATATAAGGCTGCATGTGCAATTAGTCTTCCTGATGATGAACATAAGATATTCGAAACAAGTAGAAGACAAATTTTAGGCTCTTGTGACCGTGCATCATGAACGTAGGGTGAAGAGAGAGAAACCAACAAGATGCAACTAATCGGATGTTTATTATCAAACTTCTATCTCAACATGTTTCGGGCATCATTATGCCCATCATCAGGAGAACAAGACCTTGTATTACCGCATATGGTGTTCTGCACTGGTTGTGCTGGCTGTGGTTGTGTGGAGCTGGGTCGCAAGCTGTGTGCACTATGTGAAATTTACTGTTCCAGTAACTGTGTGAAATTTACTGTTCCACAGCCTATTATAGGGTGAACTTAACCTTACCTTAACCTCCCGTCGAGGTCTAGGTCCCAAAGTGGCTTCTTACCTCTAGGTATTTCACTAAATTTTCATATGTACGTCTATAATATGCGCTATGTATCCCGCTCCTCATTTCACCTTTCTTGATTTGATTACCCTAACAACACTTGATGGGAAGTAAGCTTATTCACACTTCTCCCCATGCTACCGTTACTTCCCCCCCCCCTCTATCTCTGTCTCTCAGGTGGGCAATATTCCCTTCAGCACCCTGATCTAAGGAGTCTTCAATCAGTGTTCTTCCCTTCAGTCGACAGACCAAGGCACATGCATTAAGACATCAGGCAAAATTGTATTTAGTTGGAGTAAAAGTTTTAGGGCTGCGAGTAGTATAGTTGTCACAGTAGTATGGTGAGTAGTGTGGTTGTCACAGCAGTATGGCGAGTAGTGTGGTTGTCACAGCAGTATGGCGAGTAGTGTGGTTGTCACAGCAGTATGGCGAGTAGTGTGGTTGTCACAGCAATATGGCGAGTAGTGTGGTTGTCACAGCAGTATGGCGAGTAGAGTGGTTG
>Ga0123354_10001315_pt1 | contig 29636 bp, 14 predicted proteins | sample TergutLab28metaG_2_FD_97872 | JGI IMG/M metagenome (GOLD analysis project Ga0123354, IMG submission 97872) | Labiotermes labralis P4 segment gut microbial communities from Petit-Saut dam, French Guiana - Lab288 P4 | ecosystem: Host-associated > Arthropoda: Insects > Digestive system > Gut ... | reverse complement strand
TTATTAACAATTTCAATCAGCTCGACATGTTTCGGGCGAAATTATCGCCCGAAACATGTCGAGCTGATTGAAATTGTTAATAAAATTATCATTGTTGCAACTAGTCGGCTGTTTATTTTATTACATCAAAGATGCACGGTCACACAGACATTAAATTTATGTGATGGTGAGACTTTTAGGTAAGAAATGTACGTAGTCACATGCGGAATCACATTATTGAAAATAGATTTCGTAATCTGAACAACCAAATATGGACAAACATAAAAGATGTAAAACCAGACGGATTAGGTTAACGTTCAGGCAATACAGTATATTTGAGAGGTTTTTTCGGATTTCGGCTGTGTCTTCGTGTTTAATTATTGACGAATATCGTGATTTTTATCAGTCAATCCTGGCAAGTTTGGTACTCCATTAGACTACAACTTCTTCAATTAAAATTCTTGATAAATTCGTGAGTAATCAATTGGCAGGCTAACCCCAGCGACCGCGCGCGGTCTGAGTCGTGGGTCTGCGGCCGATCGCGTGCATATTTATTCACATATCAACAAAACACTTATAGGACTTAACGTGAAATTACATATATTAAAATATGGCATACAGTAATTGCATGGATTAACCGTTAGTTGATGATACCCGTTGTGCCGACATGAAGAACAGTAGTAATTTCGAAACAGCAAGACGTGTCGTTTAACTCCATCACCAGCCTAGCCTCGTGATGGGCTTATAAACCGAAACACTTAGATAGAAATACGTCGGTGATAAAATCAACGTACGAGATGTACCGCCTGTTTCAAATTTTCTGTTGTGGATTAATTTATGGATTACTTTAATCTTTTGAAGCATTCTTCTGATTCATTTAAGTTTATTACTACACAGGAAGTACATGAATTTAGCTTCCATTACAAACAACAGTTGATTAACCTTGTTTATACTGAGAATATTACAGAATACATGAACACTCACTAGGCAAAGTGTAGAGAGAGACTTCTAATGCTAAAAAGTGTGGTAGGTCAACACATGGTTTCCGTCGTGCTGTAAAGAATTAACTCGAATATTTCAAGGCTGTTTTTAAAATATACACTATATAAATACTCTTTGTGCTCTTGTTAAATATGATATTAACCACGGGGCTTATAACATAAATTCGTGAACATTTGTGAAAAATGCGCGCTTTATGACGGATAGGTCGGTCTGAATAAAGTCCTAAATTAATGCTTATATTGTTTTGATGTTTGTGATAGACTAACATACAAAGTTACTTGCTTCTTTAGCTCAGCTGCTTCGTTACTTAACTCTTGCTTTAAAGATTGCGTAAATGTAACCCGAAACTGAGTAGAGTAACAAAATATACATCAGTCACTTTCATATTTGATTTGTTCAAACAATATTTCCAAAATAAACCGTTTTATTTTGTCAGCTAATGGAGAACCAACATTTTGCTTGACGTTCTGTTTGTATAATATTTCAATGACCAAACATACTACACATTTCAAACCCCACAGTGTATCACAGGAGTGTCATTTAATTCTAAATACTTTAAATACAAACACCTAAATTTATTTTAAAACAGGTCAGTTTTATTTTTTAACGATTAGATGTGAATCAATTTAATTTATTCATCGCGTACCATTAGGCCCAAGCACCGTGGTATTAGTTTTTATAATCTGCACGGTGTTACGTGTTCAGTGGTTTCATTGCAGGAACATTAAATCTCGTAACGGGCTGCTGTCCTGAGTTGGCCCATTCCATTTCTGTCTTAATATGCATCACCCCATCTAACATACCACTTTTCCTGCTGCTTCACATATAGGTCTAGGATTTCTTTCCCTTTCTTGTTTTTATTTCTGTTCGTGACCATCATCACCAAAGTCGCCGCCCCCAACACCACCTCCACTACTACCACTGCGGCAATCATCACGACCATCATCGCCATTTTTATCGTCGTCATCATAATCATCACACTTATCTTATGGACGGTGACGAATACCAAAGACAAATAAAGTTAACACAAGAAAGCGTTATTGACACTGTAAGAAGATTCGTAGTTTCCACTGTTCACCAGTTGGACTACAATAATGCAAGCAAGAAGGTAAGATAGCAAGAGAATATTAAAGGGGAAAAATGGGAAGTAGATACAGCAGTTAATCAGGAATTGGCTTCAGCGACGTAGATGGGGGGGGGGGGGAAGATGAAAGTAAAAAGAATTTTGACGCGACGACTTACAAAGTTATGAGTAAAATTTAAGTGGCTAAGCACAGTGCTGACAGTGGTTTTTTTTTAGCAACATCTGATTTCCATTGAGGATACAGAGCTTCTTAACCGTCTGTGTCGGAGTCAGATGATCAGAAAAAGAATCTGTTTGTTTAAGCTAAACCGTTTAACACATATTCAGAGGAAGGCATGCAAACTGTCTTGTAAAGCATCTAATCGTTATAAATAATGTGAACATTAAAGTAATCTAGCACCCTGCGTTACAGCTCGTAAAATTCGAAACGTGTTTTGAAAATTGGTCAAAGAACTCCGAAAACTAGTTAACAAAATATACTTAACGCTTACCATCCCGAAGTGTCTGAACTATATAAATAAAGGGAAGGATCACAACAGTCAAACACAACAGTATTTTATAAAGTTCTTAAAATATATTAGTTACAAATATGGGCTATATTTGTAACTAATATATTTTAAGAACTTTATAAAATACTGTTGTGTTTGACTGTTGTGATCCTTCCCTTTATTTATAACAAAATATACGGTTCCTGCTTCTTTTGCAGAGGCAGTGGATATGAGGAAAGAGAAAGTACAAACAACTCAAAATAAGCCAAAACTCAGCAGTTGCTCCAAACGCATTTTACGAAACAGCATCACAATTTTGTGTTGGGATCCGCATTCTTTCCTTGAAAGAATACGAGTCTGCGTTTCAGCAAATTTGGGACTGGTCACGTGGTACAGAACCGACTTCACAAGTGTTGACAAGTGTCTACTGTTTTTCGAGAGACTGATTTGCCGTAGATAAAAAAAAAAGACAGTGTGATGACACTCTACTGTCCTCGCTGCTCGGGACAGGAATTTTTCGCTCGATTGCCAAACGGCACTGAAGGCGTTGTAAGATGACTGATCGCCATCACCTATAGTGATTGGTTGATATGTTTCCCAACCGTGGTCAAGCTGCAGGACTAATTGAGCTGATTACAGATGACAATGAATACGACGCTATGTACACATGCGCAAAAAGTTCCTTCACATCGGCAAAATGTTCAATTGAAGCTCCTGAGATATCCTTGAAGTAGACTAAAATGCAGAAAAAGCTCAAGGGCAGGTGGTAGCGGGGAGGAAGATGTAACTGTAGGACATATGCCTTCAGAATATCCAAAATTGGACATGTTTAGTTATAAGTTTACCTACGTTCCTACATAAAAGTATTTTTCTTTGCTTCCTCTCTGTCCCTGAGTTCTTATACCACTACTTCCCGTAGGCTGCAGAAGAACCAATTTTAAAACTTCCGAGTCTTCTTCTTCTTGTATCTATAGATATATTTTATTCGTTTTCTTCCCGACACACCCTGTTTTTAAACTATAAGAGGATTATTCCCATTGGTCCATTTCGTTTCTTCACTCCCTTCTTCCTTCCCGCCCAGTGTGGTGGTTGTTATGTAATGGGGTGAACTCGGGGTGGCTGTTTACGACCCTCCGCGGAGCTATAATGGCGACCTAACCTTATCCAGCGGGGACCTGAACCTCCCCATATCCACTTAGACACAGAAAACCAACCTAACCTGTACTATGTTTCACCGTCGCTCCTTTTACATGAAACGGATAAACCCGATTAAACGAAATTCGATTATTCATAAACGTGTAGTTCGAGAGGGAATTTTTTCAGTGTACCCAGTACAATTGGCTACCTCCTGGAACCACACAGGGCTAAATATTTCCACTCCAGTAGACACAATGAAACACTGTGTTAGTGAGGAAAGAGAATGGAGTTTTTGTTTATTTTTATTTGTGGCTTTTTACACCAATACACATGTTCTTCCGCATAAGATAGAATTTCCAGATAAAACGTTCTATACAGTATTTAGCCCTGCAGTCCTGTTTTGAGGTAGGCTGACCGAAAGGAATAAGTGAAATGACGTTACTAAAGATTTTCTTTCGCTTTCATTATGTGAACCGTTTGCTAGCTCGTGTCGATAAAGAAGCTACGAAACGTTGTACTCGTTGCTTTGGCTGGGTAAAAAAGTGTCTGTTGCTTTGTGAGAAAAAAATTACGGCTGCTCGACAAGAAAGAACTTAAGAAAATATTTGGAACAAAAAAGGATAAACTTAGTGAATGAATTATGGTATAATGAGCAATATCGTGGTTTACCTTGGTCACCCTGTTTTATTAAAGGTAAAGTGCACCCTTGTACAGGCACTGAGGCTCTGTACAAGCCGTACGGCCCATAGGGGGAGGTAAAATTGTACTCTTTCTTGACAACGGCACTAGAAGATGTGAGGGGTCAGTATCACGCCCCGGCCCCTCTTTACCCCCGGGAAAGACCCGGTACCCATTTTACAGGAGGCTGGGTGGGCCCCAGGGTCGGTCTGGACAGGTGCGGAAAATCTCGCCCCCACCGGGATTCGATCCCCGGACCGTCCAGCCTGTAGCCAGTCGTTATACCGACTCAGCTACACGGCCCACCGCCCTGATTTATTAAAGGTAATGGTAAAGCAATCCCATTACAGGCCTGGACAGGCCCAGAGGGTTCCAGGAGGTTGAGGCTCCCAGATTTCATGACAATCGGCACGTGAAGGTGGTAAGGTTGTCAGTCCTACGTACCGGCCGCCTTTACCCCCAGGAAATATACCTAGTACTTATTTGTGTTAGACGCTGAGCCATCCCCAGGGCCATAGTGCGACCGGAAATATGTCAAAGAAAAATTCCAATGACACCATCGGGAAGCGAACCCGCGACCTTCCGGTTTGTAGCGCAGTGCCTCAACCAAACGTGCCACCGCGTGCCCCGCCCTGTTTTATCGGGCCATTTAAATTAAGTAATTGGCGATGTGCCGGACAATTAGAAGAAATTAATATTGAACTTTGCTGGGAATAACTTCGAAAATGGTTAATTGGAGGGCCGAAAATGTGTACAAAAACGTTCTTATTTATTTATTTATTTACTTGTTATATTACTTTTACGACTCTTTCAGAGAATACTTAACTACATATCTTCGAAAGACGACTGGTGAAAAAATGATTAGTGACTGATCAATGTCGTAAAATTAACCTGAATTGACATAATTTGATTTAGAGCTATTATCCTGAGTTCATCTACAAAGACAGACGAGCACCAGAAAAATATATCAACGTAACGCGTCTCGGGACCGATATTTGAACCCAGGACGCCACAATAAAAAGAACAGAAATGTCCTGTTTTGGAGCCTTTCGACTTAACATACCGCCACAACTTGCGGTGAAAAACAGTTGTGTTAGGTCTGGGTTGCCGTTTTGATACATGATATGTTCGTTGCGGTGTCATCGTTAGGAAACCGCTGATTACTTAGTTGATGCATAAAGAGAATCTTTTGTTATTTATAAGTTTTGACAATACGCGACACAACGGCAGTAAGTCGACTGTGATTCTCTCGCAGTAACGCGTTCTTATTTTGGCAGCACAGAATTTCCGTGCGAAGCCATAATCCGATCTCCTTCAAAGGACGGAGGCCAACGCATCTCTACTTAAAGACACGTCATTTTTTGGAACGTTCGAATTGTTTCGATCCATAACTTAGAGAGATCTCACATGCATATAGAAACGGAATCTGTTATTAACATTTCAGTTGTAATTCAAAATTGGATAGAATGAATGTTATATGCGAATCTACGAGTATATAGAAGGAAAACTGGTTTTTATTCATGGGTTTGGTGCCTTGTGGATAGAAAGTGGAAGAGGGTCTAATTTGTAAGAAAGAGCGCAAATGTGGCTTGTCGTATTGTTGAGAGGAAAGGGAGAACGGAAGCAGGTCTTTCCAGCAAGAGGAATACGGGAATTATACTGTACTTACAGCAGCAGGTTAGTGCAAGTAGGAAGCGCCAAGGTAATGCAGATATTGGAAAGATGTCTGAAGAAAACCGTACGAAATATTTGTGAATTTGTAAATGCCGAGTATTCAGCTTGATGTTCAAATCCAGAATAAGAAGTCATTACCGTGTTTGAACACATTTACTTCCACCAAAATATGTAATGAAATTTAACAAGTGTGCTTCTTCCACAAGAACTATCACTGCATGATCATTATTTATACTGTGATTCAACCAGAATGAACGTCAAATTAGTAAATAAAACATATTCCAGTAACAATTTCGAAACACATATGTTTATGTTCTAATTGTGTTAACAAATTTTACGTTAATGTAGGTTTAAACATAATCTAAATAATTATCAAGTCTGTAATCTGAATACGGGGAGGGATCCTGTTGCCGAAATATGGTGTAAGAATACGTAATAAGAACCAAAAAAGTACACATTTTTGTCCATTAACGTTTTTACTTTAAGAGCAGATGAAGGTCAGGAAATGCTTGCTATCATTCGGTTCATAATCTTTTGTCTTCCAGGTTGCTAACCAAAAATTTAAAGATATAGAAATATAATTTTGCCTGTTTTTTATATGGGTGTAAAACTTGGTCGTTGACATTGCGGGTGGAAAGGAAGCCGAGGGTGTTTGAGAACATGGTGTTGAGGAGAATATATGGAACTAGGAGGGACTAGGTGACGGGGGAATGGAGGAGATTGCATGACGAGGAGCTAAATGATTTGTACTCCGTACCCAATATTGTGCGGGTGATAAAATCGAGAAGAATGAGATGGGCTGGGCATGTGGCGCGTATGGATGAGGAAACAGGGGTGTATAGGGTCTTGGTGGGGAAACCGGAGGGAAAGAGACTATTGGGGAGACCTAGGTGTAGATGGGTGGATAATATTAGGATGGATCTCCAGGAGGTGGGATGTGGATATAGGGACTGGATTGGGCTGGCCCAGGATAGGGACGGGTGGCGGACGCTTGTGAGTGCGGTAATGAACCTTCGGGTTCCGTAAAATGCGGGGAATTTCTTGACTAGGTGCAAACCAGTTAGCTTCTCAAGAAGGACTCTGCACCATGGAATAAGTGAGTAAGTAAGTAAGTAACGTTTTAATTTAATATACTATACACTACAATTAAATTAAATTAAAACATTAATGTAAAAAGTGTGCATTTTGTCGGTTCTTATTACACAAGTATATTACAATGCACGGTTCAAAAACGTAAATGGTGTATTAAATTTCAGTGCGTACGCTGGGAAAAGTCCAAAATCTGAGTCCAAATATACACCATCGTCAGAACGCTATAGAAGAATAGTTATAAGACGATAGCCTGCCGGTTGTGATGGTGGCGCTAGTGAGTGTTGGTGTCAGATACACTGGCGTAAGTCGTAGTCGTAAATATTGTAGCAGTACTAATTGGTCTTATCTTAGTAATTAACCAACTTGATGCACAAATTATTGTTTTATAATAAGTTTATTATATGCTTCTACATGTTTCCAGCACATTGTGCTCGAAACATGTAGAGGAATATAATAAACTTATTATAAAACAATAATTTGTGCATCAAGTTGGTTAATTACTAAGATTACACTGAGATGCACGGTCAGCAAAATATTAAAAAAAGTACTAGTTGGTGTTTGTGCTGTCGTTAGTGCTGGTGGTGCCACATAGTGTCAGCGCTGGTGCTGATGTCAAAAGTGCTTCCAGAATTCGTGGTCATAAATCCTACTAGCAGTACTAGTCGGTGTTGGTGCTATCATTAGTGCTAGCGATGTTACATGGTGTTAGTGCTGGTGCTGGCGTCAGAAGTGCTGCCAGAATTCGTGGCCATTCATACTACTGGCAGAACTAGTTGATTTTGGTGTTGGTGTTGGTACTGACAAAGGAAGTCGTTTTCACTACTATTGGTTCTAGTTTAAGGTATTTGTAATGTGTCTAGCAGGTGGTGGGAATGCAAATGGCTAGTTGAAATAATATTTCAAATGAATGTGCGTTGCTTCACAATTACTAGCATTTTTTTCCTTTTGTGTCTTACGTCACTAAACCATGTTGGCTATTATAAACACCTCCGCAGTTCCCTTCTCGTTTTCAGACTACAATTTTGTTCGCAATTGTCATAGCCAAATATACGTACTACATACCTCACACATATTACGCTATTTCAGAGTTATTATAACAGTGGTATAGACGGGATATTAATAATTGAGGCAAGCATTAGGATCCAAACAGTGAACTATTCAGAGGACCTCACGCAAATCTCCTGGGTAAATTCGGCTGATACCGTCCCGTACTGTATTTCTCAATAAGGTGCTAATTATCCGACCAAACGCAACATATAGATCCAGTACAATAAGTTCTATACGTTGTGTTTGGTTGGATAATTAGTACCTTCTCGTAAGTAAGTCGTCTACGAACGTAGAAAGTTCTGGAACGGAGTAGCTACTAATTGGTGTAATATTAGGTCTCTAAATTACCGGATTAATAAGAGGGCCCACTACGCAGAAAGTTTGTTATAATGCAAGGTACGAGCCCGCAGTATACTTGTACAATATATTACGATATAATAAAATGCATTAGTATTTATAACTTCTGTCTTGTCCGAAGTACAGCATCGTAGACGTATAAAACCATTTCCGGTTGTTCAATTTAAGAAGAGTCGTTTTGGTAAGTGAAATCCTTTCATTATCGACTCACTTTCAGAACATTGTGCTAGAAAATTAGACGCATCAGAAAACACAAATAGATTAAATGCACAATCATATAGACAAAAAAGACACAATGCTTATATGTTGTAATCATTAATCTATGCAAAGACTCTGACACATTCTCACAGCCACGCTTCTCATGATTTATTAACCTCGTATATAAATCGGTTTCGTAGCTTAAAGTGTATTTAATGCAAGTCATAAGATGGTGATATTTGTCAAGATGGTCATTTGAAAACTGTACAAGAAATAACCATCGACGACCTTTACCAAGGGAGGCCACAGTAACAATATCTTATTTTAATTAACGTTCTGTTAAGTTATTTCAGGCTTGCACCACAAACTAAATGAGATCTGCGCTTTTTTTATATTTGTTGGACCGTGCATAATTGTGATAACTGAAGAATAAAAACCAGCTAGATGCCACTAATTATATTATTGTACTTCTTATAGGCTCAACATGTTTCGGGCACTACTATGCCCATCATCAGGAGCTCGCGTCTGTAATGTTGATTACCACACTGGTCGTTTCGTTCTTGGTTTGCTGTATGTTGGAGTTTAGGTGCGGTTAGGCTGGAGTAGTGTCCGGGCTACAGGCTGCAGCCTCGACACTACATGTTGAGCCCATAAGAAGTACAATAAATTAATAAGTGACATCTAGTTGGTTCTTATTCTTCAGAGATCTGCGCGGTTTTGGAAAATTACCCAACGTAGAGTGGAGATTCCTAACCGATGTTTCGGGGCAACCTATCGGTACCATCTTCAAGGGTCAAATTGTCTCGAAACGTCGGTAAAGAATTACCTCTATCTACTGTGTAACTTTCCAGAAGAGCGCAGATCTTAAAGTTCAATTTGATTTGTCAATTATTTAACCATTGGCTGTTATAAGTTCTTTTTAGTAGTTTTATGCATTTAAAACAACGGTTCCTATCCTCTTCTTTCGCATCTGCAACAAAATTTCGCGGGCCCCCACATGCTAAATGTGTGCTTCTATGGGACTCCTTTGATTGATGGAAGACGTAATGGTAGAATCTGTTACGAAATCTGTACCTTTGTAAATGAATGAGCGTTTTATACATCGAAACAACGAACACAAACGTTTGAGAATTAGTTGTATGTGTGTGCGAGAGATGCAGCGTTTAGTTAGGGATTAAGCTGTTGGCCCCGTTCCAACAATTAAAGCTGCTACTTCCACGCTTTCGGTATCTTCTGTACCTACTTCATTTCTGGTTTATTGCCAGTAAAGAATTTGTCTATTCAGAGACTAGGTCAAGGGCTGAAAAATCAAGGATTAGTGGTTCGATCCCCTATAGGGCCATATGAGATCTCTCCTTTCCAAAGAATCCAGATCGACTGATATTCCGCAGTATCAGGGTTTTTTAATGGGGGTTAAAATGATCGTTGTGAGCTGATTTCTCGCCTACATCAAAAGTCGAGGTTAAGAATGTTTGGAATTCTAATTCCACTCTTCCAGATTTCTGTACTCCATGTAAAGGGACAAATTTACTTTCTAAAAGTCGGCTGAAGTGACCTTTCCAACCTCAGGATTACAAGAGACATTGAGCAATAGTACTATCTGGGAGTGTCTGTACTTGGAAAAGTCTGACAGTGTTCACTTGTTGTTGCGTAGTTCATATTATTAAATAAGTTGTAAATTTCCCTTCTGTCGTCGCACTTTCTCATTTAAAACAGCCGTCGTCGCAAAAGTGTGAAGCGTTGCACAGTGATGTCCTTCATTAGGACGCAGAACGCACCCTCTCCGCTTCTAATTACTCCGTGTTCGCCCAGCACGTACTGGCTGTCATCAGCTGCATCCAGTATCTTGAGGCAAATCTCTGTATTTATTTTCCCCGCTTTATTTGGTTTCCATCCAATTCTCCGCTTTGCCCCATGTGATTCAGTAATGAATCCTTCCTCTAGTTTCTCTTCGGGCGACGTGACTCACTAGGGGTCCGTATTTACCGACACTGCGCGGTTCTGTTAATTCTTCTGTCCGATTAAGTATCCAGCACTAATACGACAGTGTTGTCGCTGCTGACGATATCATTCAATTCCTTCATTCATTCAATCCGTATTCTTTCACGCGTCAGGTCCGTTGCTTCTTCCATAGCTAGTTCTCCACAGTGGACTATCTAGTGCTTCCTCTTTCAGTTTCCAGTATCCTCACGTTTCCTTGCGGTCATTCAGTAGCCGCTTACGTTTTCTCCCTCGTCTTCTCGTCACGCCTATTCTTGCTCGAATTTTATTTATCTTATTCCAGTAATTTCATTACAGTCTTCAGGCGGTTGAGAACGTTTTTGTTTCGATATTACTTGAATTTTAGGGCAAAATGATGTGGCTAAGAAAGGGACAAGTTGAACGTCAAATTGCCCCATAACATGAGTACCTGTGAGGGGACCGAAAGTCTATAATACCTGATTCTTAACCTTGCTTGGATTCCAGTCGGTAGTGAGCTTTATACACCGGCCGCTCTACTCCCACTTTGGACTCAATACGAAGACAAGAATTCTGACCTGTGCCAGTTTCATAATTATGGTGATCTTGTTGGGAAGACCTTATGGATTTGTAACATAGCACGTGTGGTAGAAATAAGAAGTACAGGGTGGCGCGGAGCCGACTGACACATTTCAAATGGTCATAGATAATATATGGAAACAGGGAAAAATAAGCGAAACCGTCTATAAATACGTCGAAGTATGCTATTTATTACTCACAGATTACAAGCTTATTTTCTGAACATCAGGTAGATGACCTCCGTTTACATCAATGCATTATTGCAAGCGTGTCTGGAAGTTGCCGTACACGCGCCTCCGTAGGTCCTCATCAATAGCCACAACTTCGTCAACAATGGCTTGTTTGAGTTCTTGAATAGTCATGATACGTCTCCGGAACACACGGTCTTTCAGGAACACCCACAGGAAAGAAATCTGTTACAGTAAGGTCGAGCGACCGAGCAGGCCAAGCGATGTCGCCGAAACTACGAACACAGGTAACACGTTGTTGCACGTTCCAACGCTCCATTGCTACTGACCATATGAAATGGCGTCCTCTTCTCCTCCGTTCCCTTTCCCCCCAACTACGACAAGCTATCGCGCCGGCGCAATATTCAAATTTGAAATGTGTCAGTCGGCTCCGCGACACCCTGTACATAGAGAATTTCTGTCGGAAAACCTGAAAACAAGAAACTTGGAAGATGTGAACGTTGATAACATTAGAATGGATCGCAAAGAGCGCGAAACAGAATTGAGCTGGCTGAAAACAGAGTAAAGATGGTATTATATGAACAAGTCGAAATGTCTTGAATAACTGAGACACTTTCAGCTTCTCAGTAGGATTCTCTCCGTGAAGTTAACTTTGATTCCAGCCATGCGAGTATAGGACTGACACGACCCTGGTATTAACAGCGAAATATCCTGTCAAACTCACATGATTAATTCCAATAAAAGTTGTCTGTATTTATGAAACAATTCCTCCTCTCACGCTAGTTCACAGCGATTGTCATGGAAGGTACTCAACATTCGTACCTGACACACTGTCATATCAGTTATCTCTTGCAGGAAGAGAAACGTGTAATGTTGCTGACAACAGCCAGTGGTCAATACTGTGCGCAGCTAACGTCACTATCAGAAGACGTACGAAATACAGTGTAGGTTGGTGCATTGATGGTCTGCCTAAAAATCCCATTTGTAAATATCCATTTACATTTCACTTTGTTTTAGTTCTTGTTAGATCACCCATCTTTGTTGTTTTGGTTCGAATACTGTTCTTAGAACAATTACGATTTCATATAATGAAGTTATGCGATTTAACGCTTTGTAAACTAGCCGATTTTCACTGACGACCTGGATGACCTTAATGTCCACAGTTGTATGGTATTGGCGTGCAGTTGCAAGGTAGCAGAATCCTGAACGAAAAGATCGGACGATTTCATGAACCAAGTATATTAGAAGGACTGTATGTAATTTTCAAAGTATTTCTCACTGAAACTATGGTATTTTCCGTCGAATTTGTCCTCGCCAAATAAATTCGTAAGGGAATATTTATATATTGTCAGAATACGACCAACAAGATGCAGCTTTTCTCCATTTATTGATTTCCGTAAGAAGCTCTGCATGTTTCAGACGGTTTTTCCGTCCGTCATCAGGAGCTCAAAACTGCACATACAGCGTCAGGAATTTGTCATACCGTTACTGCTACCTGCTGCAAGCCTGCAGGCTAGCAGCAGGTAGCAGCAATGGTCTGAAAAATGCCTGTCGCTGTATGTGCAGTTTTAAACTCCTGATGATGGACGGAAAAACCGTCTGAAACATATAGAGCGTCTAACAGAAATAAATGGAGAAACGTTGCATCTTGTTGGTCTTACTCTGAGAATATATTGGTGATGCACGGATATATTAATGTCAAATTTAAAAGGGAATATTTGTGTATTACGAAGTGCCGTGCACGGTTCTAAGCACGTGGGAAAACAATAGCGGTTTGACATCCTACTGTACTTGTCTCCAGTATACGCTTATGGTGTGCGGTGTAGCTGAATTTATGAGCCTTTACATTCCATTCTAACAATTCACGCAGCTTTGTGGTTCGAATTGTTTTCACGGAATTCAAGATAATACCAAAGTGAGTTCACTGTGAAAAGCGATTTCACTTTGATTTGTTGTGGATCTCCCAGCTAATTAATTGACAGACAAGCTCTTTGTGACGGTGGAATACCCGTGTTCTTTGTGTAACAATGAGACTTACCCGAAGTAAAGACTTTGTGAATCTGTGTCAAAAGATCGATTAATTGAAGGTATTTTACAAGTTTCGGTAAAATGCAATCAAACACAACTTCTAATATTTGTATTGCTGCATAGCTTGTATTAACGACATGTTTCGGCCTCTATATCGACCATCATCTGGTTGTACACTTTCTTATTATAAAGCAAACTGTACAATGTACAGTGATTTTGTTTTTGTCAACGAGATGTCGTGCACATCTATAAAATTTTGCATTTAAAATAATTGAGCAAAGGAGAAAATATAGTAAAATGGATAAAAGGGCAAAGGATAAGCTGGTTAGGTCACGTAGAGAGAATGGAGGAGGATAGGGTGCCCAAAAGATCTTCTCTGTAGAACTGGAAGAGACGAGAAGAAGCGGAAGACCCAGGAAAAGATGGAAAGAGGAAGTAGAAAAAGATCTTCAAGTGCTGGGAGTGAGAAGATGGAGAGAGTTGGTGGCAGATAGAAAAAAAATGGAAGGGCATTGTTCGACAGGCTAAAGCCCACAGTGGGCTGTAGTGCCAATGGAAGAAGAAGGAGAAGAAGAAGAAGAAGAAAAAGAAAAAGAAGAAGTGGAATTAAATACAAATTTTATAGATTTGTACGAGATCTCGTTGGCAAAAACAAAAACATTGTATATTGCATAGTTTGCTTTATAACAAGGATGTGTACAACCTCATAATGGCCGATTTAGAGACCAAAATATGTCGTTGTTACAACAAGCTATTTAGCAATACAAATATTAGAAGCTGTGTTGCCTGCATTTTACCGATAATTATGATCCTATCAACACAAAGGGGATGTCTCACCTGAAAGTTCGAAGATATTTGAAATTATGAACTCTCAGCAAGCTTATCGTTTTCTAAGTAGTTGCATATTTACATGGACAAGACTGCGGAATGAAAAATTATATATATTATTGGGAATAAATTACTATTGTTTCATTTATTCAGTAACTTTTTTTTGCAACAGATGAAAATGGAAATAGTAAGTTGTTTCTGAATTGTAGCTGTATTATTCAGTCCCATTAAGATTTTAATTGCTTTTCGCTGGACGTGCCACTAAACGTAAAACCAGTAAGAGTTGCATATTTGACGGTAGATATCTGACTGCCAGAGAATGGTGAAATTTGATGATATATTGATTATATTCACTATTTAAAAAGTGACGGCTATTTAAATTTCATGTAGAATTCAGTTCCTAATTCCCAGAAAACGCGGTCCATTTTTATTATAAACAGACAGGCAGTGAAATTATGACATAACATTGAGGCGCTTTCGTGTAGGTATTGTTGCGGCGGAAAAGCTATAAGTATTACATATTCTGAGTGTGTGTTTGGAGCCGTAGGTATTCAGCATGCAATGCGCCATATTGTCATTTGTGGCCTGTCCGGCTCCACGGTATTTTTCCACCTTGTCTCATAAACGGCAAGATTTTCGAAAAAGAATTACTGAGCATAAAATGTGTGTGTGTGTTTTTTTTTTTTTACTTTCTGTACAACTTCTGCCTTAAACATTTGTCATTTTGAGAATAATTGAGCTAGATATGATAAAAAAAATGTACAGTGGTGTGCATGTAAAGTATCCGCTATTCTTTCGTATTTTAAAGAAAGTTATTTTCTCGATAGATTTACGACAAACACTCAAATACCAAATTTCATGAAAATCTGTCCACAGGGAGCCGCGTTCCATGCGAACAGACGGACAGACAGACAGACAGACGTGACGAAGCTAACTGTCGCTTTTATTGTAGTTTGGCGAACACGCCTGAAAACTGGTCGGTTAGTTTCACACACGTGTCGAGACACAGTCCTAATTCATTGCGAGAATCGTACGAAGAACACAGTGGCACTGTGGCAAAACCCGCTTATAAGGTCACTACAGGCAAGAAGTAATCCATTCCTGAAAATCCGACGTTCTGCACGAAGACGTTACCCGGGAGCCTATTTCACATTATTTTATATGGGAAACGTTATAATGCGTTCCGACGGCAGACCAAACCGCCCAGTTAGTTTGTTAAAACGTAACTAAGAACAGTGAAAAGCCTTTACATAAGTGACACTATCATGTTAGGATGTAAAATGCTTGATACATCGTTTTCTCATAAGCAGGCTATTAGTATGTTTGTTAACAAACGGTTGCTTTGTATGCAGTACCATGTACAGTTTGCGTGCACGTTTTGTTAAATATGTGTTCAGCTTTTAGAACTTCAATAACAATTTTTCCGACATAAACATCTAGGCCGAGAAACGTCGTATTGAGAGACGCGTACGTTCTGTGTAGTTCAGATAATAAAAACCAAGAAGCGTTCTCCTGGGAAACGCTAAGCGAGGAGACGTTCTGGGGAGGGGGGGGAAGGGGGTATGCCTGTATTTTACTGTGGCGTCTTGAATTTGCGGCGTAATTCATTATCATGGCTGCTCTCAGGTGTTATTCAATTGCCTCGACGACTTTCACATTTAAATATCACATCAGACGAAATGGAAGGGACAGTTAACAGGTATGGAAGAAAAACGATATGCATATAGGATTGGGGTCGGAGTGTATGAAGGGAAAAGACCACTTGAGAAACCTAGACGTTGATGGTAGAATGCACGAGGGTTGTTTGTACCCGTGCATCTTCCTCATGAAATAACTTGAAATGTCAACTTGATGCAACAAGGTAATTTTATTGGTGTATTCTTAGCTCGACATCCAAAAACCCGGTGCAGAAAACCATATGCTGCAACTTAACATCTAGTGCTCCTGATGATGGGCGTATGTACCCGAAACATGTCGAGCTAAGAATACATTAATAAAATTATCTTGTTGCAACAAGTTGGCATTTCAAGTTGTTTCATTTCGGTAGAACGCATCTTTCGAAAGCTGATGAGGGTGTGGCCTAGAATGATTGGCTTATGATAGGATTCAGAAAAGGGCTTCCGTGAACAGGGTAATGAATGTTCAAGACACTATAGCCTACTGAAATACTATGCCGTTGCTTTATATATCACCAGGTTTAACATTTGAGAATTCTACGTTCGATCTCAGCTGGTGCCATTGGAATTTTTCATTGACATAAAATCCTTCCGATCGCACTATGGCCCTGGGGTCGACTCAGCCTCTAACACAATTGAGTACCAGAAGCATTTCCTGAGGGTAAAGTCGTCCGGTGCGTAAGGCTGACAAACGTACCACCATCTTGCGCCGTTGTCATGAAATCTGGGAAAATTAACTTCCTGGAATCCTCTGGGCCATTTCAGGCATGTAACGGGACTGCTTTACCTTTACCTTTTCGTTCTGTCTGGAGAATGTATACCGAATTTTGTTTTGCGTTTACGGGCATTTCATAACATACAGCAGCCCTCCCATATACAACATAAACCGACTGGTTTTTTTTTAACCGTGAAGGAGAATGTTTACTGCGTGGTACGAAATGAATATTTAACTAAAACCGGTTACGTGTAGCCTTAAAAGGGTTACGTGTAAGTTCTGGATATAGCAAGTTGATTATTTGACCATCGTAACTACTGCTAGGCCTGAAAAGTGTTGTAGCTCCACACTGTTGGCTGGAATTAGTGCAAAGTAACAAGCCGTAGTATACGATGAACCATCTGTTCGTTGATGCAGCAGTTCTTTGTCACTCGCGTATTCACTAATGTGTTTAGGCATGATATTGTTAGAGTTGTCAGAAATTCGTAACAAACCCCGATTAGATTAAAAAAAAAAAGCTTGTTGACTAATTGGTGCCAGGTGGTGGCTTGTTTCGAACACACGTGTGTCACATTTCAAAATTTGATTTTATTTTGAAAGCAGTATGCAAATTTTACTTGAATGCTATTCTTGTGTGAATTTTTGAGAGTAAATTTGTTTCTCACACCTTGTTAAATAAAATGATCGTGGCTTTGTAACGAGATTTGGAATTAGTCTAGTTCGTAGTTATCGTATTACTATCGCTGGCCATTGTGTGGTTAAAACAGACTGTATTTACAGAAGACATTTTTAAATACAACGTAATTACAGAGCACGGTTCCTGTTTGCTACGGGGGCTGAAACGTAATAAATAATAATCACACACACAGGGTGGAGGGAGAGGTAGGGGCGGAGGAGAGCAAAACAGCGCTACGTACGTGTGCATTAATATTAACGAATATTGGATCCACTGTTATGAAGGGGTCTTTTTCATATTCAGCTCGTAAAATTTAACGATTATATACCAAATGTGAAAAACATAATATTTTCAGCAACTGTTTTTCTTTATAGTAACCAAGTTTAATTAATTTTGTGTATTACTTAAAGAAATAATGTCGTTCAGTATATATACTTGGTTGCGTAAAAATTTTGCATTGATTTCTGACAAGACTTTTAGTCCCACATCTTCTCCACCTTCAGTAATATTGTCACCAATTATTTCGGGTTCAGGATATACAGCTTGTTTGCGTCGGACGATTAATGTCTTTTTGGGTGTGACTCCATGTTTTGTGTTAGGTATGCCTGCTTGAAAATGATTCGGGATATATTCTGCATTCGTCTTAATGGTAGAATGTGGATGAAGCAGGTACCTCTGAATTTCTGGTACATATCAAACTACCCGGCGTCACTTCCTAGAAGACGCTAGTATTTACAGCCACAGTAATGATAACCTCAAGTGTCACATTATGTGCATTTTTACATCAAATGTCACATACTACGTGTATTTGGACCGAAGAAGTATGATGTACGTATGTATTACTGGCAGTTTCTTCGTAAATCAGACGCCTTGTGTTTTCATACAGAACAGATGCGGATCTTGCATTTAAATAAAATTCGCCACTGAAGTTATAAATTTCATGTTGAAAAGTATGAATGATTAAAATTTCAAACGGCAATTTGCAATAAATGTATTGCATAAAATAAGTTCGTAATTTCACATTGTGTAGGGCCAACGGTGAGCTGGGCGTGTCACGAGGATGTAGGAGACAATAAATGTGTGAGAATTTCGGTGTGCAGACCTCTTAGAAAACGTCGACTTGGGATACTATTAAGAATATGAGAGAATTTTAAGGTTATTTCGGGGTTGGTTCGTTGTCCCGTATTAGGACTGTTGAAGTAAGCAGTCTTGTGTTTCTGCCCAACGGCACGCTTTGGGATTAGAGGTGTTTCATCTTGAAGCTATGTAACCACAGTCAATCGAAATTCGTTGTTTAATAAAGGAATTAAATGATCTCAACCGCTGCTGCTTTGTTAATTTGAGGCTCAGCACTGCGCCAGTTATCTGACAATTCTCGTGCAAACACTGCGTCACTCAGGTGAACTGAGACTATAATGAACACAGACTATTGAATCAGCCATTCACGGTAACGCACTTGCAGGGTCACTGCTATTTCGGCGCCACGCAAAATATTTCAGTGGGTCATGTTTTAGCTAAAGATCGACATTATTCAGGTCTGTCTCTAGAAATCTGATTATATTTTGATGAGTTTGTTAGGCATGTTCGCAAAAGTCGCCTGTCCGCAGAGAACAATTCTGTTCGCAGTTGACCGTTTCTTGAGATTTCGTGTTAGGGAAATTTATTAAAATCTGTTGATAAAAGTGAAGTATGGATAAAATCAGACAAACAAGCCAGGAACTGTGCATGAATATCTAAATATGAGTACCTGCTAAATTCAGCGTCAAGAGAGACACGTTTCAGGTAATTGTAGATAAAATGAAGTCCCTGCAGTGATCAGAGTGCCATGTACGTGGATGTCGAGAAGTCGATTCCTTGCTTCTTTTGCAGACCACCTTTGTGAAGTCAGGTCAGCCCGGACCACCACCGGTATGTCAAACTGTGCACAGAAATCGCTTCCGAAATTAATACAAGCCTTAAATTATTTTAATGGGGTCAAGAGCAAAGGACTTGGCCGCCGGTTGCTGAGATCACGGATTCGAATCCTGCTTCGGACCTTCTAGACACTGACTCAGCTGAACGATATTCTTGAAAAATCGTCACTATGCCCACCCTCGTATTCTGCTAGGCTACCTTCCCGGCTCCCAGCGATTACTAAGCTCCGTTTTGCTGGTACCCTAAATCTGCGGGAAAGAAAATTTGCTGCTCTGAACACTGCTTTTATGCTTTCAAGGTAGAGGAGGCATGTTTCTCCCCAACATTTGTAAATGTATGCCAGACTACACTGCCTTACGGCCTGACAGAAATAGTCTCTGTTTTGGGTGTACACAATGCCGTTGTGATATCAGAACTAAACAGTCAGCAGAATATTTCTCTCTGTTGGCTATTTTTTCCCTCTTCGACAAGAAACCAATTTTGTCCCACGCATACTTTGGTATACGCTCGCAGCTAGGGAAACGTTGAATAAGGGCCACAATAAAAAATTCATTTAGCGTCAAGTGTCTGTGTGTTTGACATGAGGATGCACGTGTGTGGTGGGGCCCGCTGGGGTTTGACGCGGCAGTACGAGGCGGCATACTGCAAAGAGAGCGTCATGACGCCCAACACGAAGCGACGTCTGTCGTGCAGACCGTCTTCCAGTAATCAGCCATCTACCGTTTGGATACGATCTGACTTAGCTTAGTCATGTTTGTGCGTCTTATTTTCATCTGCCTCCATGTACGCTTCAGCCATACTTTCTCTCTTTGTTTTGTCTTTGTAGTTGATATTATTATTATTATATTATTGCTGCAGCAGTTTCGAAGTTCGTGAATCTCCCTCTTCGGGATTTCGACCTTTCATGACTGGTTCTGACGAATCGTGATGAGACGACGTGACTACCGATAATCTTCCATCACTTTCCTGGTACTGGGCAGATAACACTTAGCAGAGTTAAGTGTTGTACTTCATTAAGTAATGGTGATTGCCTTCGGTGTACAGGCAGTGTCTTACGGTGCTATAAAAGTAAACTTCCATTCTTTTCGTGCTTTGTGAGATTGATCTACATTTTTATGACTGATATTTAATCAGCTTTTGTATAAAATATGTTCGTTTCATATTGGAGATGTATCCCGATGTTCTTGGCAGCTGTATCGGTCCCAATTAATCTCGAACATCGAGATAATGCCGCAAATCATTTATGTAGTGACACCTTCAGTAGGTCGGAATATATAATGTTAATGTTGGGATGATGCTTAAATGATGAGTTGGAAAGGTTATGGTCTAATCTGATGTACTGCTCCGAAATTTGCTTGACAGTCTACTGAAGACCAATATATGAGGATCACAAGGTAGCATAGTCGTAGTCCCGAACACAAATCACAAGTTTTAACGCTAGAGCAGACTTTTTTGGTTTAATTGTGTGTAGAGAGATCCTGCATTTTCACGATTTCCTGTTGTGTAGACATTCATGTACCGTCGAACTGCTGTTTTTCACAGCTTTCTGAGCTGAATGTAATATTGTCTTACAGCTCCAAATATATGATGCTGCAGTGCAGACTGTTTGTCAGGATTCCAGTTGAATAAAGCATTATTGTAACAGGACACACGCCTGCGCTTTATGCTACGGCGCGTTATAGTCATCGTTATAATAACCGTCAGTATTAAAATTTTACATTTTTTATCAGGCGCATTCGCAGATTGTGAAAAGTGACTATTAGCGTCATGTCTGTCCGTCGGTCTGTCCGCATGGAACAAATCAGCTCCAACTGGACGGATTTTCATGAAATTTGATATTTGAACATTTTTCGATAATCTGTCGGGAAAATTCAAGTTTCATTAAAATCTGACATTAATACCAGGTACTTTACATAGAGACCAATATACATTCTTTATAATATCAAGCTCAGATCTTCTTAAAATGAGAATTGTTTCAAACGAAAATTGTAGAGAAAATCAAAACACACGTTTTGTGTGCGGTAACTTGTTTTCGAGTATCATACCGTTTATGAGATAATGTAGATAAATACTGTAGAGCCTGTCAGGCCACGGGTGAAAATGTGGCGCATGCGCGTTACGCACTGGATAACTAAGACTACACGTAATCAGAATATGTAATACGTATTGCTTTTCCACTTTTTCACTGCAACAATACCTACACGATATCGCCTCAGTATTATGCTATACGTACAGTACATTGCCTGTCTGATTCTAATCTTTTTTTTTTCCTGCAGCTTTTGCCTATAATTGGCTTCGTTGCTGTTGTCAATTGCTTCAATAAATTAACGAACTATTTTAAAATTTACAGATTATCACGAGGGGGTGGGGATTGTTCAGGTTGTTGTGTTTAAGGCGATGACGCCGTGTGTTTTTTTAACTGGACATAGGCAATTCTGTTCAAATTTGCTGCCTACATTTTAATTGGTGGTAGGAGTGCCTAAGTGACACTCAAGTGGTCAGGCCCAAGTAATAGGACCAGATCTTCACCTAGATCTCTTCATCGTCAACATGAACCATATTTCTTTAAATCTGAATATCATCATCATCATATGTCTGTCATGGAGTTAGACCACTTTTTGACCCGTTCCGGTCTCACGTATCTAGAAGTCTCTTCAGAGGTCTGCCACGATTCCTATCTATCCGGTTTCTTTCCGTGAGACTTGCTAGTGGTTAAAAATGTCCCCTAAATGGTTACGGGCCCAGAGCAGGGTAAGTCCAGTGGTAGGGTTGCTACCTTTAGCCTCTGGACCGGCTTGCTTAGGGGGGGGGGTAGTGATGCGTAATACTAAAGCCTATCCTACCCAACAGTCATCCTCACCTTCTCGTGGTATACCCTGTTCTCACAAAAGAGGAAATGACGACCGAGTCACAGCGGTATAACTGTTTCATCAGGAATGGAGGAAATGCCATCCCTAAGCTAATCTGAATATGGAAACAGCATATTACTCCGAAACGTCGTTTTTAAACCTCGTTACTACACGATGGCAGAAACCAGAAGGCTGTTGTCAGATTTATTGTTCTTTTTGTTGTTTTTCTTATTGTTGTGGTTTCTCTTATCATCATCATCATCATCATCTGTAAGTAACTGCGTATTCATGGCTGACCAACCATATTTGATCTCCACACTCTAGGCTATTACTGATCGTCCTAACAAGTGTGCACAATTTTTTTTAAAAGTCTAGGAGTTACCTCAAAATCGTAAGCGCCACCGTACAAAATGGAAGGGCAATGGTGACCTGTCGCCCATTATTTGTGCACCCCTGCGATAGATGTATTTTTTTTTATTATAGCGTCCAGTGTTAGCTGATTGTTTTTCTGTGTTTCAGGTCGGACAATTGTTTCCGTTGCGTGGTGATCCACGAGAAGCACCGTAATGTTCTGCAGTACAAAGAAAGTAAGTGCACCATCTTTACACCAGATTATGTTACTGGTACTGATCATCCCTCCCTAACTGCGATAGTCCCTAATTTATTTTCGCAACCAATTGTTTTTTAATTTAAATTTATCATCAATAAGCCGTGTAGTGTGTAACATCGTTATTTCTACAGACAAAGCAATGAAGAAGGTTTGGTTCAGTTCGCATGACGAGAGCATACGAGCACGGAGTGCTAGACAAACTGAACAATCGACAGTTCCTTTAAAAGACGCCTTCTTTCTCCCACACTGATATTCCTTCTCACTTTCTCAGGATGAAATTTTCCTGTCAGAAGCGTTTATCTCAACAGACGTTTGCCATATCCTTTTGTCTGCAGTGTTTATAGACGTGTAGTGAACTAGCAGCTTGTATGGTTGAAGGTTCAGACGTTCCTGTCACATATCTACTTTGCAGAAACTAAAGAAAGAAATCCATACATGTAGGAACTATGTAATCCTAAGGCTTACCAAGCATTCTTTGTTCTGTCTTCATATAACAGCCAGAGGCTTCAGTAGATACAAGTCGGTCTACGTTGTTAAATGCGAGTTACGAGTAATTCAGTCGTTATTACAGTTTCAACCTTCGCTGTAGACAGTTACAGAACGTATAAATTTCAGTTTACCCGTGTTTTAAAATTCGCCTGTGTGCCTGAATTATGTATGAACTCAGGGCTGGCCAACTGCAACCCACAGTAGGACCACATAATTCGTAAGGGCTCGCCCGAGAGCCGCACTCCTGTATATTCGTGTAGACTCGTGTAGAAAAGTGAGAGGGATTAAAATACATGGAAATCTATTACTTACAAAGAACGGCATTTGTATTGCAATTTTCTAAAGTTGCCATATTCTGTTTTTAGATCTATTAAATTACGTTCGTTATGCTGTGAAACTGTGCGTGTGAAGGAGAGTCGCAAATACATTCCTCGAGGACCGTTTGTTGGTCAGCCCTGTATTAACTCCTATATCGAACCTCTGGTAGGAGATTGGAATTTGTAGAACTTCCCGTTGAACTATCAGTGTGTGTTATACTAGGAAAATTACGAAGTTCAACTCCATGCTTTTAAATTAAACCGATATGCAATTTTCGTGTCTTAGAAATGTAAGAAGAACAGCAGCAGGGCACTAAGGAGGACACGTTTGACAGTTCTGGAGGAAGTTTTTTTGTGATTCAGTCATCGTGTTAGAATTCTAGATTGGCAAGTTGTTGAACTTTTTTTTTGTGGATCCACATTCGGAGTTGAATGACTGGTGCAAAAAATTCACAATAAATTTACTTGTAACTAGTTATAGAAATACTTTTACTTCGAAATGTGCTTTCCAGCATTGACCAACAATATTAGTAAAGTATGAGTATTGGTAACAGAATCATAATACACGGAAGGCTGAAGATCATATTTTCTTAGATGTGACACCGTGCATTCTGATGGATCACTAAATCCAGTTTATTTTGTAACAGATCTGCCTTCGAGTAAGTGAGAAAGTGGGCAAATACAGGCCTGCCCACCTTTTTTCGTGAGTTACCTCAGTTCCAGTTTCCAAATTCATGAATATGACGACTAAATTAAAACGCAACAGACAGTCTGTTCCTAACTACATCTTCCCCCTTTTACTGTCATTTTGTGTGACTGGTATCTGATATCTCCCCACCAGCTACGATGCACCGAACTATCGCCTAACCAATCTACTAATCTGTTTACAAATTACAGTCCTGTAGATATCTGCCAAGAACTGTAATCACCATCATTATCTTAATAACCTTTACCATCAACTACACGTTTCGACCAAAAAGGTTGTTTTAGCGGCAATACTGTTTACTTGTGTTTGGGAAGTGCCAGGTTTGAATTTCGACCGGGACACCGGCAGTTCTGACCTTAACTAAGTAACACCCACTTCCAAAAACCTTAACAAATTATCACTTACCATTCATTCCACCATCGATGCTATAACCAGTCTGAGGAAATGACGTCATAAAGAACGAAAAAAAACACGGTTTGGATTTCGTAATCTGGCCAAATCATCTGCTTTTTGGTTTTCCAAAACTCCTGTTTACCCATGGGCTTATTAAAGTTTTGGACTACGTCCACTGTCTCATATGCCAGAAAGTAGAACTTTTGGGAAAATAAAATGTTTTGGAAACTTGAAGGAGTCCAGCAACCACGTAATCCTACAAGGAGGCCTAATAGACTTTCGTCACATCCCTTTGCAGTTGGAGCATATGTATGTATTAAGTAGTCTTCCGTTGTTTGTATATGTCGGAACAATTAATCTGCAATTTTTTGTTTTGTATTTAGGCATAAATTCTTAGAAGTGCAAATAATACATAGTCTACTTATTTAAAAGTCTTACTTACGTAATTATGCATACTGTGGACACCATTTCACATGATGACAGAAGTCCGACTTCAGTATTACGTGCGTTTGAGAGTTGACGTTTTCACGACGATGACACAACATGCTGTTGTATTCTGGTGTATAATACCGCTTAGTCCAGCAGTTGCTTTCCAGTGTGCCGCGTGGATGTGCATTGGTCTGCATCCCAGTTTGGACTTTCTTCTTTAGTAATTCTGCGTAGTTCGTAACAGATGTGGTAGGAGAAACCGAACAATTTACACAGTTTCTGTATGAAATTTCTTCAAACTGCTAGCAATGAATTTTCTGTGTCCTGTAACAGACTTTCGGCGAACAAAATTTCATTTAATTGAATAAAGAGAGACCAACTTGATGTCACTTGCTTTATTATTTCATTATTTACTGTTCAACATGTTTCGGATGTTAATACATCCATCCTCAGGAGCTTGCGACTTATTTGTTGAGTTAATGAAATAACTCAACAAATAAGTCGCAAGCTCCTGATGATGGATATATTAACATCCGAAACATGTTGAGCAGTAAATAATGAAATAATAAAGCAAGTGATATCAAGTTGGTCTCTCTTTATTCAACTATGAAGATGATACACGATCCAATAAATATAAAATTTCATTTACTTTGTCTAAAAGTGTAAAAGTGCAGCACAGTCTGATGTTGTCAGATGCTTCTCTACACACAACATTTGGAGTGCTATTCTGTAATTACCAAATGTGTTGTGCGGTTTTGGGGTTAAATTCGACAGTGACTCTGTTGTTTTATGCATCAGCATTAGGGAAATTTTCATTACTTAAACAGACGCATTTTGCTAGATATGTTAGCAAATGTAGGCATGATGTCCGTACTTCATATCGTGTTGATAACTAACACTGTCAGAATTCTTGACTCCTATTCATGAAGACTTTCTTAGGAAACCCGGCACATCTGCCGTATTTTGAATATCGCGTACCTAGAAGTCATTTTAGTTAAATAGTATTTTAGGCTACATATGTAGGCCAAAGATATATTGTGAAATTGAATTTCAAAATATCTTCACACACTTCGACCTGACAGACACTTATTTAGCAATGAAGCAAATTCGTCACTGACTGCCTCACTCCATAAAATATATATAGTCCTGCTTGACCAACTGATAATTTCTCAGTTGGTCAAGGAATAATTTCGCCTTTTGTACAGCTCGAATATGCAACAATATCTTTAGAATATCCTCGCACCGTATCTGTTTCTCAACCACTTGAATTCTGAACACAAATTTTGCATGCCTGTGGTTAAGAAGCTCTTCAATGTAAGTGATCTGTGTTGCCCTCAAATCTGCTGTGATATCTCCGAAGCAGTCACGTTCGGTCGGAATTTTCAAAGAAATTTTGTACGTATTTTTAACTTTTCACCGTGCATAGCTTTAACTTTTCCTTTTATTTACCAACATATGCACAAATTTCTAAAATACAATGTAAAACCTCAATTGGTTAAAACATTAAAATTATATTAAAGGCTCCGACATATTTCGGTTTTTTTCTTTAAACCGTCATCAGGGAGCTACTTTTTCACACTAAAGTTACTTATATGCTGTACTGTTATGTTATATTGCGATGGCGTTAGTGAAGCATAACATAACAGTACAGCATACAAGTAACTTTAGTGTGAAAAAGTAGCTCCCTGATGACGGTTTAAAGAAAAAAAACCGAAACATGCCGGAGCCTTTAATATAATTTTAATGATTTAACCAATTGAGGTTTTACATTGTATTTTAGAAATTTGTGCATATGTTGGTAAATAAAAAGCAAAATTTTATACGTGTTTTTTCAGTTAACTTTGCTTGCTGTAATTTCATCCTTGTTCATCTTTCCGTCTTACTGACTTTCCAGCGCGGGTTAAATTAATGCGTATAATTTCTAAGTCCCGCTAAATGACAGTTGATACCTCGTGTTTTAACAACAAAGTAACTGAAACTTTGTCCACATACAATTACTGAATTCTCAAGCCTATTATTATGATGATAATTATCATTATTATTAATTGACTCGTGCAGGCGTTAACTGGCTTCTGTAACTTGAAGCTACGGGTCGTAGAAATGGATCTAATTACGAATATTTAGCATTTAGCTATGTAAATGTTAACAAAATTGAAAGTGCTGGTTATTCTTATTTTAGACTGAGAAATTTACAGAAATTGTAACGAATATCATTACCAGCAACAGCGTCAGGAATGCATAATGGATGGAGTAATGCAGAAATTGTTTCAAGCAATGTAAATTTGATTGAATTAGCTTGCAATAGAAATCAATATTTTGAACACGGCCATGAAATTTCGGCCTCGGTACCGTCAAGAGATGTCTTTGTCCTGAGTAGAAATGTGTACTGTTCAAAGAAAGTAGTTTGGCTTACATTTATTACTGTTATACCATTATCGACTTCGGTTTCTACCGGAAATTCGTCAGCTCTGCCGAAGGTTGTGCTGTGTGCGCAGTCCTGTGGAAAAGAAGCTGAAGTACTGGCATGCAATTCGGCGAAATTCGGCCATCTTGACCACTACTTTGAAGCCCTCATAGAGAGTGATGAGGTTTTTAGGTCTTGTCGATTGGTTCCTACACTGAGAAATCTCCGTTGATACGTATCATATATGCTTAAATCTTTTATACGTTAAGTAAAAGATAAAAAAGGTAAAGTATTCCCGTTACAGGCCCGGTGTGGCCCAGAGGGTGGGTAGAGGTATAGCTCTACTCTTCCCTGACAGCGGCACTACAAGGGGATGAGTGGTTTGCAGCACACCCCGGCCGCACTTTACCCCCGGGAAAGACCCGGTACCCATTGTACAGGAGGCGGGGTGGGCTCCAGGGCCGGTCTGGAAGGGCGGAAAATCTCGTCCCCACTGGGATTCGATCCTGGACAGTCCAGCCCGTAGTTCAGTCGCTATACCGACTGAGCTACCCGGTTATACGCTAAATACTTTTGAAAATACTGTGGTGAATCGTGAAAAACCAATTGAAATATTGAATCAATTGTAGGTGGTGATCAAACATTTCGATGGGTCGCGTCACAGAAGGACGTTACTGTATTAAGCAGGGTCTGATAACGGAAATGTTAATATACCTGAACAGGAACCTGAACCTCCGACAGTGGTTATATTACTATACTGTCTTTCAACTATACTCTTCTCCTAGCCAGGAATGCAGATCGCAGGTGACAAAACACCGGAAGAATACTGCGTGGATCTGAGTATGGATGTAGTGCCTTAATAATGACAGTAATAAACGTATTTGTTTTTAGTAAAACACAACAATATTTTATTATTTAACTTACTGGCTACAGGTTTCGGTCCTTTGTCCATCATCACGTAATTGTTACATAAAATTTAAAACAGATTACGTTTAGTGCACATTAACCCTTTAAACGCCGAATTAAATCCCATCTGCCATCTACTGGCATTATTAGGAGCTCACCATATTCTCCACGTTAGCAGGGTGAGGGTTAATATCATGCCGTATGAGCTCCCATAAATCTTACATCAATGTTAAAAATCTGTTAAAACCTTCAGTTATTTTGCCTGTGATATAATGTACTAAAAGTTGTGTGAAGATCTGAAATGGAAGGTGAAATTGATACATAATAATATAACACAAAATATGGACTGCGTTGAAATTTAAAAATGTATTATAGTATTATAGCTGAGTGTGTTTGAGAACATGGTGTTGAGGAGAATATTTGGACATAGGAGGGAAGAGGTAACGGGGGAATGGAGGAGATTGCATAACGAGGAGCTAAATGATTTGTACTCCTCACCCAATATTGTGCGGGTGATAAAATCGAGAAGAATGAGATGGGCACGGCATATGGCGCGTATGGGTGAGGAGAGGGGGGTGTATAGGGTCTTGGTGGGGAAACCGGAGGAAAGGAGACCACTGGGGAGACCTGGGCGTAGATGGGTGGATAATATTAGGACGGATCTCCAGGAGGTGGGATGTGGGTATATGGACTGGATTGGACTGGCCGAGGATAGAGAAAGGTGGCGGACGCTTGTGAGTGCGGTAATGAACCTTCAGGTTCCGTAAAATGCGGGGAAAATCTTGACTAGCTGCAAACCAGTTAGCTTCTCAAGAAGAACTCTGCACCATGGAGTAAGTATTATAGTATTTTATATCATATCATATATTATATCACAGGTTTCAACAGATTTTTTAGCATTATGGGATCCCATACGACATGAAATTAATTTGCACTGCATGTAACCTGTTTTAAATTTTATGTAAAGATGGCCTGATTATGGACTAAGGACAGAAACTTGTCGCCTAAAGTTAAACGATGAAATATTTTAGTGTTTCACTGAAACAAATATATTTATTATTGTAAATCATATTGTAGCACCGTGCATTTTTTTAGAATCACTTCAATTTGTCAACCAACGAATGCATATATAATTTCACATAAAACACATTTAAAACACTTTAAAACACTTCGACATGTTTCGATCTTGTCAGATCATCATCAGGGAGCTTAGTTCCTTGCTAAAGTTATATTA
>Ga0123354_10001313_pt1 | contig 29643 bp, 20 predicted proteins | sample TergutLab28metaG_2_FD_97872 | JGI IMG/M metagenome (GOLD analysis project Ga0123354, IMG submission 97872) | Labiotermes labralis P4 segment gut microbial communities from Petit-Saut dam, French Guiana - Lab288 P4 | ecosystem: Host-associated > Arthropoda: Insects > Digestive system > Gut ... | reverse complement strand
TTATACTATTATACAAAAAAAAAAAAAAAAAAAATTTAAAATCTATCCTAAAAAAAAAAAAATTTTATAACCACCCACCCGGGTACCCAAAAAAAAATTTTTCCCCCCCCCCCCCCCCCCCACCTAAAGCTGATCATTTAACAGTGCTTTGTACTGAATGCCATAATATCCAAACAAGGTAAAATGTAAAGCTGTCCCTGCACATGCCATGAAGGTATACAGGGGAGTGGTGGTACAGCTCCACCCATTCCTAACTTTGGCACTAGATGCAGGTGAGTGATCAGCCTCACACTGCTTGCTTTACCCTCCCAGGCAAAAAATTTCCTGGCACCTACTGAACAGAAAGCTTGGTGGGCCCCAGGGCCATTCTGGATGTCTGGAGAAGAGAAAATTTTCTGTCCCTTCCTGGACTCAAAACCTCAAAGCATCCAAAGTGTAGCCTTATCCCTGTACCAACTACAGTAATGCACAGTGACAAGAAAAAACATTTCACTTCCAGTGCGCATTTTGAATGCATATATCTTGCATCTATTGCTAGATCGTGCATGTAACTACATTGCAATCACCTAATACCTCCAAATTGGGATGTCAAGATACAGTCCAACAAAAGCCTAATTTATGTACCAATGCTGCCTATGACATATGTAAAGATGTTCTTTGGAAGTGCTGAAAATGTGCTGCTGCTTGCATACTGAATCCCATGCAAGCATAAAGTAAAATATAATTTCTTTTATGTCTATTAAGCTACAATTTAGTGTATTTACAGTTCACTGCTACTAGAAGACATGCTTGTGACATGCGGAACAAATGTAGTGAATTCACAACGTCAACAACAACAACAGAAAGACTTTTCAGACAAGTACGTGGCAAAACAGACAAAGAAAACCAACTTTCACCAGCACACAGAAAATTCTGCATCTTGGGCACCTTTTCAGAAAGGCACATTATCTTTAGAGCTACTTTATACTGGGCCATTATGAACACAAAATCATTCTTAAAACCTTGTACCCAAAAAGTAAAAAATTATTATTGGAAACATCAATGGAATGAAATCACAAATTCCAAACACAATATTTACTTCTTAAATGCATTTAATAACTGCTCTCCTTCACATTTATGGAGTTCATAAACTGACCACTCCATATAAAGAACTGTATTTACAGCAATTCAGCTACTGACATGCTTGTATTTCCGTGTAAAATTTCTACACATGGCACATCATTCACTCGTCCCACAACTGTTTCTCTGCTGCATTCTGTAGCAAAATTCATACATATTAACATCCCATTGAATAAACTCACAATCAATTACCTAAAATACCTTGCAAGTTACATTATGATTCTGCTGTGTAATGCTTGCAGACTAATCATTTTAAATTAATTAAAAAGAAATGCTATGTGAATTACAAAAAAATTCACTTCCATATCTAGGCAAGGTAAGGTACTTGGCTGTAATACAGTCAATGGTCTCTCATGCACATCACTCGGGCTTCCAGTCACAGACTGCAACTCAGCATGCCAGGCAATTCTACAGAGGTATCCAGTAATGCTGGCAGCCATTTCACAACTCCCAAAGCTGGTTAATGTGCCTATTCTCCCAAAGCAGCAGGTTTAATTATCATGCAGGTACAAACTTTCTTTGTTCAGAATTATGTTATATATAAATTTGCATATTACTGTATAGCTTTTGTGTAATGTTCTTGAAAGTATAGGAAAGAAAATTAACATAGAATAGTGACAATATACAGATTTTAACAAGAACAATGTCCATAATATGTCTGACTTTGGCTATGTCAAAGACCAGGTACAGCCATATATGCACATGGAATATCATTTTGCTAATACTTTTGGATTAGAATTATTTCCATATAGCCCACCAAGTCTCCCAATGAATAGGCACTAAAAGCTCTTGCCTTAGGGTTAAAGTGGCTCAGGCATGAAGCTAAGTTCTGAGGTTAACAATGCATGATGCTATACCTTCACTTCCCCCATACTATCTTCATGAAATGGTTACTAATTAAGCAGATGGACAGCTTTTCTTTCACAGGCATATTAAGCAGTTATTTCACTGATATAAAAGAAAGAAGTCTGAATAAAGCAACTGAGTATGCCAGTTACTTGTGACTGCAGATAACCTATGGTTCTTACAGATCACAAAAGGGCAACTTACAATAAAGAAACATCTGCTGTCTACAAACATTGTTAGTAAAATGCATGGATTGCTTCAAAGCACAATCCAGGTGTGAGGATACAGGGCAGAAAAGTGTTCTCTGGGTCAAAAATGTGTGTGCTGATGAACCAGAAAATAATTCAACATCTGGAAAGAAAGAGCAGCAGGTAAGAGGCATACAGAAGACTAATACTCTTCTATGAAGATACATAAATGCTCCACTTGTAGGCCTGGAATTTGCCTCATTATCAAAATTGTGTCATCTATATGATGAGCTGAAGGTTTGTAAAAAACAAGTTTTTAAAATAAAATAAATGCTATAAAATTTATTCTCTGCTCTTGTGAATGATATATAAGAGAAAAGTCCTTTCTTCTGGAAAATGATTCTGCTGTTTTCGTAACTGAAAGAAGAACTAAATCTTAACCTGTCCACATCAGAGACCAGTGCCTCTTCTACATACAGCTAAGTTAATACAAATACATAAAATGAATTATTTCCCTACTGAATGGAAAGAACACTGTAAGGCTTGCATGTGGCTCAAAACACTACAGAGATGACATTTCGAATTCTCAGAGCTTCCCTGAAGATATTCCATATGACGAAACATATATCTGCAATTAACTTTAAGATACCAAACACCTTTGTTTATGTCACTTTTTTTGATTACTTGCATATACCAAACAGAACCAACACTCTTGTGGCCAAATTAGTGATTCTTACATATGTCTTCAAACACAGAATTCCACAACAAAACACATTAGTCACACCGAGGTCTTTTCTCAATTGTGACACCATGTAATCTAGTAAGTGGACAGCAATGTTTGAAAGGAATCTGCCGTCTCCATCTTCATTTCACTTTGAAGACAAAAGTAGCAGTTTCCTCCAAAAATGTTGATATCCAAATACAAGACTACATGGTGTCACAACTCCATGACCAATCTGAATATTCACAGCACAAAAGTTGCAAATCTTAAAAAACAGAGTATGTTAAACCATATTCTGAAATTCTTCAGACATAATTCTATTTATTCTAGTAAACGGAATGTTCACTTTTAGCAATTATTGCTCATGTACATGCAATTGGTGGTGATGGTGTTAACCCTTCTATCTAGAAGCAAAAGTACATACATACAGCATTCACACAGTCTTCGTGGCAGCAATCCGAGAGCACTTGTCAAATGTACCCACACAGGAAAGTTGTCACTGCTGTGCTAACCCACAGAGAATGATTAAAACAGCTGCAGCAGCTTACCTTGAAACACTGTATCAACTACAAAAATTCTGTTGTTTCATAAGGATATTCATTGTAGAGTTGTAACGAATGTTAACCTTCCAACCAGCTGTTCAGCAAATTCAGTATAGTGCTACCAAGTACATGGCATGCCTAAAATTAAGCTGAATGTTTTGTTAAAATTCAGTGACAAAACAAACGTATTATGACAAAGTGAGGTAGGCATACAATTCTGAAAATGGTCTCTTGAAGTGAAAAAAAATTAAGAAGATAAATTAAACTGAAAATGAAACATTGGGGAATGAAAGAACAGAAGAGACATAAATTGGAAGAACACTGCAGTGACTGGTAATGGAAAAAGGTGTTGATTTATACAGTTCTAACAAAATTCAGTTTTCTAAAAATACTGGTCCCACAAAGTATGTCTGAAACTCACCAGTTGTTCTGAAGCTACAGCCTGACAAATGAATTATGCATACAGTAATTACTGGAACACAATGGCATGCCATGAAATTCACAGGCACACGAAAGGATGAATGCAAAGATCCTGTGTTCTCAACTGAACTGACATTGACAGGAACAAACCATATTCATTTCATGACATCAGGAAGCTTATTTATAACACCAAATGCAACTTACAAAACAAAACAAGGCAGATTTCATACACATAATTCTTCTTCACATCTACTGAAACATCCTTACAATTCTTACTATTTAAAAACAGAAAATACTCTGAAAAATGCTGCTACATGGTCATTTAAATTCAGATGCAGAGTATAACCAGAAGGGATTTAAATGCCAACTTGAAAGGTTACTTATTTACTAAAACAAACTAAAACATAACTGAATTTGCTGCAAGAAGCAACTAGTATCACAGGCATGTAACCAGGAAAAGTCATACAAAAAAACTCTAGATATTTACATTTTCTCCTCTTTAACAATTTTGTATTTGGGTCAAAAGGCTCTCAAAACACACTAAATTTTCAATGATTTTAGTTATTACTATTTCATGTGTTGTGTGAATTTATGTTTAATTTTTGAAGTTGTGAAAGGAAAAAATATTTGGATAAAACAAATATTCTTCAACATTTGTTTTTGATGAAAATTATTCACAGTGCTTGCCACAAAAGCAGCAATACTTTTCTCAATTACTGTATGCCTTATAGTAGAACCCCATTTCAGATTCTTCTGCAGGACAAGCTTTTTATACCCTGCATCAAGAAACATTTTGCATGGGACTTGCTTCATAATTATTTCTGCGGTAATAAAACATTATATTCATCCTAAATTTAAACCTAACAGCATTTCCACTCAATCAACATTATATTTATATTGTCACATTTTATGGGACATTAAAAAAAAATTTAAAAAAAAAAAAACTGGGTTTCACTAGACAAGATATTCTATGAATCCATCTTCTGTAAGAACTGCATATGACGGCCAATCATAAGATAGCTTACATCCAAAATTTATATTCAGTGTAAGTTAGAAACGTGTTTGTATGTAAATGGCTCCTGTTTTTTGACCAATCACAATCACATCAGCTGTTTGAGAATCAACAGTATAGTGTTGCTCAGGCTCCAGAATGGCATAGGGACCAAACTGTCATGTTTTATGTTGGGGAAAAAAGTAAATTAAAAAAAAATTAAACCAATAAAATTACACACCATATGCATGGAATTTTGGCAGAACCACAAAAAATAAATCCAGAATGCTGTAAAATCTTGAATCTAATAAATCAGCTTGGTACTCTACCACAAACATAATCTCTACCAGCATCAATACAAAGAATTACAAATGGCTGAACAGAAAATTTCATAAAATTATCAGCAGCACTTGAAGCATGATTCACACAACTCATGCTATAATAATGGTTACATTTTTACAAACAGTAATGGATGTTTTGCCTGTACTTTGTAACTCCAAATCTCAAACTTTCTGCAGTCCATTAACCTCTTCACACCGATCAGCAACCACATATGATGCTCACTGCGCATTTAAAAGTGCTTAAGCTGTCTAATGTCATCACCCAAGAACATGCAAGGTAATTAGAGCCATTCACATTCTCATCACTGTCACAGCAACCAGGACACTTAGTTCCAATGCAAAAGGATTAATTCTGAAATCATGAACTTTCCAAATTACTTAACATAAAACTCTAAGTAATGTAATCCAATTCCTGTTCCTTTGTAGATACTATGTACACTGTAAAAGAAAATGTGTGAGACATCACTGTAAGAGAAGAAATGCTCTGCTTGTCTGCATGCTTGCTACTTCATCAGCAAATAAATGCATGTTTCTTACACAGTTGTACGCAGAACTCACCAATTACCAATCAGTAAAATTTCTAACCTGTAATGTGTTGAAATATGATATAGCATCCTGTAAAAAAATTGTTTACTGTATTTTTTACAGATCTCTGCATCTGGTTACAGTGTCTGTCACACAGCACTCCTAAAGCAATATTGCACAGATAATTAAAGCAGAAAATTCAAATAATTTTTTTTAAACTAGTAATCTGATCTCTTTGTCAACAGGTGAAGTGAATGTGTCCTAAAATCTTCACGATAAGCATCTACAATTGCTGTAACTTCCAGTTATCAAGCTGCACTGCATAGCACACAGCAAAAACTTCGTGAAATTTTATATATGGCCAAAAATTGTCTTTTACCTTAAGTTGTAACAAAACACAAATCACTGCAAAGTGCATATCAATAGGTATCACAAACAGACTGTTGCATTAACATTCTCCAGTAAACTGTCATGAATGGATATGGTGTCCAGTGCAAACCTGATAGAAAAACAATCAGATTAACTGCTCAAAAACAAATGCAATTCAAAAGAACTACTGAAACTACTTCAGGATGCTTCTTCCTTTTTTCTTTCAAAACCAGCAACAGCCAAAACAGAACTACAATATAATGTATTTGTCTGGAAGTTCTTATTTATGTCAATACACTGTCCTACATTCAACTTGTATGTTGCTCAGAAAGGTCTTCAATTTAAGGTAGAGATTTTACAGACATTGTTATTGTATTATTCCTAGGCAAACCTCTCAGAAGCCCCAAGCTGAGGCACACGGAATGTGATATATGTTAATAACATATACACCAAGTTCCCAAATGCTGGGTCAAGATACCGTGTTAGGCCAGACTTTTGACGCGACTAGTAGTAAATGTTAAACATGAACATTGATTGATGTTGCAAATTTTTATCTTATTGTGAATTCAGTTACGTGAATGTTGCCAAAAAATTTTTCACATTATTTTTGTATTCATAGTTGTACCTCTATTAATTAATTAAATATAATACCAGTACATGTATGAACATTTGTTTCTAGTTTCCCCCCTAACTGACAAAATACAGGTCTTCAGATGGAATAATTCTGAAATACTGTGTCACAAAAGAGAGAAAGAAAGAAAGGGGAGGGGAGTTTGAGGCATAAAATGGAACGTACATTAATGGTTTACATAAACACAGGTTAATTCAAAGGACCTGCCCCCTGAAAATTGTATCCTATGAAAACACATCATTTGTTGGCCCAAAAACACACACTATTTTACGATTCTGTATTCTTGATCTGAATTTCTACTTTCAAACCAAAGAGAGGAGGGGGAGGGGGGTGGAGGGAGAACGAAATTTAACAAAGAATTGAGACAACCATGCTCCACCAAAACTGAGACAAAATCTACAAGCATTACTTACAACCTGAAAGGAAACAGATTCTTATTCTATGTATTACTGCCCATTTATGATTTGGATTCCTACTGTGCAACAATGAATACAGACGGCTGGGTGAGAAACCACGACCCATGAATCATTCTGCTGGACAGCTGCAACAAATCACATTAAAAGAGAATTCCTGCCTAACAAGTAATAGGTCAATATATCTGTATGTACTGTATCTTTCAACCATCACCACCAACTTCATACATATTATAAGACTAACATAGTCACAGTCCTCCAAATGTTTGCATGCAGGTCTCAAGAAATAAAACTGAAATCTGCTTCTCACTTTTAATCTGCTTGTCCATAGTCTCTCAGTATGTTCCAATCAAACTGTACGAAAGGTACTTTTTGAAAAACTTCAAAATTAAATACAAAATCCAAAGTTTTCATGACCACTTAGAGAGGGGGGGGGGGGGAGGATGAGAGAGAGCGGGAGAGTCGTTTGGATGATCAGTCACGTAAACTGAGTTAAAAAATCTGACTGAATGTATGACACCAATATGTGTCACATTTCACACCAACATGCTTTCAGAGTGGTGTAGCAAAAATCTTCATTCTTCTGGGATGTTGCATTCCATCACTGGGTCTTTGTCGCCCACAATTCTGAGACCGCACATCCAGCAACAGAGCACACTACCCAGAAGAACAAAGATCTCAACAATTTTTGCTACTCATATCATCAGTTTGTTATCGCACAGACCAAAGTAGCCTTCAAGGCATCACACTTTTACTTTGTATTGATGTACCTCATCTGGTCAAAAAGACCTCAAATTCAAAATAGAGGGTATGTGTTATGGAGTTTTCTTGTAAAGGACATTTAAATCTAGCACTCACAAAAAATGTCAATATTATTTAAACCAAAAAAGAAAAAATTATGTAATAAACTCTATTCTGTGGAACATAACAATGTACGGCATGTCTTAAAAGTGCAGTAACTATCCTTACTGCCTAAACATACATTATATAAAGTTCCAGACTTTCTGTATTATGCTTGTACTTGGGTTTGAAATTGCAATATCCTGTATGAAATTTTATTTTGTTATGTTAGCTATTCAGTCAGCTGCTGCTGGGCAAGATGCAAGGTGCCACTGCTTCTTGTGCGCTCCCCCCCTCCCCCCTAAACCTTTTTGGTGAGAAACTGAAATCAGTGCAAGACAGTCATATGCACAACTATAACATGCAAGAAAGACAGAGACATTCTAAGAACAAAAAATTACTGAAAGAATTTAGTCCCCACTATCATTTTCTATTGGTTACTAATTATGAAAATTTATAACAAATACAATTTAAAGAGTTGTGAAATGAGTTTATTGTGGGATATAATAATTAAAGAAAAGGCGTGTAGTTGCTTTTTTTTGGTATCAATCACTTTAAGCAGTGGGCAGCAGGGTAAAATCACATGCCATTCACAGAAAAGATATAAGTTACCTTCTGCCATTCACAGAAAAGATAAAAGTTGCCTTCCTAATAGTCCCTCTCAGTAAGTCACAGTCTAAGACATCCTTTACACAGCTGCCATCTGTGTACACAGAAATAATAAATTTCTGCTCTAAATTTAAACCTCTAAAGACTGTCCACTGCACCAAGATAGTTTCTAAACATCTAAACACAAATATCTGAAATAATATACCAAAATAAATTTTGTTTTAACAACACAGACAATGTACGTATAAACATAACACTGAGGCGTGTTCGCAAAACCACTGTTGCCGTGTAAAAGCGGTTAAGCATTAAATATTCTGAGTGTGTGTTTGTATTCTTGCCTTAATTATATGACATGCAGCTATATTATATTGTCATCTGTGGCCTGTCTGACTATACAATATTTTTCCATATTATCACACAAACAGCACCAATTTTGGAAAAACTTTATAAAAATGAAATGTGGGTGATGATTTTCGGTATATGTTTTATTCAAAACATTTCTCATTCTAAGAAGAATTCAGTGAGATATTATAATAAATGTACATACATCTTCTTGTAACATACCTGTTATTGTCAGATATTCATCAAACTTGAATTTTCTTGACAAATTTAAAAAAAAAAATACTCCAATATCAAATTTTATGGACATTTGTCCAGTGGGAGCCGAGTTCTTCCATGCAGACAGACAGACAGACATGATGAAGCTAGCAGTTGCTTTTCACAATTCTGTGAATGTTCTCAAAAAGGGTCAAAAACTAAACTGTGTAAAATACGATGACTATTTCACATGTGCTTTTTGGGGAAAAATCTCTAGCTTCTGCCATAAATTAAGCCCAAAACCGTCCAGACCATAGCCTAGTCACTATACTGACAGCACTATACTGTTATGTAGCCTACTTTACTGTGGCAGCACCAGCTCTACATTTTCTGCTATCTCAGGCACATAAATATTTGCCCCTCTTCACTCTTCTCCACAATTTACTGTCAGAACTTGAAACAGAATTAATCTACTCAAAACAACAGCATCCTCAAATCAAACTGCCATATGTTACTGCACATTCACTACTGGAGTTTATTCCTGTAACCTCAGTGTTTCACATTTTTTTTATATTTGGTAGATTTTTGTGAAAGGAACTGATAGGTAAAATTCTGTCCCTCAAGATGTGCAGCCTCAGGCAGGTACTTACTTTGCTCGTGCATAGAGCCAGCCATCTATTGCGTCCAATAACTATGTAAGTTGTCCTGACAAGAAACCTTTATTTATATGTCAAAAGACTGTCCCTGAAGTGGAAAAGCCACGTCAGATGCAATATGTTTTTTCCTGTTTATTGCTGAAATTTTTATCTCAGGGAACATGCCTACTTTTATCATTATCCTCCAGACTACGTTTGAAGCCATATACATGGCAGAACGGCCAGACCAACACAAAATAAAGGCGTCACACGTGTGTCTGCTGTGCCAGACTTGCATTTGGCATGAATAAAAAACTCATTTGTTGTGCACCTTATTTACGTTTAAAAAAACTGTTCTTTATACTTCTAGCACATTTAGCCTGAAGGTAAAAATGTGATCTCAAGCAGTGTCAGTCAGCTTGTTCACGGCTAATGGACGAGCACATTTCTAGAGTCCTGCCTGCATTTATTAGCAATGCAACACACAGCAAGACAGAAAATGTCAATAGTGCAAACATTTAGTACTCTGAGGCCTATTTCCATTAGTTCAAATAGTCAATATTTGTGGAACAACTTTAGCATCCAATTTCATAGTTCCAAAAAAAAAAAATTTATCTAGAAGAGATCAAGTCTATCTACCAGGTGCAAGCTCTTTGGTAAAGCTAGGCAACCACAAAAACATACTGCTTAGAGCTCTCAAATGCTGGTGAAGTCATAGGCATCTAGAACCATGCATCCACCACGTTGCTGACACCACCTTTCAACCAGGCTGATGCTGATGCTACCTCAGCCGACGCAAGCAAGAATTTAAGTTGTCTAATGCTGCTTGTGTTCGGTGACGTTCATAATCCTGCTGGCTTTTTGTAGCCAACAGTTCTCTCAGCCGATGGTCCAATATGTCTATTTCACGGTGTTTCTCGGCAAGAGTGCGACATAAATAGGAACACTGCTCTGTAAGAACAGCATACTCCAAAGTCTGCTCTGTAAAATGACATTTCAATATTAATTTCACTACCACACTATATGGAAACTGATATTGGTATAGCATATTTTAGTACCACAAATTGCTGATTCAAAGAAATACCTACCACCAAAGGACGATTTAAGTATTAGCCTCAGAGCCTACAATCTCTCTAGTCCCTAACTGGCACAGACAATTTTCACCTTTTGCTGCCTACACGTATTTTAAAGATACAATAAACAAATTCCTAGCAACTTCCACCTTCTTCCCCAAGTGTTTATTACACTGTGTTATACTAAAATAAAACTTACCTTGAGCATATTTTTGGTAGGCCTCCATGATACCTTCCAAGCCAGGCCACCGCACTGGTCTGTCATCATCATCTTGCTGTTCAGACTGATCTACACATGCTTCAGTACCATCCATGTCAACTGCAAACCTCTTTACTCCATTTTGCAGTGTGGCCAGCTGATGAACAAAACCTGGTCTTGTACCATTCTGGCCACTTGAAGGCAACACCAGCAAAGATTTCTCTGAAGATGTGGCTGGACTTAGGGATCGTTTTACTCCACCAGCAAGCAACCGAGCTTTTCCACCATGTGAATCTGTTACCTAACAATATGTTCACTGGCATTAGAAGAAATATAGACTCAGTGGAGAAATTATTTTAAATCTATACATACAAACATACATACATATTAGCAAGGGGTGGCAGCATGCAAAGTCACAACTTACATGATTGATTACTTACATTTGTATCCAGGTAACAAAAAAAATTAGAGTTAAAATTTGGGATTAAAAATACAGTATTTAAATCCCCCTTCCAAAAAAATCACTTAAAGTAGTGCATAAATTGCATAAAGAAGAATGGTAATAAAATGGCAAATGAAGGACACAGCATAGTGGGAGTAAACGAGTGCCACTTCATATAGGGTCCTGAAATACGTACAGATAAACACCTGGAAACCTGCAATAGAAACCTACCCTTTGCAATGCCAATTAGAAATCCATTATTGGAACAGGATACCAAAGGTCGCTATTAGTCAGTTCAGAATGAGTAGAAAGATTCTGAATATTCTGTGTACCTCTCGCCATGCAAATTTCAAAATTTACAAGACAATAATAACTGTGAAATGTCATGAATCTAGGAAAGAAACTTCCTGTAACTTACCAATTTTCAGCAAAATTGGACACACAAACCTTTATGCATATGATCATATCACATACTTTCTTAAAAAGTATTTTGACACTGTGTGCATATGTGTAACATTTTCTATATAACTAACTAAACTCCGTGGCCTTAGTCCGCACGCGAACTATATAACAGTCTTCTTTATTGGTATGTAGTGCACTTACCACAGTGCAGATTAACTTCTTGTCACTTGGGGCAGCCGAACTGGCAGGAATACTGTTAGAAGTGCTGCTGTCTGTGAAATTCTCTTCAGTATTATTAACCTTTATACTAGCGTTTAAAGCCTGACTGCAGTATACCACCAAAGGATTGACTGAGTTGCGGCGCAATCGCTCTGCTAATATACTCTGCCATATGGCTTCTCCTTCTGCAGGCAAATAATAAGTTTTCAGTCAGTGAATTCATACTCATTCAGTGTTTTTTTACATTATCAGCACAGCACACTATCATTCAATAAATGATTCTGCATTTCAAGCAAGAAAGCTGACATTGCAAGTTTTCCAGCTTTTATAGTGGTGCAGTCGAGATATTCACTGTTTTGAGATACTGTGGTCCATCATTTGGTGCTGGCTGCCCAAGCATTTTGAGACCATGCAGTGGCCTGACCCTCAGAGATGAGGCAACTACACAATCTCAAACATAAGGGAACAAATTGCCAGTAACGAAGTGTTATGTCTTAAAAGAATGGAAATTTCAGATCTGACACTGTCATACAACACGAACAAATGGCCAGCTGTACATTATTTTGCAAATACACCACTACACAACACATTTTTTTATTTTGATGGACAAAAACCTTGTTTTTAGTATTAAACAAATAGCAACATGTGTCAGTCCATGTCTTGATTCACTACAGACATCAGTATTACAGAGACTAATAAATTTATTATCTTTCAATTCAAGTACACAACCTAACAAACATCACAACTTTCAACTCCCTATTTTCAGTGTCAAAATGCCGAAAATGGATCTGCCATGCAGCAACAACATACTACGTGGCACCCAGAACTTTGGCTAGATAATACATCTTTAAAAATATACAGCATTTATGGGCTTTGGGGTTAACTTTAGAGTTAATTACAATCTTTAACTTTTACTTGACACAATGAGCCACAGCTGATGTATTATGCTGTACTTTACACATAGCTGTCAATGTGTGGGTTCAACTGTCAAACGAATGTCACAAAGCATTTTACAATAATCTAAAATTACTGAAGAGAAAAACAAATTTTATATACCACAGCAACAATTTTATGATGTAACTTTTTCATAAATGCATACCTTCTCGCTCCCTTTTAGAGATGGACTCCAAACCAAGGTTACGAAGAAAACGCTGTTTTCCTTTGAAGTCTGGCATTCTGCACAGCATATCAGGATTACCGCTTGGAAGAGGTAAATCTAATGGTTTTGGGAGACTTACGTTGCCATCTGAAGGGACGCTGTCATATTGTAGTGGAGGTAACGGACTCTGTGCTCGACAACGTTCCAACTTGCGCAGCTCATATTCTATACATAAATATAAATACATAAAACATTCTAAAGCTTATAAATTGGGTTTAAGAATGCAATTCTATGCCACTGATTCTAAAAGTCTTTTCCTCCGTTCAGTCCATAACTCTGTACTGTTAAAGCTAATACACTCAGCTGCCAATAACAAAAATTACAAAAACAGCACCAAGTTTCAGAAGATGAAGTGCTGAAAGTGTCAAAACAGAAAAAATTTGCAGAATACGACTCAATAGTTACAAAGATATTACTGACTTGCTGCTTTTATTGTACAAAAACAAATTAAATTAAACTTGTCTTTATTGATCTCCTACCAATACTGCTAGCTAAACAGCACTAAGTTTTGAAAAGCATCTTTACCGCATCCATTCACTGAGAATACCAGAAAATACCCAATGACACAGCACCGCATCCCAAGAGATCAGAATGTTCATCTACACGATACTGACAAACTAACCTAACCAATTTATTTTACTGTATAACAGTTCTATTTTGCAATAAAACTGCTACACTTGCTTTATAAACACAAACTACATCACTATTCCTTTAACACTAAACATATCTGTTCAGTAAATTCTGGCAGACTGGAAAGGATGCATACAGTATGGCATACATTAATGCTAACATGTCCATAAAAAGACATCTGACTTTCCTTTGGAATGTAGAATTTTGGTTCAAAGACTGTATATATTTCCAATGTTCAGTGTACTCCTCTTTTCTACTGTCACTTGTCACAGTTTGTACCTATGAACCATAGGACTTGTCTTGATGTCACCAATTCACCTAGACTCCGTGTGCTGAACTGAAAAGCCTCATGAACCACCTTTCTCTAAGCTATAGTTTGAAATCGTACATTAATTAACTTCCTTACTTACATACTTATTAAGAACTACTGCTATAACAAGGCTGTTAGTCACTGGCACCACACTGTGGAGGTTCAGACTTGATCTCAGCCCAGTCCAAATGGAATTTGTGGTGGATAAATTGGCAATGGGAGAAGTCTGTCTCCTGGGTACTTCAGTTTTGCCCTGTCAGTATCATTCCACCAATTCTCCATATTCACTCAATCTTGTATCACCTATATAACATTACATAACCCTAGCAACTGACAGCATTATAAATTAATGCACTTTAGAAACAACAACCACTACTACTACCAAGGTGGAAGATTGGGAGGAGGACAAGAACAATAAGGCATCTTCTATCTCCTTATGCCAACTCACCATTCCTTATTGCGACTGTTGTTAAACCAAACAATCGCAAGAACCTGATTTTTCCAGGTGAGGCATCAAGCTGTGCAGGTGGACCCTTTGTTATCCAGATAGTAACCAAGGCCTCTGATCCTGCACCTCCATCTTCTCCATCGGAGTCGGATCCTACACCATTATTGTTGTTACTGCTATTGCAGATACGAGATTTGCGTCTCTGTTCAGCCAGGTCAAGTTTGCTGACCAGTGTTGTTTTGCAGTCAGCTTCACTCTGTATTAAAATACATACAAATAATATACACACAGTTCCAATAAGCTTTCTTTGTCACATCTTTGTGAATGGAGGTACCAAAATTACATTAATAAAGAAGTTCACAGTTGCTTAAATTTGGAAAATGCCACCTACCATTCAGTTTGAAGTCTTCAATCTCCCCATATCCTATTTGAAAATCTAAACATTACAACACCACGTGAAATATTGAATTTTACTAGTTATACTACACAAAGAACAAAGGTAAAGTTGTGCCTGTTAGAAGGCATATAGAGAAGTGGAAGTACAACTCCAGTCATTCCTAACCTCAGCACAAATAAGGATGAGGGGTCAGCTTCACACCTCGGCCAGTAGACCCCAAGAGAAAGAACCCCCAGAACACACTGAACAGAAAAGTGGATAGATTCCGGTGCTCATTTGGGCACTTTGGAAAAGGGAAAATCTCTTGCTCCTGATGGGAATTAAACCATGACTCCTTGCTAATCCAGCTTGCAGATCAATCATGACAATGAGTGAGCTATCATGGCTGTTCAGTTGTACTACATGGGCATGATACTCAGTCTCTCACCCTGTGGTGAGAACACACATTAAGGGTATCTAGAAGACATCTATGGGAAAGGAAATTACTGAATGACATCTTTATACTCTATATTCTTCACGCCGTATTATTATGGTGATCAAATAACAAAGATAAGAATGGTGTGATATATAGTATGCAAGAAAAATGTATAAAATATTGGTTTAAAAAACCCTGCCTTTGGAGACACATACAGGCATACATGGAAACATGAAATTCAAATGCATGTTAACAAAAATGTGGTTAAGGTGTGTGATGGATTTACCTAGTAACAGATGAGGTATAGTGACAGCCTACAAAGAACAAACTAATGAAATTTTAAGTATTATTTGTTGAGGGGGAAGAGGCTTTAGATTCAACCACATTGACAGGAACGGTTGTTATTTTGTCATTCAAGATATCTCACCCTAGAAAAGATACCACAATATCACCATACCCTGAATACGTGTACATTGGACTACAAAGTTTTCCACATGCTCAGACCACACTTTTCAAAATGGTTTCAGTATTACCTTTTCCATGCCTAGATCAAGAAAGCAGTCTCTCTCCTCAGATTTATGGCTGACATGCATTTCTCATGCCTTCATGCATGCTATATGACTAACCAAACTTAATCTAATGACACTAGTGCACAGTTGAAATCATGGAACTTCTCATTATGCATTTTCCTCCATCCTTCCATTACTTCATCACTTTTAGGTTTCAATATTCTCCTCAGCACCGGTTCCCAAACACTGTCAATCTTAACAATGTGACAAAGTACAAATATGTAGGAATGAAACTAGCATTTTGTTCAGAATCTTCTGTGTTCCTACTTGCTATCTAAAGACAAAAAGACTGAAACATACAGAACTGTGACCTACCCTGATGTTGCACACAGCTGTCATTTAAATTAAGTAAAGAACATGGACTGCAGGTGGTTGAGAACAGAATGCTGAGAAAGATACTTGCACCTAATAAGGAGAAAGTAATAAAGTAATACAAAAACATAAAATGGATTATTAGAATACGCTATGTACTTCCTACCAAATACTGTCTGGGTGATCAAATCAAGCAGAATGAAATAGATGGGGCATGTAGTACACATGTGGAAGATACACACACACACAAGAAATTCAAGGGACACACAAAGTAAAAGACCACTTGGAAGATGCAAGCATCAATTGGAGAGTGATATTAAAATACATCTGTAGGAAATGGGATGACAGGGTGTCAACTGGATTAATGTAGCTCTGGAGAGAAACAAGAGCTGGGCCCTTATGAACATGGTAATAACCTTCAAGTTCCATAAAATACTGGGAATTTCATGATTCATAAAGAACCTACTTACAGACTTTCCACATAAGAATTCTCTCAACAGACAAGGGAAAAAGAACTTCATAAAGGGTAAAACTTATACAGGAAATGTAAAAACTGGGTTCAATTTTTTTGGATCCACTTCTGTATTTTGATAACAAAGAACACACTAATGTATTACCAGGGAAACTTGGATATATAGTTCCTTCAGTGCTAAAGAAAAATTCATGAAAGAGATTATAATAAACCACTTAAAAACAATGCTCTGCTGTTGGCACAAGTGCACACGCTTTGTTTACCTCACTTGCATCCTCACATTAAGGTTACATGTCTTCAACACCATTAAGCCACAGCATATTCTTCAAAACTCAATGCAGCATGTCAGGAATAACAAAAACAAAAAAAATGGAAGCAATGAGCTATAGGCCATGCACAAGCAATGAACCCAGAATCATCTATCAACTATGGTATAGACAGACCATCAAGAAATGGATAATGGTTGTACAGCCTTTTAAACATGTTCAGATGAACTATTTTTCTACACAATCCTGACAGAAATTAACTTCAATCCTGACAGAAATTAACTTCTGAAGTGGGAAAAGCTTTCACATAAGAACTTGAAATGTGTGACAATTCAACACTATTATCACAGTGTGGGCAGGACTTCAAAAATCTAACTTCTTACACAACAGAATTTCATTTCTGGGAAACACAGAACACCTTCTTAAGAAAGAATGCTCCATGGAATTAACTGGTTAGCTGGATGGTTAGTTTGTTAGTTCAGTACATATTCTACAAGACAATCAAATCATATTTCTACTTATAAATTCAGACAAGTTCAAGTACGATAAATTTAATACTCACTCGATGACTATTTATACTGCGACTGAGGCAGTGGTAGTCCCACACAGACATATTTGTTGAACCTTCTTTATTTGTAGAAACAGCTGCTAAAACTTTAGCTGCATCTGGTACATTAAGAACAGCTGCTGGCACAGTACCTAACCCAGATACTGGTGGTCCATTTCCACTTGTTGGTGCTAATACTGTTGAAGATTGATTCGATGCAACCAGTGTCACAGCATTACTACAAGCTGGTACTGCATTGCATGTAGATGGAGTATTGATCATTGTTTGGGAAGACCCTTGAAACTGGCTAGCTGAAGTCAAAGATCCTTGGTGGTGACTGCCTGAGTTCTGTGTTGTCTGATGCTGGAAAGCTGAATTTGATGGACCTTGTATGAGGGCTGCAGATGGAAGTAAAGATCCATGTTGCTGAGTGGATGGTTGGAGTTGTGCTGGATGTAATGAGTTGTTCATGTTCACTGTACCTTGGTGTTGACCGGATGCTGAATTCAATGTGTGTACAGAAGAGTGAGACACACTTCCTTGTTGAGATGACACACAAGTGGGAGGAAGTTGGGCACTTGTCTGGATCAAGGGTAGGGACTGTTGCGGCTGGATGGAACTAGCTGACGAGGAAGGCAAAGAAGAATTGACAACATGCTGATGTGACAGTGACTGATTTGAATGCAATGCTGTTGATTGAGTCTGCATATGGTTCTGATGACTGGAAACAGAGGTATGTACAAATGGATGCTGAAGTGATGACTGCTGTTGACTTAGAATTTGGGATGACTGATGCTGGTTTAGATTAGGCTGAGGAGGCTGTGAAAGATATGGAGATGACTGGTGAGAAATGCTGTTTGGTGACATTCGATTGGGGGAGAGGGAAGGCTGAGCCAACATCTGACCCATTACAGGTTGTTGAAATGTTGGAATTGCTGGTTGTTGTGAATTCCCGCCATAATCTACTGTACTTGTAGCAGCTGGAGATGATGTCACGGCTTGAGAAAGAGAGCTGCCATCCACCTGGCTAGAGACACGTGATGGGGATGCTGATGACAGCTTACGGACGACTGTTGATGATCCTGGAGCATTTTCACCCAGATTCACTGCTGTTACTGGTTTATTTACACACATTACACTACCACAATTTTCTTTTGTTGACTGTGAGTTTGTTGAAGGTCCTCTCTGCTGATGTGACAATGCACTGCGCCCACCAGAAACAACACAAGTATCCTGATTACTAACACCAGTTACCTGCTGTGTGTTACAAGCACCTGTTCCAACTTGCAATCCACTGGTGGGGTATGCTGGTTGCTGAGATTGACTGATTTTGGAAATGGGATTACTCTCACTCGGAGAGGGATTGGAATTAGAACTAGGAAGGGGGGGAATTATTGGTGAACGCCTATTGCTGCCATGCTGCTGAGGGAAGCTGTCCTCAAATGGACGTACAAATCCTGAGGCAGGAGTGGTTGTATGTGTGGTAACAACTGCAGGTTGCTCCTTAGTGGACACAGAGGACCGTCCAGAAGTCGAATTACCACTGTTTGTACGTTGTACAGATGCTGACTGAGAGGCATGTTGCTGACTAGATGTATGATGATATAAGTTAGCAGGAGAAGTGGTAGGTGGGTGCACAGGAGGATTGTGGACTGGTGGTGTGTGTGATGGAGGAGTATGGGAGGTAAGAGAAGGGGGTGCTGGAGGAGTGTGGGGGTGATGTGACACAAGAGGATGCGCTGGAGGGGTATGAGGATGGTGTGAAGGAGGGGCTAACGGATGAGAGCTGGGCGGTGTGTGTGAATGATGATGGTGATGAGTTCCTGGGGGTGTAAGTGGGTGGTGATGTGATGGTGGAGTATGTGGGTGATGAGGAACAAGAGGATGTGATGGGGGTGTGTGTGGATGTAGTCTTAGATGTGATGATGAAGTCAGGTTCTTTCCTGTTGTATGTGGAGGCAGGAGGTCAGTTTCAACAGAACCTGGCTGTAAATGATTTGGAGGAATAGGATGTAAAGGTGGAGGAAGAGTAACAGCAGTAGGAGTTGGAATAGAGCCTGGTGCAATTAGTGGAGGTGGGCCTCGTGGAGGTTCACTGCACACTCGATCTCGTGCTACCCCTATGGGCGCCTTCCTAGCTGGAACAAACACACACAAACGGAACCGTGGTGAGGCTCCACTAAGATGATATTATCATTAGTAAAACTAACAGCATATAATAAAGTACTGCATGAAGAAAATCTTGTTCAATCAGGACAAGAGCAAATGCACTTCTACAGGAGCATCAGTCATGGAAGTTACAATGAACAACAGTCCTCACCTGGCAGGTCCTGATGGTGACTGGGCGATGCTCGAGGACTCCGCCGTGATTTCTCCCGTCTTTCCTTTTCTCTTTCTCTGTCACGCTCTCTCTCTTCACGTTCTTTCTCTTCATCCCTCAGTCTCTGAGTTTCCCGAGCTCTGTGTTCCTCCTCCAGTTTTAATCTGATTAAATGAAAAGCAGGGCACATGTAAGATCATACATTATTAGATTGAAAATTGAAACACAAAAGCAGAATCAATTTGTTACTTTGTTACCAATCTCTTCTACATAAAATTACTCCTGAAATAAATGTACTACAGTTGACAATCACTGCTTCAAACGGCCACATAAGCCACAAAAATTACGCGTATATGTTAATACATTATTTTACAACAGACAAGATTGGTTTAAGTAATAAACATTAACTTACCACCATGCCTTAAGCACTAGCATTTGTATAAGCCATCTGTTACTGACCCCTGGATAATGGTCAACAGACTTATAGATTAATGTGATAATTGTCATTTATGTGCCTTCAGATATTCTGCATATCACTGACAGTAAATCACTCACGAACTAACAGAATTGCATGTTTAACCCTTTGGCAATGAATGATGACAAAAATTGTAGCAAAGTGCAATGCTCAGAAAATTAAGGATGACTAAGTGGTCACCCAATTACAGCATGTTCTTCTACAACCCTCCACTAATATACAATGCTTGGATATGTGTATGTATGTATGTATGTGTGTGTATATATGTATGTATGTGTATGTACAATATACGTATATATATATATATATATCCAGTCACATGTGAAGGCAAGTTTACTTATTGTAATGTCCCCTTCCCCCCTTAATCCACAAATTTAATTCCAGCACCAAATGGTTAATAGCCCAGAGCCTGTGAAATATTACATAAATGAACATAAACGAACTCCCCATACACAAATGACCATAATATGATCATACTTTCTCCTTAGAAATACACTTAAAAATGGGATAAACATCTTCCATTATGGTTATCTATAAGTGAACAAATTGCCAATAATATTAGCATCAGGCACATCTTCACTTCAACAGAACTTGTATCATGCGGTATGTGGTAGTGGTGTTTTAAGCATGCATAACAGTCACACACTCACTCACTCACTCACTCACTCACTCACTTGCTTGTCCCTCTCTTCTGATCTGCGCTTCCAGCAGTACCTGCTTCATGACATGTTGTATATTTGTGTGTAAGACACATTAACTGGCAACTGCTGCTGGGTGTTAACTGTTCTATCATAACGGATATTTAAATGCTACACAATAACTGTTACCATATATTTAAAATGTTTCTTCTTTTACAGTATTCCTTGAAAAGGGTTTTAACCATACACACTTTAACCCTTTTGCATTGAACATTTACCATATCTGATGGACAGTGTGCAGGTGAGAATACTGAGTCAGCTAAAGTTATCACAAATAACACACACAGTAATGGCAGCCATTTAATTCTTGACTTTTTCAGAGTCTCCCCCCACCAGTCAATTTCATTGCTGAGCAGATAATACATGAGATTTTAATTAAAGTACACACAGTTACAAACCTTTCAATGCAAAACTACAAAAGAAAAAATTCTGCACTATTTTAACAACGTATAAGTGAAAGCATTAATGTAAATTTGTCCCTGCACATACAGGAGTGGAAACATAACTCCACTTATTCTTAACCTTGGCACTAGATGTAAGTGGGCAGTCAGCCTCATGCCCTGGCTGCTTTACGTCCAGGGAAAGAGCCTCCACTACCTACTGAGCAGGAGGCTTCATCTGAGTGATAACTTTAAATACTACAACGAAATACATCTGAGTTATATAGAAATACAAGAAGTCAATACAAAATGTTCTCAAATTGTGGCAGTAATCAGTATTATAATCACTAATGCAAACTTCATTAATTGCACATGGAGAACTTGCATAAATGTATATTCCCTGCTGATGGTCCTACAGCATGGGAATCAAACTTTTCATGGCAAAGGACCACACCTGTTACTGTGGGCTGCAAATGGGAAAATAACAGTAATGGTACACCTAACTGCCTAAATTACTGTGTAATTTTTAGACTATATACATAATTTACAAATCTGGCTGTGGGAAGCATGTTACAACCTGGTACATCAAAGACTGGATACATCCTACAGGACCAAACTATGCTGGTACAAACCAGTCCTGCTATTAACACCCACTTATGTGTTGCTAGGTAGTTATCATGAACCAACTGAAACAGTACTTCTACATCTCAGACAGTACAAATTATAACTACCACCAAAAGACATTCTATCTGAAACACTATTTTCATAATAGCATATGCACATACGTATGCTCACCTTTCATGCATAACTGGTGAAATAAGCCCAACTGGTGAAGGCAGTATATCTTGTGGATACCTCATATACATGTACGAAGGAGGTATTGTAGGAAAGAAGGGTGGTCTCAGGATTGAACACCTTTCAAGATACAACTGCTCATCCAACCTGAAAAAAATCAAAAGAAAATAAAATTAATCAAAAAGAATTCAATACCACTAACGAGAATTCAAAACAAAACAAAAATCTCAATACAAAATAGCCAAGTTGATACCAATAATGTTGTAAAACAACTTGAAGCTGATGTTAAGTGAACTTTTACACAGAAATCTAAATTGTATGCAGCAAGCCTGCACAGGTAGGCTGATCCACGACTTCATGGGGGAGAGCAAAGAGGGCTCTCAAGTGTTTCCTTCCTGCACCAAAGCCTCTTGTGACTTTTGTGTGCCATCTGTGTACCTAATCACATCTTTTTTCTTGTTTTAAAATTCAATTAAATACTGAATATTTCAGGGCAGATGTTATGCATATACATAAATTGGACCAGTAACCTTAGCAGCAGACACAAGGCTTCAGAATATTTTAACCTAATGCCATTTTTGTGACAGAATACAGAATAAAATTAATGCTGCAATGTAAAACAAAATGAATACATTTACTTTCAAAAGAATGCTCTACAATTGCAACAGTATCAAGAAACATTCGAATGAGAGACACAAAACATACATAAATTCAGAATGAACCTGAAAAATAATATCCAAGTACACCAACAAATGGCCCATACACATCAACAGTAAAAGTCATTTCATTCAACAAATTCAGTAACTGTATCCAAATTATGACCATTTTTCATAAACGTAACTCATACCAGTAATACTATCCCTTTTACAAACAACTTTCGAAAGACTCTACCTAAATACCGGTTATCAGGAAAGTACTTGTTAGAAATAGCAGGTAGATAAAACTTCCTGTTACCAGCTGATATTACTGATCCACTTTCTTCGACATAGCTATAATTTGTTGGAAGGCAAAATGCCTACATTATTTCAGTGCCTTTTATGAGGGGAAAAAGTTAACACTAACAATACAGTTAATGGAAGAAATTAGTTTACAGCATTCAAATAAAAAAAAAATACAAGGAAAAAGGCAACAAATGAAATTATACTGAAGAACTGTCACGTGCCTGCTATATGCATGCTGCAGGTGGGGTGATGGATACAGGCCATGGTGGTATGGACTGTATGCTACTGCTGCAGCAGCTGCAGCTGCCGCTGTCGCAGGATCCAGACCAAATGGAGGTGGGGGTGGTGGGGCTGGAGCTGGAGGGTGTTGAGCACCAAGTCTATGGCCAGAATCTTCAGGTCGATATGGCTGGAATCCACTGCGAGTGATTTCAGGTCCAGGGGCAGGTACTGATCCTCCTCCACTGCTGCGTCCACTGGTTCCAGTATACAGTGAAACCTCATCTACTGGACGAGATGATCCACCACGTGATGTCACAGGCTGCTCATGTGCAGAACTACCACGCTCCTGACAGACAGATATTTTACCATTCTTATGTGAAACATGAATAAAAATATCACATTCAATGACTGAAAATTACACAACAGTACACAACACAAATAAATAACAAGATAGATGGCACTATACTTTTTTTACTTATTGAAAAGCAATGAATATTGAATTTAGACTTTATTATTAGGAGAAAGTACGAATTTGTCTGTATGACCCTATTTTGTGTTGCAAATATACCAAGAGGGAATGGTTCAGAACACTGAAAAATAACATACAAAAAGCTGTATGATCACACAAAAAAAATTATCATAAGAACTAAACCTACATACAAACACTTTTATCCTAGCTCCTTTGTCACTGACTAGTATAAACTTGTGCTGTCTACATTAACTGTAACTAGTCCCAAAACATGACGTAAACAAGCTGGAAACGACAGCCAGAATCAGGACGCAAAAGATGGAGAAGCAGCAAGTATGGAAAATCCTTAACCCTTCGATGCTGGAAACAAATGTCTGGCAGGAGCTGCGGAAGACCAGAATTAAATGAGCTCTGCACAAAGAATGCCAATAAATGCCACCACCTTACCTTAATGTTCAGTGTTTTGGGCATCACACCACAAGACAGGTACACCTAACAGTAGATGCCAGAGGGTTACGAATAAACACATTTTTTAATAATGACCTGATGTAAGACTTTCATTAACAATATATGAACACCAAGAACAATGATGTATAAAAATCATAAGAATGGATTATAATTTCTAGACACATCAATATGGTAGTTGTAAAACTGGATCTGATGCTTCAAAGTGGGATCTAAATTACTTAACATTCAGGCTTGAATTATTTAAGGATATCTGTCTGACACATTGTATCAACTGTGAGAAAAAAGTGGACAGATAATGTGCACAGCCTATGACAATCACAGTTGGTACCGTATTTCATTAACAACAGTAAGAAAGCTAGCTTCTCTCAACAGGTTGTTAAAGAATGAAGGTCCTGTAATCCTGTATTAAAATTACTTCACAAAATTGCAACAAGGGATTTTTAACCAATAAATGCCATTTCAGCTCAGGGATAATGGTATTACCACATAAGAGGACAGGCAATTAACGTATAATGGAACACTGGGGAGTGTTCATGCAACCTTTGTTGCAGTGGAAAATCAATAAGTATTATATATTCTGAGTGTGTATTTGTAGCCTTAGACATCCAGCATGCAATGCACATGAGCCACATGGTCATATGTTCTGGCTCTACAATATTTTTCCACATATCTCATAAACAATATGATTTTTGAAAAAAGTCACTGAAAATAAAATGTGTGTTTTGATTTTCTCTACAACTTTTCTCCAAAACATTTCTCGTTCTAAGAATAAATGAGCAAGATATGATAAAAAATGTATATTGGTCTTCAAGTTAAGTACCCATCATTCTTGCCAGATTTTAATGAAAACTGGTATCTTTTCACATATATTCAAAAAATTCTAAAATATCAAATTTTATCAAAATCCATCCAGTGGGATCCAAGCTGTCACATGTCTACGGACAGACAGACATGACAAAGCTAATAGTCACTGTTTGCAATTTTGTAAACATGCCTAAAAATTGAATGCACAGTCATTCAGACCATACGCTGTTTCTCTAATACAAGTAATATTTATTAGACACATTCTTCTCAAAATTGCCAAACTTATCAAATTCCTCAATTTTTTTTTTAAAATAACAATACCCTTTTTAGGTGATGCATCCACATTGTGCTCAGGTCAATACATGTAACCAAAGGAGTTCTATAATGCACAACACAGTTTATTACAAAGCTGACTAGTTTTGGCCCTTTTTGGACCATCATCAGACCTGTACACCAGAACCCATGAAAGATACTATACAAATTATATGTAAACCTTAGAGAAAAAGATCTCTTCCTTTACACTGATATATAAAACTTCATAAAAATGCATATTATTAGTGGAAACAATGTAAAATAAAATGTAAAATATATAGCTTTTAGCATTTTTTATATGTATTCTTTTATTTTACGTTGTTTCCACTACTCACATGCATTTTCTTGAAGTTTTACATGTCAATGTAAAGGAAGAGATCTCTTTATCCAGGGTTAATAGACAATTTTTATAATTACTTTCATGAGTTCTGGTACAAAGGTCTGATGATGGCCTGAAAAATGAACTAAAACTAGTCACCTTTTAATAAACGTGTTGTGCAAGACAGAACTCATTTGGATACATTTATTAACAATACTTTGCTGCTTCCATACTCTTTGAACACAAAATATGAAATACCCCCCTCTCCGCCCCCTAAATTTCTATCAATGTACGAAGTTCATGGCATAATCAATTAAATTTCAGACTAGCCACAACATGACATACTGCAGTGAGAACAAAACTTCTGTACTCAGCAGAGGCAGAGTAGAATATGTTGAGTCATTTGCTCTTTACACAGAAGCTGCAGGTTGCATTAACTGCAACTAACAGCTGGTGAAGAGAGGTTGTGTATTGTACCCTTGGCAATTTGCATTTCATCAGAAATGTATTTTAAAAAACTATGTGTGTGCATGAATTTCTTTTTCTAAATGGGTAAAACTAGTCCAGCAACATACAATATTACAACTTGCTTCTGAAAGTAAACAATGGGCATAACTGACACATCTTATGGGCTTTCCAAGTTCAAAAGTGGAGTGACATCAGTTATGAATTCTGAGTGTTCAGCATATCCACCCATAACACAACCAAGTGAAAATTTGGCGCAAACCAAGAAACTTGTTGTGGGTCACAAACATTCCTTGGCATATGAGATGACAATCTCACTCAGATCCTGGCATGCATTCTAACATCAAACATAATTTGTGCTGCCACAAAATTCATGCATTTGCTGACAGACAATAAGCAAAATCAAATAAAAAGCAAAATAATTTCCAGCATGTCATGACCCCCAGAAAAAATCCAGAGTCCTTACAACTCCTCATGTGGTTTCTTTTTTCCAGAAGTCAAGTTGGTAGAGAAATGGGAGGAGAGTCGATTACATCAAAATTCAAGAACGATCACAGGCTGCACTTGCCAAGTTCAAAATATAGGAATAAAGGGTAAATACACTTATCACACAACGATACATAACCTGAACATTATTTTATCATACTGTAAGACCAATGCATGAAAAAAAATCACTACAATACAATGCAAACACACACACATATTTACATACTTTACGAGTTTCCTGGGCCACACTGGTGGTGGGTGATGCTCCACGGACTAGAGGAGGTGGCCCCCTTTTTGGGGAAACCTGATGAGGTGCTGGAGTAGGTTCCCCCTCACTGTCACGTTCTGCAGGAGGCACAGCCTGCTTTGCAAGGTTCCGAAGTGCCGCCGCAAAGGACCTTCCCCCGCTACTAGAGGGGGGTTGTGTAGGTGGAACACCTACACCAACCCCAGGACCTGGACCTGGTACTGTATGTCCTCCTGGTAGTGATGGTGCTCCTGAGCGATGGTGTTTGTTTTGAGAGGCAAGTGATGGCAACAGATGGCCTCCAGGTGGAGGCTTGGTGCCAGGTGGTACACCTGAAACACAGAACAGTAGGTCTATAGCAGACACCATATTTAATATCTCATAACATGACCACTTTTGGCACACCGGATATATATACCAATTAGGAACAACTTCAAGCAAACTGCTCCTCCTAAAACAGGATTATGGCCCGAGTAGACCACGAACTTAAGTCAACGACTATACAAATGAAAGCTACATGGCTGGGAAATGCATGAGGTAGGACAGTGCTTTTAAGGACGAGGACGACGACGACGACGACGACGACGACGACAACAATATTACAACCACAGCCGCTGCCGCCGCCACCTCCTTCACCACCATCACCACTACCTTAACTATTTTTTTTTGTTATTTGGCGCAAAAGCCCCCAGTGGGTCAGGGGCTCCTCATTCACGAGGTTTCTAGATCACACACAACGACGCTGCACAGTCCAGATGACTCCTCTGGACGGGTGTTCAGTTCGTCGCAGAGACTTCTACCTGACAACACACAACATTCACGACAAACATCCATGCCCCCAGTCGGATTCGAACCCACAATCTCAGCAAGCCAGCGGCCGCAGAACCCACAATCTCAGCTAGCGAGCGGCCGCAGACCTAAGCCGTAGACCGCGCGACCACTGGGATCGGCACTACCTTATTAATACGATTCCAAATGTAAAACATAACTTTAATTTGGTCGACTGATTTTAGTACATATCACCGATGTCAAGTTTCGCGAAAATTCAACGCGTGGGAGCAGAGCTGTTCCATGCGGCCAGGCTAGCGACGAAGCTAACAATCGCTTTCCGCAAATGTTGCGACGACCCCTAAACAAGGCTTACTTGATGTATTTTGCTATAAATAACCTCCAGAACATACTCTACTGAAGTCTGAACACACGTCGTAAGTTTCAACTGTCTGCTGAAGGCACACATGAGCGAAAATAACTTCCGTGCATTAAAAGTGAAGCTGACGTAGACACGAATCGTTTCATCTCGCCCATAAAGCTGGCCACTTTCTGTCGGGTTGCATGTCGCATAAAACGTAGCCGAATTAGCGGCCCGCCCACATGCTTTGGGTTCGACTTCCACAGTAAACAGGCGTGTCTGCATCATTAGCACGAAATGCAACAAAACTGCTGTATTTGCATCCACATACACAACTGCGGCTCACGAACCCTACATCAATATCAGATCTATTTCTCCATAATGCGGTGCACGATGGAGAAACATACCCCACACTACGTCCGTTTAGCGATGAAGCTTGGTTTCATATCGGTGCTGAATATCCCACGTTGACCCATGAAGTGCCGGTTCATGATTTTTAACGTTGATGTGTGGTGTGCTATGGCTGCAACCAGGATTGTTTTTCTCCTAATGCTGATGTGTTACATTCTGACACGGGTTTTTGAAAACCTTTCCTATTACAACAGGATCCATGCCACCCCCCACCCCACCAAGACCGGGGAGCAGCTCACATCGCAAATACCAACCATGCATTGTTTGTAGTGTTCTTGGTGACAGGGCAATAAGCTCCGGACTGTGCCCTCTCTGTTCGCCAGATATGAACACATGCGAGTTTCAAAGGATAAAAAGTTCCGGTTTAGCAATAAAAGTCGCACTGAAGATGATTTGAAAGAAGAATTCAGGAGGTAGGATCTTAAATTTCACAAACAGAACTGCGACATGCAATAAACAAGCGCCTGTTAGATATGAAAAGTGACTGCGAGCCGGAGGAAAACACCCCAGCGCCTTCTTGAAATATGGCGAGTACAAACGTAATATTTCATGCAACACACTGAATTAAAAAAAAAGGATGGGGGGCGGGACGCCCGACTCATGGCAAATTGGCACAGCGGCGGGAAGTGAACAACGTTATGAGCCAGGGAAAATAACGACCCCATATATCACCACAACCTGTCTCCAACCATCAATCTCCCGTGAAAACAAAATTCATCATCTGATGCGCATTTATGCAAAAGATTATGATTTACAATGTATGTGTATGTTCAATAAACAATTCCAGTTTCCGAAACGCAAAAAGCAACTTCATTCCAGTCAAGCATAGATTGCTGGCAGTAAAAATGAGAAGGTTAAACTAATAAAATACCCTTCCTTTCTTCACTTTACGTAAGACAAGACGTAGCAAAGTGCTGTGACGTTAGCGTATCTGAGCACGATAAAGGGAATATGGGCTGAATTTTGAGCACAATAATACCTGTATGTTGGCAAACACAGAAGCCATATTTGTACATCTAGTAGATGTTACAGCCTGAAAGACATACAGTATACACGAAAAATGAAACAGTCTCTCTCTCTCTCTCTCTCTCTCTCTCTCTATATATATATATATA
>Ga0123354_10001312_pt1 | contig 29653 bp, 20 predicted proteins | sample TergutLab28metaG_2_FD_97872 | JGI IMG/M metagenome (GOLD analysis project Ga0123354, IMG submission 97872) | Labiotermes labralis P4 segment gut microbial communities from Petit-Saut dam, French Guiana - Lab288 P4 | ecosystem: Host-associated > Arthropoda: Insects > Digestive system > Gut ... | reverse complement strand
TCAAATATGCTCATCCCTCGGTTTTCGGTGATTGGTTCTTGGCGGTTTCGCCAATTCTCGGGTTCGGCCCTTTAGTGAAAACACATCACTCGGGCCCTTTTTTTTTTTTAAAGAGATTTATTAGACAGACAGTATATACAAGATGTACAAGGATGAATTATAAAATTGTTCCTGTAACCAGTTCCAATAGATATGCACAGTATGGAGCACGTGGTAAGGGTGTAGTAGAAATACAGAAGTGAATAACGGCATTGAAAAAGGAACAGAAAAAACACTGCGGTACTCGGACCCTTCAATGGATAGGAGGATCAAAACTATTGGAGAGCTCGAACAGGTCTTCGAACCATGCCACATGATACTCAAGGGACTGAAAGGGGGGGGGGGGGGGGGGAAAAAGCACCTCCCACCACAATGTTTCTGCCAAGAAAAGAAAAACACTAAGCGTCGGTCAATTATTCGAGGATTTTCGCTTTTCGTGGGAGGTTTTGGAACCTAACTGCAGCGAAAAGCGAGAGATGGGTGCATTTTCTTCAGCAATTTTTTTCTAACTGAGCCTATTTCTACCTTCTTTCTGTATAGCATGGGTCTCTGACCCGCGGCCCGCCAGCATGTATTATGCGGCCCGCTGCCACATTTGTCAATTATGTATGTACTATAAAAATTACATAATAATTTAGGCAATTAGGTGTACCAGTGAACTGCAATTTGCCCAAGTGCAGCCCGCGAACCAGGTCGCACAAATCGGTGTGGTTTTTTGCCATAAAAAGATTGGAGACCCATGCTGTAAAGTGAAAGACCAAGTAAGAAAACAAGTAAAATTATTGTTAATTTTCACAAAGTCATTTTGCTTTTATACAGCAGGCGGGAAGAAGAAACTCCTATATGATGACCGATGGAAGTACACTTTCATGAACAAGAGAGGCCTTGTAATGCCCGGGGGCTGTCAGTTTTCGACGCATGGCGCGGAGCGCTTCTATAAACGCAATGACAGGATTGAAATACTAAGTGATGTGAACGTGAAGGTTCGCAACTCGTGCCCAGTTACCGTTCTCTGACCCACTGCTTACCGTCTCGCACTGCCATCGTTAACTTGCTTAATCCTTTCCCTACTGAACTATATTCAGAGTGTCCTTTTGTCTGCGTTATGCATGGTAGCATAGTAACATGGCAGTCTCCACTGATAAAAGTAAACCCTAGAACAGGCCATGAAGGCCCAGAGGGAGAGTAGTTGTATAATCTACTCTTTCTTTAACCTCGGTGCTGGATGGGGGTGGGTGTAAACGCCACGACCCAGCCACTTTACCCACGAGAGAGACCCGGTACCCATTGTATAGGAGGCTGAATGAGTCCCAGGGCCGGTCTGGACGGGTGCGGCAAACCTCGGGCTCACCAGGATTCGATCCCCGGACCCTCCAGCCCGTAGTGAGTCGCTGTACCGACTGAGCTATCCCGGCCCACAGCCTCCACTGATAAAATCCACAAATATTTGACTTAAAAAATCTCAATGGCGGAAGAGAACTGCATTCTTCTGGGTTGTTACGTGGTTATGGCCTTACCAATAAACAGCTCTTCTTTTCTAGTTCCGGACTTCGGGATGTCAATAGCCGGGAATATTCGCTTTCCGGCAAGTTTCCTATCAATCTCAACATTGCCTGTAGCTTTGAACTCCTAAAAAATAAAGTCATCCAGTTTTGAGTCAGGCTTCACAAGAGCAGTAGCAATTATTGTTGAAGAACCGCCGTTTTCAATGTTACGAGCTGCTCCAAAATAAAAATGGTTTTTGCAGTGTATTTGAATCTACACCACCATTTAGAACTTCTCAAGACGAAGGAATAATAGGTTGTCCCGAAACTTCGGTAAGAAATTACCACCACTCGCCGCGTAATAACCCAGAAGTGTGTAGTTCTCAGTACTTCGCGGCGGAAGCCTGAAATCACGCTAAATGGAGGAACATCGTCGTTTCTTCGATATTAATAAACAAGGGAACACTGAAGTTATTGATAGCAGAAGTGGCTGATATTCCTGAGCGAAATTTCTCGTTCGTAACACGAAAAAATTTCACAGTTAAATACAATGTAGAGACGTTAGTGAATGGTAGGGCGGAACAGGATTATAGCAAACAATTTGATCCTGAATATAAAAAATCCATGCACTATTATAAAAGCTTCGTTCACAAGAAGTCCAATAAAAGGGAAAAGAAGGACGAGATTGTGGCATGTCTTGGCTGGCATTCTGGACGCAGCATAACCGGTTCGAACCCATTCAAACTCTTCGTCCTTATATTTCGATGTGCGCCAATAGACGAAACGATAGCTGCGTTATAAAGCGGGCAGACGGGTCGCATTCACCATACATATGTTAGCAAAGGAATTTTGGGGTGGGACATCTGTCGTCTCTTTCTACTCAGTTGTGAAAAGTTTTTTTAGTATTCAGCCATCCCGCATTGCCGCACGAGGTCTGTGGTTCCGCTCATCGTGTCGTGACAACACCGCATTCTGCACCTACCCCGGTTCCGTGTTTGGCTTTCAATGCAGATGGTAGCTGTCGTTTCTGTTAACACCGTTAGCGCATTAAGTTATCGGCCAGCCCGACCACACGTCAGGCATGTACCGCTGAGGTCATCATTTGTATTCCGGTATGGACAATGGCTTGCTTTCCGTCTCCTGAATGCACGTGGAGGTAGGAGGTTGTTAATGGTATCGGGCATGGCTGTGTAACTTCGGCACGGAGATAACGGCTGACGAACACCGTGGGGTGGGAGACAGTTGGCGATCACTCTTCGGCCGCCATTACGTACAAGGAAACATGCTCTGGAACCTGTTGGATAGTAAGCTTGTCTAAATGATGGAGGCAGGTGGTTTGGGATAAACATTCTGTTTCTGGAGGTGAATAGTTAGTTTAACTCTCCGGCCACATTTATCTTTAGAGAACGCGCCCACGGATCCAGTTCGACAGAAGGCTGGCTGATATTTTGCCATCCAAACGGTGAAGGCAGGCAGTTTGTAATAATAATAATGTGACCATGTGAAGAATGATAGAGGTATGCATTTAGCTTGACCCTTCGGCCGGCTTTGTGGTTGGGGAGACTGTGGAACTTGTTGGATAGGCGCTTGATTGGCGGTGCCTAATCTGCAGTGGGTCAGCGCAACTACACAATAGATCCTCCTCTTTGACATGTTTGCACACCGCGTTTCTGCTTTTTCGTTGACGATTTATTGTGCCGACCCCCATGCATCGCGATTTACGTCACTCGTTCCTTGGCAGTCGCTTTTCTTTAGGCGCACGGAGGGTTACGAAGGAGGCCTCCTCTGTCTGCTTATCTAAGTAGCTACCTATCTGTCATACGATACGGTATGTACTTCGTCGGTACTTCTCACAGTTTTTAGATTCGTTCGCAAAATTGCGCAAAGCGATTATTAGTTTGTCATGTCTGTCCGTCCGGTTGTCCGCATGCAACAACTCGGCTCCCACTGGATGGATTTTCATGAAATGTGATATTTCAGTATTTTTCGAAAATCTGTAGAGAAAATTGAATTTTCATTAAAATCAGAAAAGAATAACGGGTACATTATATGAAACCCAATATTCATTTCTAACAATATATCTCTTAATTATTTTTAAAATGAGAAATGTTTCAGACAAAAGTTGTAGAGGAAATCTAAACACACATTTTATGTTCAATAACTTTCTTTCGAAAATCGTACCGTTTATGGGATAATGTGGAAAAATATTGTAGAGCGATGCATGGCAAAGATGACAGTATGGCGCATGCGCATTTCATGCTGGATACCTAAGGCTACAAATACACACCCAGGTTGTGTAATCATTATTGTTTTGCCACTTCAACAATGACTGTACGGAAGCGCCTCAATGTTACTTTGTATGTTCACTGCCTTTCTTGTTAGAATTGTTATCGTCGTGTTTTATTTATGCCAAAAAAAGAAAGTTGAGGTCATTGGTCAGGTTCGACAAGGGAATGAACACAGCTGCTGACAGACGCTGTTGTCCTGCAAAAGAATCGGCTGTTCATTTCACCAAAAAAGTGAAGACAAGTTCTTGTATAATTTGTGCCCCCCTTCCTCGAAAAGATGGAAGGGCACTGTATGTGTGGGTGGAATATGAAGCACAGAATTTGTTGCCGGTCAGCGGTGCTGTGTTGAGGGGGAAGACCTTGTGGTTGTACAGATTGTGCAGAGCTTGGAGGTGAGATGACGGACATTTGCCGGGCGAATAAATACCATTTTGAAAACTATGGGGAGTGGATGAGCCTTCACAACATGAAGACAGTACTAGAATCAGCATCTTCTGATCATGTAGCTGGCCCTAGGTACCAAGAAAATGCCAGATGACATATGCCGGATGTTGGTCTAGCCCATCCGAATATACAAGTTGAGTACCCGCCCAAAAATCACGTCACTCCTGCAGCCAATCGACCAGGGAATGATCCAGCGCTGAAGTGCTTTGAACGCTCGCTGTTCTTTCCGTTGCCTCTTCGATGCAAGTGAAGAGACCGTTGTCACCGAATGCGGAAAGTAGTACAGCAGGGCTGACTGCATAGGAAATATAAAGACGTCCTTGGAAGAGTTGAAGTTCACGGCTCTGAATAGCTGCTAGAAGTGACTTTAGCCTGAAGCATTGCAATGGCTTGTGGAGTTTCCATAACCGTTACGAGGTAATAAGGGACGTCCTCCTTGCGATACACAGAATTACAGAGTATGGATTCCGGGATTTGGAGGAGGCGTATGTCCAGGAAGTTCTCGACTTTCACGCTGCTGATGTAACTGAGGAAGGCTTTGAGTAGCTGACAGTGCTTGGTGAACTGGGAGATGAAGATTGTTCTAGTGCTATGCAGAACGACCTCAGATGGCAGTTCATTTGTCGTTATTTTTTTAGGTCTATAGTTGAGTGGACAGGTGCCTCAGATTTCAGTGTGAGGTGAAGGCTGTCATAACGCCTACAGTTCGGTGTGTAAGAACATGCAGAAGAAGGCAGAGCTGTCGAAGCCACCTCTTGCTTCACAATGTCTTCTGGCTCGTCCTTTTTCTTGCGATCACGCCGATATTTTTCAGCCAGGAACACCGATGTAATCCCAAAAAGCACAACACAAACGACTTTGTGTTATTACTCATTAATAATACATATTACTATCATGTTTAGTCTGCCTTTAGTGTCCCTAACCCCAGTTTTCCCATATTATTTGAACTTAGCCCATCGCGGCTTCACTGTTCGTGGGATATCTCAAGAACGTAAGCCCTCGAGAGTTTGCTGTACTGCCCTTTTTGTTGCAGGTCGGAGGCGGAGACTCAATATGCCAAGAGCCTGAGCAAGCTGTCAGGTAAACTGCTGAAGGCCTCGAAGGACTCGGTGGGAACTGTGCACCAGGCCTGGCAGCGGGCAGGCGCGCAGATGGAGGCGCAGAGCGAGATTCACAGGTAAGGTCTGCGAGATAATTCTGAAGATGAAGGCAGAATGTTTGTTGGAACGCTGGTAATCACCTAAAACATTACACGGTATCAGAATCCAGAAACCACGGTCCAGAATCAATTCTGTTGCTATTCTGTGTACTGCATTGCCATGATATTCCTTTAATGTGGATAGGCCTACAGGTACAGTGTCTGGTCTGGATGGAATTTGGAGAGCAGAAAAATCCCTTAACCCCACCTGCTTCAAAACCTGAACCATCTATCCTGTAATGAGTCTCTATACTGACTACGCTGTCCCAGGCCTGATGTAGTAAAAGGGAGCTGAAAAATGCGTTGTACCCTGCTTTTGGACTGGGGGTTGAGAAGACACTGAGGGTCAAAGTGAATCATAACCAGAGCATGCTCCTGATTAATGGATATTGTTTGATGGCTTCTGTATGCCCAATGCTGGAAAGGGAAGGAAATACAGTTATGTACATGTAAAACACATCGCTTCCACAGAGTTGCAATCTGAGGCATCAAATTTCAAATGTACACTCGTGAATTATGATTATAGTGAGGTAGAATCCCATTAATGTGAGATCTTTATGTAGGGCATTTGCAACAGCGCTGAGTGAGGAGGTCGTAAAACCACTGCGACAGTTGGTGGAGACCCAACACCGGATCCGGAAATCAGTGGAAGTAGCCGTAGACAAAACTGGCAAGAGTCTGTGTGAGTGGCGGTCAGCAGAGAGCAAAAGCAAGAAACAGAGTTTTCTGTGTGCACGGGAGAATGAGAAGCTACAGGATGCCATGTTGGATGTTAGATTGGGACGTGCCTCGTCCACCACACACCTGCACCTGACAGGGGCAGGACAGCAACATGCTGGCAAAGACAAAGAGAGTGCCAAGGTATGTCAGCAGTTAGAGAACTAGATTTCTAACATCCTGATAAAAAGTAATGGTAGAAAGAGTCGCAAGATATCTTAATAATCTTGCAACAGCTGCAATGAGAGAAATTTGTATTTGTGTATATATGTGAGTGTGATAAAGAAATGTACAAAAACTGTTGGAGCAGGGTGCAGGTTAATCTGAATTACCACAGTTGTCTGGTTCTTTACTTTTCATTTTAATGGTATGTTTCAGAGTTCCTTCATTTTGTATATTGTTATTGATGTTATAATGTAGAAGTGTGTCCATATTCCAGCTAATTTGATATTTTATTTAAATTGCTATCACTATTGATGCTATTATTGATAACAGCGCATAGCCACAGATAGGTGACTGGATGATTTTGTTTTGTGTAACAAGAACAATGTGCAGCTTTTAAAACCCCAGTATTCAGGGGTAAATTGATTGTTGTCTTCTGGAATGTGGCACTGTACTGTGGTAGACTGGTGTCTATCAGCCAACATAATGTATTTTCGTAGAAGAAAGCAGTCTGTAGTCACTTCTGTTAAAATATCAAATGTTACATATCTGTAGTTCTTATTTTGTGTTTCAGCTTGAGGCAAAACGTCGGAAGGCAGAGGAGGCAGTGAAGAAGGCCGATGTGGAATATTACACATTCAGCATGAGGGCAGAGCGAGCAAGGTAAGAGACAAACTGTGGCAGAGATTTGTTTGATCCTGAGGGTGATTCTTGGTGACTGATACAGCGCTGGTTTGCAGGTTGGAATGGGAGACAGCTGTGATTCGTGGCAGTCACTGCTTTCAGGCACTGGAAGAGGAGCGCTTGCAGCAGTTGAAGGACTTGGCAGCCTGCTATCTCCACCATCTGCAGGAGATGGGTCCAAAAATGGTTCAGGTGAGGTGCTTTGTTGCTGTTGTATCCCTTGTCTTCTGTGAAGAACATGCATAATAGAGATGGAACAGGAAGGAAGAATTAGCAAGTAATACAAATGGAATAGCACACCAAAGTTGCTGATCACAACAATACTTCATTTAATTGTTCTGTTACATGTTTTGGCCTATGCAGTAAGCTGCAAGAAGACTACACAGAATGTTAGTGGGAGAAACTCACGATGTACATTTTTGTGACTGGAGGGGGATGTCAAAATATGGCTTACAATTTTTTTTTTTGTGGTTATTAATCAAAGGTTACTGAATAATTTGAAAACAAAGATGCACTGGACATTCTTTTAGCTCTAGAGTTTTAGCACTGACCTTACAAAAATGGTAATGAAATTTTGAAAATTGTTGTTTCCACAAGGAAGAAATTATCACCCTGTGGAAGTAATCGGGTTCAAATATGGGCTGTCTTCAGGTGTTGGTTGGGGGGAACAGCTCTTTAGAAGACAGAAACACATTTAGTAAACATCAATCCAAGTTTGGTCCAATTACAGAATACTTTTAAAGGTAACCAACATTGGCCACACCACCACTTGAAGATTCTTATAGTATGTGACTTTTATGGATAAGCAGTAATACAGGAATACAACAGCATCAAAAGCACTATTCATGAAAAATATGCTAGTATAAATACAATTCCACAGAATTTATAAGGTTTCTTGCATTAATTTAAAAGTCACACACCTTCAGACAAGTTCAAATTGACAAAACAAAGAAAATGACTTCATGTGTCTACTCATTAAAGCTGACTGCAGCACTTTCACTGCTGTAGCATTCTTACAAAATGTAATGTCACTTCAGGGCTTTAACAGTGCGGCCCATATTAGGACGTTCTCCACTTCATATGGAACGTGTATTTATGTATACTGTTTATTTACAAAGACATGTTTTATACATAACACAGGTACATGTACAATACTGAAACAAATTACCACCTCAGTAATATGCTGGGTATTTGTGTGAAGATGGTTGCATATACTGCAACATGTAGGAGGGCAATTAAATACAGTGTAGTTGTGAGCAGCAAACTGTGTGTGCTTGGCTGGTTTTGTTGCTGGTTAATACTGATGGTACAATGCAAAGTAAAAGTAAAGAAGGAAGAATGTTTTTGTGTTTTTGTAAGAAGTTTATGTTAGATTCAGAGGGTGGGCACTAAATGATCCTAGCATGACCACCATCTTCAATGTGTGGGCACTAAATGATCCTAGCATGACCACCATCTTCAATGTGTGGGCACTAAATGATCCTAGCATGACCACCATCCTCAATGTGTGGGCACTAAATGATCCTAGCATGACCACCATCCTCATTGTGTGGGCACTAAATGATCCTAGCATGACCACCATCCTCAATGTGTGGGCATCCCTTTCACGGACATAGCAGTTTGCACCTCCTGTGAAGTATCTTGCTCAGTGGTGCCCTGTGATAGTTGGTTTCAAGAAGTGAGTTTTCATTTGACAGACGCTTGATTCAGCTGAAACCTTGCAGTGATGCAGCATATGTGAGGCTGTTCTTTTTGTCTTGACACCTTTCACAGGCACAGTGCGACTGTTTACTAGTCCCACTTTCAGTAGGTCTTCCTCAAAGAGACAGTGTCATTAATGATTCTGTCACTTGTGTGTTAAGTGTATATAATGAATTAATGTGAGACATTCCACTGTGTTTAAAATATGTGTGGGTCGAATGTAGAGGCACATCAGTTTTACACAACTTTATTAACAAAACAAATTACACATTGTTTTGTGTACTGTAGCTTTGTTTACTGGCTTAAAGAAGCAAGCATGCATCAGGCCAATCATAAAAGTATGCAAAGAATTACCAGACAGCTGTTATAGCATAAAAAAAAAGGTGTTGAGATCCCATTACTTTCACATTTGGTTTATTGTTTAATGTAAAAGAGTGCTATCTCAAAAACTGTGCTCAGTATGATATATATAATTGATATGTTTAATGCAACTGGTGACTTGTTCTGGCCATTGTTGTTTGTTCTGTGAGGCGGCTGTAATGCTTGTGTTGACACCCTTCCAAGATAAGGTGTGACAGTGTCTAGCAAATAAGATTGTATTCTTCAAAGTGAGTACTTGATCATTATTTTGACTTGGGATGTGAATGAACCCAATCTGACTGAAATCATTTAGATGGAAATGTATTTTATGTTACTGATGGGTTGATGTTTGTGTGCTAAAATTCTGCTGAATATTCATGCCAGGTGGAATATGTCCACCTTTCCATCTCTCTCTGTTCTTCATCTCTGGTATTGCTTAACAAATTTTAATATTTGGTATTGAGAGTTTACAATGAAGGATGCTGAGTGAAGTTAAATTAAAATTACATTAAAGGAAGTAGGAAAGAAATAAATTCTCTAAATGCTTGTTATTGTGAAATTCAAAGACATGAGTTCAGAAACTGTTATGAGTACATTTACTTTTCAAAACCATAAATACCAAGTTGTTTAAATGTGGTCTGCCATTATAAAGAAAGAGAATTCATTAAAATGTGTTTAAAGGCAAGGTCCTTAGTAAAACAGACCTAAGAAGGATATCATGCCCACTCTACAGGGTAGGAGATAACCTGAAGTCGGGGGGCAGCAGGGTCTTATGAGATGTTGGTTACTGTCTGTGTGACATTACATCCGAGACTTCGATCTTAATGCATGTGCTTAATGCATTGAGAATCTCAAATACTAAAAAGTGGTACTAAACATGACATTGTGTGAAACCTGCTTGGGCAACACACTGTGAGAATATGTATAGGGGCATGGAGGTGTATCCTTCACAGTCTCATAACCTTGGCAGTGGATGGAGCTGAGTAGTCAGCTTTATGCGTTGGCCTCATTAGCAGGCTGGATGGTTCCCAGGACTGGTCTGGAATCTTCAGAGAACAGGAAAATCTCTTATTCTTTCAGGAATTTAACTTCTATTTCTTGTGTGTTTAGTCAGTAGCCTAGTATGTATTAAACAAGTGAGCTGATAGATTTAATGTTAGTATCTGTAGTTGTGGAAATTATACACAGAAATGGATGACTAAATTTTATAATGTTTAGTACACATTCCTGCAGGCCTCACCATGTAGAAGGAAAATGCATGTTATAAGTTCTTACCAGAATTGGTTGATTCTCGCTCAGATAGGTTCTGATTTTCCTTTGCTAATTTTAAGTCTGTATAATCTGTATAAAAAAATTCTTTGTTGTCGTTCAGTGCTGAATTGCCTATTACTATTTTGCAGGGTGTAGAGCGTCTGCAAGAACCAGTGGAGAGTTGTGATGTAGCACGCGACATCCAGACAGTTGTGTCCATCAAGGGCACAGGTCAGCCCATCCCTGAGCAGCTTCTGCCCGATTTTTATGCTGAGCACATCACTCTAGCCATGAACAGGGATCGTAGACGACAGGTATGTGTTTTAAATTTATTGTACATTCACGTAAAAGATGAAAAGACAAGGGTGGTGGATTTATCATATGCCTAAGTTAGAGTCTTGGCTTATGCCAACACACTAGTCCACACGATTACTCTTGTCAGTGCTGCAACCAAGCTTCAGTTGCTTTGTCAAGGAGTTCACATATTTTCGGTGTGCTTGTGAAATTTATTCACTTGAACAGTACATATTCATTTGTAGTACTTTTGCAGGGCACTGTAATCACCTACATATGAGATACAGAATTTTTCCTGTCATCTTCTGCAAAATGTGAGGTTGCCCTCCAATCATGCACAAAGTTACAGAAGTGCTATATACATATTTTGTAACTGAAGATTTTAAGTGAAATTATTTTATATTTTGGTAAACATGATAACATGTCATGGAAAAAATATAGCCAAAGGTTTTGTGAAAAATATTCCACATCACTAATGCCACATAAAATAATGGTATAAAAGATAATGGCAAAGGTGTGATTGGCAGGTTTAGTGTTGGACAAAATAAAAATATAAAATCTTATGTTTTTTTCTGATGTGCAAAGAGCCAAAACAGCATATGTTCATGTTCTGAAAATTCACATGCTGGTTGTGAAGTTGCTTTGCATGACCTTTAAGTCAAAGTACACGTTCACTGAATACATGTAAAATTATGGGGTTTATTGTTTTAAGTAACAATTAATTATGAACATTATAGTCAGTTAATTTGGACACCATTCTTGAGGGCATTCTTAGAGAGGGAAAATTTATAGTAACTTCATGCAGGAAAATGCTGTAACCCACACAACAAATCTTTCAGTGAGTAGTGAGTGGATGTTTAGTTAAACTGAACATTGTTGGCTTCTTTTTCTTAAAATTTGAATCAGTGCTGTTATTATATTTGGGGTACAATGAAAGACAGAATTGTGAACAACCCAAGTGCTTTGTGAGAGCAATAGAAGCTAGCATTTGAAGAGAAATAGCCAATATTTCAAGACAAGACCTTCATTATGTGGTTCAGAAATATTTTCAGAAGGTATAAGGCCTGCTTAGCAATTGGAGGTCGGCACCTGGAGACTGTAACGATAGTAATGTGAGTTGAACTGTAGGGGGAAAAACAGATTGAATTTCTGGTGGATGATGGTCTCTGATGTGATAATACTTTACTTTAATCAGGGATATGATAAGAACTACTCTTTCTCTAGTAACTGTATCAGCCTCAGGGCACGGCACTCTGCTGTCAGAGGTGTGTATAATCTTGTGGTGCTTGAAGCCTGGGGTTGTGGCTTTGAATCCTGCTTGGAGCATGGATGCATTTTTGCTGTGCTTATGTTCTCTTGTATAATTAGGGGCTCTATTTTGGGCTAATATCCTGTTCAAGGTATCTTACCACATGCATACAAACAAGATTCAAGAATTACCTAGAAAGTTTTTGATGTTTGTGTATTAATCCTAAGATTACCTGATCAATGGACTTTGTCCTCCATCTCATATTAAAAAGTGAAAAAAGGTTTTAGACTTTTGGAAACAGTGTATTCATGTGTTAGGTTGGCCAACATATGAGGAAGTCTTTTCTGTATGATGCAACTCAGTAGGTGATTTACAATTCTTTCACTTGAGGATGGGACCAGATCCTGTTTCTGAATTATCACATTCATGCTTGAATGAAATCTGGAAACCAAGTAGGTCTAAGATTCATAAACTCAGAAAGTGGGAGGTCCTGGGCCAGATTTGCCTGCCTTGCCTTACAGGCAGATATACATAACTTAAGGAGAAGTTGCAGGATAATTGAGAAGTTATGCCCATTTTGTTGATAATCAAAGGGCAGCTGATGGTCTGTGCATTTCTTTCTTGTTTTCACAGATTGGGCATTCCTCCTGTGCTGTTATTACTGATATATTTTCCTTGAGTACCTTGCTGCCCTCCCATGTTACATGGGATATACTGCATAATCTGCCATTTGTTTACATTATGCTATCTTAGTCCTTGTGAATGATCCTAGGTAACAGGTGTGGCTTTGTAATTGTACTTGCCTGATATAAGGAAACATAAACAACAGTATTTGACATTTTGTGGAGAAAATGAACAGGGCTTTGTAATTTCATCACTATTAAATAGTGTGGGAACAATTAATGCATCAACTGGCCTCAAAATCTGGTTATCAGTGTTAAATTCCATGTTGTCTTCAACCTCCTGCTTTTCCCATTCCATGTACATGGTTTTCCCACTTCTTTTTGCATATAGTAAACTTTTTGACTTAATTATTGACATTAAATTTGGGATAGCATTGTACGTGGGCTGTGCTCGTAACGATCTGGGGTTCTACTTGTGACAGGGGAAATTTTCTCCCCTCAAAACCATCAAGATCAGCCATGGGTCCACACAGTCTCCTATCCAGCGAGTACTGGGTGCTCCTTCACTAGGGATAAGGCATCTAGGGTGTGAAGCTGACTACTCATCTCTCTCAAGTGTTGGGGTTAATATTGTGTACAGTTATACCTGTAAAATGTGTAGTTATAATTTGCCCTAGAACAGGCCACAAAGGCCCAGAGAGGGAGTAGAGGTGTACCTCTGCTCTTTCTTTAACTTTGGTGCTAGATGGGGGTGGGTGTTCAAAGCCACGCTTTGACTGCTTTACCCCCGGAAAAGACCCGGTAACCACTGTATAGAAGGTTGGGTGGGCCGGTCTGGATGGGTGCAGAAAATCTCGCCCCCACTGGGATTCGATCTCTGGACCGTCAAACCTGTAGCGAGTTGCTATACCGTGTATGCTAATCCTGGCCCACACAGTCATACCTGTACTCCCAATGTATGTCTTTGTGGCATGCACAGGGACAACTGTGTTTTACTCCTACCTTTACCTCATATCCTATACAGTATTTTATTGTTCATTTCTCTACTTACTACTGCAGGGTTATATTTTCAAACATACAGTATTGGGCATTATTGGACCGAAATGTTTTTGCACTATTCCACTTATCTCTGGTAATATTTGTGTGTAATTTTTTACATTTCCCCTCACCATCAGGCCTGTTAAATTCTTAAGTATTTCACTTCATTTATTCTTTTCCCAACAGTTTCTTATAGCTATAACATAGTCGTTTATGTTGCGAATTAATTTCCAGAAGAGGGCACTGTTGTAATAGAAACATTTTTTGTCAGATTTTTCTATAATTCAATCAAGTAAACACTTATTTCCTTACAAATTATAAATAAATATATATATATATATATATATATATATTTTCTTCCTACAAAAATAAATTTAATTGTTGAGTCAGCCATTTATTATTATTTTCTAAGGAAATTGTGCAAGGCTGACTTCTGTTCGAGTCTTAAAAGTTATGAGCTGAATTTGTGAAACATCACATTTTCAAGACCAGTGTGAATCCTGTGCAGATGTTGCTGCTTTTCACACTCGACTCCACTTTGTACAGATTTAAAATTTTTGTGACTCTACAGCTTACCAAGTATGTCCACTGTTTTAAATGGTTCATGCAGTGTGCAGTTCTTCAGCTGTTTGTATACATGTGTTGATGTTGATATTACTTGCAGGCACTGGTCAAATTACTGCAGTTGATACGACAAGACTTGGACCGAGAGCGACGAGGCAAACAGGGGGTTGAGAATTTGGCTCGTGCCCTCCAACAGACACCTACATTTGGTTCTGAAGACTCTCAGCAAAATGTCACAGAAAAGTTGCATCATGTATGTTTACATGTCATTATCACTACAGATGATATGAACATTGACGTCACTGTACAATAGTTTTATCTCTTCTGATGCATTTCCTACAGAATATGCGTCACATTTATACTTTATTTGTCACTTATGTTAGTGGTTATTTTACACTTTGTGTTGGTATATGTGACAGACAGGATGCTTTCTGAAGGCTGGCCCAGGAGGCGTTTGGTGGTGGTGGTTGAGAAAGGAAAAATCCAGTCAGTGTAGTGAGTAGGCTGCAGGCTACATGATAGAGGAACTGGGGTTCAAATTGTGACATAGGCAGACTATCCACCTGGGTCTGGAGCCCACCATATTTCCTATTCAGTGATTCATAGGGACTTAAATTGCCAGGACTGTAGTTGACCACTCACTTTCATCTAGTGTTGAAGTTAAAAATGTGCAGCGCTGTACCCCTGTTTCTCCTTGTATCTTCATGGTGTAGTGCTCGGTTAACACAGGGTTAGCTGTCTAATATTTTAAGGCAGTTTTGAATATCATGTGTAGTAACTATCTTAAATCATTGTGATTATGCAGTTTCATGGTTTATTTTGTCATTTTTAAAATAAATTTCCAGTGCTTGTTTTTTGGTTTTTTAAAGAGGGTGTCTGTAAGATAGTGACAAAAGAAAATCTGTTCGTTCACTTACTGTTGCATGTTGCTTGTCAGAATGAGAATGATCCATAAATGGTGTGTTCTGAAGAGTCTGTGACAGACTTACTGCACACTGTATTTAAAAATGTATAAAGAGGGAGATCAAGTTACAGAATTAGAGGAGATCATGTGTCAACATAACTCTTCACTCTCAATCCATGCAGTGGCTCCCAAAGCCTCTGACAGATGTTGCTTCTTGCAATACTTCCTATTCACTGGGTACAAGGGCTCTTTTTCCAAGAGTTTTAAGTTAGCCATTTGCCTCAACTTCTAGCTGACCTTGATAATATGTTTAGATGTACCAGACTTCCTTCATAAAGTTTCAAGAATGCTTGTATGATAAGTTTTACCTTCCTGTTTGGTTCTTGTCTGGCAGATGCGATCGATGCTTACTTACCTGGAAGCAATGAGGTATAAGGTTCAGAGTACGCTTGCAGAACTGGATGGGCGGGCGAGGTTTGGACACCCTCTGGCTGCCCACATACAAGTGACACGAGATAGACAAGGTCTTCAGCAGAGTGTGCTCAAGGTATGAAGCAGGTACTTCACAGCTTGCAAAATAAGGCACATTTTCACCCTACACCTCTTCAGGGAATAGAGCCAACTTTCATACATTCTGTGTATAATGAGATAATAAATAAAAGTATAGTATGTCACTTCAGGAAGCAAGGACATGACAGGCTAACGTATAGCAGCCACTAACTACATGCAGCAGGGCCCTTGTGAAGCTGGTAATTGCTCAGTCACTCAAAAAATTCCCTATTGTTCAAGGAACCTGAATGTTTGTTATCATTACTACATGTGTCTGCCATGGAACTGGCTCCTAATCCCATTGGATCCAGTCCGCACTCTTGCGTTTCTAAAGATATGTCTTTTGAGATCCATTTTAATGTTATACTCTTCTGTATATCTTACATACTCCATGAATATGTCATTGCTTAGATCTTTGCACCCAAAATTTAATGTTGTAGTATATGATTGCTGGAATGGAAAGCAACAGTAGAAGACCCAATTTTAGAAAATTGTGTATGCATTTCTCATGTGCCTAGTGTGTGCTGCATGTTCAATCCATGTCATTCTTCTTGGTTTAACTTACCCTATTTGTGTAGGTGGAGAATACAGTTATGGAAGTCCCCCCCCCCCATGTAATTATCTCTTATTTCCTCATTTCTGCATCTCAGTGAGTAAATAAGTGGCAAGTAAAAACTGAGGGCATACTGTCTGCAAAAAATGAATATCACCTGAGTTATAGTCATACTGAAACACATAACCTGATTGTAACTGTACAGCAAATTATAATGAATGTATGATCTGATGCTTTAACATTGTGAATTATATTGTTCAAAATAAACCAAATGAACATTATCAGCATGCATAATTATTAAGGTTTATGATGAGGCAGTAGGGGACTTTAAATGCCCATCCCAGTGGGTGTGCATTCTAAAGTGTAGCTACAGTCGCTGGTTTCTGGGGGTGGTGGGTTTGAATCCCTCTAGGGGCGTGGGTATCTGTCTTGTGTGAGTGTAGTGTATGTCAGGTAGAGGTCAGTGCGACTGTGTGTCTGAGTGTGATTGAGGAATGTCGTGGATGAGGTTTATGTCCACTAGCAATGTTGAGGCATTAAAATTAATAAAGGGGATTTTAAATGCATGTGTAATTGGACTCAGAGCTGGATTTTGGGTTGGGAGTAACAGTATGGGTGCTGAGAAAATGATGTGATACCAGAGGGAAACACTGCATTGGAAAACCATATGATACATACCTACATAAGGAAACAAATCTCTCCATGTAAGGATTGTCACTAGTAATGAATGCCCTTGTGCAGGTACCTCCATGGGTGAGAGAAGAATCTCTGGACAGGTTAGCTGGAGACTCACCTGATTGGACGGACAGAGGCACGGCTGATGGTAACTCAGTGCAGCCAGACAGTGATTTTGGTGAGTTTTTAGGCGTGTTTGCAAAACTGCAGACAGTGACTATTAGCTTCATCATGTCTGTCCTTTTGCCTTTTTGTCTGTCCCCATGGAACAACTCTGCTCCCACTGGTTGGATTTTCATGACATTTTATATTTGAATATTTTTTGAAAATATTCTGAGAAAAATTCCGGTTTAATTAAAATCTGACAAGGATATTGGGCACTTTACCTGAAGCCCTATGCCCATTTGTGATAATATCACACTGAATTATTTTTAGAATGAGAAATATTTCTGACAAAAGTTGTAGAGAAAATCAAACCACATACTTTATGCTCAATTTTTTTTTCTGAAAATTGTGCCATTTGTGAGATAATGCGGAAAAATTAGGTAAAGCCAGACAGGTCACGGACGACAATACAATACAGTGCAAAAAAAGATGCAATTTGCCTGATGGATAACTAATCCAAGAATAGAAAGACACATTGAGAATATTAATAATAATTTATATTTCACAGCTACAATGGTTACACGAACGTGCCTCGTAGTTACATTATATGTACATTGCTATCTTTTTGAAACTGTAACTCCCAGTTATAGTTACATTTCAAAATATGCATTAATATTTGTATAAGGTGACTCTTAACAATGTGTGGTGGCATCTGGGATGGTTCTTGTGTAACATTTGCATCATTTAGATTTTGGATAAGATTTTAGTAGTCAAATCAGGTCCAATTTGGGGAATCATATGCCTATGCACTGAAGGTTTTGTTGACTATAGCATGCACCATAACAAATAGATGGAATATCTGAAAGCTAAAATTGAGGAACTTGAAACTAACAGTATGATCAAAAATATTAGGGACTTGTAGAGGGGTATCAGTGACTTTAAGAAGGGTTACCAGCCTAGAACTAATATAGTGAAGGATAGGAAGGGTGATTTATGTACAGACTGCCTCAGTATTTTGGCTAGGTGAAAGAACCATATCTCTCAGCTAGTGAATGTACATGGGGTTCATGATGGTAAGCAGACAGAAATACATACAGCAGAACCACTAGTGCCTGAGCCAAGTGCCTTTAAGGTTGAGTTGGCTATTGAAAAGCTAAAAAGTCACATATCACCAGGTATTGATTGAATCCCAGCAGAAATGATTAAGGCAAGGTGCAGAACAATTCGCTCTAATATCCATAATATTATTTCTATTTGGAATGAGGAATTGCCTGAGGAGTGGAAGGAGTTGATCTTTGTGCCTGTCTTTAAGAAGGGTGATAAAACAGATTGTCATAATTATAGGGGCATGAAACTTTTGCCAGCTACGTAAAAAATTTTATCCAACATCCTGCTGTCAAGGTTAACTCCATATGCAGAGTAAATTATTGGAGATCATTACTGTGGATTTCAACGCAACAGTTCTACTACTGATCATGTAATCTGCGCTTGTCAAATACTTGAGAGGAAAATGAGAATACAATGAAGCAGTGCATCAGCTTTTTATAGATTTCAAGATAGCTTATTCACTTAGGAGGGAGGTCTTGTATAATATTCTCATTGAGTTTGGTATCTCCATGAAACCGGTAAGGCTAATAAAATTGTGTCTGACTGAAACGTTTAGCTGATTCCGGGTAGGTAAGAATTTTTCTGACATGTTTCCTATTAGGAATGGATTGGAACAAGGAGATGCTCTATCGCCATTGCTTCTCAACTTTGCTTTAGAGTATGCCATTAGGAGGGTTCAAGTAAACTGGAAGTAAAGATTGATAGTATTTCCCTAGAAAGGGTGGAACAACATTCAAGAATCTAAATTCTATTCAGGAAGAAATAAATAGGAGATTGATGTCAGAGAATGCTTGCTATCATTTGGTGCAGAATCTTTTGTCTCCAGTTTGTTATCTCAAAATATATACATAACTACAATTTTTCCTCTTGATTTGTATGAGGGTGAAACTTGGTTGCTCCTACTGATGGTGGAACGTAGGCTGAGAGTGTTTGAGAATAGGGTGTTGAGAATATTTGGGCCTAAGAGACCCGAGGTAACAAGGAAGTAGAGAAAACTACATTATGAGGAGCTTAATGATCTGTTCTCTTCACCCAGTATTGTTAGGATGATAAATCGAGAAGAATTAGATGGGTGAGTCATGTAGCGCATATGGGGGAGAAGAGAAACATATACAAGGTTTTGTTGGGGAAACCTGACAACAAGAGACCACTTGGGATACACAGGCATAGATGGGAGGGTAATATTAAGATGGATCTTCAGGAAGTGGGATGTGGGGTATGGACTGGATTGAGCTGGCTAAGGATAGGAACAGGTGGCAGGCACTTGTAAATGTGGAAATGATCTTTTGGGTTCCATAAAATGAGGGGAAATTCTTGACTAGCTGAAAACCGGTTAGCTTCTCACAAAGGACTCTGCATCATGAGTAATTAAGTAAGTAAGTAAGTACATTATGCACCATAATCTAAATATTTTAGACTTTATTTTCCCATATTGCAGTGGAATATTTACATCATAGGTTTTGTTGAAAATAATGCTATGTTATTTTGCCTTGCATGATTGGCAGATCAGTCTGGTAGAAGAATGCAACAGATCCATGGATTTGCACCTATGAGGCTACCCATATCATGGTGCTAAAATGTGGCTTGTTTCACATGCATGCACAACACAAGCACTGCACAGTTCAGCCTTTCTGAAAGAATAATATGTGAAGAAAGAATTTCTGATATACTGTTAGAACTTTGTCCTGATGAAAATAACCTGGATTGTTACTTCCTCTAAGAGTAACACTGAAATTAGAACCATTGCTTTCCAGATATTATTCAATGAAGACAGTCTGAGTTACAGATACACAGAGAATATTACATTCATAGATCAGTAGGGTATTTATTTAGTTCGAGAACTGCTAAGTTTTCTTTATATAAGTTTATATTCTACGACAAAGTACTTTGAAATATGTGTATAGAAGTCATTATGCTAACAATGAGCCATTTTAATTTCTTCATTTGGGAATAGGTATTTTGTATCTCAAAGTACAATATAATCCAAACTTAAGGTTTTAAGACTTAAGATTTTCCTGTATTATATGTCTGTTTTTTGTGGTCCTGCCAAAAACACCATATAAATAATTTATTTATTTTATGTCACTTGTTAGATTTTTCCCACATGTAAGACACGAAATTCCATCCCAACACCATCTTGGTGTCTCAGTTTAAGGTTCACATTTACAACTGTGGATTTGGATTGCTTAGGTATTGCCATAATTATATGCTTATTAATTGAAGTGATGTCAGGATTAATTGCAGACTCTCGAGGCACTGTATGATCAAGTCTCAGGACTTAATGTAGGTTTGAGAATGTTGATTTTGTATTTTGTGTGTGTACTATGTATATGCCAAATGTTTGGGTTTATGAAACACTGGAGCAAAGGGTGTGAGTTGCTTTAGGCAGATAGTAATGTTGTGGATATGCTAACCAGAACCCCTGTGTGCAGACGAATTCTCCAGTCAGGGCAGTGAGAAGGATTACCAGAGCAGTGTGCTGACTCAGTGCCCTGTCATCTCTGAATGTGCTGGTGCCCCAGTTGTGGGTGCCTCTCCAAGCATTGGACGGTGCCAGGCCCTCTACGAGTATACAGCCAAGTTATATGATGAGCTGAATTTGCAGCCAGGTATGTGAGTTATGTATTAGCTGTTTAATGTGTAGGTTGGGTGAGAAAGAAAAGACCACATCACGACACCGACACGCAGTTTTGAAGCTGGGTGGCTGTGGCAAGTGTTGTGATTACACGCTTGCTGGCTGATTAGTGCCAATTGGCTGAAGTGCTGGAATGTACATGGAAGGTCTTCTCACATTTGTGAAGTAATTCCTGTTCTTTGTCAAGGTTATTTTGTTGTTGGATCTTAGAACATGACAGAAGGAACCAAATGAAGGGCACTGCCTAGTTGAACTAGAGAAGTGGTGTATGAAGTTTTTGAGTATAGAATGAGGAAGCTTGGAAAACAACAAATGCTATAGCTCGAGCGGTTGACTGTGTTGCCAAGTGTCAGTTGTGGAGGAAAGAAGTGTGTAAAATCAGGCTTTGAACAGTGTACATAATAATTAGCAATACAAAGGAACGTCTCACGGAAAGTGGCATTGTGGCAAGAAAACATCATCAATACAAGAGACCAGTGACTGGAATAAGTGACTTTGATAAATTTCCTGCATCAGATAAATTTCATTGTTTATGTGGCTGGGGAATTTATCACAACAAAAGATGTGAACAAAGCTGTATGATTTGAATGCAGCTAGAATTACATTGCCATGAATATTGCAGAGGATGGTTTTTGGTTATGGGCAGTTTGATGATGAGATAGAGATGTTGTTGGAGTGAAATGATGTTGAAGCTGTGAGGACAGTGTTTGTGAGAAAAATGTAGGGAATTAGATGCAGTGACAAAGCTCGCATTTATTACTGGGTAAGAACTTAGGTAAACCAGAACCACACCTAAACAAGATGCTGACAGATGAATGATGGTTCTGGTGGCATGTGGTTTTCCCTTGACAAAGGCCTTATTTTGTGTCATGCTGTTTCAGCTCCAAAAGAATTTATTTCGTGGAGGAAGTTAATTTTGCAATGTAATTTGAGCATCTCAATGGATTGTCATGACAAAATGAAAATTTCAGACATTTTTGTAGTGTTTACCAAACTGTTCCTACCACACCTAGTCCCAAAGTCCTTCATAATAAAGAAAAACAGCAGCATCCACTCCATTATAGCAGAAGAAGTACTATGTGCAGTCACAAGGAAAGTAGACACTATGATGTGGCTATCCAGTTAAGGCTGTCCTCACCTGGCCTTACAAATATGTGGAGTTACTGCAGCTATTTAGAATGAGTAAGCTGCATGCTGGATGCCACTGCCATACAACATGGTTATACATTGGTGCTATTGCTACCATATCACTGCCATTACAGCCCATTTGAACTAACAGGAACACAGGCAAAGATGTTTTGCAGACAAGAATAATGTCATCAAGAGTGCTGATGTGGAACAGCTGATACATGAAAGCAGTAGACACAATACAGACTTCAGCTTGGAATGGCGGTGTGCAGGGTATGGAAGAGCTGCAAGAGCAGGGTTTTCAAGGAGAAATTTCCTTAGATAGTGAGATGGAACTTACCACCATAAACCTCAGGGTTTCGGACACAGAAGTATCTGAGGTCAGTGATGAAGATGATGAAAGTATTTATATTGTTTTATTTAACTCAGATTAATAATTGACAACATTGGTAACACAGAATTTCTTGTAGATTTGCAGTGGTGTAAGAGACTGTGTATAGGCTGCCCCATTCTTGCAGCTGAAGAAGACTTGAAACATTTGCAAACATACTTCACTGTCTTCTACATAAAATATTTTGATCACCCTCATCATTACTGCATTTTACTCTGCTTAGTGAGGAAGTGGTGTTTTGTTTAATGCAAGATTATTTTATAGTGTTTCTTCAAGTAAATGGTTTATATAATGTGTGGTGATATGGGAAAATGATCTTGATAGCTGAGTGCAGATGGTTTTGGTTAAGAAGTGGTCATGGTCTGCCTGAATTTACTATCTGAGCATTTGCTTGGAGAATAAGGAGATCTGTATATTCATGATAGCCAGTAGTGTAACCAAGATGTGAAACAGGTACTTCTTGACCACAAATCACGAACACTGCTGCTGCACAATTCTGCTAAGTGGGATGTGCCAGAAGACTGGACGTTTTGTTGAATAATATTTTGAGTATAAAGATAGGAAAAGATGTTTTCTGTACTGACAGCTGGTCTCTTATCTGCACTACCTCAGTCACAATGCATTTGGTACACATATCATGTCTAGAGCTGTTACATTTCAATCAGAAAACTGAATTGTTTGGGCTGGACAACAAGGGTTCAATTCCAAACAGAGACAGGGAGTTAAGTTTTTACCACTTAATCCGGAACAGCCCAGACCACTGATCTAGAGCCATAGAAAATGCTTTACCTGCAATATCTGATTTTTGGGGGGTTTTTAGATCCAGTAAAGGTAAAGACAGTTATTTTGCTTAATTAGAGCATGATGAAGATCTGTGTGAAAGTGTAGGTGTATCGCTTTGTAGTTGTGGGCACTAGGTGGAAATGAGTGCTCATCTACATGCTCACCTGCTTTGCCCCTAGGAAAAGAATACTAGAATCTGTTAGGTAGAAGGTTTGGTACCTCCTCAGAGCCTGTCTGGGCACTGGGAAAGAGGATCTGTTCACCTGATGATAATCAGGTCTCATTGCCATAGCCATTCGGACAATAGTCTAGTCATTAAACTGACACCACCATCGCTTCTTCCTTTTGGGTTCAGGGACAACTTCACTTACATGAATACAAACTGCAAGTTATGTAATTACAGGTGATGTTATCAAGATCCATGACAAACAAGCAGATGGCTGGTGGCTTGGTGAACTGAATGGTGTTGTTGGCATCTTCCCAGCAACATATGTACAAGAAATGGATTGACAGCTCTGCCCGTCCTCATGGAAGAGAGGCTATATGTAACTGAGGCCTGTGTTATCCATTAACAGAATTATGCCTCCCAGAGTAATTGGATTTTGCTTGATTTTGTTAGTGCATTAGGAGAAATGTGCATTATTTGCAGGTGAAGTCTGCTGAGTGCTTTTGTTTCCCTGAAACTAGGCATTTGTCCTGTCCATAAACATTAAGATGGATGGAAACAAACTGCTCTAGGATGGTTGGACTGCCATTAACCCTGTTGTATTATGTACATGCCAAATCGTTATTGTCTTGGAGCTCAAAGTGCCAGAATGTTGGATTCAGTGTGTAACTCATCAGTTTGGATTCAGAGTATAGTAACACCAAATGAAACTTGTCTTTCTTCTTGTTACAAGTCATTTCCTTGAAATATGCATAATATGAAGACTGGACACAAAGATAATGAATGAAGCAGGTATTTGATTTGAACTTGTTTTGTTAGACTGTTGTGCTGTGGTTAACAGGACTGTCATGACCTGCGAGTTGAAATGAAGAGGTTATCATAATGTCATATTGTTCCGATATGTTATGTAAGGTAAACACAGAATGCCTTGGAGTGTGTGATTACTATGACTCACACAAAAAGTGTAGACCACAAGCATCACAGTACTGGGACAATTGATATTTGGAGACCAAATTGATGTACCATTCTCAGTTTACATGAAGTGACAGTATACAGTCATGATAGATTTGTCTGCATAAAACTGCTGAATTTTGGTGGATGCAAAGATGGATGCCACATGACTGAGGTGTTTGGTAATTAATATTAAATCATCTTGTTTTGTTAATACTTTCATAATTGTTTAAGTGAGAGAACAGAGTATTAATAGAAGTTAAAATCAACAATGCTCAGTTTTTATGAAGATTTGTTGCCTTCTTTTAAATAGGTTAGGAAGGGAAGTTTTGCTATGAACGGCCAAGAAATACTATAGGATGAAACACAAAAGATATTTTGTTTTTTAAATAGGACGAGCAGTAAAATGAACAAGATGCAGTGTTTTCTGCATAACTTCTGTATAACAAAATTATGATTTCCTTCAGTCTTGCTGTTTAGTGTAAAGTTTTACTAAATTTGATCAAATTATATGCCCTACCTCTGGTCAGTACTGTATTTTATGTGTAAGTTATACAGTATGAAATGCTGCTTAAGCAAGGCAAGGCCAGGTAAAGCAGGGTTTTTAAACCAAAATGAACTGTGACCTCTTTTGCCTACCTCTCTATTGGCCACAGCCGGTCCATCCTTTTCTTCGCACTCTCAATATTTCTTCGTTCCAGAATGTTCTTCCCTTCTGTGTCTAGGCACCAGTAGAGTAATCTGTGGTTTTGATTACATCATACATCATGAAGGGCTGTGGGCCAGTTGGCTTGGCAGGAGCTTATGCTGCTTTCTGTTACAATTTATTCAAGGTTTTATGTGTTGTAACACATTTCTGTTAATATAAAGTCAAAGCGAACACTGACCACAAAGACACATGGCATAATTAAATTAAATTCATTAGTTAAAATTCATTTGTCTGGTTTGAAAAAAAAATTCGTTTAGCATTGTCCTTCAGCTCCTTATTCTTCGAATCATTATTTTGTGTGGAGTGTGGTAAATTCTGTTTCCAAGTGTTGGTGCCAGTTCAAAGTATCTTTTAGAACAGGTATCATGGACAAGTAGAAGGATGGATAGGCAAAAAGTGTATTTTTTTATTTAATGAGTTGATGAAAGTTAAATTTCCTGCTGTTTAAGTACCTGGGAGATATTAAAAACAAAAATTGTATTTGATACGCTTGCATTCTGTTTCTGTTGACAGCTTCAGTTGTTCAAATTATTGTCTCTACTAAATATTTAGATAATTACACTTGAGATTCTTGGAGAAATGTGTGCGAGTCTTCCTACACTATATGTTACTTGATTTCAACCAAAAGTGAATGTATGAAATTAATAAAGTTTTTAGTAAAATTTGTATGTTTCAAATGCCATGATAATCCATTAGGCTGTTCTCGGTATGGTGCATACAGAAAGACGCACAGACATGGAATTTACTGGCGCAATGTTAATCCTCCTCGTGGAGAAAGCAACAAAAATTGGAAATGTGGTATTCTTTTGAACAGTGGTAATAAATTGCACATTATTTTCACAGGAATTCCTCAATGTAAAAAAAAAGCCCTTGCAGAGTCATCTGTGATATGACGCCGTGTCAATTGGTAAATAGTTACCGACGTTTCGGAGGATCTGGCCGCTTCCATCTTCAGGGTATATGCTATAGGTAAGTGTTTAATAGTCGACACTGCGCCATCCCTCGAGTTCTGAAGTTAAATTTTCCCACTACTTTAGAACAGTAAACTTCTGTAAAATGTTGTGCAGTGCTTCAGAGTGCGTGACACGTGACGATATTCAGCACAGCGTGGTAGGCGACGTGCTTTGTTTTCAGACGGTGCAGACAGCTGCCAAGAAAATTAACATTCATTGTGGTCTCCACACACCACTTCCAAGAAAGACCCGGTGTTGCAGTAAATCTAATTGTGGGGGACACCAGCGATATGCAACCCGCCTTCTGTGGGTCGCGTGTGACCCGCCTAAGTTATGTCCGCGGTTCGCGACAGTTTCCGAACACATTTAATCTACGCATATCCGTCAGAGTGGACGATTTTTTTTTAGTGATTTGTTGAATTTATTGAGAATAGTTGCATTTGGTAAATAGCACTTAGGTTATAACGTGATTCGGCATGTTGCGTGGGAAATCATCGTTTTTTGGAAACTTTTCAGTAGGAGGCGTGACACAACTGTGGCGTGGTAAGCGCCAGCAACCCCCCCCCCCACCCTCACTCTTTCAGTTTTTAGAGCCTTCTAATAGCAATGCGTGTTTAGATAGTTCAGTCGTAATTTTGTGGAATGGGATTTCATGTATTTCGTAAACCATCAGTGTCAAGGAGGTAGCAAGCTTATCACGAAAAGATTCTTCCGCTCTTAAAAGACAGAATAAAACATGGAAATGAAGTAATAGCGACTCGCTACGGCCTGGACTGTTCGGGAATCGAATCGCGATAGGGGCGAGGTTTTCCGCACCCGTCCAGACCGCCCCTGGGTCCCACACAGCCTCCTGTACAATGGGTACGGGGTCTCTTTCCCGGAGGTAAAGCTGCCAGGGGGTGGCGTTGACCGCCACCCCCACCCCTGTCTATCGTTGAGGTTAAAGAAATCAAAGAGGTATATCTCTACTTCACTGCTGGGCTTTTGTGGCCAGTTGTAGGGTGAAATTTGCTTTTTTACCTTTCATATTGGTATGCCAACAGTACAGTGTTTGGAGGTTTTCAAGAGGTGCTAGTGTAATAACAGGGTTCTTTACACTGGCAGAATATAATTGTGTTTGAGCTGGTGATGCTGGTCCTCTGAATTCGTGCCTCTGTATATTTGCACGGCTTCACGAGCTAGGACTCACTGAATGCAAAATGGCGGAACCGTGGGTCATGGTTGGTCTGTGGACAAACGCAGCGCAGGTTGGATATTTGATATCACTGAACGCAACCAGTAGCAATCACAGTGAAGAACGCAAGGGCCGGTAGTTAGGAGGCACCTTAAAAAAAAGAAGTATACTTTACCAATACGATGTGACGGTGAAGTTAGTGATGGAACACCCGGTGACTGATTACGTAATGCCCTTCCCGTCATTCCTTAAACCCCTCCACTTTACCTTCCATCGGTGTCCATTTTCCACGTTGCTTGAAAATTTACGGTGCTTCTGCAAGTTACTCGATCAACATCTCGTTAAATTTCGTCCTGACCAGGAATTCTAAATTACCTTCTGGTCAGACAGGCTTGGGGACAGAGTCCTTGTATCTACGTTGTTAAGGCAAGTTTGCATATTTGTTTTGGTACTGAGTTGTGCCTGCGACATGCATGCTTTGTTGCTATGAACTGGTATTCACGTGGCACTGAACGGAAACATCAGACAGCAGGCCAAGATGGGGGACGGTTTTGCTGAATGGAATTCGTGTTATAGTTATTGATTTGTTTGTTACCTTGCTGCATTGTTCAATTAGTATTGTTGCTGTGATTTGTTACATTGGTCTTGTACGGGATTATATGCGATATATACGTACACCTGTGAGATTCCACAGGGTACCCGAGGGTAATGTTCACTGGGAGAGGGTTAGCAGAGATGTGGGAGGTGTGGTACCAAGAAGGCCGACATGGGCACGCTACTGTAGGATATGAACAGTTTACTTTCCTTGAGCATGGGCTTGATTGTGTAGTGTTTTACTTAGGGAACAGTGAAACCCACGGTACAAATCCCACTGGTCTGATAAAACCTACCCTGTTCTATGTAACGTAACTTGATTAGCAAGTGTTCTTTTCTTTAATGTCGCCACAGCCCCTAGTGGACTAGGACCTCATTGTCGAGGCTTCACGATCACACTGAGACGTACCATACTCGGTAGGACTCCTGTGGGCGAGTGATCAGCCCGACGCAGAGACATCTACCTGTCTACACACAACACTCACAAAAGGCAGGCATCCATGTCTCCGGAAGGATTCAATTTCAGCAAGCGAGCGGCCGTACACTAACGCCGAAGAACGCACGGCCACTGGGATTGGCAGCAAGTGGAAATACATGATCCGAAACTGCCTGGAATGTGGCGTGGTTTTGCATTTTGCCGTTTAAATACTGAATTACTCACAGGACTGACTTCTTGGCACCTAGTGGCACACGGAAAGGTATGCCAACAAAGAAAACACGGAGGCAAGGATCGACTGGCGTGATTTCAGGCTTCCGCCGCGAAGTAGATAAGAACTGTGCTCTCCTGTGTTATCACGTAGCGAGTAGTGGTAATTCCTTACCGACGTTTCGGGGCAACTTATCGGTCCCATCGTCAAGGTTCAAGAATCCAAAAGAAAGCCGGGAACCCTAATATGGGGTTTATATAGTGAAGAGTGTGGACGGTGATAAGTTCTCAGTAGCGTGGTGTCAGCCACTAGAATTGATGAAGGTAGCAGGAAGGAGGGGACAGTGTAGTCATCAGTGCTACGTAGCAGCAAGACGTTGTGGGAGATCAAATTATTAAGAGGTGCAGTAGAGGACGGCAAAGGGAGTCATCTAAATGAGCAAAGAGCGAGAAGGGAAAAGGAAAGAAAGTGAAACGTATAATTGACAACTACGTAACAAAAACAATAGGAGGGCAGAAAAGTCGTAGCCCATTGCTACTCCGTGGTAAACTGCCAGTTTGAGGGTTGGGAGACAAAAAGGACACAAGTGTGTGGAATGAAGGAGAGGAAAAACCAAAGGAGGAAGGAGATTAGAAGACTACAAAAATGAACCAATAAATAAAAATGAAATTGGAGGAAGGGGGAAAATGTAGCATCTCAGTACTAAGGCGAAATGAAGCGGTCCGGGAAGACAGGTCACTGACTAGTATAGGAGGCGCAGACAAGGAAACCCCTACATGAAATAATAGGAAACAAAGAAAAATAGGAGAAAGAAGAAAGAATTGAAAAAACTGGTAAAAAGATTAAAGGAAAAGTGGGGAAAATGGGAGAAACATACCGAAGGTAGGAATGGAATGGAAAAAGACGGGGAAGAAGAAAGCAGACAAGCAGATGCTGGATAAAAAGTGAGTAAAGCTGTCCGAATCCAGAAGGGAAGAACAGTGGGTTGGGTAATTAGATCGAGCAGGGGCTGTACCAGTGAGCAGCGTTGGGGAATGGAACCAGCGTGACTGCGAGGGACAGGAGAGTGAATGGGGCCCTGAAAAGGACCATAAGCTAGTCTCCGCTACTGAGGGTGCCGTTATTACTAACTACCAGGTCCACAGCAAGTGAGGGAGCAAGAGCGAGAAAGCTGGCTAGATACATTCCAAGTTCAACAATTTCACGTTGATTTTTAGGCGCGTCCACAGAATTGCGAAATGCAACTGTCAGCTTCGTCATATCCGTCTGTCCGATCGCATGCGACAACTCGGCTCCCTCTGGACGGATTGTCATGAAATTTGATATTTGAATATTTTTCGAAAATCCGTCGAGAAAATTCAATTTTCATGATAATATGACAAGACTAGTATTTTACATGAAGACATATACTATTTTGATCTTGTCTCTCTCGGTTCTTTTTACAACGAGAAGTGCTTCCGACAAAAGTTGTTAAAAAAATCAAAACACATTTAATTTACAGCAACTTCCCCCCCCCCCCCCAAAAAAATTATA